>Ga0129313_1000829_pt1 | contig 22478 bp, 21 predicted proteins | sample O1105metagenome_FD_94436 | JGI IMG/M metagenome (GOLD analysis project Ga0129313, IMG submission 94436) | Orangutan group fecal microbial communities from fecal samples from Wisconsin, USA - O1105 metagenome | ecosystem: Host-associated > Mammals > Digestive system > Large intestine > Fecal...
ACGACGTATCATTATTCCAAGGAAGAACAGGAAACACAGATAAAACAATATGCGGAGCAGCATGGCCGGAGAGACATTTTCCCGGAAAAAACAATAGGCGGAGCCACAGATACAGCAAACAAGAAGAATGGAAACATTGGTGAAGAAAGCAGACTCAGCCCGGCGGAGGAGCATTTTCTTGAACTGGCCGGCAGAAAGGATATTCCCGAGTATGAGAGACAGGAATATTTCTGCCAGGCAGCGCTGCAAAACTTGCTGCATACCCGGATGAAACAGCGGATGGGAAAGGCCATGGGCTGTGACTATAAAGAACTGTTACAGGAGCACCTTGCGGATTATAAGTCTCTTTACGACCGCTTTGCCTTTGAACTGGAGGGTGCCGAAGCCTTTGACAGTCTGCCCACCGACAAGCGTCTGGAGCAGGCAAAAGCCGGTAAGGCTGACGTGGGTCTGAGCAAGCTGCTCTTTGATTTCGGCAGATATCTGACCATTGCGTGCAGCCGCGAGGGAGGTCTGCCCGCTACTCTGCAGGGACTTTGGAACAAGGATTTCACACCGCCCTGGGACAGCAAGTATACAATTAACATCAATACGGAGATGAATTACTGGCATGTGGAGAGCTGCAATCTCTCCGATTGCCATATACCTCTTTTTGAACTTTTGGAAAAAGTGCGGAGAAATGGCAGACGTGTGGCAAGAGACATGTATGGCTGTCGAGGCTTTGTTGCCCATCACAACACGGATATTCACGGAGATTCCGCCCCTCAGGACATCTGGTATCCCGGTTCTTACTGGACCATGGGAGGAGCTTGGCTCAGCACTCACCTGTGGATGCACTATCAATACACCCGTGACGAAGCATTTTTGAAGAGAGCTTTCCCTATCCTTGCGGAGGCATCCCTGTTCTTTGTGGACTTTCTTGTAGAGAGGAACGGCTATCTCGTGACAAATCCTTCCGTGTCCCCGGAAAACACATACAGGCTGCCGAACGGACAGACCGGGTCCTGCTGTGTGGGAGCAACCATGGACAATCAGATTCTGCGCCATTTGTTTACGGGCTGCCTTGGTGCCTGGAGGGCATTGGGCGAAAAGGAGCCGGAGGGCTGTGAGATTGATGGAGTGGACAGCATTCCCGAACTGATGAAGCAGATTGAAGAATACAGACGGCGCCTTACTCCTACTCGAATCAGCGACAGTGGCAGAATCATGGAGTGGCATGAGGATTACGAGGAGGTGGAGCCGGGTCATCGGCACATTTCTCATCTTTACGGACTGTACCCTGCGGGAGAAATAACCGTGGACGGCACACCGGAGCTGGCAGTTGCGGCGCGGAGGACACTGGAATACAGACTTTCCCACGGAGGCGGACACACGGGCTGGAGCAGGGCATGGATTATGAACCATTATGCAAGTCTTTGGGATGGTGAGACCGCATACGAGAATATAGAAAAGATGCTGGGTCAGTCTACTTACCCGAACATGTTTGACAGACATCCGCCCTTCCAGATTGACGGAAACTTTGGGGCCTGTGCTGCCATGAGCGGTATGCTTGTCCAGAGCAACGAGGAGAGGTGTGTGCTCCTGCCGGCTTTGCCAAAAGCATGGGCTAACGGCTCTGTCAGAGGTTTACGCCTTGTTGGAAATGCGGAAATCGAGATAAAGTGGAAGGATGGGGTTCTTTGTGAGGCTGTCATTTGTGCCGGAAGTGATTATGACACAACTGTCATATACGGCAAAAAACGTGTACAGGTGAAGTTGTGTGCCGGGGAAAGCCGAAAACTGTGTTTAGAGTAAATATTATGGGTTCATAAAACGGCTCCCTTTCATTTTTCGTGAAGGGGAGCCGTTCCTTTATTAAGAGCCAAATTTACGAAGCAGTTCTTCAATATCTGTCGGTTTTAGTACCTTCCCCATGGACACTACCTGCTCATTTACCACAAGTCCGGGCATACTCATAATCCCATATGCCATTACTTTTTCCATGTCGGTAACATATTCTGCTTCTACAGGAATACCTGCATTTTCAAGTGCCTTCCTCGTATTCTCATACATTTCATGACAGGACTTACAGCCTGCGCCAAGCACTTTGACAGTCTGAATTTCTGTGCCTGTCGGTTTATCGGTGCAGCTTTTCTCTGCATTTGAGGATTCTGCACTACAGCAGCAACAGCTCTTTTTGAACAATGACATTTTTTATTCCTCCTTAAAATATATTGAAACGGATATAATCAATCCGCTTTTATAGCAGCAAATACTGTATTGTGTTAAAGAAATATCCCACAAGGATTATTCCTGCGGTACATACCGCAATGAATATTCCTAACAGCTTTGGCTTTACAGCTTTCTGTAACATGATAATCGACGGCAGGGAAAGCGTGGTAACTCCCATCATAAAGGAAAGCACAACACCCAGTTTTGCCCCTTTTGCAAGCAGGGCTTCCGCAATTGGTATACACCCGAAAATGTCCGCATACATAGGAATACCACAGGCTGTTGCGAAAATAACACCGAAAGGGTTGCCGTTACCCAATACCGTTACAATCCATTCCTCAGGAATCCAGTTATGAATAATCGATCCAATGAAAACACCTGCCAGCACATACGGCACTACCTTTTTTGCCGTTGCTGCAACCTGCTCACATGCGTATTTTAATCTGTCTCTTTTTGTCAGTTTTTCCATGGGAACACTGATAGCTTTGCCGTTTTTGATAAATTCCTGTACTTGATTCTCCAGGTGCATTTTTTCAATGAGGCTGCCTCCGGCGACTGCAATGATAAGACCTACAATGACATAAGTGGCAGCAACTTTCCAGCCGAAAATGCTCATAAGCAGTACAAGAGAGCCTAAGTCAACCATGGGAGAAGATATCAGGAAGGAGAATGTAACACCTAACGGAAGTCCTGCACTTGTAAATCCGATGAACAGCGGAATGGAAGAACAGGAGCAAAACGGTGTTACTGTTCCGAGAAGAGCAGCCAGTATATTTGCCCATATACCTTTAAATCTGCCGAGTATTTTCCTGGTTCTCTCCGGCGGGAAATAGCTTTGAATATAGGAAATAATCAGTATCAAAAACCCAAGAAGAAGCATGATTTTTATCACATCATATATAAAAAAATGTATGCTTCCTCCCAATCGGCTGTCGGTATCAAGGCCCATTGCTTGAAGAATGCTTTTAATAAGCCTGTTCAGCCAATTCATGCCCAGAATTTCATTTTGAAGGAAATTCAGAATACTTTTTATCATTTCAATTCTCCCGGCTGTTGTAACTCAGCTATCATTTGTTCCACTATTTCCGCGGCACATCTAACCATCTCCGGACACTTGGTTCTAAATAAATTCAGTTCTTTGATTTTAACCATGTCCTCTTCCTTGGTAAGATCGTATCCCAGCAGTTCTCTGCATACAACAGTACCTTTCGCAGCAATAAACCGATCCATAAAATCTTCTGCAATTTGATATGCTCTGTATTTTTCCTCTGTATTTCCGGCATGACAATGACCGTATTGCAGTCCAAGAACCATCAAAGCGCCGGTGACAGCCCCGCACATTTCGCCTTTGCGGGCACCGCCGCCAAATGTGGTTGCGATTTTTAACGCAATGTCTTCATTTAGCCCAAGATCTGTTGCAAAGGTAGTAAAAACAGCCTGAGAACAGTTGAAATTGTTGCTATAGTATTGTTCTGCTCTATCTGCATGTTTCATCTTTGATATCCTCTGCTTCTGTATGATTCATGAATTCATTCAAACAAGAGATTACTTTTTCCAGTCCGCTTCTTGAGATGGAGTAGTGCATCCACTTCCCGTCTTTTCTTCCGATTACAACGCCGGAATCGCAGAGTATTTTCATGTGATGGGATAAGGTGGGCTGAGAAATTTGCAATGCATCCAAAATCCGGCATGCACATTTCTCCCCATCTTGCAAGAGACGCAGAATTTGCACACGGTTTTCATCGCAAAAGGCTTTGCACATAACAGCTATTTCCTTATTATCCATTAGAGTACCTCCACATATTGAAGAATATGTATGTATCATTATAACATCATATAGATGAATGTCAATATTAAATATGTCTATTATATTGACATCCATAACATATTATGTATAATATATAACATGTTATGGAAAAGGAGGTAAAATAATGAGACTGGAAAATATAGATGACCGATATGCCATCTATGGAATGGTTTTTTCATTGAGTAACAGAATACAGATGCTTGGGGACAGGGAGTTTGACAATATTACCCTGAAGCAGCAGTTTCTGATGATTGCACTGGAATTATTTGATGAACCGCCGACGTTGAAGGAAATGGGAGAATTGATAGGCTGTTCTTATCAAAATGTGAAAAGGATGGCGGTTCACTTGCAAAAGGAAGGATATCTGGACATGGTTCAGGATGCAAAGGATAAAAGAAAGCTGCTGTTGATAAATACGGGCAAAGCAGAGAAGATGGCAGAACTGTCGGGTGAAAAAATCGCTGATTTTATGAGTATTTTATACAGGGATATTCCGCAGCAGGATTTAAGGGTAGTATTGAGCACGTTGAAAAAAATGGATCAAAATTTAGGGGGAGTGATTGAATGAAAGGAATCATTTTATACCGTTCAAAGTATGGAGCAACCAAAAAGTATGCGGACTGGCTGTCCGAGGAGACAGGTTTTCCCTGCATGGAAACAGGAAAAGCTAATTCGGATGAGATGCAAAAATATGATGTCATTATTTTAGGCGGAGGTATTTATGCTTCGGGGATTGCAGGTCTTTCTTTCCTGAAAAAGAACATAGGAAAATGGAAAGACAAGAAGATTATTGTATTTTGTGACGGAGCTTCTCCCTATGAGGAAAGTACATTTCAGGAAATTATTAAACATAATATGAAGGATGAACTGGAGGGGATTCCCTGCTTTTACTGTCGCGGAGCGTGGGATATGGAATCCATGAAATTTGCGGATAAAAAGCTTTGCCAACTGCTCCGCAAAGCGGTGGCAAAGAAGGACCCATCGGATTATGAGGTCTGGGAGAGAGCGCTGATGGAAGCGGGAGACGATAGGTGTGACTGGACCGATAAAAAGTATCTGGAACCCGTACTGGAGCTTCTTGCAGAAGAACCGAATTGATATATCGTGATGGCACCGGAGGGCATGCTCTTCGGAATCGGTATGTGTATGTGCCTGCTTCCCGAATGGAATGCGTTTATACCCGGTGTCGTTGTAACAACTGCCGGAGCGGTGGAATTGCTTCGTCGACTTGACAGGAGTGTGGAAACACCCGGAATAATCGTCGCCCTGATTATCGGTATTGCAGGCATGCTTATTATTGGAACAGGCATGTGCTGCATTATGGTTTGGAATAAAATTCTCGCACCACAAATTTTAAAATTAACAGAAGAACTTGAAAGGCAATAAATAAAAACAGGCGCTACAACACGGAGATGTACCGCCCGTTTTCTACATAATTCTCAATTCACTGCGGCGGTTCTACGCCACGTCCTCTCCCTCCACTGTCTCCTTTCCGGCCTTTACCCGGGCAATATAATCCTTTGTCATTTCAATCACCTGACCGGACAACAGAGTAATGGCAATCAGGTTTGGAAGAGCCATAAATCCGTTGAAGGTGTCGGAAATATCTACCACCAGAGACAGAGACACATTGCAGCCGATGAAGATAACCAGCAGGAAAATCAGCTTGTAGACGGGGATTGCCTTCAGGCCGAACAGATACTCCACAGCTCTCTCCCCGTAGTAGGACCAGCCCAAAATGGTAGACAGGGCAAACAGCATGACTGCAATGGAGATGAATTTTCCTCCAAAGCTGCCGAAAACAGTTTCAAATGCGGCACTGGTTAAAGCTACACCGCTCTTTAAATGAGAGGGAAGATCCTGTCCCACATACTTTGCATATTCTGCATAGTCATATACACCTGAAGTTAAAATTGTCAGTGCGGTCATAGTACATACAATCAGAGTGTCCGCAAACACCTCAAAGATACCCCACATACCCTGAATCACGGGCTCCTTTACATCGGATGCGGAGTGTACCATAACGGAGGAACCCAGGCCTGCCTCGTTGGAAAACACGCCTCTGGATATGCCTCTTCTCATGGCTACCATAATGGTAAAGCCGGCAACGCCGCCGCCCATGGATCTAAAGTTGAAGGCATTTGCAAAAATGGAAGCAAAAGCAGAAGGCACTTCGGTAATGTGCGTGAAGATGACAGTCAGGGCGCCCAAGATATACATAATTGCCATGAAGGGAACAATTTTTTCCGTCACGGATGCAATTCTCTTAATGCCACCCACAATTACCAGACCCACAAACAGCATAATCAAAAGAGCACTTACCCAGGTTGGAACGCCGAAAGAATTTTTCAGACCGTTGGCAATTTCATTTCCCTGGGAAATATTTCCGATACCGAAGGAAGCCAGCATACAGAATACGGAGAAAATCACAGCCAACCACTTCCAACCCAGCCCTTTTTCTATGTAAATCATGGCACCGCCCACCCAGTTGCCCTTTTCGTTGCGGTAACGATACTTTATGCCCAGTGTATTCTCTGCGTAGTTGGTCATCATACCTAAGAATGCGGACAGCCACATCCAGAAGATGGCACCGGGACCGCCAAGTGCAAGTGCAATGGCCACACCTGAGATGTTTCCCACACCGATTGTGGCGGCAAGAGCCGTACAAAGTGACTGAAATTGGGAAATGGAGTGTTTGTCGTCGGTGCGCAGCACCTTTTTGTTGCCCTTTTTGAACAGGGACAGGAAGGTGACATCCAGCCAGTATTTGATGTGGGAAATTTGGAATACCTTGGTCCTGACGGTGAACATCAGGCCTACCAGCAGGAAAAATACCAGCATGATGGGTCCCCAGATGAAGTTATTCAGGTGGTTGTTGACAGTGGTGACAACATTGAGAATTTTGTCGAGCATAGATTTTTCTCCCCTCGTTTGAATTTGGTTATGAAAAAAGGCATAATGAAAAAACCATTACGCCTTTGTAACGTTAATACTTTAATAGGATAATACATAAAAGTGCGCAGGTCAAGAATAAAATAAAAAAATGCATGAGTAAGGAGTCAGTAATATCACATTTTACAGAAATGTGATATAATGAGCCTTACATAAAGGAGAATAAAAATGTTTGTCAAAGAGTTGGGAAGCGGAAACGGACTGAATTGGAAGATGCAGGTTGACGGAAGCGGCGAGGCGATGCCTGCGACGGTGCCGGGCAGTGTCTATCAGGACATGCTGGACAACGGGAAAATGGAAGACCCCTATTATCGGGATAACGAGCTGAAGGCTCTGGCACTGATGGAGCATGATTTTATCTATACCACAGAATTTGATGTGCCGGAAGAGATGAAGAACCGGGAGAAAGTTCTGCTTCGGTTTGAAGGAATCGACACGGTTGCGGATATTTTTCTGAACGGGCAGCTGTTGGCATCGGTCTGCAATATGCATCGTACCTTTGAGTATCCGGTCAGAGAACTTCTGCGTGACGGGCTGAATGAACTGAAGGTGGTGCTTCATTCGCCTACCGGATATATTCAGGAAGCTTTTGAAAACAGATTCCTGGACGGAAGCTCAGATGCCATGAGAGGATTTCCTTATCTGCGGAAAGCTCACTGCATGTTCGGCTGGGACTGGGGCCCCCGCCTGCCGGATGCGGGAATCTGGAGGAAAGTAAGTCTGGTTGGATATGATACCGCCCGGCTGGACGGAGTCTATATCACACAGCAGCACACCGGTGGACAAGTCAGGCTGAAATTCCGGGTGGATGTAGATAAGTGCGGCGAAGAGCGGATTCTGTCCTTTGGAAAGGATGATAAAAAGCTGGGGGATTTGTCTTACACTGTGAGAGTAACGGGACCGGACGGAAAGCAGTGGCAGCATTCCGGGGCAGCGGAGGGAGCAGAAGCGCAGATTATCATCGACAATCCGATGCTCTGGTGGCCCAACGGCTACGGCGAACAGCCTCTTTATCAGGTGGAGGCGGAGCTTAAAAAAGACGGCCGGGTACTGGATACCTGGAAAAAGAGAATCGGTCTCCGCACGTTGACTGTACATATTGAAAAGGATGAATACGGGGAATCTTTTGCTCATGAGGTAAACGGTGTACAGATTTTTGCCATGGGTGCGGATTACATCCCTGAGGACAATATTCTGCCAAGAGTGACGCCGGAGCGAACAAGAGATTTGTTACTGCAGGCAAAAAATGCACACTTTAACTGTATCCGTGTCTGGGGAGGCGGCAATTACCCCTACGACGAGTTCTGGGATATCTGCGATGAACTTGGACTGATTGTGTGGGAGGACTTTATGTTTGCCTGCGCGGTTTATCAGCTGACGGAGGAATTTGAGGAGAATATAACGGCAGAGTTTGTGGACAATATAAAGAGAATCCGTCACCATGCCTGTCTTGGCCTCTGGTGCGGAAACAATGAGATGGAGTCCTTTGTGCAAAGCGGTCTCTGGGTCAGCAGGCAGCAGGAGAGGGCGGACTACATCAAAATGTATGAGTATATTATCCCGAAAGTATTGAAGGAGCATGACCCCAACACCTTTTACTGGCCCTCCAGCCCCTCCTCAGGGGGCAGCTTTGACAATCCAAATGATCCTGACCGCGGAGACACACATTACTGGGATGTCTGGCACGGAAATAAGCCCATTACGGAGTACCGAAAATTCTTTTTCCGGTATGTTTCCGAGTTTGGTTTTCAATCCTTCCCCTGCATGAAGACGGTAGAGCGCTTCACGGAGTCTGAGGACAGAAATATTTTCTCCTATGTGATGGAAAAACATCAACGCAACAGCTCCGCCAATGGCAAGATTATGAATTATATGGAGCAGACCTATCTCTATCCGGGGAATTTCGATACCATACTCTATGCGTCTCAGCTCTTGCAGGCAGAGGCTTTGAGATATGGTGTAGAGCATTTCCGCAGGAACAGAGGCAGATGTATGGGCACCATTATCTGGCAGCTCAACGACTGCTGGCCTGTGGCAAGTTGGGCGACCATTGACTATTACGGAAGATGGAAAGCGGCGCAGTATTATGCAAAGAGATTTTTTGCGCCTGTTATGATTTCCTGCCAGGAGGAAGGCATTCTGACTCAGGACACCAATCCTAATGCCCAGCCCTACGAGGTAAAAAAATCCATTCACCTGAATGTGTCAAATGAAACCATGCAGGAGAAGAGGGTGAGAGTGGAATGGAATCTGCGGAACCGAAGCGGAGAGATTCTTCGGGGAGGAGATGCGGTAATCACGGTTCCCGCTCTTTCCGCCGTATGGTTGGAGAAAGAGGACTGCATGGATGCAAAGCTGTATGAGGACTATGTAAGCTATGAATGCCGGGACTATAATTGCACCGGATGCGAAGAACCCTTGTCCGCCGGTACGGTTTTATTCTGCCAGCCCAAGCATTTCCGGTTTGTGAATCCCGAACTGACCGTAGTTGTGGACGGAGATGAACTGGTTGTCACGGCCAAAGCTTACGCGAAATCCGTGGAAATACAGAATGAAACTGAAGATTTACTGCTGTCAGACAATTATTTTGACATGAATGGGGGAACAGAGCGGGTGAAAATCCTGAGAGGGGAACCTACAGGCCTGAAGGTGCGCAGTGTGTACGATATCCGATAAAGAATAAATACCCCTGAAAAGGGAGGATGCCAAGGAACCGGGTTCCTTGGCATTTATTATGAAAAAGTTATTTAGTAAACAATTAACTGTGATTGGCTTATTTGGTGTTTTGCTTTATCTTATGGTCTTAGTATAGGATAAGAAAATGTCTAAAGAATGATGATAAATTAAAGAAAACTTGAATTAATTGTAAACAAAATATGAACGAGACAGTACCATGGTACTAGCCTCGTTCATTAATTGTCTAATTATTCCAAATTTATCCGGAAATTATAAAATTACTTGTCTAATTTTTCCGGCTCGGGATAAGTTTCTCCGAAGGTATTTACGGTGACACTTTCGATGACCTGGGGCTCCAGGGGTCTGTCGCTCCAGTCGGTTCTGGTCTCCGCAATCTTGTTTACAACTTCCATGCCTTCGATAACCTTTCCGAAAGCAGCATAGCTTCCGTCCAGATGAGGTGCATCCTTGTGCATGATGAAGAACTGGCTGCCGGCTGAATCAGGGTGCTGTGCTCTCGCCATGGAGAGAACCCCCTCTGTATGTTTTAAACTGTTTTCAAAGCCGTTTGCTGCAAACTCTCCCTTGATGCTGTAGCCGGGACCGCCCATGCCTGTGCCGTCGGGGCATCCGCCCTGAATCATGAAGCCCTTGATAACACGGTGGAAAATCAGGCCATCATAGAATTTTTTTTGAATCAGGCTGATAAAGTTATTGACGGAGGTAGGAGCTATTTCAGGATAAAGCTCCGCCTTGATGATATCTCCGCTTTTCATTGTAATGGTAACAACAGGATTTTGTGCCATATGAATTGTCCTTTCTGAAAAAAGTGATAAAATAATAATGTTAACATTATACCGCAATGCGGGAAAACCGTAAAGAGGGAAGTGGACGGGTGTGAGCTATTTAAGACAGATAAAAGTACATACCAAAGGACAGACGGGGACTTTGTTTGTGACAGACGATGACAAAACCGCTGCAAGGCTGCGGGACGAAGGCGAAGCAGTGTTGATTTATTTCCATGAGAGAAACCGGGAACAGGACTTTTCGGGTTTTTTGTTCGGAGTGGAGGAGCCGGAAAATCTGGAGAAGGATTATGTGGAGAAGGTTTACCGCAGACTGAAGGGCCTGCCCTGGGATATACTGGAGACAAAAAGGTGCCTGATTCGGGAGACTGTACCGGAGGATGTGGATTCCTTCTATGAGATTTACAGCGACCCCTCTGTCACAAAGTTTACGGAGGACCTGTATCCGGAGAAGGAGCAGGAAAAAGCCTATATCAGAGAGTACATTGAAAAGGTATATACCTATTATGAATTCGGGGTATGGACGATAGTGGAGAAAACCGGTGGTGCTGTCATCGGCAGAGCAGGCTTCTCTTACAGGGCGGGCTACGATGAACCGGAGCTGGGCTTTATCATCGGAGTACCCTGGCAGAGACAGGGATATGCGGAGGAAGTGTGCAGGGCAGTCTTAAGCTACGGCTGGGATAATCTGGGGTTTGACAGGGTTCAGGTGCTGGTTGAGACAGAAAATGAACCTTCTCTCAGACTCTGCGAAAAGTTGGGATTCCTTGCGACGGAAGAGTTAACGATGGGGGAACGGCAGTATTTTAGACTGATTCTAAAAAAGTGAAGCTGAAAAATTATAAAATTTTTGTTGACAGGAAAAAAAGTCGGTGTTATACTCCGATACATAAAGCAAAGGCGCTATGGAGAAATCCGTAGTGCCTTTTGTTGTGTGGCGATGCGATGGGGCTTCAAAGGGAGAGCTCTGTGCGTCGCTAATTTTTTTTGAGGAGGAAAAAGTTATGACAGAGGAAATTTTAAGCACAATCCAAAGTGAAGTGTTCGGCGTCTGGTTCTTAATCGGTGCTGCACTGGTGTTTTGGATGCAGGCAGGCTTCGCAATGGTGGAGACAGGTTTTACCAGAGCCAAGAATGCCGGCAACATCCTGATGAAAAATCTGATGGACTTCTGTATCGGCACAGTGGTGTTTATTGCAATCGGCTTCAGCTTTTTGCTGGGAGAGGATCTGTTGGGATTTATCGGAAAACCCGGATTTGACATTTTTACGGCGTATGAAAGTTTCGATTGGTCCAACTTCGTGTTTAACCTGGTATTCTGTGCTACTACGGCAACCATCGTATCCGGAGCCATGGCTGAGAGAACAAAATTCCTGTCCTATTGTATTTATTCCGCAGTTATCTCCGCACTGATTTATCCCATAGAGGCACACTGGATTTGGGGCGGCGGCTGGCTTGCACAAATCGGCTTCCATGATTTTGCGGGCTCCTGCGCAATACATATGGTAGGCGGTATTTCCGCATTGATTGGTGCAAAGATACTTGGACCCCGTATCGGTAAGTTTACGAAAGATAAAGATGGAAAGATTACAAAGGTCAATGCGTTCCCCGGACATAACCTTCCCATCGGTGCGCTTGGTGTATTCATTCTGTGGCTCGGCTGGTACGGCTTCAACGGTGCTGCTGCAACCAGCATGGATCAGCTCGGTTCTATTTTTGTTACTACTACCATTGCTCCCGCAGTGGCAACCGTAACTACAATGATTTTTACCTGGATTAAGTACGGAAAACCTGATGTTTCCATGTGTCTGAATGCATCTCTTGCAGGCCTGGTGGCAATTACCGCTCCCTGCGATGTGACGGATGCTTTCGGTGCGATTGTAATCGGTATTGTGGCAGGTCTGTTAGTTGTATTCGGTGTATGGCTTCTGGATTACAAGTTGCGTATCGATGACCCTGTTGGTGCTGTTGCGGTTCACTGCCTGAACGGTATCTGGGGTACTATCGCAGTAGGTCTTTTTGCAACAAATACAGCTCCGGGATACGGCATTGCAGATGCCAATGGTGTAGAACTTACCGGTCTCTTCTATGGCGGTGGTTTTAAACTCCTCGGCTTACAGCTCCTTGGATTTGTGGCTGTGGCAGCATGGACAACCGTAACCATTACCATCGCTTTCCTGATTATCAAAGTAACTGTAGGCCTTCGTGTTTCCGAGGAAGAGGAAATTGTGGGTCTGGATGCAAAGGAACATGGTTTGGCCTCCGCATATGCCGGCTTCTCCATCATGGATGTATCCGGTGGTATTATGGATGTCAACGAGAATACGGATCTTGGCGAGAGCGATTATGTGGCAGCTTCCGACACCAAGAAGGAAGCTGCGGTTCCCGTCGTGGAGGTTCCCTCCGTGTCCGCAACCGGTATTTATAAGGTAGTTATCATCGCCAAGATGAACAGATACGATATCCTGAGAAAGGCTATGAACGATTTGGGTGTAACCGGTATGACTGTCACCAATGTGATGGGTTGCGGTATCCAGAAAGGTGCCGGAGAGATGTATCGTGGTGTTGAGATGGATGCTACTCTGCTGCCTAAGATTAAGGTTGAGGTGGTTGTCAGCAAGATTCCTGTATCCCAGGTGATTGAAGCAGCTAAGCATGCTCTGTACACCGGACATATCGGTGACGGTAAGATCTTCGTATACAATGTAGATAAGGTAGTTAAGGTTCGTACCGGCGAGGAAGATTTCGCCGCACTACAGGATGTGGAGTAATCGAACCAAGCATAACTTAAATAGCTTTCATCTTAATCCCTTAGTTTAGTATATGGAAAAAGTCCGGGTGCTTCCACCACCCGGGCTTTTTCGTGCTTTCATATCCGGCTGCCGGTCAGAGCGGCTGCTGTGAATTATTTCAAATGTGTTGATGTATCAGGTGATTAATGTTATAAATAACAGTAGAAGGGAGGATTACAAAATGTATACAGCAGACGAGAAGAGATATGACAGTATGAAATATAATCGCTGCGGAGCCAGCGGTTTATTTCTTCCGGCAGTTTCGTTGGGACTTTGGCATAATTTCGGTTCCAACGGCAATTTCGATAATATGGAAGCAATGTGCCGAACCGCCTTTGACAAGGGGATTACCCACTTTGATTTAGCCAACAATTACGGCCCCGTGTCCGGAGCTGCGGAGGAAAACTTCGGGCGCATTTTGAAAAATGGCTTGGGAGAGTACAGGGATGAATTGGTTATCTCCACCAAGGCCGGTTATGGTATGTGGCCCGGACCTTACGGCGACTGGGGCAGCAAAAAGTATCTGGTAGCCAGTCTGGACCAGAGCCTGAAGAGGATGGGACTGGACTATGTGGATATCTATTATCATCACAGACCGGACCCCGGCACGCCCATCGAAGAGACAGCCCGGGCGTTGGACGGTATTGTGAGAAGTGGGAAGGCGCTTTATGTGGGAATATCCAACTACAATAAGGAGCAGACTGTTGCCATCGCAAAGCTGTTCGCGGAGATGGGTACTCCTTTTATTATCAACCAGAGAAACTACTCCATGTTCGACAGGTCTATTGAGAGAGACGGCCTGAAGGATTATGCTGCTGCCCACGGCATCGGTATTATCACCTTCTGTCCGCTTGCCCAGGGACTTTTGACGGACCGCTATCTCCGCGGCATTCCCGAGGACAGCCGTGTCCGCAAGGATGGACGCTTTTTAAACGAAAATTCAGTCACGGAAGAGAAATTGGCAAAGGTGCGTGCTTTGAACGAGCTGGCTGCCCGGAGAGGACAAAGCCTGGCACAGATGGCCCTGGCCTGGATTCTCAGGGACGGCGATATTACAAGCGTTCTGATTGGCGCATCCAAACCGTCTCAGATTCTGGACAATATCGGAATGCTTCGGAATATGGAGTTCAGCGAGGAAGAGAGAAAGAAAATAGACGAAATACTGATGTGAACAATTGCATTAGAGAAGATGAAGAAAGGACTGACATAATTGTCAGTCCTTTTGAAGTTCCTGAAAGGTGTAAAATTTCAGACCAAGTTCATCGGCTTTTTCAAACAGAAAAATAAGTCTTTCTTCGGTGACACACCAGTCTCCGTATGAGATGGCATGAGAATAAAGAGAAGCAACAGCCCCTACATTGTCGCTGAGTTCTGACAGAATTCGGGTAATGGAAGCTTCATATTCTTCATCAGAAGCATGATTTATATTATCAAGTGAATAGGACTCTACAAAACCATGGCGTAAATCAGCTTTGCTGTGCAAGTCATAATAGTATGCACCCCGAAGTACCTTATAGTGATTCAGAAGCTGTTCGTTCAGGTTCTGGTCATACGAGCCGTATGGGTAGGCAAAGGTTGTCAGTTCAATGCCCTTTTCCCTGAATGTTTCAATCGGGTCGATGACGGCAGATTGAATTTCCTCCGGGGTGGCTTCAGTCGCTTTAAGATGATATGCGCCGTGATAACCTATTTCATGCCCTCTTTCCACAGCTTCATAGCAGAAGTCGGTGGGCTCGAAACTATTGACAAAAAAAGTTACCTTAACGCCATATTCATCAAACAAATCAAAGTAGGAGGACCAGTTGTCTGCATTGTAATCATCAAATGCAAGAAGAATGCCGGATTGACGAGCCTGTTTTACACGATATAATTTTATTCCTCCGAGAGTTATAACAGCGGCAAAAAACAGGCAGCCGAGCACAATTAACCATGTTTTCTTTTGCAACTTCATGTCTATAATCTGCCTTTCTATTTTCCGTAGAAAATTTGTGCGATAGGTGAATCAGGAGACAAAATCACTGTCTTGTTGTTGCCCTGCATGGAAATCTTCAGGGCATCCAGACTTCTGACAAAGGAGTAGAATTCCTGCTTGGATGCATCGTTGTATGCCTCGGACAGAATTCTCATATATTCCGCTTCGCCTTCTGCGATAAGGATTTCTGCTTCCTTTTCCGCCTCAGAGAGCATCACGGTCACTTCCATATCGGTGGTATTCCGGATCTTCTGGGCCTCGGAGCTTCCTTCTGCGGTGTAGGTGGCAGCAATGTTGTCACGTTCGGAAATCATACGCTCGTAGACAGCTGATTTGTTGTCACTGGGCAAATCCAGCTTTTTTGTCTCAAAATCAAGAAGTTCGATGCCGTACTGATCCAGAGAGGTACCGATGTTGTCTATAATTGCCTGGGAAAGCTTGCCGTTGCGACCGGAAATCACATCATCCTGAGTGGTACTGCTGATAATGTTTTTCGTGGAGTTGTAAACAATGGCATCCAGTCTGCTCTCGGCATTGGAGATGGAGCAGTTCAGGGTCTGGGCAAACTTTACAGGGTCTGTGATTTGCCAAAGGATATAGCTGTCACAGATCATGGTCTTTTTATCGCTGGTGATGACATCGGAGGGGGACAAATCGTAGAGCAGAGTCTGCTTGGGCAGGGTGTCTACGCTCTGAATAAAGGGTATCTTAAAGCTGACGCCTGCTTCGGAAATAACATGGTCGATTTTACCGAACTGGCGAACCAGGCTGTATTCGTTTTCCTGTGTGATGACAATACTGGATGCACCGATTATCACTACTGCAAAGACAGCAATGGCCAGAATAATTCTTTTTACTGTTTTCATCATTTGCGCCTCCTTAATTATTTTCTGCGCTGCTTTCGGAAGAAGCGCTGTTGTTGGTAGAACCTGTGGTTCCTGAATTACCCGTAAAGGATTCAATGGGATAAATGGTCTGTACATCGCCGTTAGGGCTTTCAATGATGACCTTTAAGTCGGGAAGGACTTCTTCCATAGCTTCATAAAACATACGCTGCTTCGTGATTTCGGGGTTCTTGATATATTCCTCATACATTGCATTGAAGCGTGCCACCTGAGCTGTGGCTTCGTTGATGCGCTCTGTCCTTTTTGCCTCTGCATCCTTGATAATTCCGTCAGCTTTCGCCTGTGCAGAGGGAAGCTGTTCGTTGCGGTACTTGTTTGCATTGTTTAGGGCTGTTTCCTTACCCTGCTTTGCGGTTTCCACTGCCTTAAATGCCTCCATAACCTCTGTGGTGGGAGGCTCGGAGTCCTGTATGGTGATGTTTACCAGCTGAATACCGATGTCCTGCTCCTCCAGACGATCCAGAATCATTTCCTTGATGGATGCCTGAATCTCGTTCTTCCCGGTGGTCAGGACATCGTCCACGGGATAACTGCCGATGACGGTACGGATACAGCTCTGGCTGATATTACGTAGAATCTTCAGGGGATCTTTGGAAGCATACAGTGCTTTTACAGGGTCGCTGTAGCGGTATTCCACATAGAAATCCACATCGATAAAGTTAAAGTCCGAGGTAATCATCAGGGATTCATCCTCATTTACGGAATTGTCCCCGGTGTTATAACCGATGGAAAAACCCTGAATGGTGGTATTTACTTTTTTTACCTGCTGGATAAAAGGAATTTTAAAGTGCAGACCGGGCTCGGTTACCGGGGTGGCTTGTCCCAGAGTAATCAATACAGCCTGCTCCTGCTCCTTGATTTCGTAGGTGGAGTTAAGAACCAGCAGGAGTACCACGAAAGCTGCGATGATGATACCTGCTATTTTACCTGCCGATTTTTTGGATTTCGGCATCTGGCCGCCCTCCATGGTTGTAAAACCGTTTTTTCTGTTGCGAAAAGAATCTCCGCTCATAAAATTGCTCCCTTCTTTGGTAGATATGCCGGAAAAGTCCGGTTACATTGTGTTAAAAACTTAATACTGTAGTACATCATACATGATATGTCTAAAAAAGGCAATGAAAAGAAATGCACGTTAGAAAAATTTAATGTGCAGGTTGCAGGGATTTTAAAAAAGTAATAGTATGTAAAGTGAAGAGTGGCTTTGACAGCAGGAAGGAACGGTGGATGGAATGAAGGTATATACCTGTTTTCCCGGCGGGAAGGCGAAAGCACTGACCATGAGTTATGATGACGGAAAGATTCAGGATGAGAGATTGGTCAGCATATTCAATAAGTATGGTATAAGAGGAACCTTTAACTTAAACTATGGGATGTTGGGAAAGCCGCCGAGACTTTCCGCTGACAGGATTCAGGAACTTTATCGGGGACATGAGATTGCAACGCACACCATGACCCACCCTACCATCGGGAGATGTCCGCTGACCGAGGTGGCGGAGGAAATACTGGAAGACAGAAGGGGTCTGGAGAAGCTGACCGGACAGATTGTCAGGGGGCATGCTTATCCCAACGGTTCCTATAGCGAAGAAATCAAGCAGTTGTTTCGGTCTCTGGGGATTGCCTACGGAAGGGTGGTTCCGGCAGTGGATGATTTCGAGTTGCCTGCAGACCCTATGGAGTGGCATCCCACCTGTCATCACAATGACCCGGAGCTGATGCGGAAAGCATGTTTTTTTGCCGATTATAAAAAGAAGCAGTATTTGAAACTGATGTATGTCTGGGGACACAGCTATGAGTTTGATAATAATGACAACTGGGAAGTGATTGAAGAATTCTGTGAATTTATGGGTGGCAGAGAGGACATCTGGTATGCCACCAACATCGAAATTATTGATTACATGGAGGCGTCAAAGAGACTGCGTTTTTCAGCGGACAGCACTATGGTGTTCAATCCGGGCGCGGAGAGTGTTTGGCTGGAAATCGATGATGAGCGGTATGTGGAAGCCAAGGGCGGCTGCCTGACAAGTCTTATCTGATACGGCTTCTAAGTGAACAGGTCGGGGACATAAGCCAAATTCTGCGGTTTTCCGGGGAAAAGGTGGTGTGCGCGGCAATTCTTACATGAAACGGTATGAAGCGGAGACAGGTATGGGTAACAGAATGAGAGAGAAACTGGAGGACTGTCCGGTGATTGCGGCGGTCAGGGACGATGAGGGGTTGGAGGAATGCCTGAAGACAGAATGCGGCATTGTCTTTATTTTGTACGGGGATATTATGAATATCGCTTCCATCGTGGAGCAGGTGAAGGAAAGAAATAAACTTGCCATGGTACATATGGATTTGGTGGCGGGACTGGGGAGCAAGGAAATCAGTGTCGACTATATCCGCACAGCAACCCGGGCAGACGGCATCATATCCACCAAACCTGCGCTGATTCGCCGCGCAAAGGAGTTAAAACTGTACACGGTAATGCGTTTTTTTGTTATTGATTCCATGGCAGTGGAAAACATTCACAGACAGTGCGAACAGGCAAGACCGGACTGCATCGAGATACTGCCCGGGGTCATGCCAAAGGTCATCGGGCGCATTGCTTCGGCGGTGCGGGAGCCGGTGATTGCAGGAGGGCTTATCACGGACAAGGAGGATGTGATGTCCGCGCTGGATGCGGGGGCAATCTCCATTTCTACCACCAACAGGAAGCTTTGGTATGCGTAAGGATGTTTATATAAACAATAAGTATAAAGGAATCATTGACCATTGGATTCATTAGAAAATCAGTTGCAATACGGCAGACCGCATGCTATAATCATTATAACATATAAATAGTGAGTGCACGAGATTAGGAGTCAGGCAATCAGGATGTCACAGGGTTGGCATTTATTTGCTTGGCTCTTTTTGCATAAGTTGCCGGAGCAACAGTGCGTTTCAATGCAAAAGGTATATTTTTTATACGGTATTTGGGAAAGGAGAATAAAAATGGTAGATGTGGTCGTAATCGGTGCAGGCGTGACAGGCTGTGCAATTGCCAGAGAACTGGCGAAGTATGAATACAAGGTGACGGTGCTGGAGAGAGCTTCCGATGTGTGCGAAGGTACTTCCAAAGCCAACAGCGGAATCGTTCACGCCGGCTATGACGCTCACCCGGGTACACTGAAAGCAAAGTTGAACGTGGAGGGCAACAGGATGATGGAGGCTCTCTCAGAGGAGCTGGACTTTCCGTTTAAAAGGAATGGCTCTCTGGTCTTGTGTTTTGATGATGAAGACCGCCCCAAGCTTCAAAAGCTGTATGAGCAGGGTCTGGAAAACGGAGTGAAGGAGCTTCGCATCATTGAGAAGGATGAGTTGAAACAGCTGGAGCCAAATATTTCCGATAATGCGGTGGCAGCACTTTATGCGCCTGCCGGGGGTATTGTCTGTCCCTTCGGTCTGACTGTTGCACTGGCGGAGAATGCTGCGGTGAACGGTGTGGATTTTCGGCTGAACACTGAGGTACAGAATATTGAGAAGACCAATGGGGGCTATCGTGTTGCCACCAATCACGGTGTTTTGGAAAGCAGGGTGGTTATCAATGCGGCAGGTGTCTATGCGGACCGCTTTCACAACATGGTCAGCGAAGAGAAAATACATATCATTCCCAGAAAGGGTGAGTATTGCCTGATGGATAAAAAGGTGGGCGGCTTTGTCTCCCGAACTGTCTTCCAGTTGCCTACCATATACGGTAAGGGAGTGCTGGTAACACCAACGGTTCACGGCAATCTTCTGGCGGGTCCCACAGCGGTGGATGTGGAGGACTGTGAGGCTGTAAATACCACGAGAGAGGGACTGGATGATGTGCTGAAACGGGCGGCTCTTAGCGTCAGCCATTTCCCCGCCGGGCAGGTCATCACTTCTTTTGCCGGACTGCGGGCTCATGAGGAAAAGGGCGACTTTATCATCGGCCAGCCCGAGGATGCACCGGGGTTCTTCGATGCAGCGGGTATTGAGTCACCGGGATTAACCTGTGCTCCTGCACTGGGGCGTTATCTGGCAAAACAGATACTGGAATATCTGCCTGCTCAGGCGAAGAAAGACTTTATCGGAACCCGAAAGGGAATTCCCAGCATGGCGTTGGCCGGACCGGAGGAAAGGGCGAAGCTGATTGAGGAGAATCCTCTGTATGCAAATGTGGTATGCCGCTGTGAGCTGGTGACGGAAGGCGAGATTATGGATGCCATTCACAGACCTCTGGGAGCAACTACGCTGGACGGTGTAAAGCGGCGCACCAGGGCAGGTATGGGGCGGTGTCAGGCTGGCTTTTGTTCCCCTAAGACAGTGGAAATCCTTGCCAGAGAGCTGGACAGAGATATGGCGGAAATCAGTAAAAATGACCCGGGAAGCGAATTCCTGACAGGATATGATAAGGACGACATTGAAGAGTAGGAGGTCGCAGCTTTGTGACGCTCGGGATTGGAGGAAGCTATGAAGAAGGATTTGGTAATTATCGGAGGAGGTCCCGCAGGGCTGGCAGCAGCCATAGCGGCAAAGGAGGCAGGCGTGGATGATCTGCTGATTGTGGAGAGAGATGCAAGGCTGGGGGGCATTTTAAACCAGTGTATTCATAACGGTTTCGGGCTTCACACCTTCAAGGAGGAACTGACGGGACCGGAGTACGCGGGAAGGTATATTGACAAGATGCTGTCATTGGATATTCCCTATAAACTCAATACCATGGTGGTGGATTTGTCAGAGAAGCGGACAGAGGGAGAGAACAGAAAACTGGTGACCGTGATGAACCGGGAGGAAGGGCTTTACACCATTGAGGCGAGAGCAGTGATTCTTGCCATGGGCTGCCGTGAACGCTCCAGAGGAGCATTGAATATTCCCGGCTATCGTCCGGCAGGAATTTATTCCGCCGGCACAGCCCAGCGCTACGTGAATATGGAGGGCAGGATGCCGGGAAAAGAGGTAGTTATTCTGGGCTCCGGTGACATTGGGTTGATTATGGCACGCCGCATGACACTGGAGGGGGCGAAGGTGAAGCTGGTGGCAGAGCTGATGCCCTATTCCGGCGGTTTGAAAAGAAACATTGTCCAGTGTCTGGACGATTTCGGAATTCCTTTGAAGCTGAGCCACACGGTAGTGGATATCAAAGGCAAGGAGAGAGTGGAAGCTGTGGTGATTGCCCGGGTGGATGAACATTTAAAGCCTATTCCCGGCACCGAGGAGGAAATCAAGTGCGATACTTTGCTTTTATCCTGCGGTTTGATTCCGGAAAACGAATTGTCCGAAAGCCTTGGTGTGGAGATGAATCCTGTCACCAAAGGTCCCAGAGTAAATGAGAGCCTTGAGACGGACAGGGAGGGAGTCTTTGCCTGTGGCAATGTGCTCCACGTACATGACCTTGTGGACTATGTCTCGGAGGAGGCAGCCCAGGCGGGAAAACGGGCGGCGGCTTATCTGCATGGCGCTCTGAAAAAGGCGGAGAAGGAGATTCCCATTAAGGCGGTGAACGGTGTCCGTTATACGGTTCCTGCTTCTGTGGATGCAGAAAGAATGGAGAATGTTCAGGTGGTGCGTTTCCGCGTGGGGAATGTATACAGGGATGCGGCTATAGAGGTTTCCGTTAACGGCAGAGTGGTGAGCAGTCGAAAGAAAAAGGTTCTGGCACCGGGAGAAATGGAACAAATTGTTTTGAAAAAAACAGAACTGGAACAGGTGGAAAATTTACAGGAAATCACTGTTGCAATTCGGCAGGATGTGTAAAACATCAAGGCCGTAACAATCTCGTTTGAAAACCTGAAAATTTTCTGTACAGCAGAAGGAAAGTGTACTTTCAGAAGGATTCGTGCCGTTTGGACGGCGGAAGGAGCGGAAAATCTGTGGAAAAGAAAGAATTTGTTTGCATAGGGTGCCCTCTGGGCTGTAATATAACAGTAGAGACAGAGGGGGCAGAAATTAAGACCATCACGGGTAATACTTGTCCCCGGGGAGCAGATTATGTCACCAAGGAACTGACGGACCCCCGACGGATTGTTACCAGTTTGGTGCGGGTCGCGGGAGGTGAGCTCCCTGTGGTATCTGTCAAGACAGCATCCGATATCCCCAAGGGGAAAATCCGGGAATGCATCAAAATATTGAAAAATATTGAATTACAGGCACCGGTCCGCATGGGGGATGTAGTAGCGGAAAATGTGTGCGGAAGCGGTATTGATGTAATTGCCACGCGAACAGTGGAAAAGGAATAGCAGCTTGCTTTCGGTTTCATGTAGCGGGGCGCCGGTATGCCCCACGTCCTTGTTCGACACGCTTGCGCTTGGGCACTCGCAGCAGCGGTACATAAGGCTACACAGTACGTAGCCTAAGTACCGGCGCTCGTGACAG
>Ga0129313_1000830_pt1 | contig 22467 bp, 20 predicted proteins | sample O1105metagenome_FD_94436 | JGI IMG/M metagenome (GOLD analysis project Ga0129313, IMG submission 94436) | Orangutan group fecal microbial communities from fecal samples from Wisconsin, USA - O1105 metagenome | ecosystem: Host-associated > Mammals > Digestive system > Large intestine > Fecal...
GCACGGGAAGCTGTGTGGGAGGGTAGGTTGTTGCCAGGTCAATGTTCCGCGATAGCTCAACGGTGGAGCACTCGGCTGTTAACCGATAGGTTGGAGGTTCGAATCCTCTTCGCGGAGCCATTTCTTATAATTATAAATTTTATGTAGATAATTTTGTTAATTATCTACTTTTTTTATTGTTTAAAAAATAAAATGCTATCACTTCAAAAAAGTACAAACAGTGTTGTTATAAGATATTTTTATAAGGAAAGAATATTAGTTAATTTAAGAAATATAAATAGATATAAAGCTATATTATGGCTTTATTCTATTTATAATTGATTAAATATTATAAATATTCTAACATTTAGAGGAAATTTTGATAATGCATAGAATAAAATATATATTTAATACAATTTTATAAACTTAATACATCCAAATTAAATTTAGGGGGTACGCCTTATGAAAGAGTATAAAATTAATAATTTAAGAAATGTGGGAATAATTGGTCATAGTGGTTCGGGCAAAACAAGTTTGATGGAAAGTTTACTATATTATACTAAAGAGATTGATAGAATTGGAAAAATTGAGGATGGAACTACTGTAAGTGACTATGATGTAGAAGAAAAAAAGCGAGGAATATCTATTTCTACAGCTGTTGCTCATTGTGAATGGAAAGATGTTAAAATTAACTTAGTAGATATGCCAGGTTATTTTGATTTTGAAGGAGAAATAATTGAAGGACTAAGTGCTATCGATATGGCAATGATAACTGTGTGTGGAGTTGCAGGAATTGAGGTAGGAACAGAGAAGGCATGGAATTATGCAGTTGAGCATAAATTACCGAGAGCTATATTTGTGAACAAATTAGACCGTGAGAATAGTAGCTTTGAAAAAGTTTTAGAGCAATTAAAAAACAAGTTTGGTATGTCTGTTGTGCCTATACAATACCCAATAGGAAAAGAAACAGAACTTAGGGGTATAGTAAATATTATATCTAATAGAGCTAGAATATTTAATCCTAAGACTCATACTATGGAAGAAGGAGAAATCCCAGAGGAGTTAAGAGATAAAGTGGAAGAGTGTAAACAAATGCTCATGGAAGCGGTAGCAGAAACTGATGAAGTTTTGTTAGATAAATATTTTAATGATGGGGAATTAAGTGAAGAAGATATATATCATGGGTTAATCAAAGGGTCATCTACAGGTGATATATGCCCTATAATGTGTGGTTCAGCTATAGCAAGTATAGGAACTGAAACATTATTAGAAGATATAGTAGAATGTTTTCCATCTCCAATAGAGACTAACTTATATATGGCTAAAGATATTAAAAACAATGCATTTATAAATATAAAAATCAATGAAAAAGAACCATTTTCTGCATTGGTATTTAAGACAATAGTTGATCCATTCATTGGTAAACTATCTATGTTTAGAGTTATAACAGGATCTGCAAAATCAGATACTGTTGTATTCAATTCATCTAAAGAAAAAGACGAAAAACTTGGATCTCTATATTTTATGAAAGGAAAAAAACAATATCCTACTACAGAAATAAAAGCTGGAGATATTGGAGCGGTTTCAAAATTACAATTTACTAGTACTGGAGATACCATATGTGCTTCAAACAGACCTATTGTGTTTAATAGAATGAAATTTCCGTTACCAGTATATTCTAGAGCTGTAATACCTAATACAAAGGGAGATGAAGATAAAATATCAAGTGGACTTTCAAAATTATTGGAAGAAGATCCTACATTCTCAATATCAAGAGATATAGAAAATGCTGAAGTAGTAATTTCAGGTATTGGTACAACACATCTAGAAGTTTTAGTAAGTAAATTGAAAAATAAATTTGGGGCAGATGTAAGTCTTAGAATTCCTAAAACGCCATATAGAGAAACAATCAAAAAAATTGCAGATGTACAGGGAAAACATAAGAAACAGTCAGGTGGACATGGACAATATGGAGATGTAAAGGTTAAATTTGAGCCTAGAAATGATGGTGAAGATGAATTAGAATTTGTTGATGCAGTAGTAGGAGGTGCTGTTCCTAGACAATATATACCAGCTGTAGAGAAGGGGCTTAGAGATTGTATACTTCATGGAGTACTTGCAGGATATCCAGTTATAAGATTAAAGGCAACATTACATGATGGTTCATTCCATCCAGTAGATTCCTCAGAAATGGCATTCAAAATAGCATCTTCTCTAGCTTATAAGAGAGGTCTTCAAGAGGCAAATCCAATTCTTTTAGAACCAATAATGTACCTAGAGATAGATATTCCAGATGATTATATGGGAGATGTTATAGCTGATATAAATAAAAAACGTGGAAGAATACTAGGAATGGAGCCAGGATTAAAGGGACAAAGAATAATTAGTGAAGTACCTCAAGCTGAATTGTATAACTATGCTACTGATTTAAGAAGTATAACAGGTGCTAGAGGAAGCTTTAGAAGTAAATTTGAAAGATATGAAGAAGTTCCAGGTGACTTAGTAGATAAAATTGTATCCGAAAATAAAAAGGAAGCATAAAAATAGTATAAATTTTGTGTAGATATTCTAATTTTATATAAATAGATAAACCTAGTGATAATAGAAATTTTATCACTGGGTTTATTTTTTGTGCAGTGGGTTAATATATAATTAATTACTTTTAGATATTTAATACTTCAAAGAATATATGACTTAAATAATAATGTATAAAAATATATGAACTTTAACAAACTATAAATAATTATATAATAGGGGGTTGTTTATGTCAGACTATAAAATGAATATATATGGACAGATTAGATTAAGCGATTATAGTTCTATACATGACTATATGGGAATAATTGGACCGTTAGATAACTTCCAAATTGAGATGAGCGAAGCCAAAGTAGAAGATGCAAAAGTATTATGTAACATTTTGGAAAGTGATAAATTTGATATAGTTGAGAGAGGAGGAAGAAATGATGGTAAGTACTATATTCATGCCACAAAACGAAGATGAAAAATTATTAAAAGATGAATTTGGAATTGGATCTCATAAAATTGTTGAGCAAAACGATAATCTTATGCTACTAGATGAGTTGTTTCATGATACAAAAGTGTTACCTAATAGAATACAATTAGAGAAATTTGATATTTATAAGGATTAATGTGCTAGTATAATTAGTAGGCTTTAGATAGTATGCAAGTATGTAAGTTTTAAGAGGACTTACTATTTGCATATTTTTTTACTTATATAAAAACCTTAATATTCTTAGATATGAATTCAATGTATAAGCATAGAATTTAAATGTGATATATTTGCATATTTAGATAAGTTATATTAAAATTGGTATATTAATAAGTTTTAATTTAGTGTAGGAGGAGAAGAAGTGACAACAACTGTATATTTAACTCGTCATGGACAAACTCAATGGAATGTAGAAGGGAGGATGCAAGGTTGGAATGACTCTCCTTTAACAGAGCTAGGAGTAAAACAAGCAGAATGGCTTGGAGAGAGATTAAAGGGAATTAATTTAGACAAGATATACTCAAGTTCTAGTGGTAGAGCCTATAAGACAGCAGAAATAATTAATGAAAATAAGAGTGTTGAACTTATAAGTCATGATGGACTAAGAGAATTGAAGTTAGGTAAATTCCAAGGATTGAACCAAGATGAAATAAAGAAAATGTATCCAGAGCAATATTATAATTATTGGAATAAACCAGAAATATATAAACCTGTAGGCGATGGAGAGACCATTGAAGAGCTCATTGAAAGAATTGATAAAGCAATTATGGATATTATAGAAGAAAATACAGGAAAAAGTATTCTTATAGTTACACATACTATGCCTATAAAAGCATTACTTTGTAGTTTAGAAAATATCGATATAAGTAATTTTTGGATGGAGCCATACATAAAGCAGACAAGCCTTACAACTATAGAGTTTGATGATAAAATACATAAGATAGTGCAGTGTGCAGATATATCACACCATGAATATCAAGTGAAAGAATATAATGAATAGAAAGATAATCATTGGGGGATTGTTAAGTTATGGATAGTTTCTCGCTTAAACTATTGGCCTGTGTAACTATGCTAATTGATCATACAGGAGCCATATTTTTTCCAGAGATAATGTTTTTTAGAATCATTGGAAGAGTGGCATTTCCTATATATGCATTTTTAATAACAGAGGGATATAGTAGGACTAAGAATATAAAAAGATATATGTTTAGGCTATTTATTTTAGCTATCATATCACAAATACCTTACATGCTAGCATTTGAGACTAAAGGACTAAATGTATTTTTTACACTTCTTTCAGGAATATTTATTATGATAATACTAGACAAAAAAGTTCATTATTACAAGTTAAAGCATGATATTAAGATATCCAAAGAAGTATTTGATATTTCTATATATATAATTAAATTTGTCATTATATTAGGAATACTATATATCTTAGAGAAATTTCAATCTGATTATGCAATATATGGAGTTTGTATCATATTATGCTTTAAGATGTTTAAAGAGAATTTTAAAAAATTAACTCTTTCTATGATAGGATTGAATTTTTTATATACTATACCATATTTAAAATATTTTATGGAACCATTTGGAGTAAACTTTAAAGTTTTTCTTCAAGCAACTTGCATTAATAGTTTATTTTTTATTTATCATTACAATGGGAGTGAAGGTAAAAAAGTACAATTTCTATTTTATGGGTTTTATCCACTTCACTTATTAGTTTTAGTATATATTAGATATATTATAATATATGGTATATAATAATTATTGGGGTTTATAGAAAATAATGATGAAAAGGGGATTAATTATGAATAAGATTTTTTATGTTACTAACAGAAAAAAGTTAGGGGATGTGCTTTCTCAAAATTCTATAGCTATCTTTTTTGCTGGACAAGCTCCTTATAAGTCCGCAGATGAGACTTATCCATTTACACCAAACAGAAACTTTTATTATTTAACCGGTATTGATGAAGAAAAAGTAATTATGGTGATTATAAATATTAATGGCAAAGTGTCAGAAATGTTATTTATACAAGAGAATGATCCTGTTATGGCTAAATGGGTTGGCGAAACAATAAGTGAAGATAAAGCAAAAGAAGTTTCAGGTATAGAGGATATTAAGTTTTTAAAAGATTTTGAAAGTACTATTGCAAGTTATTTTGATAGATTTAATATTGATAATGTGTATTTAGATTTAGAAAGACAAGAATTTAATATTCCACAAACATCATCTCAAAATTTTGCGGTAGATATTATGAAAAGATATCCATATGTAAGAGTTAAAAATATATATCATGATATAGCTTTACTTAGAACTATAAAAAGAGAAGAAGAAATTGAATTAATTAAAAAAGCTATAGATATAACTTATGATGGGATAAAAGAAATATGGAGTAATGCTAAACCAGGCATGAAAGAGTATGAAATTGAAGCATATTTTAATTATATTTTAAAGAAAAATGGAGTTAAGGATTTTGCATTTCCAACTATTGCAGCCACTGGAAAGAATGCAACTATACTTCATTATGTAGATAATAATACTAAGACTGAAGATGGAGAGCTTATGCTTTTAGACTTAGGGGCACAATATAAATATTACAATGGGGATATAAGTAGAACTTTTCCTATCAATGGGAAGTTTTCAGAAAGACAAAAAGAAGTATATAATATTGTATTAGAAGCTAATGAAACTGTTATGAAAGCAGTAAAACCAGGAATTACTACTGGTGAATTACAAGACATAACTAAAAGAGTTCTTGCTCAGGGATGTAAGAGAATTGGCCTTATAAAGGAAGACTCAGAGTTAAATAAATACTACTATCATGGTGTAGCACATCCATTAGGATTAGATACTCATGATGTAGGACCGAGAAATATAGAGCTTAAACCAGGTATGATTATTACAGACGAGCCGGGACTTTATATAGAAGAAGAAGGTATAGGTGTTAGAATTGAAGATGATATTCTGGTTACAGAGGATGGTTATGTAAATCTTTCTGCTCATATAATTAAAAGTATAGAAGATATAGAAATGTTTATGAGTAAAAATAATGATTAATTTCTTAGAAGTGAAAGTTTTTTTGTTGAAGATTTATGTAGATTAATTAAAGAGTATTTTAATAAGCTCGTAGAGAATTTAAGCTTCAGTAGAAGGAGTTTTTCTGCTGGGGCTTAAAACATGTTTATAGAACAATTTTTTTAATTTTACTAGGAGATATGGAGGAATTTTAATGTTAAAGAGATTTATATCTTATTACAAGCCACACAAAACTCTATTTATAATTGATATGATATGTGCATTTTTAGTAGCAGCCATGGATTTAGTATTTCCTATGTTTACAAATTACCTATTAAAGGATGCAATTCCTAATAAGAATCTAAGAACAATATTAATATTTACAATTGTCTTAGTATTATTGTATGTAGTTAAGCTTATAGCAAATTATATAATAGATTATTGGGGTCATGTAATGGGTGTAAGGCTTCAATATGATATGAGAAAAGAAGTTTTTGCCCATCTACAGACATTACCATTTAGCTATTTTGATGATAATAAGACTGGAAATATTATGTCACGTATTGTTAATGATCTAATGGATATTTCTGAGCTGGCACATCATGGACCGGAAGATGTATTTATTTCAATAATAATGCTTATAGGATCCTTTGGGTTACTATGTGCTATAAATATAAAATTAACATTAATAATATTTGCTTGTATACCTATAATTATAATATTTACGATGACTAAGAGAATGAAAATGTCCAAGGCATTTTATGATGTTAGAAAGAAGATAGCTGTAGTTAATACTAAGCTAGAAAATAGTATATCAGGAATAAGAGTTGCTAAATCTTTTACTAATGAAGAATATGAAATGGAAAAGTTTGATGAAGGAAATACTCAATTTAGAACTAGTAGATCTTCTGCTTATAAATATATGGCAGAGTTCATGTCTGGAATGAGATTTTTTGTAGACATGCTAAATGTAGTTGTTTTAGGGTTTGGAGGTTACTTCGTATATAAAGGGGAATTAGGCGTAATTGATCTATCTACTTATTTTTTATATGTAGCATATTTTATGCAACCAATAAGAAGATTAACATCATTTGTGGAACAATATCAATCAGGTATGTCAGGATTTAAGCGTTTTGTAGAGTTAATGGATACTAAACCAGACATAGTAGATAGTGATAATGCAAGAGAATTTAAAGATGTACAAGGTGAAATTGAGTTTAAAAATGCTACCTTTAAATATGAAGGTAGTGAAGAAATATTATCTAATATAAATTTAAAAATAGAAAAAGGTAAGACTTTAGCATTAGTTGGACCATCTGGTGGTGGTAAAACAACTATTTGTCATTTAATTCCAAGATTTTACGAACTAAATAAAGGAGAAATTACCATTGATGGAGAAGATATTAAGGACATAACATTAAAGTCCTTGAGAAAAAACATAGGAATAGTACAGCAAGATGTATTTCTATTTACAGGAACTATAAAAGATAATATTCTCTATGGAAATCCTGAAGCTGACGATGATGAGGTTATTGAAGCAGCTAAAAATGCTAATATTCACGATTTCATCATGTCACTACCAGAAGGATATGAAACTTATGTAGGGGAAAGAGGAGTAAAGTTATCTGGGGGTCAAAAGCAAAGAATATCTATTGCAAGAGTATTTTTAAAGAATCCGCCTATATTAATATTAGATGAGGCTACATCAGCTCTTGATAATACTTCAGAGCTTATAATTCAAAAATCTTTAGAAAAGTTATCTAAGGGAAGAACATCTATTATAGTTGCTCATAGACTATCAACTGTTAAAAATGCAGATGAGATTGTAGTATTAACAAATAAGGGAATAGTTGAAAAAGGTGCTCACAAAGAATTGATTAATAGTGGTGAAATTTATGCTAGGTTGTATAACTCACAGTTTAATGGATATTTTAATGATTCGGAATTAGAGTTTTAAAATTATTAATGATATATCTTTAATAATCCAATCATATTATGTTACTTAAAATAACCTATTATATGAAATTAAAGTTATTTATAATACTGGAGGAAAAGATGATTAGAAACAAAGAAAATATAGACAAACTATTAAATGATTTAAAGGAGTTTAGCTATGATAAAGATGGTGCTCTTATTGATGTAATTTTAAATGAAAATCTAAATGTTAAAATAAGATGTTATGAAGAAAAATGCATTAAAATAGAGTATTATGATTATGACAATGCTATATCTACTTTATACAAAGATAGAAAATATATAAATAAAGTGCTTTTCCAATAGGGAAGGTACTTTATTTATATACGTTTTCAAAAAATATATTTTAAAAATAATTACAAATTATGGTTTGTCATTGCTGGAATTGGATAGACTAAATATTATAGTATTAGCATTTTGCTATATAGATAAAGGGGTTAGTGTAATGTTTAATAAATATAATGATAGAGCAAGACAAGCATTGATGTATGCTCACGGAGAAGCGAAAAGATTTAGACATGGATATGTAGGCACTGAACATGTATTATTAGGTATTGTGGAAGAGGGCGGCATAGCAGCTAAGGCGCTAGAAAATATGTGTGTTGATGAAATAAAGATTAAAGATAAAATAGAAAAATTAGTTGGCTATGGTGAGGATGAGATATATCCAGAAGAGATATATTTTACTCCTAGAACTAAAAAGCTGATGGAAGTTAGTTTAGTAGAAGCCAGAAATTTAAATGATAAATTTGTATCTCCGGAGCATATATTATTAGCTATACTTAAAGAAGAAGAGGGCGTAGCTTATACAATATTAGATAATTTAGGAACAAACTTCAATGAGTTGCTAGGAATGTTATCCTACAATAAAAAACAATGTGAAATATCATTAAGCAGTAACTCTGACTTTCATGACAGTAGAACTGAAATGAAAATAGAGGAACCATACAAGTCTAAAAGAAATAAAACTCCAATGATTGATAAGTATGGGAAGGATTTAACTAGATATGCTAGTGAAAATAAGCTTGATCCAGTTATAGGAAGAGAAAGGGATACAGAAAGAGTTTTAGAAATATTATGTAGGAGGCTAAAAAATAATCCATGTTTAATTGGAGATCCTGGAGTGGGCAAGACAGCCATAGTTGAGGGATTAGCACAAAAAATTCAAAGTGATGGTGTACCAGACATGTTATTAAATAAGAGAGTAATAAGTATAGACATGGCTTCTATGGTTGCAGGAGCAAAGTATAGAGGAGAATTTGAAGATAGGTTAAAATCTTTAATGGCTGAAGTTTGTAAGAGTGAGGATATTATTTTATTCATTGATGAAATTCATACTATAGTAGGAGCTGGTGGTGCGGAAGGGGCAATAGATGCTTCTAACATTTTAAAACCTGCCCTTGCAAGAGGTGAGCTTCAATGCATAGGAGCGACAACCGTAGATGAATATAGAAAGTATATTGAAAAGGATTCTGCTTTAGAAAGAAGATTTCAACCAATTATAATTGAAGAACCTTCTAAGGAAGATGCTATCCAAATACTTAAAGGGTTAAAGAATAAGTATGAAGAACATCATTCAATTAGAATTACAGATGAAGCTATAAGTGCAGCAGTAAATTTGTCAGATAGATATATATCAAATAGATACCTACCAGATAAAGCAATAGATCTTTTAGATGAAGCAGGGGCTAAAAGTAGAATAGAAAATTTACAAAGAAATGAAGTTGGAATTTTGGAGCAGAAGCTTAAGAAAAAAATTGAAGAAAAATCACAAGCAATAGATATTCAAGATTTTGAAAAGGCAGCATCCATTAGAGATGAAGAATATGAATTAAGACAACAATTAAACTCTAGAAAAAGAACGTTAGTAGAAAGTAATGAAGAAATCAAGATAACGGTAGATGAGGCAGAGATTGCAAAAGTTTTATCAACATGGACTAAAATACCTTTAGAGAAACTTACATCTAAAGAAACTGATAGATTATTAAATTTAGAGAACATTCTTCATAAAAGAGTTATAGGTCAGGATGAAGCTATTGAAGCTATTGCAAAGGCCATAAGGAGATCAAGGGTAGGACTAAGAGATTGCAAGAGACCTATAGGGAGTTTTATATTTCTAGGACCAACAGGGGTAGGAAAAACTGAATTATCTAAAGCGCTTGCAGAAACTATGTTTGATGATGAAAATTCAATAATTAGAATAGATATGACGGAATATATGGAGAAACACTCTGTATCAAAGCTAATTGGTTCACCACCAGGTTATATAGGGTTTAATGAAGGAGGTCAATTAACAGAGAAAGTTAGGAGAAGTCCATATTCGGTAATACTATTTGATGAACTAGAAAAGGCACATGAAGATATATTTAATATTTTACTTCAGGTACTGGAAGATGGAAGACTTACTGATTCTAAGGGAAGGGTTGTAGATTTTAGGAATACTATAATTATAATGACTTCTAATGCAGGAGCATCTACTATAAAAAAACACCGTTCTATAGGATTTGAAAGATTATCTGATGATAAAAATTGTGATAATGAATATAAAAATATGAAAGAAATTATACTTGGCGAAATAAAGAATATCTTTAAGCCAGAACTTTTAAATAGAATTGACGATATAGTAGTGTTTCATAAACTTAAAGATGAACACATAATTAAAATTGTTGATATAATCACAAATAATCTATGTGAAAGAGCTAAGCAAAATGATATTATATTAAGATTTACAGATGAAGCTAAAACATTCATAAGTAAACAAAAAAGAGATAAAGAGTACGGAGCTAGACCCTTAAGAAGAATTATAACTGATATGATTGAGGATAGACTATCTGATGAGATTCTTAAAGGAAATTTCAAAAAGAGTGATATCATACAAATAACAGTTGAAAAAGACGAGTTGAAGTTTATTAAGTGTAGCTAATTACTTCATTGTGTTTAAACAAAAATGGGTATATAATTATGATAGATATAATACCATATATTTTTAACCACTTTATATAAGTGGTTTTTTTATAGTTAAGAACAATATAATTCACTATATAAAATAATGGTTAAACTCATAGTATAATAAGTATTTTAATTAACTGTTAAGAAATAATAAATTAATATAAAAAATTTAAGGAGCAGATTATGGCAAAGATTAAAAAAGTATATATATGTAGTGAGTGTGGCTATGAAGCTCCAAAGTGGTATGGAAAATGTCCTGGATGTAATAGCTGGAACACTATGGGAGAAGAAGTTAAAAGTGAAGCAGTAACTACTTTTAAAAGGTCAGTTACTATGTCTTCTGGAAATAAGCCAAAGAATATTACGGATGTAAAATCCAGTGAATATGAAAGGTTAGATACAGGAATTGGGGAATTAAATAGGGTTGTAGGTGGTGGACTTGTAAAGGGATCATTAACTTTAATATCTGGAGATCCTGGTATTGGTAAGTCTACTATATTGCTACAGAGTGCCAGTAATATTTCACTAAAGTATGGAAAAGTTCTGTATGTATCTGGAGAAGAGTCAGAAGAGCAAATAAAAATGAGAGCAGAACGTCTGAAAGCTACAGGAAAAGAACTTTATGTGGTATCGGAAACCAACATAGATATTATAGAAGAGCATATAACTGAAATGGAGCCAAAGTTTATAATAATAGATTCTATTCAAACATTATATAAACCAACTATTTCTTCTGCTCCAGGGAGTGTATCTCAGGTAAGAGAATGTACTAATGATTTAATGAGAATAGGAAAGACAAAGAATATTCCATTATTTATTGTTGCCCATGTAACTAAACAAGGAGAATTGGCTGGACCAAGAGTTCTTGAACATATGGTGGATACAGTTCTATATTTCGAGGGAGAGCGAACACAAGAGTTTAGAATATTAAGAACCATAAAAAATCGTTTTGGAACTACTAGTGAAATTGGTGTGTTTGAAATGAGAGAAAGTGGTCTTGAGGAAGTAAATGATGCATCTTCAGTATTTTTGCAAGAAAAATCTATGCAACAGGAAGGATCAGTAGTCATTGGGATAGTTGAAGGAACTAGACCTATTTTAGTAGAAATTCAAGCCTTAGCAAGTGAAACTAAAGCTCCGATGCCACGTAGAACTGCAGTAGGCGTTGATAACCAGAGATTAAGTTTGATATTAGCGGTATTAGAAAAAAAATTAAGAGTTCCTTTTTATAACAGTGATGTGTATGTTAACGTGGTAGGTGGACTTAACATTGACGGTACATATGGAGATTTAGGAATAGTTTTAGCGTTAATATCTAGTGTCAAAGCAAAGGAAATTAAAATAGAAAATTTATTAATTATAGGAGAAGTAGGGTTAACTGGAGAAGTTAGGCCTATAGCTCATGCAGAAAAAATTATAAATGAAGCAATAAAGATGGGCTTTACTAGTATAATACTACCCAATAAAAATAAAGCAAAAATAACTAATAAGGGAATAAATTTAATTGGAGTGGATACAGTTAGAGAAGCAGTGTCAAAGATTTTTTAATAATATATAAGAGAACAGTAAAGTGTTAAATTAATAATGGAGGAAAATAATGAGGGAACAAGAGCAAAAAGAACTTATGGAAATACTAAAAATTATGTCCCCGGGAACCCTACTGAGGGAAGGATTAGATAATATATTAAGAGCTAAAACTGGAGGATTAATAGTATTAAGTGATAGTAATGCCATATTAGATATGGTAGATGGAGGATTTTCAATAAAATCAGAATATACTCCAGCATATATATATGAACTAGCAAAGATGGATGGAGCTATAGTTATAAGTAGTGACTTAAAGAGGATATTATACGCTAATACACAGTTGATGCCAAATCCATCTATAACTACTCAAGAAACTGGAACTAGACATAGAACAGCTCAAAGAGTTGCAAAGGAAACTGGTGATATAGTAGTAGCAATATCTCAAAGAAGGAATATAATCACTGTATATAAAGATGATATAAAATATGTCCTTAGAGAAAGTAGTGATGTATTAGCTAAGGCTAATCAAGCTATTCAAACCTTAGAAAAATATCAGTTAGTTTTAGAAAGAGTAATAAGTAATCTAAACTTACTGGAGTTACAAGATTTATCGACCCTTTTAGATGTAGTCACAGCAATACAGAGAAATGAAATGGTTATGAGAATAGTTTGTGAGATAGAAACGTACATATGTGAATTGGGGAATGAAGGTAGACTTATATCTATGCAATTAGGAGAATTAATCAAGGGCGTTGAACAAGAGGGAGTATTTCTTGTGAGAGACTATTGTAGTGATGCTGAAAGATATCTTGATGTTTATAGGAATATAGAAAAGTTATCAGCTATAGAGTTATTGGATCTTGATATGATAGCTAAGGTATTAGGATATGGTGGTGTTCCTTTAGTGGATAATTTAATATCTACAAAAGGATATAGAATATTAAATAAAATACCTAGATTACCATCGGCAATTATAGAAAATCTAATAAAACATTTCGGAGAACTTCAAGTGGTAATGAAAGCATCTTATGATGAATTAGATTTAGTTGATGGGGTAGGAGAAGCAAGAGCTAAAACCATTAAAAATGGCCTAAGAAGATTAAAAGAGCAATTTATATTAGATAAACAAATATAGCACAAAGCAATTAAGTTTGTGCTATATTTGCTATCTTAAATTAATTTTATCGAAGGTAGTTATGTTTTTGTATTCAGTTAGAAGTACATCATATAAGTTTATATCTAAACTATTGCATAAGGAAGTTATATAGAATAAGTGATTGCCTATTTCTCGTTCGATGATTTTACGGCAATTATCACATAGCTCTCCTTGTATATGAGAACTAAGAGGTATTTCTAAATCATCTAAGGTTAATTTATCTATGGTGTTTTCCTTATCATCGTTCAATGAATAATTTATACCCTGTTTTTCAGCTTTAATTTTAACACAACCGCAACTAGTAACAGCTTTTACTACGGATCTGTTAACTCTACTTTCAGATTCCTGCAATTTGCTTAGTATGTCAAGTATACTTTTATGTCTTAATAAAGAACTATCTACAGAATTTTGAAATTCATCAAATATTAGATCCTTCATAACTTTCACTCCTTTATAAATAAAGTTACTTACTTGGAATACCTTTATTTATATAATATATCAATATTACTATTATTCATAGGGGGTAATTTTACTGTTAACAATTTATTTTATGTGAAGAAGTAGAAAATGTGAGTATTGACAAATATTTTTATATTGAAAATTATTTGTTAATTATTAATTGAGAATATCAAATATTTTAAATGTTAATATTATATACAGTTAATCAAATTTTAGTTAATATTCTAATAATCCATTGAAATGTATTTAATGATAATATATATTTAATTTAGTAGGATATTATGGAGAAAATTTGTAAATAATCACAATATAGGTTAAAAATTAAGGAGGTGCTGTGGTGTTAAAGAAAATATTAAGGGCTTTGTTTACCTTAATAGGAGGAACATTAGGATATGTTTTAGGTGCATGGGGAAATTCTACGGAACTTTTACCTAAGTTAGGAATAAACAATACAGGTTTTATTTCAATAATATTTGTTGTATTATGTATTATTTTTATTGGACTTATATTTTATTTTATTTCACCTTTTATAAACTCAGGAATTGTTAAAGCTATGGAATACTTAGAAAGGTCTGCTCAAAAGATTCCAATAGTAGATATTGTATTTGCAGGTATAGGAGCTTTAATTGGACTTATAATATCAGTATTATTATCTACACTTATTAGAGTGGATTCGATAATAATAACCATAATATCTGTAATTGTTACGGTAATAATTACTGTTTTATTTGCAGATATATGCGTAAGAAAAAAAGATGAAATTATACATGTGTTTACAAGCTTTAAAAAGCCTGGAGCTAATAAGGATTCTAAGATAAAGAATGTTGGAGATAAGTTAAGCCCTAAGGTGTTAGACACATCAGTAATAATTGATGGAAGAATATTTGATATATGTCAAAGTGGTTTTATTGAAAGTACTTTAGTAATTCCTACTTTTGTTTTAGATGAGCTTAGACATATTGCGGATTCCTCAGATTCTTTAAAAAGGACAAAAGGAAGAAGAGGATTAGATATACTTAATAAAATACAGAAAGAGTTAAGTATAGATGTAGAAATATGGGAAGGCGATTTTGAAGATATTAAGGAAGTAGATGTTAAATTACTTAAACTTGCTCAAGTATTGAATGGAAAGGTAATTACTAATGATTATAACTTAAATAAAGTTGCAGAACTTCAGGGAGTACCTGTATTAAATATTAATGAGTTAGCAAATGCTGTAAAACCTGTTTTATTACCAGGAGAAGTTATGAAAACACAGGTAATTAAAGATGGAAAAGAGTCAGGTCAAGGGGTTGCATATTTAGATGATGGAACTATGATTGTCATTGAAGAAGGTAGAAAATATATTGGTGAAAATATATTTGTAGTAGTTACTTCAGTACTTCAAACAGCAGCAGGAAGAATGATATTTGCAAAACCAAAGGAACAATAGTTTTTTATTAAGAAAAATTAAGCGCTAATTTATGATTAGTTTAAGGTTAATTTATTGGAGGAATTATGAGAAAAAATACAGCGATAATATTGGCTGCAGGACAAGGGAAAAGAATGGGATCAAATGTAAACAAGCAGTTTTTGACTTTGGCAGAAAAACCAGTATTATATCATACTATAAGGGCTTTTTCTGACAATAAAAATATAGATGATATTATAGTTCTGTGTGCAGAAGATGAGATGGAGTATTGTAAAAAGAATATAATTGAAAAATATGACCTTAAAAAAGTTAGAGCTTTAGTAAAAGGTGGTAAGGAAAGACAAGACTCTGTATACAATGGATTAAAGGTAATAGAACCTTGTGACATAGTATTAATCCACGATGGAGCTAGACCATTTGTTACTGAGAATATAATAAATGATGGCATTAAGAATGCTGAAAAATATGGTGCATGTACTTGTGGAGTTAAATCAAAGGACACTATAAAAATTAAGGATAAAGAAGGGTTTGCCAAGGAAACCTTAAATAGAGAGGATGCTTTTATAGTTCAAACCCCTCAGTGTTTTAAGTATGATATTATATTATTCTGCCATGAAAAATTAAGAAAGACTAAAGAGCAAGTTACTGATGATGCTATGGTTGTTGAAAAATTTGATAGAAAAGTATATCTTTATGAGGGTAGTTATTTAAATATAAAGCTTACAACTCCAGAAGATATGATAATTGGAGAAAATATTTTAAAAAATAAAATATAAATATGTAGGCAATATTTAAATATGTATGATATAATGATATTTATTAAAATTTAATATTAATATGTGATGAGGAAGAATAGTAGAAACATACCCACAGAGAGAAAATTCACCGGCTGAAAGATTTTCACACGTTTTGAACCTGCTTCTGAGCAGTAGTTTTAACTACCGGCATGAGCCGTTATAAAATGAAGTATAAATTTTAGGTGGTACCGCGATAGAATTCGCCCTAATTAGGGTGGGTTCTATTTTTTTATTAATAAATATAATTACGAGGTGAATGGAAGATGAAGTTATCAAAGATGTTAATAAGTACACTAAGAGAAGTTCCAGGTGAAGCAGAGATAGCAAGCCATCAACTTATGTTAAGAGCTGGAATGATAAGAAAATCAGCTACAGGAATATACACTTTCATGCCAAATGGAGTTAGAGTGTTAAAAAATGTAGAAAATATAGTTAGAGAAGAAATGGATAGAGCAGGTGCTCAAGAATTTTTAGCTTCTGCACTTATACCAGCAAATCTATGGCAAGAATCTGGAAGATGGGATGTAATGGGATCAGAGATGATTAGGCTTAAAGATCGAAATGGAAGAGATTTTTGTCTTGGACCAACCCATGAAGAAGTATTTACAGATTTAGCGAGAAATGAAATTAAATCTTATAAACAATTACCATTAAATCTTTATCAAATTCAAACCAAATATAGAGATGAGAGAAGACCTAGATTTGGAGTTATGAGGTCAAGAGAATTCATAATGAAAGATGCATATAGTTTTGATAAAGATAATGAAGGATTAGATATATCTTACATGAAGATGTATGAAGCATATAATAAGATATTTACTAGATGTGATTTAGAATTTAGCGCTGTTGAAGCAGATTCAGGAGCTATGGGAGGATCAGGTTCAGCAGAGTTTATGGTTAAATCTGATATAGGAGAGGATGAAATAGCTTTCTGTACTGGTTGTAATTATGCCGCGAATACAGAAAAGGCTACATCTAAACTGGAAGATGCAGAGAAAGAAGAAGAAAAGGAATTAAAGAAGATAGCAACTCCAGATGTAAGAACTATAGAAGAGTTAGTAACTTTCTTTAATACTAGTAACAAGAAGTTTGCAAAGACTCTAATATATAAAGCTGATGGCAAAGTTGTGGCAGTAATGGTTAGAGGAGATAGAAGCTTAAATGAAACTAAGGTTTCTAATGCATTAGGTGGAATTATGGAATTAGAAATGGCAGATGCAGAAACTGTCTTAAAGGCTACATCAGCAGAAATAGGATTTGCTGGTCCAATTGGATTACAAGTAGATACACTACTTGTAGATGAAGAAGTTACTATAATGAGTAATTTTATAGTTGGAGCTAATGATACAGGATATCACTATGAAAATGTAAATTATGAAAGAGATTTTAACGGCATAGTAGGAGATTATAAACTCGTAGCAGAGGGGGATATGTGTCCTAAGTGTGGAAGCCCAATAAATATTAGAAGAGGGGTAGAGGTTGGACATATATTTAAGCTTGGAACTAAGTATTCAGAATCTATGGGAGCTAACTATTTAGATGAAAATGGTAAAGAGAAACCTCTAGTAATGGGATGTTATGGAATTGGTATTAATAGGACTGTAGCAGCTATAATTGAACAGCATCATGATGAAAATGGAATCCTTTGGCCAATGGCTGTTGCTCCATATAAAGTAATAGTAACGCCTGCTAATGTTAAAAATGAAGAACAAATGAATAGAGCGGAGAAAATCTATGAGGATCTTAAAACTAAAGGAGTAGATGTACTTTTAGATGATAGAAATGAAAGAGTTGGAGTTAAGTTTAAGGATGCTGACTTAATTGGAATTCCAATAAGAGTAACAGTAGGTAAAAAAGTAGTTGAAGATATAGTTGAATTTAAGTTAAGAAAAAATCAAGATATTGAAGAAGTAAATATAGAAGATGTAGTAGACAGAATAGAAAAAGAGTTTATAGCAAATAATTTAAAATTTTAATCATTTGCTATAAAGTAAATTATTTCATTGTAAGTAAATAGGACTGTATTAATAAAATATAGTCCTATTTTACTATAATTTTTAATATTGGTTTCTAGAAGGCCATGTGGTTAATCAAAGTAATAAAATTTAAAGAGAATTTATATTTTCATATAATATATATTCAACTATATAAATATGTTAATAGGAAACTATATAAATATATAACTAGTTGTTGTGGACTCAAGGGGTTCAGAGATTTTGTTATTTTAAAAGAAATGAAAATAGCCAATGATATTCTATCACTGTAATTTTCAATAGGGCCTATTAGAAATAGAAGAAAAAGATGAAGACAGTGAATAATTAGGGTTATTAATAACTATATTTTTTAATAATTCATTAATAAGAATTGTGTTAGGGAAAAGTTAGATTTGACTATGAAATCTTGAAAATATATAATTATTATGTTTAATTATTATAATAGGATTTATCTCATTAAGGAGAAAAATATGGAATTTGATTTATTGAAAGAAAAATTTAGTGCAAAAGAAGCACATTTAATAAACCCATTAACTCTTGCATTTATAGGTGATGCTGTGTATGAAGTGTTTATAAGAACCTATTTATTAGGGGAAAATAAATCATTGAAAGTACAGCAGTTGCATTTAAAAACTGTTAATTTTGTCAAAGCAAAATCACAGAGTAATTATGCAAAATTAATTTTAGATGTGTTTGACGAAGAGGAAATGTCAGTTTTTAAGAGAGGAAGAAATACTAAATCTAGTGCTCCTAAGAACGCAGATGTTGGTGATTATAGATGGGCAACAGGATTTGAAGCTGTAATAGGATATTTGTACATTTCAGGAAAGAATGACAGATTAAATTATTTGCTTAATAAAATTATTGAAATGAGTGATAATAATGATAAAAGTTAAACTTATGGAGTTTACTCCAAATCCAGAAAAAGTAGTAGCTGCAGCAGCTAAATTATGTTATAGTTCAGTAGGAATTGAGGAAATAACAGAAGGGTTAGATGAAGAAACTACAAGTAAATTTATAAAAATGTTGAATAGTTATGGTCATAACTCTCCAGTTGAACATGTAAGCTTTACTTTTGGTATTGAGGGCGTATCCAGAAGCTTAACACATCAATTGGTTAGACATAGAGTTGCTTCTTATTCTCAGCAAAGTCAAAGATATGTTAAGTTAGATGCTTTTGAATATATAATTCCACCATCTATAGAAAAAGATGAGAAGTGTAAGGCTATCTTCGTAGAGGCGATGAAAAAAGATCAGGAAGACTATGATAAATTAGTTGAAGTGCTTAAAGCTTCTAATTTAGATGTATATATTAATGAACATAAAGCAAGAAAAAAATGTGAAGAAATCACAGAAAAAGAGATGAAATCATTAAAGTCCAAAGCAGAAAAAAGTGCTATTGAGGATGCTAGATATATATTTCCTAATGCATGTGCAACTAAAATTGTAGTTACAATGAATGCTAGAGAGCTTATGCATTTCTTTAGTCATAGATGCTGTATGAGAGCTCAATGGGAAATAAGGGATTTAGCAGATGCTATGCTTAAGGAAGTAAAAAAAGTAGCACCAAATTTATTTGAAGGATGCGGTCCTAGTTGTGTAAAGGAAAGTTGTTCAGAAGGAGCTATGACTTGTGGTAAGGCTATAGAAATAAGAAATAAGTACTTATCTATATAAAATGTAAATTGATATAGAAATAGATGATAGGAGTGATATAAGGATGGAAGATAAAAGACAAGGTAGTAAAAATGCTAGACCTAAACGTATAGGGAAAAATAGAAGAGATAATAATAGATTTGTAGGTGATGTAAATAGTGAAAGAAGAAATAATCAATTCTACAGAAATGAAAACATACAAAGCAATATAAAAGTTGAAAATTTCAATGCAACCTCAAGAGAAGATATGATTGAAGGTAGAAATGCGGTTATTGAAGCTCTAAAATCTGATAGAACAATAGAATATATAATGATAGCACAAGGAGATACTAAAGGATCCATAAGTGTAATTACAGCATTAGCTAAAGAAAAATCTGTAGTAGTTAAATATGTGGATAGAGCAAAACTAGATGGTATAAGTGAAACCGCTGCACATCAAGGGGTAATTGCAATAGTAACTCCATACAATTATTGTGGTATAGTAGATATAATTAATAACGCTAAGGAAAAAGGGGAAGATCCCTTTATATTAGTATTAGATGAAATTGAAGATCCTCATAATTTTGGGTCCATAATAAGAATAGCAGAAGTTTGTGGAGTACATGGGATAATAATTCCAAAAAGAAAAAATGTAGGAGTTACACCTACTGTTTATAAAACTTCAGCTGGGGCTACGGAATACATAAAAATTGCTAAAGTTACAAATATAAATGTAGCTATAGATGAACTAAAGGAATCTGGGATATGGGTATATGGAGCAGATATGCATGGGACCCAATACTGCTATGATTCGGACTTAAAAGGACCTATAGCTTTAGTTATAGGAAGTGAAGGAAAAGGTATTTCAAAGCTAACTAAATCAAAGTGCGATGTGTTGGTTAAAATACCTATGGTAGGAAAGGTTAATTCATTAAATGCATCAGTAGCATGTGGAATGATAGCATATGAAATATTAAAACAAAGATTGAAATAGAAGTAAATGGGGTATAGAGTTGAAGCAAATTTTTGTGGATGGGTATAATGTAATTAATAGCTGGCCAGAATTAAATACTATAAAGGACTATAGTTACGAAGCTGCAAGAAATAAGCTTATTGACTTACTTCTTAACTATGCAGCCTTTAAAGGGTGCAGAATAACACTAGTATTTGATGCACATATGGTAAAGGGAAGTATAGAAAAAAAGGATAGAAAAGGAAATTTGACTATAGTTTTTACAAAGCATGATGAAACTGCGGATAGTTATATAGAGAGGACTGTAAATCATATAGGGAGAAAATCAGAGGTCTATGTTGTAACATCTGATTCTTTAGAGCAACAGTTAATATTTCAAAGAGGTGCTAATAGAGTATCATCTATAGAGTTTTACAGTTGGATTGAGGAAACAAACAGAAAGATATCTAGGCAGTGTGAGAACAAGAGTTTTCATAATAGAAATCTTTTTGAGGAGGCCATAGATAAAGAAGTGGCAGAAAAGCTAGAAAAGATAAGAAGAAGTAGATAATATATCTTGACTATCTAAATTTTGTTAATGTATAATTCTAGTTAGGGTCATTTATGCTTTGGGGGGGATATTGTTGGGAAATACAAGTGGCAATGATGAGTTAAACTCCATGTTTACGGGTAAAAAAGATGAAGATATAGTAGCTCTGGCTAAGACGGGAAACAATAGAGCCCTAGAATATCTTCTTTGTAAATATCAGAACTTTGTGAAAGCTAAAGCAAAATCATATTTTTTGATTGGTGCTGATAAAGAAGATATATATCAAGAAGGTATGATTGGTTTATTTAAAGCTATAAGAGATTTTAAGGATGATAAGTTAGCATCTTTTAAGGTTTTTGCAGAATTGTGCATAACAAGACAGATAATCACTGCTGTAAAAACTGCCACAAGACAAAAACATATTCCACTAAATACTTATATATCACTGAATAAGCCTATATATGACGAAGAATCAGATAGAACTCTATTAGATATATTATCAGGTATAAGGGTATCTGATCCCGAAGAATTGATAATAGATAGAGAAGAGATGGAGAACATAGAAAGTAAGATACAAGAAGTATTGTCAGGCTTAGAAATGGAAGTTTTGAATTCTTATCTTGATGGTAAATCTTATCAAGAAATTGCCAGCGATTTAGATAGGCAAGCAAAATCTATTGATAATGCACTTCAGAGAGTAAAACGTAAACTTGAAAAGTGTTTAGAACAAAGATGAAATCGTATTGACAAACAAAAAAAAATCATTTATAATAAGGAACTGACAAAAATATTTTAAAATAAATACATTATGTATTGAATGCTCATATAGCTCAGTAGGTAGAGCGTCACCTTGGTAAGGTGGAGGTCACCGGTTCAATCCCGGTTATGAGCTCCAGTTATTTTGCAACACACGTGGATAAGTTTACATTAAAAAAGTGAAAATAAAAATGTTTTCTAATTGAGGAGGAATAAGAAATGGCAAAGGAAAAATTTGAAAGAAGCAAACCACACGTTAATATTGGAACAATAGGACACGTAGACCACGGTAAGACAAC
>Ga0129313_1000833_pt1 | contig 22411 bp, 15 predicted proteins | sample O1105metagenome_FD_94436 | JGI IMG/M metagenome (GOLD analysis project Ga0129313, IMG submission 94436) | Orangutan group fecal microbial communities from fecal samples from Wisconsin, USA - O1105 metagenome | ecosystem: Host-associated > Mammals > Digestive system > Large intestine > Fecal...
CGCCGTCGGTGTCAGCGACGTGGCCGCTAATACTGTGATTCTGTCTCTGTTGTTCTGTCTGTTGTCGGTTTCCGCCAGCCTTACCGGTGGCTTGTGCCTTTGCCGGAGTGGCATGCTGGAAGGCGAGAAGGCAGCACAGCAGCGACACGCTCAGTAACTCTTTTTTCATACGCCTTAATGTTTATGGTTTTATGTATAGATTGTTTATCTCTCTAACGGTTTGTACTTTAATGATATACGATGGCTTATTGTCGGGGTGTAACAATGTGTGTTTCATGTTGTTATTGTCGGTCGCAAAAATATAAAAATAAATTGTAAAATTGTCAAATAGGTAAAGTTTTTTTTATTTTATCAAAAAAAATGTTCAAAAAATTTTTGAGTTTACAAAAATCTTGTTACCTTTGCACCTGCAATCAAACAAATGGATTGCTCAAACATAATGCTTCAATAGCTCAGTTGGTTAGAGCACCTGACTGTTAATCAGGGGGTCGTTGGTTCAAGTCCATCTTGAAGCGCAAAAGAAAAGTCTCGCAAGTCGAAAGATTTGCGAGGCTTTTCTTTTGTTGCTTCTTGTAGATTTTGTTGTTTTCTTGTAAATCATCCTGATTTATCACTAAAGTTTCGTTATTGTCCCATTTATAATGTATCTTTGCATATAAGTATCAAAATTATCCTATTATAGGTACATATATATTAATAGGTTTTTATTTGCAAAGGAAATTCTCAACTTTCATAAGTGACTGATTGTCAGTAGTTTTTTATTTGCAAAGAAAATTCCATGCAATAATAGAGATATGAATTGGAGAGATAAAGCTTTAGATATTTTAAAGGAAAGTTTAACGCCCATTCCTCATGAATTGAGTGAACTTGATTGGAAGAGCAATCTATCTACGAAAACGGATAGACTTGCCCAACACATCTGTGCTTTTAGCAACCATCAAGGTGGCGGTATGTTTGCGTATGGAGTAAATGATGATGCTACATTTACAGTACTTACGAAAGAAGAAATATAGAAGATAGTTAAACATATGGGAAACATCGCCCACAACAATCTTTCGCAAGCTGTTGATATAGACCATGCTGTTCTTGAATACAATGGTCATCCTGTTCTCTTTGTTTATGTACCAGAGCAGAGAGAAAAGCCGATATTTCTTCGAGGAAAAGATTATCATGAGTCATATTGTAGAGCAAACGGACAAACTCGTAAAATGTCTGAACTACAAGTACGCAATATGATAGCCACCTCACAAGGATTAAGTTTTGAGGAAAGAATAGCCAAAAGAGATTTGACAAGAGATGATGTTTTACAACTATTGAATTTCCGTAAATTCTTTGAGTTATTAGACAAAGATACCCCCAAGTCGGTTGATAGCATCATGCATAGAATGGCTGACTATGGATTCTGTATTGGAGAAGAGGATAATTGGAGCATCACCAATCTTGGTGCTATTTTATTTGCCAATAACTTAAATGACTTTGAAGGTCTCAGCAATCGTAAGGTAATCGTACGCAAATATGTAGGTGCCAATAATCGTAATACTCTACTTGAGCAGTTCGGTCAATATGGATATGCTGTAGGATTTGAGGGGCTAATTGACTTCATCATGAAAAATGTCTCAACAGAAAACATTGAAGTCAAGCGTAAAGATGTTGCAGAATACCCACGAATTGCAATACGTGAGTTCGCTGCTAACGCATTGGTACATCAAGATTTTGGAATCTCTGGAATAAATATAACTATTGAGATTTTCTCAAATCGTATAGTAATAACTAATCCTGGAGCTCCACTTAATGATGTCAATCGTCTGATAGACCTTCCTCCAAACTCTCGTAATGAAAAATTGGCAGGGCAAATGTTTTTGTTGGGTTTTTGCGAACGACGTGGAAGTGGTATTGACAGAGCAGTGGCTGCTATAGAGGACATGCATCTTCCTGCTGCTAAAATCGCAAAAGAAGAAATGTGCACAAGAGTAACACTGTACCCACACAAGGAGCTAAACGATATGACAAAAGAAGAAAAAATTGAGGCTTGTTATCAGCATGCTTGCCTTGTCAACGAGGATGGTATGAGTATGAACAATCAGTCTGTAAGAGAACGCTTCAACCTCAAAAAGACACAATCATCAGTCGCTTCTAGAATTATCTCTGATACACAAGAAGCAGGTCTTATCAAGCCCGCTAATACCGATATTGTATCTAAAAAATTCATGACATATGTACCATACTATGCCTAAAGCATGGCATGGTAGACCTATAACGGCTCATATAATATTGTATGTTTTTAACAATATTATATGAGCCGTTATGATATGTTGTGTTGATAATAATATGTTGTGAGCTTCCTTGTAAGTATTTATAGGTAATCATAACTCTCAACTCTAAATTCTCAACTCTCAACTGGAAAAATTCTCAACTCTAAACTCTCAACTTTCAACTGGAAAAGTTTTATATCACTCCTGCCTGATGCAGGAACACTGCGATGATGCATATCGGGCACACGAAGCGTACGGCGAAAAGGTAGATGCGCCATATGTGGTGCGAGACGGTACCGCTGTTGGTGAACTCGCGGTGTACCAGACGGCGCGGAACTATCCATCCTATTAGTATACTTGTGAGGAAAGCGCCGAGCGGCATCAGTATCTGTGCCGTGAAGAAGTCGCAGCAGTCGAGCAGCGACTTGCCGAAGAACACGAACGCGTCGGACGCTCCGCACGACAAGGCGCACATTATTCCTATCACGCTGCATATTGCGGTCTCGATAGTGGCACCCGTACGGCGCGACACGTGCAGCTCTTCGTACAGGAAGGCGGTGCCTATCTCGTGCATGGAGATGGTCGACGTGAGTGCAGCCAGTGCCAGCAGCATGTAGAACAGCACGCTTATCACGTAGCCTATGACGGGCATTGAGCCGAACGCTTCGTGGAAAACGTTGGGCAGGGTGATGAATATCAACGACGGACCCGAATCGGGATTGATGCCTACGGAGAAGGCTGCGGGGAATATCATGAGTCCGGCGAGTATCGCCACAAGCATGTCTATCAGTGCTATCTGGCAAGCCGTCTTCGACAGATTGGCGCTGCGCTTGAAGTATGAGGCGTATGTACACAGACACGCCGTGCCTAACGACAGCGAGAAGAATGCCTGACCCAGGGCGTCAAGGAATACGTTGTGGTTCATCTTCGAGAAATCGGGGTTGAGCAGGAAGTCAACTCCGCGCCACGCTCCGGGCAACATGCACGAGGCAATGACGATGATGATGAGCAGGATGAACAGCGTTGGCATGAGCAGATTGGACACTTTCTCGATGCCACTGCGCACGCCCTTCACCACAACGAGGTGTGTCAGCACGATGAATGCAACCGTCCATACGGCTGGCATGATTGGGTCGGTGGTGAATTCCTTGAAGTATTCAGCCACGTAGGCAGCGTCGCCGTTGATGCCACCCATAAGCGATGCATACAGATATTGCAGACACCATCCGGCTATGACGGCGTAGAATCCGAGTATTATCATTGAGGTGATGGCGCCCATCACGCCCACCAGCATCCACCACTTGCCCGAAGCCAGGCGGCGATAGGCTCGTGCAGCGTTCGATCCGGCGTGTCTGCCGATGATGAACTCGCTTATCATGCCCGGTATTCCGAGCATGAGTACACATATTATATATACGAGTATGAACGCAGCGCCGCCGTCGTGGCCCGTCATATACGGGAAGCGCCACACGTTGCCGAGGCCCACTGCCGAACCTGCCGTTGCAAGCACCGCCCCGAACTTGGTGGCGAAGCCTGCTCTTGAAGTGTTGCTCATGGTGTTAGATTATGCCGAATTGGTTGAGGAATATTGCTACGATGCACACGGGGCATACGTAGCGTATTAGCAGTATGTACACGCCGAAGAGCGTAGAGCGCAGGGTTCCCCAGTTGGTGAACTCGTCCTTGACGGTCTGGCGCGGCACTACCCATCCCATGAATATACATGTCAGGAATCCGGCTATGGGCAGCATTATCTGTCCGGTGACAAAGTCGAAGAGGTCGAACAGCGACTTGCCTCCTATCACGAGCCAGTCTCTGCCTCCTATCGACAGCGAACACAGGGCACCGAGCACGCACAGCGACACCGTGACGAGCGTTGCTGCCTTCTTGCGTGTGGTGTGCAGCTCTTCGTAGAAGAATGCTGTCGACACCTCGTGCAGCGAGATGAGCGACGTCAGTGCAGCCAGCGACAGCAGCACATAGAACATGATGGCTATCACTGAGCCTATAATAGGCATTGTGGCAAAGGCTTCCTTGAATACGTTGGGGAGTGTGATGAATATCAGCGACGGACCTGAGTCGGGATTGATTCCAACCGAGAAGGCGGCTGGGAATATCATCAATCCTGCCAGAATGGCTATGAGTGAGTCGATGGCAACGATATTGACAGCCGACTTCATGAGGTTGGCTTTACGCGAAAAATAGCTGGCGAAGGTGCAGATGCAGCCCATGCCGATGCTGAGCGAATAGAACGACTGACCCATAGCGGCAAGAAATACGCTTGAGTCCATCTTTGAAAAGTCGGGACGTAGCAAGAATTCCACGCCCTTACCGGCTCCGGGCAGCATGCACGAGCCTATTACAACCACTACGAGCAGCACAAACAGCGTCGGCATCATCATCTTTGATGCACGCTCTATGCCGCTGCGCACACCGTGTATTATAACGAAGTGGGTCAGCGCGAGTATTGCCACCGTCCAGAATACGGGACGTATGGGCGAAGCGGAGAATTCCTGGAAGTATTGGGTGATGTACTGCGGATTGCCGTTAAGCTCGCCGAATGCCGAGGCGAAGATGTATTGCAGGCACCATCCCGACACTACTGCATAGTAGCTCGTGATGATAAATCCGGTGAGCACGCTCATGCAGCCCACCAACCGCCATGCCTTTGCAGTGCCCATCTCGCCGTAGGCGCGTCCCGTGTTGGCTGCTCCGTGGCGGCCGATGATGAATTCGTTCATCATACAGGGTATGCCGAGCACCAGCACGCATGCTATATATATAAGTATAAAGGCGGCTCCGCCGTTCTGGCCGGTCATGTATGGAAAACGCCATACGTTGCCCAGTCCTACCGCCGAACCCGCCGTTGCGAGAATCATTCCCAGTTTGCTTCCGAAGTTTACTCTTTCTTGTGACATGTGTTTTTATAATTTATATCCTATCGAGGGTGCAAAATTATAAAAATTATTCGATAATTCGAAGCAAACCGTAACTTTATACGCCTTTTATTGTGCTGTTTTATACTTCATCGGGCCATGGACATGGCTTTCCGTTAGACTTGAATGTGGGTCGCTGTGCATCTACGCGGCGCAGGTATTCGCCCAGTTCGCGCGACAGACGCTTCACGATGTCCTTATGCTCGGCAGCCACATTGTGCTGCTCGCTGATGTCGGCAGGAATGTTGAAGAGTTCCTTGCGGCCCGTGTCGTAGTAGTATATCAGCTTCCAATCGTCCTTGCGTATGGCGCAGTTGAGATTGATGCCGGGTCCGTTGTTGCCCCAGATGTTGGGGAAGTTCCACACCAGTGCACGGCCTTTCGACGTGTCGCCCGTCTCGCGCAGCATCGGAACGAACGACTTACCGTCTATAGGTGACACGGTCTTGTACTTGTTTACGCCAGCCATTTCGAGAATGGTGGGGTAGAAGTCTTCAATCATCGTGTACTTGTCGCACTTCGATCCGGCGCGTGTCACGCCCGGCCACGACACAATCATGGGCTCGCGTATGCCACCCTCGTACAACGAACACTTGCCGCTGAGCAGCGGATAGTTCTGGTGGAAGAGTTCGCCGTCGCGCCAGGTGGGGTTGGTGGCGAGTCCGCCGTTGTCGCTCATGAAGAGTATTATGGTGTTGTCCTTCTCGCCGTTGCGCTCCACCCAGTCCATAAGGTCGCCCAGACTCTTGTCCATTCCCTCGATGAGCGAAGCGTAAGCCGCCTCCTTATCGCTGAGGCCCTTGCGCACATACTTCGAGAAGAAGCGTTCGTCGCGGTCGATAGGTATGTGTATGGCGTAGTGGGACATATACAGGAAGAAGGGCTGGTTGTACTTCTTTGCCTTGTCAAGTGCTCCTATTGCCTCCTTGGTGAGTGCTTCTGTCACGAAAGTTCCGGTTCCCCAGTACTTCTCCAGACCCGGTATGGACATAAGCGAAGTAGGTTTGCCGTCCTTGGTGTGTCCGTAGTTGAGCTCGCTCAGGTATGTTGCGAGTCCGCCGGCAGCGTGTCCGGCAATGTTCACTTCAAATCCCCAGTGTGTAGGATTCTCGCCCGGGGTGTCCATTGCACCGAAATGCGCCTTGCCGCAATGTATGGTGTGATAGCCGCTGTGGCGCAGCAGTTCTACGAACGATGTGCCCACGTAGGTGTGTGGCGTTCCTGCCACTTGCGATACGCCGTTGATGTTCCAGTCGGGACAGTCAACCACGTCGCTCGGGAAGTCTACCGACTTGTCGCGTTCGAGTGTCCAGTTCGTCACACGGTGGCGTGCGTTGTTGGCTCCCGTGATGAGGCTGCAACGCGAAGGTGAGCTGACGCTGGCGGCATAAGCCTGCGTGAACATCATGCCTTGGCGTGCCAGACGCTCCATGTTGGGCGTCTCGTACACCTTATTATATTGTGTGCGCTCAGTCCAGAAGGGCAGAGAGGTGTCCTGCCAACCCATGTCGTCGACAAGAAACAAGATGATGTTGGGGCGGCGTGCGCTGACAGCGTTGTCGTTGGGGGCTGCCGCTGCCGTGGCAGAGACGGCAAGCGAAGCTGCTGCGAAAGCTAAAGATTTGTTCATAAGCTGAAGTTTTTAGTATCTCGGGTTATATTGAATTGTTGCTTTTCTATAACTGCAAAGTTACTAAAAGTAGTGTAAAGGGCAAAAAAAAGACAGCTGAAACAAATCGTTTCAGCTGTCTTTAGGGTCGGGATGACAAGATTCGAACTTGCGACCCCTACGTCCCGAACGTAGTGCGCTACCAACTGCGCTACATCCCGATTGCTTCGGTTGTGATATTTATGTCTCAAAAGCGAGTGCAAAGGTACAGGTTTTTTCTGATATACACGCATTTTTTTTGTAAAATCTTTCCAAAGAAGTGCATTTTATGTGGAATGTCATGCCGAAAGGGGCTGATATAGGGTGAAATAGCACAAATTTTAGTGTTTGTTGATAAAAAATCGAATAAAAAGTTGCGAGAGTGAACAAAAAACATTACCTTTGCACTCGCAATTCAGAAACATAGTTGGTGCCATAGCTCAGTTGGTAGAGCAAAGGACTGAAAATCCTTGTGTCCCCGGTTCGATTCCTGGTGGCACCACAGTTAAAAAAGCAGTTACTCAAACGAGTAGCTGCTTTTTTGTTGCCTTAAACTTTAATCTTTGCTCCTTGTTGTTGTCCGTTTGTTTGTTGCCATAGCTCAGTTGGTAGAGCAAAGGACTGACATTGTCTATAAATTGGCCTTGTGTCCCCGGTTCGATTCCTGGTGGCACCACAATTACTTTTTTTTAAAACGACAATATTGACAATGCTTGACAATTTCTATAATATTCATGAGTACAACGGATTATCTTGCTCCTCCGATTGTCAAACATTGTCGAACATTGTCGTTCAAAAAAACAAGGGGCATGATAATTTTGTATTTAACGACAATATTGACAATGATTGACAATTTTATAAATTATGTGCGCAACGGATAATCTTGCTCTTCCTATTGTAAAACATTGTCAACATTGTCGTTTAAACAACAAGAGGCATGATAATTTTGTATTTAACGACAATATTGACAATGATTGACAATTTTATAAATTATGTGCGCAACGGATAATCTTGCTCCTCCTATTGTCAAACATTGTCGAACATTGTCGTTCAAAAAAGCAAGGGGCTTGATACTTTTGTATTTAACGACAATATTGACAATGATTGACAATTTTATAAATCATGTGAGCAACATATAATCTTGCATCCCCTATTGTCAACCATTGTCGAACATTGTCGTTCAAAAACTACGCATTAATTTGTCGTTCAAAAAACAAGTCATAAATCTTTAGTTTCTCTCCTTATTTATGAACGACAATTTAGACAAAGTGCGACAATATGATATTATGAGGCTAAAATGTATACTTATATGTTTTTCAGTATCCAATATTTTTGTATCTTTGTTATTTCTAATCAACGAAATCTACTAACAATTTTATAGTTATGATGGACATTAATGAATGTAAGGCTCATATGTATGACATAATAGGTGCTATATATGAAGTTCGTAAAGAAATGGGTGTGGGTCTTAATGAAAACTGTTATCAAGAAGCATTTGAGATGCAATTAACTGAAATGAATATTGTATATGAGCGAGAAAAGGCTTTTAACCCACATTTCCATGGTAAAAAACTGAAATCTTCTTTTCGTTTGGATTTTCTATGTAAAGAGAATGTTATTGTGGAATGTAAGGCTGTCTCAATACTTAATGAAAATCATCGAGCACAATTATTCAATTATATGCATCTTCTGAAATTTCGTTGTGGTATTCTGGTTAATTTCGCTCCAAGACATCTTGAGCTTGAGCGTTATTTATACGATGAAGATAAAGACGAAATATTGAATATTTATGGCAATCCTATCTGAATAATAGGTTGTTTTAAAGACAAATGTCTTTCCCGTTTTTATTAAACGACAATATTGACAATGTTCGACAATTTTATAAATTATGTGCGCAACGGATAATCTTGCTCTTCCTATTGTCAAACATTGTCAACATTGTCGTTCAAACAACAAGAGGCTTGATACTTTTTTATTTAACGACAATAGTGACAATGATTGACAATTTTATAAATCGTGTGCGCAACGGATAATCTTGCTCTTCCTATTGTCAAACATTGTCGACCATTGTCGTTCAAACAACAAGGGACTTGATAATTTTTTATTTTACGACAATATTGACAATGTTCGACAATTTCCATAATATTCATGTGCGCAACATATAATCTTGCATATCCTATTGTCAAACATTGTCGAACATTGTCGTTCAAAAACATGAGGCTTGATACTTTTTTATTTAACGACAATATTGACAATGATTGACAATTTTATAAATCGTGTGCGCAATAGATAATATCGCTTCTCTTATTGTCGACCATTGTCAACCATTGTCGTTCTAAAAAACAAGGGGCATGATAATTTTGTATTTAACGACAATATTGACAATGCTTGACAATGTTATAAATCGTGTGCGCAATAGATAATATCGCTTTTCCTATTGTCGACCATTGTCTGTATTGTCGTTCAAAAACTACGCATTAATTTGTCGTTCAAACAACAAGGGGCTTTGAACTTTTTATTTAACGACAATATTGACAATGTTCGACAATATTTAATCGTGTGCTCAATAGATGATGTCGCTTGTCTTATTGTCGACCATTGTCAGTATTGTCGTTCAAAAACTACGTATTAATTTGTCGTTCAAAAAAAGGTAGTGTACGGATAGATAAGAGTTATATCTAAACCCTCAACTCTCAACTTGCTCTTACTCTGCCAGCGTGAAGTCGAGCTGTTTCTTTTCGAGATTGGCTTGCGCCACCTTGATCTTTATTGGGTCACCCAGCTGGTACTTGTGGTGATGTCGGCGACCCACGAGGCAATAGTTGCGCTCGTCGAAGTCGTAGTAGTCGTCGTCGAGATCGCGCATGGGGACAAGTCCTTCGCAGTGGTTCTCGTCTATCTCGCAGTAGATGCCGTACGACTGGATGCCTGAGATGTGAGCATCGTAGACATTGCCGATGCGTTCAGACATAAACTCCACGGCCTTGTACTTTATCGAGTCGCGCTCGGCATTGGCTGCCACCTGCTCCATCTCCGACGAGTGCTCGCACAGTTCCTCGTAGTGCTCCTTGTTGGCAGAGCGTCCGCCTTGCTGATAGCGGGTGATGAGTCGGTGCACCATGGTGTCGGGATAGCGGCGTATGGGCGATGTGAAGTGAGTGTAGTAGTCGAACGCCAATCCGAAGTGTCCGATGTTGTGGATGGAGTACTTCGCCTTCATCATGGCACGCAGAGCTACGGTCTGTATGAGGTTCTGCTCGCGCTTGCCCTCACAAGCCGACATAAGCGTGTTGAGCGACTTCGCCAATGCGCCCTTCGTTCCGTCGGTCTTCATCTTGTATCCGAACTTCACTACAAACTCGCGCAGCGTCTCCAGCTTCGTCGGGTCGGGATTGTCGTGTATACGATAGGGCAGAGTCTTGGGCTTTTTGCCCTTCGCCACCTTGCCTACCGATTCTGCCACCGTGCGGTTGGCGAGCAACATAAATTCCTCGATGAGCTTGTTGGCATCCTTCGAGCGCTTGAAGTAGCAGCGTATCGGCTTGCCCTTTTCGTCTACATCGAAGTGAAGTTCCTCACGGTCGAACTTTACGGCTCCGTTCTTGAAGCGTGCCGCACGCAGTTTCTTAGCCAGACGGTCGAGCTGAATGAGAGCGTCGGCATTCTCGCCACGGTATCCGCCCTTAGGTGCCGGAGGAGCCGGGTTGCCCGTTCCGTCCACCACACCGTTGTCCTCGAGCAGCTGCTGCACTTCCTCGTAGGCATAGCGGCGGTTTGACTTTATCACGGTGTGAACGATGCGGTATTTCTTCACGTTGGCGTCGTCGTCGAGATTGAAGATGACGGAGAATGCTAACTTCTCCTCGTCGGGGCGCAGCGAGCAGATGAAGTTGCACAGACGTTCGGGCAGCATCGGTATGGTGCGGTCGACGAGGTAAATACTTGTGGCACGCTTCACAGCCTCCTTGTCTATCACCGAACCCTCCTTGACGTAGTGGCTCACGTCGGCTATGTGTACGCCTACCTCCCACAGCCCGTCCTTAAGCTTCTTTATAGACAGAGCGTCGTCGAAGTCCTTGGCGTCCTTCGGGTCGATAGTGCAGGTGAAGGTGTCGCGGAAGTCCTCGCGCTCGGCGTAGTCTTCGGGCGTAATCTCAGCCGAAATCTTCTCGGCAGCTTCCTCCACGTTCTTCGGATACTTGTACGGCAGGCCGTATTGTGCGAGGATAGTGTTCATCTCAACGTCGTTGTTGCCAGCCTTGCCCAGCACGTCCACCACTTCGCCTATCATGTTGCGGTGGTCCTGGTCGGGCCATTCCACGATGTGCACCACAGCGTTGTCGCCGTCCTTGCCGCCCTTCAGCTTGCGTCGAGGAATGATGATGCTGTTGGCAAGTACGTTGGATGGCGAGATGAGCGTACACAGGTCGTGGTCGAACGACAGCCGTCCTACGAAAGTGTCCTTGGCACGCTTGAGTATTTCGATAACCTGCGCCTCCTTGATATGGTTCTTGCGTCGTGCCATACATGCAAAACGCACGCGGTCGCCGGTCAATGCCCACATCGAGTTGCGCTCTGCCACGAAGATTGGTTTGTCCGAATCGTCGGGCATTATGCTATTCTTGCCGTTGGTCTTACGCTGGAACACACCCTCCTGCACCTGTCCCTTCATGTTGAGCTGGTAGGAGTTGTCACTCACCTTGGTGATGAAGTCGTCCCACGCCATCTCCTCCATTATGTCGATGGCGAGCATCTTGAGCGGATGGGTGTCAAGATGCAGGGTGCGGAAAATCTCCTTGAACGACATTGTCTTGCCGGGATTGGAGGTGAAGAGTTCCTCAAGTTTCGGGGCAAGCTGTTTCTTCGTCATGCGCTTGCCGCCCTTTTTTCCTTTTCCCATAGTCGTATATTTTTTTAAATGGTTTGTCTTAGTCTATGCAAATAAACAAAAAAGTTTTGACATAGACGGTGTTTTGCTTCGAAAACGTGAGCGGTGTAGTAAAAAAAACAACAATATATGTGCTTTTCTTCACATTTCTACGCTGCAGCTGTGAATATTGTTTCATTGTGTTTGCGCGGTTCGCTATTTTTTTGTAACTTTGCAATCTCTAAACTAAAGCAAATAATTATGAACAGTATATCACCCCTCCTGACCCTAAGACGACCATCTTTGTCATTAGAAGCGGCAATGCGGTCTGGGACTCCTACCTTATTTATTATATATACGCTTTCAGCCACTTGATATAAAACAGACATTTTTGTGATAATAACAAAAAAATAATCAATTTTATTTGTGTGGTACGGAAATTCTTTCTATTTTTGCACAGAAATATATTCCAGCAGGAGGTTTTTACTCAAATGCTGGGCTAAACGACCTGAAAGGGTTGTCGAGAAAGTACTTTTAATACAGAATCTTTAGCAAGAAGATAAATATTTTATTATTATAATTAATTTTTAACATTTGTCGTATGGATAAAAAAATTTTAAGCGCGTTGCTTCTTGGTGCACTGACAGTGACATCAACTGGCACACTCGTTTCATGTAAGGATTACGATGATGACATCACTAACCTGCAGGAACAGATCGACAAGAACGCTAAGGCTATTGAGGAGATCAATAAGCTCATCGCAAGCGGAAGCGTTATTACGAATGTTTCTAACACTACTGGTGGTGTAACTGTAACCCTTAGCAATGGCAAGACCTTTGAGCTTAAGAATGGCGAAAAGGGTGATGCTGGTAAGGATGGTATCGCTTGGACAATCGGTGACAATGGCTACTGGTACAAGAACGGCGAGAAGACCGAGTACAAGGCTGTTGGTCAGGATGGCAAGCCAGGTGAGAATGGCAAGCCAGGTGAGAATGGCAAGCCGGGTGAGAATGGCAAGCCAGGTGAGAATGGCAAGCCAGGTGAGAATGGCCAGGACGGTGGCTACTATGTGCCTAACGCAAAGACAGGTTGCTTCGATTACTATAATGGTAAGGGCGAATTTGTTAAGGCAACTGACATCAGCTTCCTCGCTGCAAGCGGTGAAACTGGCAACTCAGATTTGCTGACTGCTACTAAGGAGAATGAGACAATCACATTCTACAACGTTAAGGGTTCTGAGGGTCCTGTTGTTATTTCACTCAACGGCCTTCTGAAGGGTCTTGTATTCAAGCCGGCTATCTATCTCGATGGTATCGAGACAATCGAGTATCCTTGGTTGCATGATACATTGAGCGTAGCTTGTGAGACAGTTCCTGGATACGGAAACGAGGCTTTCACACGTACACGCAATGACGTTAACCAGACTATAAAGCTTGTAGAGGTTACTAACTACAACGCTTCTGGCGTATTTGCTAAGGTTGATAAGTCAAGTTTGAACTGGCTGCCGGATGAACTTCCTAACGATCCTCAGTCTATTCCTGCGAATATGGTTAAGGGATTCAAGTATGGTAAGAGCATCGGTGTTGAGTATCACATGAACGCAGCTAATGCTAAGGTTTCTTACGGTGATATCGCTGGCTACAATGTACTTGAGCCTGAGGTACTCTATCTGAATACTCGTGCTGCTGCTAAGGATCTTAAGGTTACTTCTCCTGAGAACGACCTCGCAGGTAATAAGATCTTCAATACTGATAAAGACGGTATCTTGACAGCTGGTCTTAATATCGGTGCTCCCTGGTTGCTCAACGAGAAACCTACATCTTATACCGACAACGAGACTGTGAAGGGTAAGGACAATGTTATCGCTCTTCAGGTTAACAACGCTGAGGGTGCAAAGGTAACATCTGATTACGCTCTTCTCCAGCCTACAGAGGTTTACCTCGAGGGTCTTGTATGGAATACAAAGGAGGAGCTTTATCCTAACCGCGCTAATAAGGCTGCTACACGTAGCGGTGACGAGCTCGGTACTGTTGATCGCAATCAAATCCACGTTTGGGACTCTCCGAAGGAGGCACTCCTCGACGCTGACGGCGCTGCTTTGCAGATTTACTATGATGAGCCTACAGGTCTTTGCCTTAAGGATCAGCTTGCTATTCACGTAGTTAAGCAGAACTTGAAGACTGGTAAGACTGAGGTTGTTAAGTTGACTCCTGCTGAGGCTGCAAAGTGGGGATTGAACTTCAACTTCGAACTTGTTGACTACCAGATTGACGCTAACGAGACACGCGATAGCCGTTATGCTAAGTGGGTAGACCAGAAGACTGGTACTGTTCGTGCTTGGAACGTTAAGTATGATGGCAACCACGCTGATGGCGCTTCTGCAACAGCTAAGGGTCGTGAGCCGTTGGTACAGGTTACTGTAACTAACAAGGACGGCAATGTAGTTCTCGATGGCTATATCCTGCTTACTATCAGCAAGAAGCACGCTTCAGTTATCGTAGCTGATCAGTATCCTACACAGAAAGCTAAGTTTGACCTCTGCAATGTTAATGAAGTTCTGACAACTAACTGGTCACAGTTCAATGACTATGTTCTCACACAGAAATTGGGCGACATGACCAAGGAGGCGTTCGACGAGCTTTATACTGCTGACACTAAGAATGGTAACCTCATGAAGCAGTTCGTTTCTAGCGATTATACTGCTGCTGCTGGTAAGGCTTATGGTGAGATTCGCTTCGGTGAGGATCAGCTTGGTACAACCAACCATATCCTTACTTGGAACCTCTCTGAGGCTGAGCTTGAGGAGCTGACACACGATAAGGCTCTCCCTGTAGAGCTTACACGTTATGTACGCTTCATCGGTAAGAATGGTGCTAAGAGCGATTATCTCTATGTTAAGCTTACTGTTGAACTTTCTCGTGCTAAGACTGGTGTTAAGATGTCTTCTAAGATTGACAACTACTGGTTCGCTCACAAGGATGGTGCTCACGATGGTTGGGACAATGTTGTATTCGACGCTTCTGAGCCTATGAATGGTGGTAACATCATCAAGTGGGTTGCTAACGTTCCGAGCACAATCACTGGCAATAAGGCATGGACAGGTACTCACAAGTACTACTTCGTACCTACAACTATCACTGTTAAGGCTTCTGAGGGTACACGTGATGGTAAGGAGCATACCTATAGAATCAGCCCGGTTAAGGCAAGCAATACTGTTGATGGTTCGTTCCTCTTCTGCAAGTATATCAAGACTCCAGTCGCTGATAAGCACGCATTCACAACTGACGATACTCAGCTCGAGAAGATTTTGAACGAGTGCGCTATCGACTATACTAAGGGTGCATTTGCTAACACCGTATTGTACGCTTCTAAGGACAACGGTGCTTGGACAGAGATTGCTACTTTGGAGCAGACATTGGGTGAGATTACTCTTATCAAGAACGATATCTGCAAGGAAGTAGTCAACGCTGTAGGTTATGCTGAGGATCACAAGAACATCAACACTGAGTTTAACACAATGCTTGGTGTAGTTGCTTCTAACGGCTGTGGTGTAGCTTCTCTCGTTAAGGACGAGGAGCACTCTATGAGCTCTATGTTCTACTCAAGCTTTGAGCGTCCGGTTAACATCTCTGTAAACAGCGATGTTGTAGTTGATGCTAACACTAATGGTAACTGGATTTACTTGATCGATTACATTAGCATGTTCGACTGGCGTGGTCCTGTTGAGGGTGACATGATGAAGGATGCTAACCGTTGGCACTGGGCATTCTACAATGTTAACAAGTTCACCGTTCACATGGACGAGTGTATGACAACATTGGGCAATGGCACCTGGCAGAAGCTTACAGATGTTACATCTAAGGCTAAGTTCTGGGCAGTTTCACAGAATGGTGTTAATAAGACTATGACTGGTGATTTGTCATACTATAACTGGAAGTTCAACCTGTACAACCGCGCTGATAGAAGCCAGGCTCTTGTTAAGCACATGAATGATCACAAGGAGTGGTTCGGTCGCTTCTTCTATCAGAACAACGGTGCTAACGTAACAGAGTTCAAGGTTAAGGTACCTGTAACTGTAAGCTACGAGTGGGGTGACTTCACCAAGACTCTTGAACTTACAATCAAGACTACCTTAGGAAACTAATCTGTACAGATTATTTTTTAAGCACTAATATAGAGGGTGTGCTGTTCTCAGCACACCCTCTTTTTAAATTAATCAATATTTTTTTACGATTATGAAAACAAAGGCAACTATTCTTATTGTATCAGCACTTATCCCCTGTTTTTTTGTCTCATGTGGCAATAAGAAGGATAAGAAACAATTGCGTGCTGAACAGGTAGAGGAATTCACTAACTCTCTGACATCGCAGGACACCACCACTATGCTTAAGCTCTGCGACGATGCTATGGAGCAACTTAAAGCAAAGCAGATAGACAAGGTGCTTGCCTCGCTCTATGAATATAATGATTCAACCAAAGAGGTTAAGCCTTTGACTGATACTACTGCCAAGCATTATCGTCATCACTTCATGATGTTCCCCGTTAAGGAGTACTATCGTAAGTACTACTCTTTCCAACTCGAAGGATGCAACGATGTAAAGTATGAAGTGGTTTTCGCTACTGCAGAACAGGCTGGTACAGAAGAGCCAGCTACTACTGCATTCATGTTCAATCCTGTTAAGATTGGCGGTGTTTGGCATCTTTGTGTAAAGACTCCTTCCGACGAGATAGATCCTAATTATAACAGATAATTTTTATGAGAAATTTTATACTGCTTCTTCTTGTTGCATTCGTATTGCCTTTGTCTGCTCAGGTGACTAATTCTGTGACCTTTGACTTTGCGAATCCTAAGTCATTGAATCCGCAGATAACACCGAAGACTTCTAACGGTAGTACAGAATTCGTAACAAACGAAGTTTTTCACAACGGCCCCATTGACATTTCTTTTACTCAAGGGGCACAGCCGATTGGAGCTTATATCCTTACTAAAGTAGATAAGAGTACTGGAGAAGTAACCTATTATTTGACTGTTAGTACGTCAACTTCAATGAAGTTTGCAGCAAAGGAAGGCGTGACGATTCAGAAAATACAGTTTTCTGAAAGTAGTCTTATGGGCTCGTTAGATGTGGCTCCGGGGCAACCTGGTTCATTCGATTTTCATACTAATTATCGTGTATGGACAAATGGTTCGACGGGTGCAAAATCGGTTACTCTCTATAACAATCAGAATGAATCAGAACTCACTCAGATAACTGTTACTTACAGTTCGCCTGTAAACATCCTTACCCCAACCTCAACGTCCATTACAAATGGTCAGACACTTGATTCGTTCCAAAGTATGGACTTGAATTTCAGCGATAATGTATCTGTTGTGTCTGGTGCCAAGGCTACGTTGACTAAGGGAAACAATGTGACCAACTTGACTCTCTCGGCATCAGGCTCAAAGATTTCACTTAAGTCTGCTTCTCCAGTTACGGCTTCAGGTACATATACGCTGACAATTCCTGCTGGTAGTATTCGTAATAACAGTGGCAATATGAACCCTGTATTGACCTATACCTTCAGTATATCCGACTTCCACGTAGTAGGTGCTACCCCGGCATTTGGCGAAGTGAAGTCAATCCCCAACGAATTTACCGTAACATTCTCAAGCGCAGTCGGCAAGGTTAATAACAATCCGCTTACACTGATGAAGGACGGAACAGCCTTGCGCGAGGTATATATGTCGCATCCTACAAGTGGTTCGAGCGATGTAGTCTTTACTATAGCCAACAACGAGACACCGTTCACAGAGAAGGGTGTATATACTGTAGATGTTCCAGCAGGTGTTATCCATAACACCTTCGTCAATACTCCATCGCTCGATGTCACTAACAGTGCTTTCACCATCAGCTATGAGATAACAGAGGATACACCTCCCGTCACCGGCGATTCGGAAACTATGCAGAAGGCTAAGGCACTGCTCGATCTTACAGGCATTGGCTATCCAATTTCTACCAGCAAGTCGCGCACTGCACTCAGCAAGCTTGTCAATTCTGCTACAACTCCTTCCGATGAGCGTCTGCAGACCGCAATAGATGCGCTGTACGCTGAGACAAATATCGAGCTACCCACTTCTGGCAATTACTATCGCATTGAAGCTGTTTCAGCCGATGGCAACAAGCTCTATCTTCAATATAAGGACAATGCAGTAGTTATAACCGATAAGGTAGCCAACGCTTCTGCATTCAAGGCAATTGCCAATAAGAACGGTACACTGTCGTTCCAGACTACCGACCAGAAGTACCTGCATGTGCTGACAGCACTTAACAATTATGACAATACTTCTACCTCAAATGTAACCGCGAGCTACATAAGTGAGGTTAATGACTTGAAGGTTCAGAAGCTTAGCGCAGCCAATGCGGCTGCCGATAAGCAGTATGGCTATATGTCAATATACGGATGTCTGGGCACTGAGGCTATAACAGGTACAAAGGGCTATACCTATGTAATGCTTAACCATTCCGATGGTACTATTCCGACATCTATATACTCTGCCCCGGCTTTCACAAATACTATGTCGAGTGCTTTTACTATGGTACAGGTGCCACGCCCTGCTGAGACCTATCCTGCTGAGACTGTAGCATACACCATTACCCCCGACTATGTCAATACTTCGTCGAATGTCATAACCATCAAGTTCACTGACAATTCGAAGACTATAGCCCTAACTACCAATGCATCTGCAACGATTGTTGGCAACGGTACTTCGAAGAATGTTTCGATAGAGGCTGTATCAGGTCAGGCTAATACATACTGTATACGTACCGATGGTCTTGCTAACGGCAGCTATACTCTTACTGTGAAGGAAGGCTCGTTTGCCTTTATGCGCGACGATGCAACTATCAGAGTTAAGGAGCTGACAAAGCAATTCAGTGTCGACGCATTCAATGTGGTAAGCATCAGTTATTCAATTAACCCTGACAATATTGATCCAGTATTTGATACTGATCTCAACAATATTGTATTTACTGTGCTTAAGGGAGGACAGATGGATGCACTTGAGCCTGATGTGAACAGAACTGTTAGTATCGTTACTTATTTCAATCAAAGCAAGATTATCCGTACCGGACATCTTGAGAAGTGCGACGTAACGGAATATGTTTACGGATTGCGTCTTGTGCTCGACTCGCCTATTTCAAAGGGCGAACTTGCTAAAACCAAGTATACAGTGATTGTTCCAGAAGGCACGTTTGGCAATGCCAACTTCGGTAAGTACGTTAATGGCAATACCTCGGTACGCCCGTCCGACTGTAAGGTGAACATGGAAATGAAAATCACATTCAATGTTGACAACCAGCTTGCCTTAAAGCCTGTAGAGACAGTCTACACCCTCACTCCTGATGTGGCTGAGAGCACTGCCGACAAGCTCACTCTCACGTTCCCCGATGTTAAGGAACTGTCAGTAGCCAGCGATGTCACAGCTTACTTTGCCGACAAGAACAATGTGAAGATTGCTGAAGCAGATATTGAATCCAACTATCTTACAAAGAATGAATTCACTATCAAGTTAAGCCCACTTAGTTCGTATGGCAATGACGAGTACCGTCTTGTTATCCCTGAAGGCGGATTCACCTATACCAAGGATGGCCGTGAAGTGAAGACCACAGCTATCAACGCTATCTTCGCTATCGGCAAGAACGGTTCGGCTGACGACAGTCGCATCAGCTTCACACTCAACAACTACACCGTAGCTCCAGAAAGCGGAGAGAACGACTTCGTTAAGGATGTGCAGCTCAACAACATCACCCTGACTGCCAAGGAGAGTACAACACTCTGTCCTAATAAGGCACGTAAGGCTGCTCTCTATGGTCCGGACAATGTTGTTGTTGCAGCAGGTGTGTTTGAGAAAGTTGAAAATGCCACTACATCTACCATCCGCTTCGCTATGGAGAGAACCATACCCGAAGGTCTGCTTGAGGCAGGTGTCTACACACTGAAGGTGAAGAAGGGTACATTCGGCGACGAGAACTTTGAGAAGTTCATCACCGACCGCAACTCTGTAAAGCCTGAGGATTGCGTAGCCAACCCCGAGGTTTCGATCAAGTTCTATGTCGACAACGAAAATGCAGTGAAGACAGTCAATACTAAGTATACGATTAGTCCTGCTGTGGTAGAGTCTACCGCCGACCACCTGACGCTCACCTTCCCTGAAGTTGATGCTCTGACAGTGGCTGAAGGTGTACAGGCACAGTTCAACGACGCTGATGGCAAGAAGGTTGCAAACGCAACATTCACAGCTGATGCCAAGAAGAATGTGTTCACAATAGCACTCTCCGATCTCGACAATGAGGACTATACACTCGTAATACCTGAGGGCGCATTCCTCTATGTCAAGAACAACCGTCAGGTGAAGACTCAGGCAATAAGCCACAGCTTCACAATCGGCAAGTATGGTTCGGCTGACGACGAGCGCATCAGCTTCACATACAGTGGCTACACTGTTATGCCTGAAAGCTCAGCGAAGGTATATGTACACGACACCGACCTCAACAACATCTCTGTAGTTGCTGCCGAGGGCAATACAATTGCTGCCAATACTCAGCGTGAGGCTACTATCGTTGACGTTACTGATATGACCAAGGTCATTGCCAAGGGACACTTCGAGAATGTGGCAACAGCCGAAGGCGAGAAGCCAATGATTCGTCTTGTTCTCGACAATGCCATTGGGGAAGGCACTCTCAGTGCAGGTGTATACATGCTTCAGATTGCTCAGGGCACCTTCGGTAATGAGGAGTTCGGCAAGTTCCTCAACGACAAGAAGAGTGTTAATGCAGAGGATTGTGTGGCTAATGCCAAGACAAATCACCTCTTCTACTTGGACAACTCTTGGACTGGCATCCACGGCATCCACACTAATGGTAATGCTAAGAACACTACCATCTACACTCTGCAGGGTGTTAAGTTGGATAAGATAACCACTCCTGGTATTTACATCGTTAATGGAAAGAAGATTGTAATAACAACTTTAAAATAATTAGTTATGAAAGGAGTAAAAACTATTATGGCAGCTGCACTGCTCGGAATGAGTACGTCAGCTATGGCACAGGCCACTTATCTTGAGGCTAATGGTGACACCACTGTTTTTAAGAAGCATGTATTTATGCAGCTTCAGGGTGGTGCTCAGTACACTCTGGGTGAGGCTAAGTTCGGCGATTTGATTTCTCCGAATGTGCAGTTCGGTCTTGGCTATCAGTTCAATCCTTGGTTCGGTGCTCGCATTGCTGTCAATGCTTGGCAGAGCAAGGGTGGCTTCAACGGCAAGATTAGCAACGGAACAAATGGTAACATCGTTTACAAGTACAAGTACGTAGCTCCTACCGTTGACTTCATGTTCAACCTCTCGCAGGCTTTCTGCGGCTACAACCCTCACCGCGTGTTTAACGTTACTGCCTTCATCGGCGCTGGCGCTAACGTAGCATTCAGCAACGACGAGGCTCAGAACGTAGCTGCAAGTGGCTATAAGATGCAGTATCTCTGGGACGGCACCAAGGTACGCCCCGTTGGTAAGGCAGGCTTGGCACTCGACTTCCGCCTCTCTGACGCCGTTTCGCTCGGCATCGAGGGTAACGCCAATCTGCTTAGCGATAAGTACAACTCAAAGAAGGCAGGCAACGGCGACTGGTACTTCAACGCACTCGCTGGCATAAAGATCAATCTCGGCAAGAGCAAGAAGAGCCATCCTTATCAGGAGCCCGTTCAGCCGGCACCGGTTGTAGAGAACAAGTATGTTGAGCCTACACCAGCTCCTCAGCCAGAGGTTAAGAAGGAGAAGGAGGAAATCCGTCGCGACATCCACTTCAAGATCAACTCTTCGGTAGTTAATCAGGCAGGTAAGGACAAGATCAAGGAGCTTGTCGACTTCATGAAGAATCATGAGGACGCTAAGCTTACCATCGTAGGCTATGCCGACAAGAACACAGGTACAGCAGCTTACAACAAGCGCATCTCAGAGCGTCGTGCACTCTCTGTATTCAACATCCTCACCAAGGAGTATGGCATCCAGGCACACCGCATCAGCTATACATTCAAGGGTGATGTTGAGCAGCCGTTCGCTTCAAACGATGACAACCGCGTAGCTATCTGCGTAGGCACTGCTGAGTAAAGAAATACGACAAATCAACTCGTAAATTTTAATTCTTCGAAGTCCGGTTCTTCCGTTTGTGTGTGAACATAAACGGAGGTATCCGGACTTTTTTTGTATTTCTTCCCGTATTACAGAATTTTTAATTAAATTTGCAAGAGACTATCATTATAACAATAATACATACAAATGACACAGGAAGAAAAGACTCAGATAGAGGAGCGCATCGTTGATGTGCTGAAGACTGTTTACGACCCCGAAATACCCGTCAACATATACGACCTCGGACTCATCTATAAGATTGATGTCAAGGACGACGGACATGTTGACATCGACATGACATTCACAGCACCGTCGTGCCCCGCTGCCGACTTCATTCTCGAAGACGTGCGCCTGAAGGTCGACTCGCTCGAACACGTTAAGTCGTCGACCGTCAACCTCGTGTTCGAACCCGAATGGGACCAGAGCATGATGACCGAAGAGGCACGCGTAGAGCTGGGGTTCGATTAGAATGTTGAATGTTGAGTGTTGAATGTTGAATTGGTCGGCTTCGCCGATTTTGAATTATTCAATTTTGAGTTTTGA
>Ga0129313_1000834_pt1 | contig 22406 bp, 18 predicted proteins | sample O1105metagenome_FD_94436 | JGI IMG/M metagenome (GOLD analysis project Ga0129313, IMG submission 94436) | Orangutan group fecal microbial communities from fecal samples from Wisconsin, USA - O1105 metagenome | ecosystem: Host-associated > Mammals > Digestive system > Large intestine > Fecal...
CATATCGAGTGTTCATAACGGATTTGAGTTATGAGCACTCTTTTTTATACCTTACGCCGTGGAAAGCGCCTGTTCCGCGCCCTGGTGGATGTGTTCCTGGTAAATCCATAACATTCTGAGTTTCGTAGGGGCGATGAAAATCGCCCGCAACCTTCCGGTTTCTGGGCGGTACGTTGAATGGTACAGCCCTCCCCGGCTCCCTCGTTGAGGGAGCTGTCAGCGAAGCTGACTGAGGGAGTGTCGTCCGTTGAATGGTAAAAACCAAAATCTTTTGAGTTTCGTAGGGGCGATGAAAATCGCCCGTAACCCCACGGTTTCACAAGCACCCGGTTGAATGGTAAAATGTACCCACCCCCACGCAGAACCCACAAAAATCACCCGCACGCTGACGAAATATCCAGCGGGCGGGTGATTGACGTTATGGGGGACGTTTCCCGGCTCCCTCTCTGAGGGAGCTGCTGAGCGAATGCGAAGCTGAGGGAGTGTACTTCGATGAACGTAACCGCTCAAAAATTTCAGAGTTTATATGCGCTGGTTCGTAAACCATTGGTATGAATCAACCATCGAACGACACTCCCTCAGTCAGCCCTTGTGGGCTGCCAGCTCCCTCAGGGAGGGAGCCGGGGACGGTTGCGGGGGCTTTTGCCATTCAATCGGGTACTCGCTAAAATCCCAGGTTTCGGGCGACTTTCGTCGCCCCTACGAATGGCGTTTACCATTCATCGGGGGGTACTGAATTACCGGATGACGAGTTCGGCGATTTGGATGGCGTTGGTGGCGGCGCCTTTGCGGACCTGGTCGCCGCAGCACCACAGGCACAGGCCGTTGGGGTCGGTGAGGTCGGGGCGGATGCGGCCGACGAAGACGGTGTCCTGGTCGCTGGTGTCCAGGGGCATGGGGTAGCGCTTATTGGCCAGGTCGTCCACCAGGCGGCAGCCGGGGGCGTTGGCGATGGCTTCCCGGGCCTGGGCCACGGTGACGGGCTTATCAAAATGCAGGCTGGCGGAGATGGAGTGGCTGCGCACCACCGGCACCCGGACGCAGGTGCAGCTCACCAGCAGCTCCGGCAGGTGCATAATCTTCCGGCCTTCGTTTTGCAGCTTCATTTCCTCGCTGGTGTAGCCCTCGTACTGCTCGCCGCCAATCTGGGGAATCAGGTTGAAGGCAATCTGGTGGGAGAACACCTTGGGCTGGTACTGCTCCCCTTTGGCCAGTGCCTCCACCTCGTTCATCAGCTCGATGGGGCCGCCGGCACCGGCGCCGGACACCGCCTGATAGGTGGAGACGGTCATGGTGCGGATGGGGCTGATGGCGTTCAGGGCATTGACGGCGGTGGCGGTGATGATGGTGGAGCAGTTGGGGTTGGAGATGATGCCCTGGTGCTTCTTCACGTCCTGGGGGTTGATTTCCGGCACCACCAGGGGCACATCGTCATACAGCCGGAAGGCGGAGGAATTGTCCACGAAGACAGCACCGGCCTTCACAATGGAGGGGGCGAAGCGCTTGGCGATGTCGTTTTCCGCAGCGCCCAGCACGATGTCCACGCCCTGGAAAGCGTCGTCCGCCGCCTCCCGGATGGTGACGGCCTCGCCCCGGAAGGTTACCGTCTTTCCCGCAGACCGGGCAGAGGCCAGAGGCACCAGCTTCCCCACAGGGAAGTTCCGCTCTGCCAGAATCTTCATCATTTCCTGCCCCACTGCGCCCGTTGCGCCCAGGACTGCTACCGTGTACTGTTTCATTTTTATCACTCCTATTTTTAATTACGCTTTTGGCTGGTTATACGGTGAAATGTAAAATTTTTTGAGTTTTCGTAGGGGCGATGAAAATCGCCCGCAACCTCCCGGCTTCCGGGCGGTGCGGTGAATGGTACCGCCGTCCCCGGCTCCCTCTCTGAGGGAGCTGTCAGCGAAGCTGACTGAGGGAGTGTCGTCCGATGAATGGTAAAAATCCAAATCTTTTGAGTTGCGTAGGGGCGATGAAAATCGCCCGCAATCTTGCGGTTTCCGGGCGGCACGTTGAATGGTACGGCCCGTTCCCGGCTCCCTCTCTGAGGGAGCTGGCAGCCCGCAAGGGCTGACTGAGGGAGTGTCGTCCGATGAATGGTAAAAATCCAAATCTTTTGAGTTGCGTAGGGGCGATGAAAATCGCCCGAAATGTTGCGGTTTTTGGGCGGTACGATGCATGGTACGGCCCGTTCCTGGCTCCCTCTCTGAGGGAGCTGTCGAGCGAATGCGAGACTGAGGGAGTGTACTTCGATGAACGTAACTGCTCAAAAATTTCAGAGTTTATATGAGCTGGTGTGTAAACTGTTGGCATGGAGGAACCAACGGACGACACTCCCTCAGTCACGCCCGTTGGGCGTGACAGCTCCCTCAGAGAGGGAGCCGGGAAGGGGTGCGTACCATTCAACCGGGTGCTCGCTAATATCCGGGGTTACGGGCGATTTTCATCGCCCCTACGAAACTCAAAAGTTTTTACATTTCACCATTCATCGGGGGACACTCCCTCAGTCACGCCCTTTGGGCGTGACAGCTCCCTCAAAGAGGGAGCCGGGGATGCTTACTTTACGAAGCTGTCGTACAGGACCCGGATGGCGGTTTTGAAGTCTTTGTTGTCCACGCCGAAGATGATGTTCAGTTCGTCGGGGCCCTGGTTGATCATGCGGATATTGACTCCGGCTTCGCCCAGGGTGGCGAAGATTTTGCCGGAGATGCCGGGGCGGAAGGCCATCTTCCGGCCTACGGCGGCCACCACGGCAATCTGGTCGTGGACGGTGAGGGAGTCGGGCTGGAGCTCCTTCTGGATGTCCGCCATGATGGTATACAGGCTCTGGGCGATGGCCTCGGTGGAGACCACGATGGACAGGTTATCAATTCCGTTGGGCACATAGTCAATGGAGATATTGTGCCGCTCGAAGATGGACAGCACCCGGCGCAGGCAGCCCACCTCGCCGGACAGGCCCCGCTTGGTCAGGGAGATGATGGAGAAGTCCTTCTTCCCGGTGATGCCGGTGATGAACCGGTTGGGGTCGGAGTCGGTGGCGAAGGATTCCTTGATCAGGGTGCCGGGGTCGGTGGGGTCGTTGGTATTGCGGATATTCAGGGGGATATTCTTCTCCCGCACCGGGAAGATGGTGCCCTCGTGGAGCACCTGGGCCCCGGAGTAGCTCAGCTCCCGGAGCTCGTCATAGGTGACCTCGGGGATGGTGGCGGGGTTATCCACAATCCGGGGGTCGGCCATGAGGATGCCGGAGACATCCGTCCAGTTTTCGTACACGTCGGCGTTCAGGGCCGCAGCGGCCAGGGCGCCGGTGATATCGGAGCCGCCCCGGGAGAAGGTACGGATTTTGCCGTCGGGCATCCGGCCATAGAATCCGGGGATGACCATGCCGATGCCTTTATCCAGCTGCTTCAGCAGTTCATAGGTGGCGGTCTGGTCCACGGTGCCGTCGTACTTGAACCGCACCCAGTCCGCTGCGTCCACGAAGGCGAAGCCCAGGTAGGCGGCCATCAGCTTGGCGGAGAAGTATTCGCCCCGGCTGGCCAGCTCATCCTGGCTGACCATTTTCCGGTCCAGCCCGCTTTTCAGGGCGGCGAATTCCGTCTCCAAGTCCAGCTCCACCCCCAGCTGGTCCCGGATTTCCAGGTAGCGGGAGCGAATCATTTCGAAAATATTGGAGCAGTCCACCCCATACTGGGTATGGGCGTGGCACAGGTACAGCAGGTCGGTGATTTTATGGTCGGCCCCGAACCGCTTTCCGGCGGCGGACACCACCACCACCCGCCGCTGGGTATCCGCCAGCAGAATGTCCCGCACCTTCCGGTACTGGTTGGCATCCGCCATAGAGCTTCCGCCGAATTTCACAACTTTCATACAAGTTTTTTCCTCTCTTTTTAGTTACGCATTAGGCTGGTTCCCATACGGTAGGTGCCCTGGCCCACCCGGTATCGTTACCCCGGTGGAAACCGGGAGTTTTTGAGGGGTTAAATATTCAGAGTTTCGTAGGGGCGATGAAAATCGCCCGCAATCTTGCGGTTTCCGGGCGGTCGGTTGAATGGTACGCACCCCTCCCGGCTCCCTCTCTGAGGGAGCTGGCAGCCCGAAGGGCTGACTGAGGGAGTGTCGTCCGTTGGTTGATTCATGCCGATGGTTTACACACCAGCGCATGTGAACTCTGAAACTTTTGAACTTTTACGAGCATCGGGGTACACTCCCTCAGTCTCGCATTCGCTCGACAGCTCCCTCAGGGAGGGAGCCGGGAATGGGTTGCACCATTCACCCGGGTACTCGCTGAAATCCGGGGTTACGGGCGATTTTCATCGCCCCTACGAAACTCTGGATGTTTAACCGCTCTCAACCATCGGACGACACTCCCTCAGTCACGCCCATTCGGGCGTGACAGCTCCCTCAGAGAGGGAGCCGGGATGGCTTTCACCATTCAACCGGGTACTCGCTAAACCGTGGGGTTACGGGCGATTTTCATCGCCCCTACGGAGGGCGGGTGCCATTCATCGGGGCGCACGGGTTACTCCACGGCGGCGAGGAATGCGGTGGGGTGGGATTGGAGCCAGGTGTGGATTTGGGTTACGGGGGTGGGGGCGGTGAGGATGCCGGGGCCCCAGGTTTCTTCCACGGGGCCGTCCCAGTCACCCCGGACGTAATAGCGCAGGGGCTGCTGATTGTCCGCCGCCTGGGGCTTGCCGTAGGGGGCGTAGAAGCCCTTCCCGGCCAGCACGTCGGTCAGGTCCTGCACCACATTGTATGCGGTGGGGTACCGGCCTGCCCCCTGGCCGTAGAAGCTCATCCGCTGGGAGATTTCCCCCAGGAAGGTAATCAGGTTATAATTCAGGGGCACTGCGCCCTCGGGGCTGGCGGCGTCCGCCAGGGTGGGCTGGACGTAGGCGCTGACCCCCTGCTCTGTCCGGCGGCCGGTGGCAATCAGCTTGCACACCTTGCCCTTGGCCCGGAAGCACTCCACGTCGGCGGCGGAGATGTTCCGGATACCGGCGGCGGGGACGGTATTTTTATCCAAAGAGACACCGAAGGCGATATTGGAGGAGAGAATCAGCTTATGCCAGGTGTCGATGCCGTCCACGTCGGTGGCGGGGTTGGCCTCGGCGTAGCCCAGCTTCTGGGCCTGCTGCAAGGCCTGGTCGTAGCCCAGGCCCAGCCGGGTCATATTGTCCAGGATGTAATTGCAGGTGCCGTTCATAATGCCGCCCACCTGCTGGATGGTCTGCACCCGGCGGGAGCGCTCCAGCTCGGACAGCCAGCCGATGCCGCCTCCCACGGCGGCGGTGCACCGCAGGGACACCCCCCGCTCTGCGGCCAGGGGGATGAGCTGGTCATAGAAGCTGCAAACCATGGCCTTATTGGAGGTCACCACGTTCTTCCCCGCTGCCAGGGCGGCGCTTACGAAGTCGTAGCTGGGGTGCAGGCCGCCCATGGCCTCCACCACGGTATCGATTTCCGGGTCGTTGACGATGGCGCTGAAATCCTTCACCGTCTGGGCATCCGGCAGCCGGATATCCTCCAGGCACAGCACCTTGGCCACCTGCATATCCGCCCGCTTCTGCACAATCTCATACACGCCCCGGCCCACCACGCCGAAGCCACACAGTCCGATTTTCATTGGGTTTCCTCCTTGTTTAATTACGCTTGTAGATGGTTCCTATACGTGGGTGCCCTGCCCCACCCGGTTTTTCAGTTACGCATTAAGCTGGTTCCCATACGTGGGTGCCCTGGCCCACCCGGTATCGCTCCCCCGGTGGAAACCGGGAGATGGTTTTTGAGTTTTCGTAGGGGCGATGAAAATCGCCCGCACCCTTCCGGTTTCCGGGCGGTCGGATGAATGGTACAGCCTCACCGTTCCCGGCTCCCTCTCTGAGGGAGCTGGCACGCCCAACGGGCGTGACTGAGGGAGTGTCGTTCGATGGTTGATTCATGCCAACGATTTACACACCAGCTCATATAAACTCTGAAATTTTTTACCGCTTACGTTCATCGAAGTACACTCCCTCAGTCTCGCTTCGCTCGACAGCTCCCTCAGAGAGGGAGCCGGGAATGGGCTGTGCCATTCATCGGGGTGCTCGCTGAAATCCGGGGTTGCGGGCGATTTTCATCGCCCCTACGAAACTCTGAATGTTTCACATTTCCCCATTCATCGGGGGACACTCCCTCAGAGAGGGAGCCGGGGATGGAGGCGGGGGTCCCTCGGGAATTATTCAAAATGCACTTGAATTGGGGGGATGGGCGGGGTGGTTTTTGTATGCGGCACAAAAACAAAAATCTGCTGTAATAAGGTACTTGCAATTTGTTACGGTTCAGTATATCATATACCTTATCAGATTTCAACTACAACAAAAATCAAATGATTTCGCCATTTACCCCGGGTTTTTGTGCAATTTCATTGTAGAATTAGGAGGAAAACCATGCTCTATCACTCCACAAGAAGCAGTGCCCAATGGGTGGACAGTGCCCAGGCTGTGCTGTCCGGTCTTGCGCCGGACGGCGGACTGTATATGCCCCGGAATATTCCGGCTCTGGACTGGGGGAATGTTCTGAAAGGCACCAGCCAGGAAATTTCCGCCGCCATTCTGGAAAGTCTGCTGCCGGACATTCCCGATATGCCCAAACTGGTGGCCCGGGCCTACACCGGGAAATTCGAAACCGAGGACCTGACGCCCACCGTGGCGGTGGGGGATCTGTCCGTGCTGGAGCTGTTCCGGGGGCCCACCTCTGCCTTTAAGGATGTGGCCCTGTCCATGCTCCCCCAGCTGCTCACCGCCGCCAAGGAGGAGAAGGGGGTAAAAGAGGATATCCTGATTCTCACCGCCACCTCCGGCGACACCGGCAAGGCTGCCCTGGTGGGCTTCCGGGATGTGCCCGGGGTGAAAATCTGCGTATTCTATCCCCAGGGCGGGGTCAGCCAGGTGCAGCGGGCCCAGATGGTGACCCAGGAGGGGAACAATGTGGCGGTGTGCGCCGTCCGGGGGAATTTCGACGATGCCCAGACCGGTGTGAAGGAAATCTTCACCGCCTTCCAGGATAGGCCCCTGCCCTTCCGGCTTTCCAGCGCCAACTCCATCAACATCGGCCGTCTGGCTCCCCAGGTGATGTATTATTTCCGGGCCTACAAGGATTTGCTGGCCGCAGGAAAAATCCAGCTGGGGGACAAGGTGAACTTCTCCGTCCCCACCGGCAATTTCGGGGACATTCTGGCCGGGTACCTGGCGGGGAAAATGGGCCTTCCCGTGGGCACCCTCATCTGCGCCTCCAATGCCAACAATGTGCTTACCGACTTCATCCGCACCGGCACCTATGACCGGCGGCGGCCCCTGCTGAAAACCACCTCCCCCAGCATGGACATTCTGGTGTCCTCCAACCTGGAGCGGCTGCTGTACCTGCTCTCCGGCGACACGGCCCTGGTGGCCTCCCTTATGGCCCAGTTGAAGGAGCAGGGGGTGTATACCGTTCCGGAGGAACTGAAGCAGGCCATTGCCCGGGAATTCTGGGCGGGCTGCTGCGACGATGCCCGGGCAGCGGAGATCATCGGCCGGGTGTACCGGGAGCAGCACTACCTCTGCGACCCCCACACCGCCTCCGGCTTTGCTGCGGCAGAGGACTACAGAAGCCAGACCGGCGACCGGACCCCCATGGTGGTTCTCTCCACCGCCTCCCCCTATAAATTCCCGGCAGCCGTCCTCACCGCCATCGGCGGGGATACCAGCGGCGACGAATTTGCCCAGATGGAGCGCTTGCAGCAGCTCACCGGGGTGCCCATCCCCGGCCCCCTGGCATCCCTCCGGGGCAAGCAGGAGCGCCATACCGACGTAATTGACAAGCAGGATATGCCCGCCTATGTGCTGGGGCTGGAAAGGTGAGGGGAAAATGAATCGAGTGACCATCCGTGTTCCCGCCACCACCGCCAACCTGGGCCCGGGGTTCGATGCCTTCGGCTGCGCCCTGAGCCTGTATACCGACGTGACCTTTGAAGAAACCGAAGAGGTGGGCCTGGAGATTACCGGCTGCGACGAAGAATTTACCGGCCCGGACAATCTGGCCTACGCCTCCTACTGCGCCGTGCTGGCCTCTCTGAACGAGCCGGTGAAGGGGGTAAAAATCCACATCGATGCCCATATCCCCATCTGCCGGGGCCTGGGCTCCTCCGCCGCCCTGCTGGTGGCGGGGGCCATGGGGGCCAATGTCCTCCGGGGCAATCGGCTGAGCACCCAGGGCCTGCTGAACATCACCAACGCCATGGAGGGCCATCCGGACAATCTGGCCCCGGCCTTCTACGGCGGCCTCACCGCCTCCATGGTGGACAACGGCCTGCCGGTGACGGTGAATTTCCCCCTGCACCCCGGCTGGGAGTTCCTGGCCCTGGTGCCGGATTTCAACCTGCCCACCAGCCTGGCCCGGAGCGTGCTGCCGGAGCAGGTGAGCCGGGCGGATGCCATCTATAATATCTCCCACGGCGCCATGGTGCTGAAGGCCCTGGAGCTGGGGGACGAGAAGCTGCTGCGCAACGGAATGCAGGACCGGCTCCACCAGAACTACCGGAAGAAGCTGATTCCCGACTATTCCCGCATCGAGGCCCTGGTGCGCACCACCGGTGCCGCCTTCTGCCTCAGCGGCGCCGGCCCCACCCTGCTGTGCATCACCCGCAACCCCGGCCTGGAAGAAAAGCTCTCCCAAAAGCTGGACACCATCACCCAAAACCACTGGCAAATGCTCCCCCTCCACGTAGAATTCCAAGGCGCCCACCCACTGTAATAAGGCCCGGTTGAGCGGTGCAGCCCCTCCCGGCTCCCTCTCTGAGGGAGCTGTCGAGCGAATGCGAGACTGAGGGAGTGTCCCCCGATGAATGGTGGAATGTAAAAATTTCTGAGCCTTCGTAGGGGCGATGAAAATCGCCCGCAACCCCGGATTTTAGCGAGTACCCGGTTGAATGGTAAAAATACCCCCCACACAAACCCCCAAAAAATCACCCGCCCGCTGACAAAACATCCAGCGGGCGGGTGATTGGCATTGTGGGGGCGTTTCCCGGCTCCCTCTCTGAGGGAGCTGGCAGCCCGCAAGGGCTGACTGAGGGAGTGTCGTCCGATGGTTCCTCCGGGCCGATGGTTATCCGTAAGCCATTTTTGGCTCTGAGATTTTGGAGCGTTTACGTTCATCGTAGTACACTCCCTCAGCTTCGCTGCGCTCAGCAGCTCCCTCAGAGAGGGAGCCGGGAGGGCTTGTACCATTCATCGGGGTGCTCGCTAACATCCGGGGTTACGGGCGACTTTCGTCGCCCCTACGAAAACTCAGAGAGTAACTGAAAAAGAGCTGCCGTGGGGGGCAGCTCTTTTTTGGGGGGGTTATTGGTCGTGGTCGTCCAGGTAGATGCTTAGGTCGCCAAGGTCGCTTAGGTCGTCCCAGGTATCGTCTTGGGGTTGGTCGGCCAGGGGGTGGAGGGGGTCTTCCTCCGCCTTTGGCTGTTTGGCGGCGAAGCGGCCGCCACGGGTGGGGGCGGGGGAAGCGGGGGGTGCAGGAGGGGCGGGAGGGGCGGGAGGGGTGAGGGGTGCGGTGGGTTTAGTGGGGGCGGCGGGCTTGGTGGGGGTGGCCCACTGGGCCCAGTCGTCGTCGGAGAAGTCCTCCTCTTCCTCCTGGATGCGGCGGTTGTCCCGGTGCTTGGGGTGCTGGGGCTTGGGCCGCTCCGGCTTGGGGGGCGCTTCCTCCCGGCCGGGGTAGAATTTCAGAATCAGCACCGCTGCAATGATGCCCAGCACCGCAATCACCACAATCACCACCACCACAATCAGCAGCAGGGTATTGGAGCGGGCGGGGGCATTGGTGACAATGGGCATGGTCTCCTCGGTGGCGGGCACCGTGGCCTGGTCCCAGGGGGCCAGGGTGGAGGCGGTGGGGTCAGCGGGGTTGGTAACCGGCTGTAGGGAGGTGGTGGACTCCTGCACGGCGGTGGTGACATAGGTCACGGCGGCGCAGGTGGTCTTGGTGGCTACGCTGATTTCGTTGCCGGTGGTGCTGCGCACGGCGCAGTAATAGTAGGTGGTGCCGGGGATGTAATCCGGGGTGAAGTCCGGGTTGGTGGCCCCAAGGATGGCTTTGCCGCCTACGTTGGAATTGATGGTGTTCTTATACCACTGATAGGTGAGCTTGGCGCTGCTCTCGGAGGTGGCGGCATCCACCTGGAGGGTGGTGCCCTCGGTGGACTTCAGGTTGGCGCTGGCGGGCTGGCGGCGGATGGTGGGGGCGGCCAGCTCCTGGCTCATCACGCTGATGATGGCAGGGTCGCTCCACACATTGCCGTCCCGGCCCACAAACTCGGCCCGGACCCGCCACTCGTTCAGGGCCTTGGGGATATTGTTCAGGCCCAGGCGCTGGCTGTTCAGCCCGCTTACCACCAGGCCGGGGAACTGCTCCGGGGCCTTGGCGGCCAGAAGGTCAATGCTGCCACCGGGGTTTTGCAGGTGCCAGATGATATCCAGGCAGCTGTCTGCCCGGGCCACAAACTCGGCATAGCCAAACTCCCGGACATTCTCGCTGGAGGGGTGCTTGGTCACCACCGGCATACCGGAAGCCGGTACGGTGGGAGTCACCGGTGTGGTAGGCGTTACCGGGGGCTTTGTGGGATCCGTGGGCTTTGTGGGGTCCGTGGGATCCGTGGGCTTTGTGGGGTCCGTGGGATCCGTAGGCTTGGTAGGGTCGGTGGGGTCGGTAGGCTGGGGCGGGTCGGTAGGCTGGGGCGGATCGGTAGGCTGGGACGGATTGCTGCCGTCGCCGCCGGTGCCGCCGCCGGTATTGTCACCGGTACTGCCGCTGCCGGTATTGCCGCTGTCGGGGTTTCCACCGTCGGTTTTTCCGCCCTCATCAGGGTTGGACACGGGGGCGTTTTCGGATATATCCTCGGACAGGGGAACCACGGCCGCTGCCCCCAGAGCGGACAGCTGGGCCAGGCTCACACTGAGCACCAGGCACAGCGCCAGGAAAATGGATAGGCATTTTTTCATTGTATTTTCCTCCGGTTGATTTCTGCCCCAGAGGGGCAGCCTGAATGCAAAATGATGAAAGCTAATTCACATTATATTGGATTTTTCCCCTTCCGTCAACTAGTAAAAATAGGAAAGCAAGAAGAATCCGCCCCCAAAAGGGGCAATCGGTATCTTTTTACGCATTTTACCACATCCCGGGGGAATCCGCAATCCTGGGGGGAAAGGTTGGGTTTTCTCGCCGCAATGGGGAAGATACCTGTATTCATGGGCAAAAATGTAAAAAATATGTGTATAATATTTTAATTTTCCCGGTATTTCACAAATTCTTCTTTCTTTAAGAATATATTAAAGTTGTACCGGGGAAGGGGGAAAAAGGCAGCGGCGGCAGGCGGGCGGAAAATGGCAGTGGGGGGAAAAGGAAACAAATCCCCCATCAAAAATAACGATAAATTACAATCTGTAGCAATTTTTATAAGATTTTGGCTGAAAGCATTTTGGAAGGTTTTTTCCCGTTTGCCCAGATTCTTCCAGGGAAAGCCGGGAAAAGCCCCATTGCAAAGTGGGAAAAATCATGTATAATGTAAATACCAACACCGCAGGGCTTGCGGTGTGTGAAAGGAGTTGTACTCTTATGAGAGCATCAGTATTTCAGAAAGCAGTATCCCTGCTTCTGTGCGCAGTGCTGACTGTGGGATTCTTCCCCGGCGTGGATGCCCACGCAGAGGAGGCCGACGGGGCCCTGAGCGCCGAGCAGCGTCAGGCGGTGGTGAGCCGCCAGATGGACGGGTGGGTCTTCCCCCTGCCCGAGGAATTTTTCGACGACATCACCGACTTCTCCGGCTGCCGGGGTCAGAACCCCAGCGCCCTGTATGACGGCACCAATCCCGGCTGCACCCACGCCGGACATGCCGACGCCCCGGCCGGAAGCACCGGGCTGTATGTCAGCGTCACCGGCCAGCAGCCGGTATATGCCCCGGCCGGCGGCACGGTGTACTTCGGCAATGATGCCCAGTGGGGCAGCGTCGCCGTGGTAGAGGTGCCGGTAAGCGGCGACTATTCCTATTACATCCTCCTGGGCTCCGTCAGCCCCGCCCTGGGCTCCGGCAGCTATGTGGATGCCGGAACCACCCTGGGCACCACCGGCGGCGAGTTCCGCATGGCCGCCCTGATGGACTACGCCGGGATGGGCGAGCAGATTGCCGCCGGGGTATCCGCTGAGCTTACCGCCGTGGAGAGCTTCGGCTGGCTGGTGGGAAGCACCGGCACCGGCCTGATTTGCGTCAACCCCTCCGGCAATACCCAGAGCCAGTATCCCAGCTCCCTGGCTTCCAGCTTCCCCGGGCCCATCACCTATTCCTTCGCTGCGGCCCAGCCCCCGGTGACGGAGCACACCCACGTCTTCGACCAGCAGGTGGCAAGCGATGCCTATCTGGCCTCCCCCGCCACGGCGGACAGCCCGGCCATGTACTACTACAGCTGCCTCTGCGGCGAGAAGGGCACCGAAACCTTCCCCTATGGGGACAAGGCCGGTCACAGCTTCAGCCCGGATTGGAGCTATGACGAAAACAACCACTGGCACGCCGACACCTGCGGCCACCCGGACATCACCGACAGCTTTGGGCCCCATGAATGGAACGCCGGTGAAGTGACCGTCCAGCCCACCCACACTGCCGCCGGTACTATGGTTTACACCTGCACCGTCTGCGGCGCTCAGAAGAGCGAGACATTGAACCCCACCACCGAGCACGTGTTTGACCAGCAGGTGGCAAGCGATGCCTATCTGGCCTCCCCTGCCACGGCGGACAGCCCGGCCATGTACTACTACAGCTGCATCTGCGGCGAGAAGGGCACCGAGACCTTCCCCTACGGCGAGAAGGCCGGTCACACCTTCAGCCCGGATTGGAGCTATGACGAAAACAACCACTGGCACGCCGACACCTGCGGCCACCCGGATATCACCGACAGCTTCGGCCCCCATGAATGGAACGCCGGTGAAGTGACCGTCCCGCCCACTCACACTGCCGCCGGTACTATGGTCTACACCTGCACCGTCTGCGGCGTGCAGAAGAGCGAGACACTGAACCCCACCACTGAGCACGTGTTTGACCAGCAGGTGGTGAGCGATGCCTATCTGGCCTCCCCCGCCACGGCGGACAGCCCGGCCATGTATTATTACAGCTGCATCTGCGGCGAGAAGGGCACCGAAACCTTCCCCTACGGCGAGAAGGCCGGTCACACCTTCAGCCCGGATTGGAGCTATGACGAAACCAACCACTGGCATGCCGACACCTGCGGCCACCCGGACATCACCGACAGCTTCGGCCCCCACCAGTGGAATGCCGGTGAAATTACTGTCCAGCCCACCCACACCGCCGCCGGTACCATGGTTTACATCTGCACCGTCTGCGGCGCACAGAAGAGCGAGACGGTGAACCCCACCGCCGAGCACGTCTTCGACCAGATGAACACCGATGCCAAGTATCTGAAGAGCGAGGCCACCTGCACTGCCCCGGCAGAGTACTACTACAGCTGCATCTGCGGCGAGAAGGGCACCGAAACCTTCGCCTACGGCCAGGCCAAGGGCCACAGCTTCTCCGACAAGTGGAGCTTCGATGCGGAGAACCACTGGCACCCCGCCACCTGTGAGCACACCGGCGAGCAGGGCAGCTTCGGCCCCCACCGCTGGAACTACGGCGAAATCACCAAGAACGCCGGCCACGCAGTAGACGGCGAGAAGCTGTATACCTGCCTGGACTGCGGCTACCAGAAGACCGAGGTCATCCCCGGCCAGGCCCATGAATTCAACCAGATGGTGGCCCAGGACAAGTATCTGGCCGCTGCCGCCACCTGCACCACCCCCGCCCAGTATTACTACAGCTGCACCTGCGGCCTGGCGGGCACCGACACCTTCCCCTATGGCAACGCCAAGGGCCACACCTTCGCCGATAAGTGGAGCTACAACGAATTGCAGCACTGGAAGGCTGCCACCTGCGAGCACACCAACGAGAAGATTCAGGTGGCCGACCACATCTGGAACCCCGGCGTGATCACCACCCAGCCCACCGCCACCACCAAGGGCGTGAAGACCTATACCTGCTCTGTCTGCGGCGCTACCAAGACTGAGGAGGTGGAGCCCTCCACCCACCAGCACACCTTCTCCACCGCCTGGCAGGGCAACGCCACCTATCACTGGCACCCCGCCACCTGCGAGCACACCAATGTGGTCAGCGGCCTGGGTGAGCACCAGTGGAACGCCGGTGTGGTAAACGTGTGGCCCACCCACACCACCACCGGCATGAAGACCTACACCTGCACCGTGTGCAACCTGACCAAGACGGAGACCCTGGAGCAGACCCACACCTTCGACCAGATGAATCCCTCCTCTGCCTTCCTGAAGAGCCAGGCCACCTGCACCAGCCCTGCGGTGTACTACAAGAGCTGCTCCTGCGGGGCCAAGGGCACCGAGACCTTTACCTATGGCAACGCCCTGGGCCACACCGCCTCCGGCACCTGGGGCAAGGATGCCAACTACCACTGGACCGTCTGCTCCCGCTGCGGGGCCAAGGGGGACCTGGTGGCCCACAGCTTTGACAGCAGCGGCAAGTGCACCGTCTGCGGCTACTCCAAGGAGGAGGCCCACGTCCACACCAGCCACCTGACCAAGGTGCCCGCCAAGGCTGCCACCTGCACCACCGAGGGCAACACCGGCTACTACACCTGCGAGTGCGGCGCCTGGTTCACCGACGTGACCTGCAAGACCCCCATCAACGACCATCAGAGCGTGGTTATCCCCGCCACCGGCCACGTGGACAGCAACGGCGACGGCCGCTGCGACGTGTGCAGACAGCGGATGGACAACACCGTGGAATACCAGGTCACCGAGGGCGGCGAGGCCACATGGCTGAACACCTCCAACCAGGGCATGGTCTTCCGCTCCAATGCCGAGTATGCCAAGTTCGACCGCATCGAGGTGGACGGGGCCACCGTCACCGCCGGGAACTACTCCGTCAGCGAGGGCTCCACGGTGGTTGAGCTCAGCGCCAGCTACCTGAAGCGGCTGAGCCTGGGCCGCCACACCCTGAGCATCGTCTCCAAGGACGGCAAGGCCAGCACCGGCTTTACCATCAAGCAGGGCGCCACCGCCGCCAAGTCCGGCGGTCCCTGGGGCATGATCCTGCTGCTGACCGTGGTGGTGGCCATCGCCATCCCCGTCACCTTCGGCGTGATGTACTACCGCAAGAAAACCGGCTACAACGACTAAGCCAAAGAACCCATAGCATAAAGGGCCGGAGTCTCCCAACCAGGAGGCTCCGGCCTTGTGCTGCCGCCTGTTGCAGGCGGCTTTTTTATTCCCCGGAAGCAGAGGGCTACAGGATATAGCTCCAATATCTTCCGATGCGGGTTTTTTGAATTTTTCCCTGGGATACCAGCCGGGATAGGATTCTGTTGGCCGTTGCGGAGGAGACCCCCAGCATTTCCCGCACGTCCCCATTGGTAATGCTGCCGTTTCGTTTCAGGAACTGCTGGATTTTCATCCAGCGCAGGGCATCCGGCTCCATGCCGCTTGCATCGGTTGCCTGTATGGCCTCTGCCAGGGTATCCCGGATGGCGGTTAACATAAATTCGATAAATGCCGTGGATTCCCCCTGGGAATTGGACTGGTTGATGGCTGCATAGTACTGCTCCTGCCGGTCATGAATCATGGATTCCACCGGAAGCCAGGCAAACACCGGCTTCCACCGGGCCAGCAGCACGGTATGCCACAGCCGCCCCATTCTGCCGTTTCCGTCGGCAAAGGGGTGAATCAGCTCCAGCTCATAGTGGAATACGCAGCTTTTTATCAGCATATGCATTTCGCTTTTCTCCACCCATTCCAGCAGCTCCCTGGTCAGGCCGGGGGCATAATCCGGAAGGGCGCCAAAGTGGAGGATATTGCCCTCCCGGTCCACCACCCCCACCGCCCCGGTGCGGAAGCAGCCGGATTCCTGGGTTAGCCCCCGGGTCATTATGGCGTGGGCGGTTAACAAATCCTCAACGGAGTAGGGATTCAGGGAATCCATCCGCTCGTAGATTTCATAGGCATTTTTGACCTCGGCAATGTCCCTGGGCGGGGCCAGCACCCGCTTGCCCGCCAGAACCGCCGTCACCTGCTCCAGGCTCAGGGTGTTCTGCTCAATGGCCAGGGAGGAATACACGCTTCGGATGCGGTTTGTCCGCCGCAGCATGGGGTTGGCGCTCAGGGCGGCGGAAACGCTGATGCGGCCAACCAATTCCGCAATCTCCGCAACCTGCTCCAGCATGGCCGCCGTGATTTCAAAGGGGGGCTTCTTGTTGTACATGGTCTGCATCACCTCGCCTGTATTCTATCACCAAATCCCTCATTTATTCAATCATCTGTGAGGGATGAAATGAGGGATTCGGCAAATTCCTCTTATCTTATCATAGCATACCGCCGGGGAATTTACAACGGCGATATGGGCAGCCCCCGGGGCCGTGGGCCGCAAAAAGGCTGCCGCAATTATTTTTGCGGCAGCCCGGGGGGATGTTTACTTGTCCGTATCCGTCTGGCCCGGGACCTGGATGGCCAGGTACTGCTCCAGGGCGGACAGGACGCTTTCGTCCTTCAGGGTGATGGAGACTTCAATGCGCCGGTTCTGGGCCTGGCCCTCCAGGGTGGCGTTGTCGGCCACGGGCCGGGCGGAGCCGTAACCCGCGGCGCAGAAATAGCCTGCGTAGGGGGCCAGAACGCCCCCCTGGGTGGTCATCAGGTAGTCCAGCACGGCGTTGGCCCGGTTGGAGGAGAGGGTGCGGTTATAGGCCTCTCCGCCGGTGCTGTCGGCGTGGCCGCCGATAACAATGGTGTCCACATACTGGGTGTTGTCGCTGTCCTCCAGGAAGCTGGCGAAGCCCAGGGCCAGCTGGTCCAGCACTGCCCGGCTGGCGGCCTTCAAATCCGATTTGCCCCGGTCGAACAGGACGCTTTCGTTCAGCACCAGGCTGCCGGTTTCGCTGACGGAAATGGTGTTGGAGGAGCCCATCACCTCTTCCACGTTCTGGCGAATCTTTTCCACGATATTCACCCGGAGGAAGGCGGCCTCCTGCATCTGGCCCTGAACCTGCTTCAGTTCCGCCTGGGTATTGGTCAGGTATTGCTGCTGCTGCTCCATCTGGGCCTTCTGCTGGGCAATGACCTCCCGCTGGGCGGCGATATCCTCCTGCTGCCGCAGGATATAGTTGGCCTGCTCCACAATGCTGTCGGTCTGCTGGTCCAGCATGATCTGCTGCTGGTCCAGATCCTGCCGGGCGGATTCCAGATTGTCGGAGACGGTTTGCAGCTCGGTCTCCTTGTCCTGAACCTGCTGGGTGGCGGTGAGGAGCTTATTCAGGGTCTCCCGCAGCTCCGCCTCTTTGTGGGACAGGTCGTTGTTGGTGATGATGTTCTGGATGTAGGCCAGAAGCATCAGGAAAAACAGAATCAGCGCCACGGCGGACATCATGTCCGTATACGAGGGCCAGAAGCCCTGCTCGCCGCTGGAGCCGCCGTTCTGGCTGCGCCGGGAACCCTTTCTCATTGCTGCTCGCCCCTTTCCGAGTTGCGGCTCACCCGGCGGATGGCGGCGGTCAGATCCCGCACGGCCACATCCATTTTCTCCACGGTGCCCCGGAGATTGTAGTCGAATTCCGCAAAGTCCCGGACGCCCTGGTTGAAGCAGTCCACGGTGGCGTTGAAGCCGGTCAGGCTCTCCCGGAGTTCTCCGGTGGTGTCCTTCAGGGCATCGTTGATGGCGGCGGCGGCGGTGTTCAGGCCGCCAATCATCTGCTGCACCAGCTGGGAGTCGTCAGTGACCCGCTCGGTGCCCAGCCGGGGGGCTACCCGGTGGTCCAGCCACAGCTCCATCTCATTTTCCAGCTGCTCCCGGATGGCCTCCGGGTTGAAGATGGCCCGGAGAATGGTGAGGATAATGGAGCAGGCCACCCCCACCAGGGAGGTATAGAAGGCCACGCCCATGCCCGACAGGGCGGAGAGCAGGCCGCTGCCCATATTGTTCAGGGCGTTCTGCCAGTCCTGGGTGCTGCCCAGCAGCTGGGACAGGGAGCTGACGGACAGGCTCAGGCCCAGGAAGGTGCCCAGCAGACCCATGGTGACGAAGAGGGAGACGGCATTGTTCAGAAACCGCTCGCAGAACAGGAAAAAGCCCATGTCGGTGTGGATGGTGCTGGTGACAATGGCGGGGGTATTGGTATCCCGGCCAAAGGTCTTGTAGGCGGCGGTGAATTCCTCCAGGGCATCGTGAACCAGCTGGCTACGGTGGGTGTCGCCCACAACGGCCAGCTTGGTCTGCCGCCGGTAGGCCAGGGCCACGGCCACCAGCATCACCACCGCCAGAGCGAACAGCATCAGAATCATGATGATAACAATCACGCTCACCGGATGCATGTTGGAAAGAAATTTCATAAAAGTGCCTCCTTGTTTCCTTACGTTTGACAAAAGCTACCCGCCCCCCCGCCGGGGCAGCCGGGTATATTTTGTCCCATTTTACCACAATCTGCCGGATTACACAAGAGACGTAAGAAAAAACTAAGAATTTTTGTTCTCTCCAATGAAGACTGAGGGAGTGTCCCCCGATGAGTGGAAGCGGTTAAACACTCTGAGTTTCGTAGGGGCGATGAAAATCGCCCGCAACGTCATGGTTTTTGGGCGGTTGGTTGAATGGTATGCACCCCTCCCGGCTCCCTCTCTGAGGGAGCTGCTGAGCGCAGCGAAGCTGAGGGAGTGTACTTCGGTGAACGTAAGCACTCAAAAATTTCAGAGTTCATATGCGCTGGTGTGTAAATCGTTGGCATGGAGCAACCATCGGACGACACTCCCTCAGTCTCGCATTCGCTCGACAGCTCCCTCAGGGAGGGAGCCGGGGAGGGGCTTGCACCATTCAATCGGGTGCTCGCTGAAATCCGGGGTTGCGGGCGGCACGATGAATGGCATCCGGCCAGACGATGGCGTTCCCGGCTCCCTCTCTGAGGGAGCTGCTGAGCGCAGCGAAGCTGAGGGAGTGTACTACGGTGAACGTAACCGCTCAAAAATTTCAGAGTTTATATGCGCTGGTGTGTAAATCGTTGGCATGGAGCAACCATCGGACGACACTCCCTCAGTCTCGCATTCGCTCGACAGCTCCCTCAGGGAGGGAGCCGGGATGGCTTGCACCATTCATCGGGGTGCTCGCTAAAATCCGGGGTTGGCGGGCGATTTTCATCGCCCCTACGAAACTCTGAAATTTTTACCAGTTACGAGCAACGAAGTATTTTCAAACCGGAAGGTTTGTAAAAAAACCGCCCGGCCTGGGAGGGGCTGGGCGGTGCATTGGGCTGGGGAGAAAATCAGAAATTGGACTTGATGGTGGAAATCAGGATGTCTCCTGCCACCACCCGGTCTTCCGGGGCGAAGCTGTGCTCGAAATTGTCGGAGTAGAGCACCTGGGCGTTGGGGGGGAATTCCTCGTCCCCCTCCCACACAAGAAGCTGCATATAGCAGCCGGGCACCAGCTGGAACTGGTATCCCGCATCTGCGTGGTTCAGCGTAACCGCCCCCATTTTCTCGCAGGCGGCCCGGAAGGCGGCAAGCCGGGTGCCGAAGGTGAAGGCCGCCCGGGTGAGGACCCGGCCGGTATAGGGGCCGATGTACATCTCCCCCCAGGGCATCTCCCGGAAGGTCTTCCACTGGCCGCCCCAGGGGGCCTGCTTGCTTTCCAGCAGGTAGCGCAGCAGGAAGGTCTGGGTGGGCAGCGGGGGGACAGGGCCGCCGTCCAGGGCACGGATGGCGTAGTCCGGGTGGGCAATGGCGAAATCCCGGCCCAGCAGCCGCAGGGTAAACTCCCTGCCGTCCCAGCAGGCATCCGGCAGCCGGGTCAGGGTTTCCTCCGGGTTCAGGCCCCGGAATTGCTCTTCGTAATAGGCAAAGGGTACTTCTTCTTTGTGATTTTCAACTTGCATATTTCTTATTCCTTAGTCGTGTAATTCCAGGGGTTGCCCGTCCGGGTCACGGAAGAAGACATAATGCCCGCCATTGGCGGTGTCCTCGTGGATTGGCTCTGTTTCAATTCCACGGGCATTCAGCCAGTCTCTGGCGGCGGTAATATCCGTCACCCGGAAGGCAAGATGCCGCAGCCCCAGTGCCTCCGGCCCGGTGACACGCTGGGGGGCGTTGGGGTGGATAAACAGCTCAATCACGGTATCTCCCAGCCGCAGCATCCGCAGATAGTCCCCCTGGGCAGGTCGCCAGCTTTCCTTTTCTACGGTGAATCCCAGCTTGTTTACATAAAAATCCAGCGCTTTTTGCTCATTGGAAGCAATAACGGCAATATGATGGGTTCCTTCCAGCATGGTTACATCTCCTGGACACTGTGGGGGAACAGGGAGCTGTCGGTGTGGGGCAGGAAGCAGGCGGCCACAAAGGCATCCATATACCCCGGGTGGGTGCTCAGCTCCAGATAGGTCATGTTGGCGGCAATCTCGTCCAGCTTCTGCCCTGCCTGGTCGCTCATGGTTATGGCGTAGGCACCGGCCAGGGAGGAGTTGCCGATATAGTGGAACTTTTCCAGCTCCACATCCGGGAACATACCGATGTTCACGGCGTTTTTCATATTGATGCCGGAGCCGATGCCGCCGGCCACATACACGGTGTCAATCATCTCCGGGGTCATGTCCACACTGGACAGCAGCGTGGCAATGGCGGAGAAAATGGCGCCCTTGGCCCGGATGAAATTGTCGATATCCACCTCGTTGATGGAGATTTCCCGGCCGGTGTCGGACTCCTGCTCCCCGGCCAGAACGAAGCGGCCCATGCCGTGGGCATCCCGCTTCACCCGCTCCCCCTCCCGGACGAACAGGCCCTTGGCATTGATGATGCCGCAGCGGAACAGCTCGGAGATAATGTCGATAATGCCGGAGCCGCAGATGCCCACAGGCTTCTGCCCCGCATCGCCCACAATACGCAGGGTGGGCTCCATGGTGGTTTTGTCCAGGGTGCAGGCTTCAATAGCGCCGTCGGTGGCCCGCATACCGCAGGAGATGTCGCCGCCCTCAAAGGCGGGACCGGCGGAGCAGGCGCAGCTCATCATAAAGTCCCGGTTGCCAAAGACAATTTCGCCGTTGGTGCCCAGGTCGATGAACAGGCTCATTTCGTCCTTGTCCCACAGCCCGGCGGCCAGGGTGCCGGCGGTGATGTCGCCGCCTACATAGGAGCCGATGTTGGGGGCAATCAGCACCGGGGCCAGGGGGTTGGCAGGGAGCTTTACGTCCCCGGCCAGCAGGCCCTGCCAGCCGAAGAAGCTGGGCACATAGGGCTCCATCCGCACCGGCTCGGCATCCACCCCCACAAACAGATGGTTCATGGTGGTGTTGGCACCCACCGCCAGGCGCAGAATGCTCCGGGCGGAGATGTGGGCCCCGGCGCACAGGTGGGCAATGATGGGGGACAGGGTCTCTTTGATAATGGCATCCTGGAGCTTCTTCCGGCCCCCGGACTTGCCCTGCTCGATGATGCGGTTGATAACGTCTGCGCCGTAGCGAATCTGGCCGTTGCCGGAGGAGCCCTTGGCCAGGATTTTGCCGGTCTCCAAATCCAACAGCACCATGGTAACGGTGGTGGTGCCGATGTCGATGGCGCAGCCCACCAGGGCGGTATCCGTGGGGGCGGTGATTTCCATGCAGCGGAAGGTGCTGCCGGTAAGCTCGCCCTTGACGCACACGTTCCAGTTGTTCTCCCGGAGGGTGTGGGCCAGCTTCACCATCACCGGGAAGGGAATGGCCACCTGCTCTACCCCCAGAGATTCCTGGATGGCCCGGGTCAGCCGCTCGTTGTCCGGCATGGTGTCGTCCAGGGTGGGCTCCTCCAGGGTGAGCAGGGCCCGGCGGTAGGAATTTTCAAAATGGATGCCGCTTTCCCGCAGCTGGTTCTGGCAGGCTTCGAAGATGGCAACCTCCTGGGGGCTGGACAGGTCGGCGGTCTTCATCCGGGACTGGTAGGCACTGGCAATGTCCGGCACCATCACCGTCACGTCCCCCATCACCTTGGAGCAGCAGCTCAGCCGCCAGCCCTGCTGGTATTCCTCCTGGGAGATGTGGCGGCTCTGGGGTGCTTCCAGCTCCCCCTCCAGCAGCTGCACCCGGCACTTGCCGCAGGAGCCATTGCCCCCGCAGGGGGCATCGATGGCCACATTGGCCCGCCGGGCCACCTCCAGAAGGTTGTCCCCCCGGCTGCACTCCACGCTTACAGGGCTTCCGCCCTCAATTTGAAAGATGACCCTAGGCATATACAATTCCCGCTTCCTTTCGTAATCTTCGGACAGTATACCACGGATTTTTTCCGTTGTCCAGTGCAATCGATACCTTTTTATCGGATTTCAATGGAGG
>Ga0129313_1000835_pt1 | contig 22405 bp, 19 predicted proteins | sample O1105metagenome_FD_94436 | JGI IMG/M metagenome (GOLD analysis project Ga0129313, IMG submission 94436) | Orangutan group fecal microbial communities from fecal samples from Wisconsin, USA - O1105 metagenome | ecosystem: Host-associated > Mammals > Digestive system > Large intestine > Fecal...
GAACCGGCTGTTTGTGTGAAGTGATTCACATCCGCCGTGTCGATGGAGGCGCATTATAGGGAGTTTCCTGCGGCCCGCAACCCTTAAATGACAGAAAAATGACTGACTGCTGCATTCCACAGCGAAACCCCGCCTTATACCCATTTACACACAGAGTTATCCACAAACCACACGATCGTTTCTACGATCCTCTCGTTATATCAGCCTCCTTCAACAGAAAAAGAAGAGGTCAAAATCGAAAATTAAAAATTCGCGAGCGTTGCGCAAACGTTTTCGTTACAATGCCCCCGCAAAACAAGGATGCCCCGTAAGGGGCGTTAGCTGAGTTTTTAGCCAAGAATTCACCTAACGCTCTCTGTAATAGTCAAATCCAGGGGATTTACCATGCAACAACGTCGTCCAGTCCGCCGCGCTCTGCTCAGTGTTTCTGACAAGGCCGGTATCATCGAATTCGCTCAGGCACTTTCCGCACGTGGTGTGGAGCTGCTGTCTACAGGTGGCACTGCGCGCCTGTTAGCGGAGAAAGGTCTGCCAGTGACCGAAGTTTCCGATTACACCGGCTTCCCGGAAATGATGGATGGACGCGTGAAGACCCTGCATCCGAAAGTCCACGGCGGCATTCTTGGTCGTCGCGGTCAGGATGACGGAATTATGGAACAGCACGGTATCGCCCCTATCGATATGGTGGTTGTAAACCTGTATCCATTCGCCGAGACCGTCGCCCGTGAAGGCTGCTCGCTGGAAGATGCGGTAGAGAACATTGATATCGGCGGCCCGACCATGGTGCGTTCCGCTGCCAAGAACCATAAAGACGTAGCGATCGTTGTGAAGAGCAGCGACTACGACGCCATTATTAAAGAGATGGATGCCAACGAAGGCTCCCTGACTCTGGAAACCCGCTTTGACCTCGCGATTAAAGCCTTCGAACACACCGCCGCCTACGACAGCATGATTGCCAACTACTTCGGCAGCATGGTTCCGGCTTACCACGGTGAGAGCAAAGAGGCCGCCGGGCGTTTCCCGCGTACGCTGAACCTGAACTTTATTAAGAAGCAGGATATGCGCTACGGCGAGAACAGCCACCAGCAGGCTGCCTTCTATATAGAAGAGAATGTTAAAGAAGCGTCCGTTGCCACCGCACAGCAGGTACAGGGCAAAGCGCTTTCCTACAACAACATCGCAGATACCGACGCGGCGCTGGAGTGCGTGAAAGAGTTCAGCGAGCCAGCCTGTGTGATCGTTAAGCACGCTAACCCGTGCGGCGTGGCGGTAAGTACCTCTATTCTCGACGCTTACGACCGCGCCTATAAAACCGACCCGACCTCCGCATTCGGCGGCATCATCGCTTTCAACCGCGAACTGAATGCCGAAACCGCGCAGGCAATTATCTCCCGTCAGTTCGTGGAAGTGATCATCGCCCCGTCCGCAACCGAAGACGCACTGAAAATCACCGCCGCCAAACAGAACGTTCGCGTTCTGACCTGCGGTCAGTGGGCACAACGTGTACCGGGCCTCGACTTCAAACGCGTTAACGGCGGTTTGCTGGTTCAGGACAGGGATCTGGGGATGGTGAGCGAAGGCGAACTGCGCGTGGTGTCCAAACGTCAGCCGACCGAGCAAGAGCTGCGCGATGCACTGTTCTGCTGGAAAGTCGCCAAGTTCGTGAAATCCAACGCCATTGTTTATGCCAAAGAGAACATGACTATCGGCATAGGCGCAGGCCAGATGAGCCGCGTGTACTCCGCAAAAATCGCCGGGATTAAAGCGGCTGACGAAGGTCTGGAAGTGAAAGGCTCTGCAATGGCCTCTGACGCCTTCTTCCCGTTCCGCGATGGTATTGATGCTGCCGCCGCCGTTGGCGTGAGCTGCGTTATCCAGCCCGGTGGTTCTATCCGTGATGACGAAGTCATTGCCGCTGCCGATGAACACGGTATCGCGATGATCTTTACCGACATGCGCCACTTCCGCCATTAATCCACGGAGCAGACGATGAAAGTATTAGTGATTGGCAACGGCGGGCGCGAGCACGCCCTGGCCTGGAAAGCCGCACAGTCCCCGCTGGTTGATACCGTTTTTGTCGCACCGGGTAACGCCGGTACCGCACTGGAGCCCGCGTTGCAGAACGTGGCTATCAGCGTCACCGATATTCCAGCTCTGCTGAGCTTTGCCCAGAACGAGAAAATTGACCTGACCATCGTCGGCCCGGAAGCGCCGCTGGTGATTGGCGTAGTCGATGCGTTCCGCGCCGCTGGCCTGAAGATCTTCGGGCCAACCGAAGGTGCTGCACAGCTGGAAGGCTCCAAAGCCTTCACCAAAGATTTCCTCGCCCGTCACCAGATCCCGACGGCGGAATATCAGAACTTCACTGAGATTGAGCCAGCGTTGGCCTATCTGCGTGAGAAAGGCGCGCCGATCGTCATCAAAGCCGACGGTCTGGCCGCCGGTAAAGGCGTTATCGTGGCGATGACGCTGGAAGAAGCTGAAGCCGCCGTTCATGACATGCTGGCAGGTAACGCTTTTGGCGATGCGGGCCACCGTATCGTTATCGAAGAGTTCCTCGACGGTGAAGAAGCGAGCTTTATCGTGATGGTCGACGGCGAGCACGTGCTGCCGATGGCCACCAGCCAGGACCACAAACGCGTAGGTAACGGCGATACCGGCCCGAACACCGGTGGTATGGGTGCTTACTCACCCGCGCCGGTGGTAACTGATGAAGTGCATCAGCACACCATGGAACGCATTATTTGGCCAACCGTAAAAGGTATGGCAGCGGAAGGGAATACCTACACCGGTTTCCTGTACGCGGGTCTGATGATCGACAAGCAGGGCAATCCGAAGGTTATCGAGTTCAACTGCCGCTTCGGCGATCCGGAAACCCAGCCGATCATGCTGCGCATGAAATCGGACCTGGTGGAGCTTTGCCTGGCCGCCTGCGACGGCAAGCTGGATGAGAAAACCTCCGAGTGGGACGAACGCGCCTCGCTGGGTGTCGTCATTGCCGCCGGAGGTTACCCGGGCAACTACAACACCGGTGATGAGATCCACGGTCTGCCGCTGGAAGAAGTAGAAGACGGGAAAGTGTTCCATGCGGGCACGAAACTCGCCGATGACGATCGCGTGCTGACCAGCGGCGGTCGCGTGCTGTGCGCCACCGCCCTGGGTCATACTGTGGCTGAAGCGCAGAAACGCGCTTACGCCCTGATGACCGACATCCGCTGGGATGGCAGCTTCAGCCGTAACGACATCGGCTGGCGCGCCATTGAACGCGAGCAACGCTAACGCGAAATTTTCGCCAGCAGCGTTTTACGCGTAATGCCTAACTGACGGGCGGCTTTCGTTTTATTGCCGCCCGTTTTTTCCAGCGCCGCCAGAATCACCTCTTTTTCGACATCCACCAGCGGTTGGATCTCGCCACTGAATTCCGTTTTTATCGGCGTCGCGGCAATCGCCATCGGCAACTCGCGTTCGGAAATATATTCCCCCGTCAGCAGCACCACCGAGCGCTCAATCGCATTTTCCAGTTCACGAATATTGCCCGGCCAGTCGTAGTGGATCAGCAGATCCATCGCCTGCGGAGTAAAGCCTTTCACCGCTTTACGGTTACGCGCGGCAAAACGCTGGAGAAAATGTTCGGCTAGCATCGGAATATCTTCCCGGCGCTGGCACAGCGCTGGCATTTCAATGGTGACGACGTTCAGGCGATAATAGAGATCCTGACGAAAGCGCCCGGCGCTGACTTCTTCCGCTAGATCGCGATGCGTGGCGGCGATCAGCCGGACATCAACGGCAATAGTCTGATTGCTGCCAACGCGCTGCACTTCTCGCTCCTGGATAGCCCGCAGCAGACGCACCTGCATCAGCGGTGAAATATCACCGATTTCATCAAGAAATAACGTGCCGCCATCAGCTTCCACAAAGCGCCCTTCCCGCCGTTTATCCGCCCCGGTAAACGCGCCTTTCTCGTGACCAAAAAGTTCGGACTCCAGCAGCGATTCATTAAGCGCCGCGCAGTTGAGCGTCACCAGCGGTTTATCGCGACGGGCGCTGCTGGCATGCAGCGCCCGGGCCACCAGCTCTTTACCCGTGCCGGAGTCTCCGTGAATGAGCACTGTGGCATCTGAGGGCGCAACCATCGCGATTTCATTGAGCAACTTCTGCATCGCCGGACTGCTGCCAATCATGCCAAACTGCGCAGCCGACGCCGATGGCAGTTCAGCGCCCGTTTCCCGCGTATGCGCCAGCGCCTTTTCCAGCGTCTCCTGCAGACGGTCAAAATCCAGCGGCTTGATTAAGTAGTCCAGCGCCCCGGTTTTTAGCGCCTCCACGGCGGTCTCCACGCTGGAGAACGCCGTCATGATCAAGACCGGAATCGCCGGATTCAGCGCTTTAATCTCTTTCAGCGTTGCGATGCCGTCCATCTCCGCCATGCGTACATCACACAGCACTAAATCAAATACGCGTTCGCGCACCTGTTCCAGCGCCGCTCGCCCGCTATAGGCCAGCGCGACCTCATAACCCCAGCCGCGCAACAGCGCCTGTAAAATGGTGCAGTGGCTGATATCGTCATCGACTACCAGAATATTGATTTTTCCGCGCGTCATCCTTGTTAATCCTGTTGTTTCGCTTTGGTCGGCAGCCAAAGGGTAAAGGTCGCACCTTTGCCCTCAACGCTTGCCACCTGAATGGTGCCACCATGCTGTTCGATAATGTTCTGCACTACCGCCAGCCCGAGACCGGTTCCGTCAGCTTTGGTCGTAAAGTAAGGCGTAAAAATGGCCTCCAGCTGTTCCGCCGCAATCCCCTTCCCAGTATCGGTAACCACAATTTTAACGCGATCGCCGCTGCTTTCATTCGCTTCAACCGTGATCGTGCCCTGACGACCAATCGCATGAATGGCGTTCAGATACAGATTCAACAAAACCTGAGTCAGTCGGTCGGGATCGGCCTGGATAGCGGGCAGCGTACAATTGGCCGAAAAGCGGAGCTGGATTTCCCGGCTTGCCGCATCCTGACTCACCAGGTGTAATGAGTGGGTGATAACCTCATTGAGATCCACCTGTTGCAGCGTCAGATGTGCAGGTTTCACCAGCTCCAGCAACTCGCTCACCACCCGATTTAAACGATCCGCCTCTTTCGCCATCACCTGTGCCAGCTCATGCGACTCGCCTCCTGCCGGGGTTCGCTCGGCAAAATACTTCGCTAACCCTTTGATCGATGAAAGCGGGTTACGAATTTCATGTGCCACCCCAGCCGCAAGATGACCGAGCGCTAACAGTTTTTCTTTACGCTTCATCGCATCCTGGAGTTCTTTGTACGAGCGCTGATAGCGCTGATACCAGAAGAACGTCAGCACGGTGGCCAGCAACACAGCCGCCAGCGCAGACAGGACTATCAGTGTGTTACGCCACTCCCTTGCCTGAGTCGCTGTCAGATCGCTGGCATCAAAGGCGATAAATATGGTTTGTGCTGGGGAGATAAGCTGCCCGTCATTGCTGGCACAGCGCGCCATGCCGTGGCGTCCTGGACCATACATCGGCTGAAACTGGCGATAAATTTCCAGTGCTGGCGTTTTTTCACCATCCCTCGCTGGAATTTCAATATTCCGCCAGCTTTCTTGCTCCCCAGGACTAAGCTGTCGCAGGACATCCGATGAATAGAGCGTTTTACCGACCATCGCGGAATTGCTGTGGGTAATAATGACACCATGCTCATCGACGACAGCAAACCATAGCACGCCAGGCTGTACAGCCATTTCCTCCAGTAGCGTCTGCTGTTGTGCATGATGCATGCGCATCCCCATGCCTACACGCGTACCAGACTCCAGAGCGCGAATGAGCACGCTGCCTTTTTCCAGTAGCGTTTGCCGCGCGGCGCCACTTTCCCGCCCATAGTCCCGAATGGTCATAATCGAAAACCAGCCGACCAAAACCAAGATTGCCGCCAGCAAGAGTCGGCTCAACCACTTTGCCACCGTATCCTTATAAAGACGCATACGCTCTCCCTTCACCCCGCCTGTTCCTTTCATCGTTGCAGGTATACAGCAGAAATCATGCCATTTTTTCCCCCTGATAACCCTGCCCTCAGACACAAACAGCTGAAAGTAACGGGTAAAAATGACTCGCTGGCGCGTTCTGGCGAGTCATTTTTACTCGTTTCCCTGCAAAGACGGCGGGTACAACGCCCGCAGGACTGGGATTGCCGCTTTGGCACGGAAGATGCAAAAGGAAATGTAAGCTAACCAACAGGAGAACGAACGATGAAACGGAACAACAAACTGGCACTGATTGCACTTTCTCTTATCGCACTTGGCTCCACCCCAGTACTGGCGCAGAATCACTGGGGATATGGCGACGGAATGCAGCAACGGGGCGGTACCCCAATGACCGCTGAACAGCAGGCTGCCGCGCAGAAAATCTATGATGATTACTACTCCCAGACCAGCGCGTTGCGTCAACAGCTGACATCCAAACGTTATGAGTACAATGCACTATTAACGGCCAGCTCGCCGGACACGGCAAAAATTAATGCCGTGGCAAAAGAGATGGAAGCGTTGAATCAGTCTCTGGACGAGCAGCGCGTTAAACGCGATGTCGCAATGGCGCAGGCTGGCGTGCCACGTGGAGCGGGTATGGGCTATGGCGGATGCGGCGGTGGCGGTAACCATCGCGGCGGCGGCCATATGGGAATGGGGCACTGGTAAAAGACTTAATGCCTGATGACGCTATACGGATCAGGCCTGCTGATTTCCTGTATTCAGGTTTTCAGAAAGTTTTGGCTGTAGGCTGCCAGTGACAAAAATCTTCATTGGCGACCAGCAGTAGCTGCGACCCTTCGGGCGCTTCCAGCCATGCCACACTCACCTCTACGGATGAATGTCTCTGGCGGCGCTCGATATGGTTTATCGCCCACGATTCCAGGTCTGGCTTCAGCGTTTCACCTTCACAGGTTGTGACTGTGTTATCCGCATGCCAACGTCCCTGACGCAATATCACCCGTCCCTGACGCAGCGCATTGCTGGTCTGACGAATTTGATCGGCACGATAGCGGTAAAGCGCGATTTGATCGCTGGAAAGCTGCTGCTTTTGCCCGTCGACTTCACGCTGCATGAAGCTCAGTTCGCCCCGGTCATCGAAGCGTATACGGACATGTTCAGCCGGTTTACTGTAAACGTTGAGTTCTATCAGAGAGAGCGAATCACCCTGCCAGCGGTATTCACTGGTAGTAGTTTCGCCTTTACGCCACGGACTAAATACCGAGAGCAAGTGAACATCGTCACCGGAGTCTTTACGCCAAATGCGTACCGCCCCCTGATCGCCAACATAGCCGCTGGCCGTGAACGGAGGAAGCTCAGAATGGCTACCGCAGGCAGACAGTAACAGAACACCTGAAAGCCAAAGCGTATGACGCCAGATGGACAAAAGGGGCGAAACCGCCCCTTCGTTAAAACTGTTCACTGCCACGCGAATTACTTAACCGCGTCTTTCAGTGCTTTACCAGAAACAAATGCCGGTACGTTAGCTGCGGCGATTTTGATTTCTTTACCGGTCTGCGGGTTGCGGCCAGTGCGCTCAGCACGGTGGTTCACTTTGAAGGTACCGAAACCAACCAGTTGTACAGCATCGCCTTCTTTCAGAGACTCAGTAATAGCAGCCAGAGTGGATTCCAGAGCAGCTTTAGCCTGTGTTTTAGACAGTTCTGCTTTGTCTGCAATTACATCAATCAGTTGAGTCTTGTTCATAAGTTATCCTTACAATGTGTTTATCGCTTGCTAAGCATCGAGTGCGACGGAAATGCCAGAAAAGCACTCTCCTGCATACACGCACCGATAGCCACTTTTTTTCGCCCCCCAAATGTAGACCAGACCGGGGGCGGATGGGAAGCCTTCAGGCACGACAAATCAGGCGTTAAATCACGTTTTGTGGTGTCATTGCTGAAAATTTATACCAATATTGCTCTCGCCAGCCTCGCGCAGGTCTGCACGCAGCCCTTTTATCAGCTCAATATCGCGTTCTTCACAGTCGGCTAAAAGTCGGAAAATTTCCCACTGAATATCCCATTCTTGCTCAACGGCAGGGTTCTCTTTGAGCTCTTCATCGGTCATTTCGCGACCAGCCTGAGTCATTTCCAGCATCGCAACCGTCGTAATCGAAGCCTTACTCACTTCAATTGCATGCTCCAGCGTTTCACCGCTAAGACGCGAATGCATCAGTTCGCTTAATGCCACACAGGCATCAATCGCCGGATAAACGCCGTACAGATCGTAATCGTCTGCAGAAGGAATGGCCTCTTCAAACTTTTCCAGCTGGCTGTCGAAATTGATTTTCGCGTCTTTAACCGTCAGCGCTTCCCAAATCAGATCCAGAATTCGGCGGTAAATCTGTCCATCGCCAAATTCAGTTTGCTTGCAGAACATGGCGTAGTTCGGGTACATGCGTTCGCACAGACAGGCCATAAACGTGACGTGCTGCCAGCTTTCCAGCTTCTCCAGACGCAGGTGAATCGGATTTTGTAACATGATGAGTTCTCAAATACGGAAATTAGCCGCAGTTTACCCGATATGGGGCGTTTTTGCTGCAAGCCGCGTAAAAGCCGGGCGTTCGGATGCCACCGCATCTGCCCAGCGCGTTGGTTCCGGCAGACGATAGCCGTTCATACAGCGTTGTACCCACGCCAGTGCGCTGTCCATACTCACGCGGTGGCCCGTAGAGATAAACAACGGGTTACAGCGCGCTTTGCTGCGCCAGACCCATGCCAGCTGTTCGCCTTTATCCAGCAACGGCGCTAGCGCACCGGGTTCAGCAGCGAGCGGTTCAAACTTGCCACACAGACGTTTTTTCGCCACACCAATCGTCGGGACGTCCACCAGCAGGCCAAAATGGCTGGCCACGCCCAGACGGCGCGGGTGAGAAATGCCGTGCCCGTCAACGAACAGCAGATCTGGCTTGTGCGAGAGCAGTTGCCAGGCGGCCATCAGCGCGGGGGTTTCACGAAAGGAGAGAAAACCGGGAATGTAGGGCATGGTGGTGGCGATACGCGCCACCTTGTATTCGACTAGTTCAAGCGTGGGATACTTCAGTAAGACCATCGCGGCTCGCGTCACTTCGCCACCCTGCTCAAACCCAACGTCCGCCCCGCCGATCAGATCCGGCGGATCGTTCTTCAGACGATCCTCGCGGATCACTGAAGAGGCCAGTTCAAGCTGCTGCGCGCGTAATGACGCGAGATCCATGATGACTCCTTAGCGGTGGTACTGTTCGGACAACCGATGTACCGCCTCCACAAAGACACCCGCATGTTCTGGCGGGACGTCCTGATGAATGCCGTGGCCCAGGTTAAAGACATGCCCTTCACCCTGACCGAATCCTGCCAGAATTGTCGCCACCTCTTCTTCGATGCGGGCTGGCGGCGCATACAGCATGGACGGATCCATATTGCCCTGTAGCGCCACTTTATGACCAACACGACGACGCGCATCGGCAATGTCAGTGGTCCAGTCAAGACCTAACGCATCACAGCCGGTTTCCGCCATCGCTTCCAGCCACTGACCACCGCCTTTGGTAAACAGGGTCACCGGTACGCGACGACCTTCGTTCTCGCACAGCAGGCCATCGACAATTTTGTGCATGTAGTACAGGGAGAACTGCTGATAGTCGCGACCGGTCAGCACGCCACCCCAGGTGTCGAAAATCATCACCGACTGCGCACCCGCTTTGATCTGCGCGTTCAGGTACAGCGTGACGCTCTTCGCCAGCTTATCAAGCAGCAGATGCAGCGCTTTAGGATCGGCGTACATCATCTTTTTAATCACGGTGAAGGCTTTGCTGCTGCCGCCTTCAACCATGTAGGTCGCCAGCGTCCACGGACTACCGGAGAAGCCGATCAGCGGCACTTCGCCTTTCAGTTCACGGCGGATAGTACGCACCGCGTTCATCACGTACCCCAGCCCATCTTCCGGGTCCGGGATCGGCAGTTTGTCGACGTCAGCCTTGCTGGTAATCGGAGAGGTGAAGCGTGGACCTTCTCCTGCTTCAAAATACAGCCCGAGTCCCATCGCATCCGGGATCGTCAGGATATCCGAGAAGAGGATCGCGGCATCAAGTTTATAGCGACGCAGCGGCTGCAGCGTGACTTCGCAGGCCAGCTCGGCATTTTTGCACAGCGCCATAAAATCGCCCGCTTCGGCACGGGTAGCTTTGTATTCCGGTAGATAGCGGCCTGCCTGGCGCATCATCCATACCGGAGTGACATCAACGGGCTGGCGCAGCAGCGCACGCAGATAACGCTCGTTCTTCAGTTCGGTCATTTTTGCAGTTCCTTATTGCGTCAGTCCATCAGTGTATCACCACTCGCTCTTTACTCGTACTCAGCCCGACACATTGCCACAGTGTCTTCAATCAATCGACGCGCGACAGTACCCGGCGGGGGCAAGAGCGGTAAATCGTCATAGCGATACCAGTTCGCTTCCAGCAGCTCTTTCGGGTCGATGACGATTTCGCCGCTATCATACTCTGCCATAAATGCGGTCATCAAAGACTGCGGGAATGGCCATGGCTGAGAAGTGACATAGCGCAGGTTTTTCACCTTAATGCCGCTCTCTTCCATAACTTCACGCGCCACCGCCTGTTCTAAGGTCTCACCCACTTCGACAAAACCCGCCAGTACGGTATGCACGCCGTTACGATGGCGAACATGTTGGGCAAGCAGGATGGAATCATCTCGGCGAATAGCGACGATTATGCACGGGGCAATTTGCGGGTAATAACGTTCACGGCAGTGGCTACAGAGCATCGCCCACTCCGTTTTACTCGGGTGCATGGGATGGCCGCAGTAGCCGCAGAATTTATGCGAGCGATAGAACTCCGCCAGCTGTACGCCGCGTCCGGCCAGTTGAAACAGGCCAACATCCAGGTCAATGACCTGGCGCACCGACCCCATATCGTGTCGACGCTGCTGCTGCACCAGCCAGACAGTCTCCCCTTCCCACTCGCCTATTGGCAGCGCGCGCTGACCAATCAGATCAAAACGGGCTGCGTCGCCATAAGGTAGCTCGCCATGAGGTAACCATAACTTTTGCTCATGACTGACGATCCACCAGCCGCTATCTAATTTTTCAATTATACGATCCATATCTCTTGCGCAACCTTTGCTTCACAGGCATGTTGTTTACATTATTTTTACATTTACGGGTGAGCAGTTCCTAAACACCATCTTGCGGAGTCAATCATGCTAAACCAGCTGGAAAGCCTGACGGAGCACGTCAGAGGAAGTAATAAACTGGTTGATCGCTGGCTACATGTACGTAAGCACCTGCTCGTGGCTTACTACAATCTGGTTGGCATTAAGCCTGGCAAAGAATCGTACATGCGACTCAATGAAAAGGCGCTGGATGATTTTTGTCAGAGCCTGGTCGATTACCTCTCCACCGGACACTTCAGTATTTATGAACGTATTCTCCATAAATTGGAAGGGAACGGGCAGCTTTTAAAAGCCACAAAAATTTGGCCGCTGCTGGAAGCCAATACGCAGCTGATCATGGACTACTATGACTCCAGCCTGGAAACTGCGATTGATCATGATAACTTCCTTGAATTTCAACAGGTTTTATCGGATCTCGGCGAGGCACTAGAAGCCCGATTCGTGCTGGAAGATAAGCTGATCATGCTGGTATTTGACGCAATGCACGAGAGTAGCACCCTCAAACGTCATGCTTGAGATTTGCGGCATTAACGCGTAGTTTACATTCATTACCTCTTTATTGAGGTTACTTCTTGTCGGAGTGCTTATTTTCCACAGCAGCATGAGTGGAAAAGGCTGAGACCGTTAATTCGGGATCCGCGGAACCTGATCAGGTTAAAACCTGCGAAGGGAACAAGAGTCAATCTACAATAGCATCGCCCCCGGGCGAGCTTCTCTCTTGCTTCATCCGTCGTCTGACAAGCCATATCCTTACTTTTATTTGGAATGAGCTATGTCTGCCACTACTAAACCATCACGCCGCGAACAGCGCGCTCAAGCCCAACACTTTATCGATACCCTGGAAGGGACCGCCTTCCCTAACTCAAAACGCATCTATATTACCGGTTCGCAGCCGGATATCCGCATTCCGATGCGCGAAATTCAGCTCAGCCCGACGCTGACTGGCGGTAGCAAAGACAACCCGCAGTTCGAAGAGAACGAAGCCGTTCCGGTATACGACACCTCCGGACCGTATGGCGATCCTGACGTGGCGATTAACGTCCAGCAGGGTCTGGCAAAGCTGCGCCAGCCGTGGATTGCGGCGCGTAACGATAGCGAAGAATTAGACGACCGGAGTTCCGCTTATACCAAAGAACGTCTGGCCGACGATGGCCTGGACGATCTGCGTTTCACCGGCCTGCTGACGCCAAAGCGCGCCAAAGCGGGTAAACGAGTCACCCAACTACACTACGCCCGCCAGGGAATAGTGACACCGGAGATGGAGTTCATCGCCATCCGTGAAAACATGGGCCGCGAGCGCATTCGCAGTGAAGTGCTTCGCCACCAGCATCCGGGGATGAACTTTGGTGCACGCCTGCCGGAAAACATTACGCCGGAATTCGTGCGTGATGAAGTGGCCGCGGGCCGCGCGATTATTCCTGCCAACATCAACCACCCGGAATCCGAGCCGATGATTATCGGTCGCAACTTCCTGGTGAAGGTTAACGCCAACATCGGCAACTCTGCCGTCACCTCCTCTATCGAAGAAGAGGTAGAAAAACTGGTGTGGTCGACGCGCTGGGGCGCTGACACGGTGATGGATCTCTCCACCGGTCGCTATATCCACGAAACCCGCGAGTGGATCCTGCGTAACAGTCCGGTACCGATCGGTACTGTGCCGATCTACCAGGCGCTGGAGAAGGTCAACGGGATCGCCGAAGATCTCACCTGGGAAGCCTTCCGCGACACGCTGCTGGAGCAGGCCGAACAGGGCGTCGACTACTTCACCATTCACGCGGGCGTGCTGCTGCGCTACGTGCCGATGACTGCCAAACGCCTGACCGGCATTGTCTCACGCGGCGGTTCAATTATGGCGAAATGGTGCCTTTCTCATCACAAAGAGAACTTCCTGTACGAACATTTCCGCGAGATTTGCGAAATCTGCGCCGCCTACGACGTCTCTTTGTCGCTGGGTGACGGCCTGCGCCCAGGTTCAATTCAGGATGCGAACGACGAAGCGCAGTTCTCCGAGCTGCATACGCTGGGCGAGCTGACCAAAATCGCCTGGGAATACGACGTGCAGGTGATGATAGAAGGCCCAGGTCATGTGCCCATGCATATGATCCAGCGCAACATGACCGAAGAGCTGGAGCACTGCCATGAAGCACCGTTCTACACTTTAGGACCGTTGACCACCGATATCGCACCGGGCTACGACCACTTCACTTCCGGGATCGGTGCGGCGATGATCGGCTGGTTTGGCTGCGCGATGCTGTGCTACGTCACGCCAAAAGAGCACCTCGGCCTGCCGAACAAAGAAGATGTTAAGCAAGGGTTGATTACCTACAAGATTGCCGCCCACGCAGCTGACTTAGCAAAAGGTCATCCAGGCGCGCAGATCCGCGATAACGCCATGTCGAAAGCGCGTTTCGAATTCCGCTGGGAAGACCAGTTTAACCTCGCGCTCGACCCGTTCACCGCCCGCGCCTACCACGATGAAACACTGCCACAGGAGTCCGGCAAGGTCGCCCACTTCTGCTCCATGTGCGGGCCGAAGTTCTGCTCGATGAAAATCAGCCAGGAGGTTCGCGACTACGCTGCTGCACAAACGATTGAAGTCGGCATGGCGGATATGTCGGAGAACTTCCGAGCCAAAGGCGGCGAAATCTACCTCAAAAAAGAGGAGGCGTAATGTACCAGCCTGATTTCCCGACCGTGCCGTTTCGCCTCGGGCTTTACCCGGTGGTAGACAGCGTGGAATGGATTGAACGCTTGCTGCAGGCGGGCGTACGCACAATCCAACTGCGCATTAAAGATAAGCGTGATGAAGAGGTCGAAGCCGACGTTATGGCCGCCATTGAACTGGGTCGTCGCTATAATGCCCGTCTGTTTATCAACGACTACTGGCGTCTGGCAATTAAGCACCGCGCTTACGGCGTACATCTGGGCCAGGAAGACCTTGAAACCACCGATCTGAAGGCGATTCAGGCGGCGGGGCTGCGCCTGGGGGTCTCCACTCACGATGATATGGAGATCGACGTCGCGCTCGCCGCTAAGCCTTCTTATATCGCGCTGGGTCATGTTTTCCCCACGCAAACCAAACAGATGCCTTCCGCCCCGCAGGGACTCACGCAACTGGCAAACCATATTGAACGATTAGCGGATTACCCGACCGTCGCCATTGGCGGTATCAGCCTTGAGCGCGCCCCGGCAGTACTGGCGACCGGCGTCGGCAGCATTGCCGTGGTCAGCGCCATTACCCAGGCGGCTGACTGGCAGGTCGCTACGGCCCAACTACTGGATATCGCGGGAGTGGGCGATGAATGACCGCGACTTTATGCGTTACAGCCGGCAGATCCTGCTCGGCGATATCGCCATTGAAGGCCAGCAAAAGCTACTCGATAGCCATGTGCTGATTGTCGGTTTAGGCGGGTTAGGTTCGCCTGCCGCGCTGTATCTGGCGGGAGCAGGCATCGGAAAACTGACGCTGGTAGACGATGACGACATTCATCTGAGCAATCTGCAGCGCCAGATCCTGTTTACCACTGATGATATCGCACGTTCAAAATCGCAGGTTGCCCAGCAGCGCCTGACGCGGCTCAACCCGGATATCGAGCTGGTGTCACTCCAGCAGCGACTGAAAGGCGATGCGCTTCGGCATGCGGTAGCGCGTGCCGATGTGGTGCTCGACTGTACCGATAACATGGCCACGCGCCAGGAAATTAACGCCGCCTGCGTAACGCTCAACACCCCGCTCGTCACCGCCAGCGCCGTCGGCTTTGGCGGCCAACTGATGGTGCTGACGCCCCCGTGGGAACAAGGATGTTACCGCTGCCTGTGGCCGGACGATGTAGAGCCCGAACGCAATTGCCGTACCGCCGGTATCGTCGGGCCGGTTGTGGGCGTAATGGGCACCTTGCAGGCGCTGGAAGCGATTAAATTGCTCAGCGGTATTGAGACGCCCAGCGGAGAGCTACGCCTGTTTGACGGTAAAACCAGTCAGTGGCGCAGCTTCGCACTACGACGTGCCAGCGGCTGCCCGGTATGCGGAGGGCAACATGCAGATTCAGTTCAATGATGAGCCGATGCAGTGCGCCGAAGGACAAACCGTCAGTGGGTTGCTCACTGCGCTTAATCAGCTTAAACCGGGCGCGGCGCTGGCGCTCAATCAGCAGATCCTCCCGCGCGAGCAGTGGGAGCAGCAAATCGTGCAGGAAGGCGACCAGATCCTGCTTTTTCAGGTTATTGCAGGGGGTTGATATGTTACGTATTGCCGACAAAACGTTTGATTCGCATCTGTTCACCGGCACCGGAAAATTTGCTTCATCGCAGCTGATGGTCGAGGCGATTCGCGCCTCCGGCAGCCAACTGGTAACGCTGGCCATGAAGCGCGTGGATTTGCGTCAGCACAACGATGCCATTCTGGCGCCGCTGGTAGAAGCTGGTGTGACGCTGTTGCCCAACACTTCGGGGGCAAAAACCGCTGAAGAGGCGATTTTTGCTGCCCAGTTGGCGCGTGAAGCGCTGGGCACAAACTGGCTGAAATTAGAAATCCATCCGGACGCCCGCTGGCTGTTACCCGATCCAATCGAAACATTGAAAGCTGCAGAAGCACTGGTGAAAAAGGGCTTCGTGGTGCTGCCTTACTGTGGCGCAGATCCGGTGCTGTGCAAACGGCTGGAAGAAGTCGGCTGTTCTGCAGTCATGCCGCTCGGCGCGCCCATCGGTTCTAATCAGGGGCTGGAAACCAAAGCGATGCTGGAGATTATTATCCAACAGGCGACCGTGCCGGTAGTGGTTGATGCGGGCATCGGCGTCCCCAGCCACGCCACGCAGGCGCTGGAAATAGGCGCCGACGCGGTACTGGTCAATACGGCGATCGCCGTGGCGGATGATCCAGTGATGATGGCGACAGCCTTCCGTCTGGCCGTTGAAGCTGGCTTGCTGGCACGCCAGGCGGTACCAGGAAGCAAAAGTTCGCAGGCAAGTCCCACCAGCCCGTTAACCGGATTCCTGGAGGCCTTCGCATGAAAACGTTCAGCGACCGCTGGCGACAGCTGGACTGGGACGACATCCGCCTGCGTATCAACGGTAAAACCGCCGCTGACGTGGAGCGCGCCCTCAAGGCTTCGCAGCTTAGCCGCGACGATCTGATGGCTTTACTCTCTCCTGCCGCAGCCGATTATCTGGAGCCGCTGGCGCAACGGGCGCAAAAACTCACCCGCCAGCGTTTTGGCAACACGGTGAGCTTTTACGTGCCGTTGTATCTCTCCAACCTTTGCGCCAACGACTGCACCTACTGCGGTTTTTCGATGAGCAACCGTATCAAACGCAAAACGCTGGACGAAGATGAGATAACACGGGAGTGTGCGGCTATCCGTGAGCTGGGTTTTGAGCATCTGCTGTTGGTCACCGGTGAACATCAGGCCAAAGTGGGGATGGATTATTTTCGTCGCCATTTGCCTGCCATTCGCCGCCAGTTCGCCTCTTTACAGATGGAGGTACAGCCGTTGTCAGAGGCTGAATATGCAGAGCTAAAGACGCTGGGGCTGGATGGCGTGATGGTGTATCAGGAGAGCTACCATGAGGCAACTTACGCTCGTCACCATTTAAAAGGGAAAAAGAAGGATTTCTTCTGGCGCCTGGAAACGCCGGACAGGCTGGGCCGCGCAGGGATCGACAAAATCGGTCTTGGCGCGTTGATTGGTTTGTCCGACAGCTGGCGGGTTGATTGCTATATGGTGGCTGAACATCTGCTATGGATGCAGCAGCATTACTGGCAGAGCCGTTACTCTATCTCCTTCCCTCGCCTGCGTCCATGCACCGGAGGCGTTGAGCCTGCATCGATCATGGATGAGCGACAGTTGGTCCAGACCATTTGCGCGTTTCGTTTACTGGCACCAGAAATTGAGCTGTCGCTCTCCACCCGCGAATCGCCATGGTTTCGTGACCATGTGATCCCGTTGGCGATCAACAACGTCAGCGCCTTCTCAAAAACCCAGCCCGGTGGTTATGCCGATAACCACCCCGAACTGGAACAGTTCTCCCCGCACGACGATCGTCGCCCAGAAGCCGTTGCTGAAGCACTCATGGCCCAGGGTTTACAGCCCGTGTGGAAAGACTGGGACAGCTATCTGGGGCGCGCTTCACAGGTACCGTAGGTCAGGAGCAATCGCATAAACAAAAAAACCCGCTTTCGCGGGTTTTTTCTTCACTGGCACTTAACTGCTCGGGCTCTGGCCTTCATCGCTATCGTAAGCGCTCGTGAAATTATCGGCGATTACAGCGCGACAACGTTAACAGCAGACGGGCCTTTAGCGCCATTCTCCACGGAGAACTCCACCTTTTGACCTTCGTCTAACGTTTTAAAATCGTTACTCTGGATAGCGGAGAAATGCACAAACACATCCTTGCTACCGTCCTGAGGAGTGATAAAGCCGAAGCCTTTATCAGAGTTAAACCATTTTACTAAACCAGTCATTTTGTTAGACATAGATACTTCCTTTCATGTTTTTGAGCTGCTTATGCAGCGAAGATGGCCTGTTTTGCAGAAATTAACTTATGGGGCACTTAGGGAGGAGGCTCATGAAGAAGAGTATCTGAGGATAACGCTTGAACTGAGAACTGCTTTACTAAAACTGCTTGCATAAGGTCTGTGTTCCAAACCGATGTCGCTATAGTAGCCCTACTTCTAATCATTAAGCAAGCATTAATTTTTTTAATACCCACTGAGTGATGCAATGTTGAACCATCGCGGCCAAGCATCCTGGATAACAGCTTGATCTACAATGAACAAAAGCCCCGACTATTGCAGTCAGGGCTTTAAGTTACTACACACTTCAGATTTAACATTAATAAACTTAACGATTTAATACTGCTGATGGTACTACTTTAAAATGTACACGTTTACTACAGATAATATTGGATATTGATACTAACTAAAGCTTTCCTCTATTTACCGTTAAACATATTCCACCCGCTTGATAATAGAGCTCAAGGCTGGTGACCTAAACAAGTACACTTCCCCTCGCGACATATACTCTTTGATGCGTTGCCTTATTTCCCTTGTGATAACCAGAAAAGCTGAAATCACAAACAATTACTATAAAATCATGGCGTTACATCGTCGCGCTTTACTGATTTTTTGCGATTAGATATATCAACTACGTGGCCTGAAAGCATTGTCGAAGTGAAAAAATAGCGTTTTCAGCATCGACTATCCCATACAAAAAATACTTCGTGGCCTTTATCGCAAACCCCAATCAAGCTCTACTAACACTTACTACGTTAACAGCAAACTACAATTTCTCCGCTGTTAAGTATTAACATACGGGTTTAAAAAACGCTGTCAATACTGTTTTTTATAACATGTATTTATTGACAGTAATTATATATTCCAGCATGTGATAAGCGAGTCAAAAAGCCGCTGGCCCTGGTCCAGATCGCAGGGTTTTGCCTCTTTTTGTAACCGGTTTCAGAAAAAGCGGCTTTCTTTGTGATGCCTTGCACACATTCGTTGCAAAGCAGTTGTTGCTATAGCTGGCTCGCGATAATTATCAATTCACACATGTTGATCGAGACTGCTTATGAAAAACATCGTTTTATGCTGTGCCGCCGGAATGTCCACCAGCATGCTGGTGCAAAGGATGAAAGATGCCGCCCAGAAAAAAGGCGTCGACGTCACCATCAAAGCCGTCCCGGTGGCCGAGTTTGAAGAGAATATCGCTACAGCGGATATCGTTTTGCTCGGTCCACAGGTTAAGTATGAACAGGCCAAGCTACAGGCGATCGCCGACCCACTAGGCAAAAAGGTCGCCGTTATCGACATGATGGATTACGGCATGATGAAAGGCGATGCGGTACTGGATAAGGCGCTGAAACTACTGGAGTGATGGTATGGAAGAGTTAGAAACGATCATCATGGAGTTATTGGTAAACGCTGGCGCTGCACGCAGCCAGGCCCTGACGGCACTGCAACTGGCTCGTAAGGGTGATTTCTCCGCTGCAGAACAAGCAATGACGGAATCACGCGAGTACGTCAAACAGGCACATAAAATCCAGACCCAGCTGATCGGCATTGATGAAGGTACCGGCAAACTACCGGTTAATCTCATCACCGTTCATTCGCAGGACCACTTGATGAATGCCATGGTGATTCAGGATCTGGCCGGCGATATGATTGAGCTTTATCGGCGGTTACCACCGGTAAATTAATGACACTGCCGGATGGTTTCGTAGACCTGATAATCGCCATCAGAAATAACATAGACATAAAAAAACCCGCCGAAGCGGGTTTTTTATTATGGTCGGCAACGATTAATCGTTGTCAGAACCGCCCAGGCCTGCGTTCAGCAGTTCTGCCAGGCTGGCAGACGCATCTTCAGCAGTTACCTGCGGTGCAACTGGCAGTTCGCCCGCTGCGCGACGACGCATACGATCCTGGTGGTACGCATAACCAGTACCTGCCGGGATCAGACGACCCACGATGACGTTCTCTTTCAGACCGCGCAGTTCATCACGTTTACCTGCAACAGCTGCTTCGGTCAGGACACGCGTGGTTTCCTGGAACGATGCTGCAGAGATGAAGGACTCGGTTGCCAGAGACGCTTTGGTGATACCCAGCAGATCGCGGGAGAACGTTGCACCCACTTTGCCGTTCGCTTCCAGCTCGCGGTTTGCGATCTTGACGCGGGAGTATTCAACCTGCTCGCCTTCCAGGAAGTCGGAGCTACCAGCGCTTTCGATGGTGGCTTTACGCAGCATCTGACGAACGATAACTTCGATGTGTTTATCGTTAATCTTAACGCCCTGCAGACGGTATACGTCCTGAACTTCGTTAACGATGTAACGAGTTACAGCATGCACACCACGCAGACGCAGGATGTCGTGCGGCGCTTCCGGACCGTCGGAAACCACGTCACCACGTTCTACACGTTCACCTTCGAACACGTTGAGCTGACGCCATTTCGGAATCATCTCTTCGTAAGGTTCGCTACCGTCTACCGGGGTGATAACCAGACGACGTTTACCTTTGGTTTCTTTACCGAAGGAAATGATGCCGCTGATTTCAGCCAGGATTGCCGGCTCTTTCGGACGACGTGCTTCGAACAGGTCCGCAACGCGCGGCAGACCACCGGTGATATCCTTGGTACCGCCGGATTCCTGCGGAACACGCGCCAGGGTGTCACCAGAGCTGATCTGTACGCCATCTTCCAGCTGAACAATCGCTTTACCCGGCAGGAAGTACTGAGCAGGCATATCGGTGCCTGGGATCAGAACGTCGTTGCCCTGAGCATCAACAATTTTCAGTGCCGGACGCAGGTCTTTACCACCCGCAGTACGCTCTGCAGAATCCAGAACCACCAGAGAAGACAGACCGGTCAGCTCGTCGGTCTGACGAGTAATGGTCTGGCCGTCGATCATGTCAGTAAAGCGGACGAAACCACTCACTTCGGTGATAACCGGCATGGTGTGCGGATCCCAGTTTGCTACGGTTTCGCCGCCAGCAACCTGTTCGCCATCACCTTTCGCCATAACGGAGCCGTAAGGCACTTTATAGCTTTCTTTGGTACGGCCGAATTCGTCGATCAGTTTCAGTTCGGTGTTACGTGAGGTGATAACCAGTTTACCGCTGGAGTTCACAACCGACTTCGCGTTGCTCAGACGGATGCTACCTTTGTTTTTCACCTGGATGCTGGATTCAGCAGCCGCACGAGATGCCGCACCACCGATGTGGAACGTACGCATCGTCAGCTGTGTACCCGGTTCACCGATGGACTGTGCCGCGATAACGCCGATTGCTTCACCTTTGTTGATGATGTGGCCACGCGCCAGGTCACGACCATAGCAGTGCGCACATACACCAAAGTCAGTGTCACAAGATACAACGGAACGGACTTTAACGGAGTCTACGGAGTTCTCTTCCAGCAGATCACACCACTGTTCGTGCAGCAGCGTGTTGCGTGGAACCAGAATATCCGCCGTACCCGGCTTCAGAACGTCTTCAGCAGTCACACGACCCAGAACGCGATCGCGCAGCGGCTCTTTAACGTCACCACCCTCGATAACCGGGGTCATGGTGATGCCTTCCAGAGTGCCGCAATCGTCTTCAGTAACAACCAGGTCCTGCGCAACGTCGACCAGACGACGAGTCAGATAACCGGAGTTCGCTGTTTTCAGTGCGGTATCCGCCAGACCTTTACGCGCACCGTGAGTAGAGATGAAGTACTGGAGTACGTTCAGACCTTCACGGAAGTTCGCGGTGATTGGCGTTTCGATGATGGAGCCATCTGGCTTCGCCATCAGACCACGCATACCTGCCAGCTGACGAATCTGTGCTGCAGAACCACGCGCACCGGAGTCGGCCATCATGTAGATGCTGTTGAAGGAAACCTGCTGCTCTTCTACGCCGTCACGGTTAATAACGGTTTCGGTTTGCAGGTTATCCATCATCGCTTTGGATACACGATCGTTCGCCGCAGCCCAGATATCGATAACTTTGTTATAGCGTTCGCCCGCGGTTACCAGACCAGACTGGAACTGCTCCTGGATCTCAGCAACTTCAGCTTCCGCTTCAGAGATGATCTCGTGTTTCTTCTCTGGGATGACCATGTCATCAATACCAACAGATGCACCTGAACGCGCTGCATATGCAAAACCGGTATACATTGTCTGGTCAGCGAAGATAACGGTCGGCTTCAGGCCCAAAATGCGGTAACAGGTGTTCAGCATTTTGGAGATAGCTTTCTTGCCCAGCGCCTGGTTGACGATGGAGAAAGGCAGACCTTTCGGTACGATCATCCACAGAATGGCACGGCCAACAGTCGTGTCTTTCAGGCTGGTTTTCGCAACGAATTCGCCGTTTTCATCTTTTTCGTATTCGGTGATACGCACTTTAACGCGCGCATGCAGAGAGGCCAGACCTGCGCGATAGATACGCTCAGCTTCTTTCGGGCCAGTCAGCACCATGCCTTCGCCTTTGGCGTTAACACAGTCACGGGTCATGTAGTACAGACCCAATACAACGTCCTGAGACGGAACGATGATAGGTTCGCCGTTCGCCGGAGACAGGATGTTGTTGGTAGACATCATCAGCGCACGCGCTTCGAGCTGGGCTTCCAGCGTCAGCGGTACGTGAACAGCCATCTGGTCACCATCGAAGTCGGCGTTATATGCCGCACAAACCAGCGGGTGCAGCTGGATAGCTTTACCTTCGATCAGTACCGGTTCA
>Ga0129313_1000837_pt1 | contig 22360 bp, 10 predicted proteins | sample O1105metagenome_FD_94436 | JGI IMG/M metagenome (GOLD analysis project Ga0129313, IMG submission 94436) | Orangutan group fecal microbial communities from fecal samples from Wisconsin, USA - O1105 metagenome | ecosystem: Host-associated > Mammals > Digestive system > Large intestine > Fecal...
AGCTGTTCAAGGAAATCGTTGAGATCGAAGCCATCGCCTTTTTTCAGCTTGCTGGCTAATTTTTCTGCCTGCGCGCGGTCAACCTTGCTTTCGATATCTTCGATCAGCGACAGCACGTCGCCCATGCCGAGAATGCGCGAAGCAATCCTGTCCGGATGGAACGGCTCCAGTGCTTCGGTTTTCTCGCCGACGCCGAGGAATTTAATCGGCTTACCGGTAATATGACGAATAGAGAGCGCCGCACCGCCACGGGCATCACCATCAACTTTTGTCAGCACTACGCCGGTTAGCGGCAGCGCTTCGTTAAAGGCTTTTGCGGTATTCGCGGCATCCTGACCGGTCATGGCGTCGACCACAAACAGCGTTTCTACCGGTTTGATAGAAGCGTGGACCTGTTTGATTTCGTCCATCATCGCTTCGTCAACGTGCAGACGACCGGCGGTATCCACCAGCAGCACGTCGTAGAATTTGAGTTTGGCTTCTTTCAGCGCGGCGTTAACGATATCGACCGGCTTCTGGCCGACATCCGACGGGAAGAAGTCCACACCGACCTGCTCGGCCAGCGTTTCCAGCTGTTTAATCGCCGCCGGGCGATAAACGTCCGCGGAGACCACCAGCACTTTCTTCTTATGCTTCTCGCGCAGGAATTTACCCAGCTTACCGACGCTGGTCGTTTTACCCGCACCCTGCAGGCCCGCCATCAGCACCACGGCTGGCGGCTGTGCAGCCAGATTCAGGGTCTGGTTTTCTTCGCCCATTGCCGCAACCAGTTCGTTACGGACAATCTTGACGAACTCCTGACCCGGCGTCAGGCTTTTGTTAACTTCATGACCAACCGCTTTCTCTTTTACGCGATTGATAAACTCACGCACTACCGGCAGCGCTACGTCAGCCTCCAGCAGCGCCATGCGCACTTCGCGCAGCGTCTCTTTAACGTTGTCTTCAGTAAGGCGTCCACGGCCACTGATATTGCGCAGCGTGCGCGACAAACGATCGGTTAAATTATCAAACATTGTCTCTCGCCTGGGGTGGAAACGGTCGGTCGCGACAGCGACACATCAACAGAAATTTGTCGCAGTATAACATGAAGCCGCCTTTGTTGTTATGCAACGGTTGGAGCAGCGGTCACGTAACGCTATACTGCTTTTCTTTATCACTGGCCAACTGTCGACACCTATATGCCCGTTTTTGCTCTGCTCGCCCTTGTCGCCTACTCAGTCAGCCTCGCGCTGATTATTCCCGCACTGCTGCAAAAAAACAGCGGCTGGCGGCGTATGGCTATTCTCTCTGCGGTTGTTGCGCTGGTAAGCCATGCTATCGCCCTGGAAGCGCGTATCCTACCCGGCGGTGAAAGCGGACAAAACCTGAGTCTGTTGAACGTCGGCTCGCTGGTAAGCCTGATGATCTGTACGGTAATGACCATCGTCGCGTCCCGCAATCGTGGCTGGTTATTGCTGCCTATTGTCTACGCCTTTGCGCTGATAAACCTGGCCTTCGCTACGTTTATGCCTAACGAGTTCATCACTCATCTCGAAGCTACGCCGGGCATGATGATTCACATCGGGCTATCGCTGTTCGCTTACGCCACGCTGATTATCGCCGCACTCTATGCGCTACAGCTTGCGTGGATTGACTACCAGCTGAAAAACAAAAAACTGGCCTTCAGCAATGAGATGCCGCCACTGATGAGTATTGAGCGGAAAATGTTTCATATCACCCAAATTGGCGTGGTTCTGCTGACGCTCACCCTGTGCACTGGCCTGTTTTACATGCATAACCTGTTCAGTACCGAGAACATTGATAAAGCCGTTCTCTCTATCGTGGCATGGTTTGTCTATATCGTTCTGTTGTGGGGGCATTACCATGAAGGTTGGCGCGGACGTCGCGTCGTATGGTTTAACGTCGCAGGCGCAGGCATTCTGACGCTGGCCTATTTCGGCAGTCGCATCCTGCAGCAGTTCGTGAGTTAAATCTTTAAGGAATCCTACGTGGAACACATCTCCACCACCACGCTCATTGTCACGCTCCTCATCATGGTGGTCATTTCCGCCTATTTTTCCGGTTCTGAAACCGGAATGATGACCCTGAATCGCTATCGTCTACGTCATCGGGCCAAGCAGGGAAATCGACAGGCAAAACGCGTTGAAAAGTTACTTCGCAAGCCGGATCGCCTGATAAGCCTGGTGCTCATCGGTAATAATCTGGTGAATATTCTGGCCTCCGCGCTCGGCACCATTGTCGGTATGCGCCTGTATGGCGATGCGGGCGTCGCTATTGCCACCGGGGTACTGACGTTTGTGGTGCTGGTTTTTGCCGAAGTGCTGCCAAAGACGATTGCCGCGCTATATCCGGAAAAAGTCGCCTATCCGAGCAGCGTCCTGCTGGCTCCGCTGCAGATTCTGATGATGCCGTTAGTATGGCTACTCAACACCATCACGCGGCTGCTGATGCGCATGATGGGCATCAAAACGGATATCGTAGTGAGCGGTTCGCTGAGTAAAGATGAACTGCGAACGCTGGTGAATGAATCGCGCTCGCAAATCTCACGCCGTAACCAGGATATGCTGCTGTCAGTGCTGGATCTGGAAAAAGTCAGCGTCGATGACATCATGATCCCGCGTAATGAAATCATCGGCATTGATATTAACGATGACTGGAAATCAATCGTGCGTCAGCTTTCGCACTCTCCGCACGGTCGTATTGTGCTGTATCGCGACTCGCTCGACGACGCCATCAGCATGCTGCGCGTACGTGAAGCCTGGCGATTGATGGCCGAGAAAAAAGAGTTCACCAAAGAGACCATGTTACGCGCCGCCGACGAAATTTATTACGTTCCGGAAGGCACGCCACTCAGCACTCAGCTCATTAAATTTCAGCGCAACAAGAAGAAAGTGGGACTGGTCGTCAATGAATATGGCGATATTCAGGGACTGGTTACGGTCGAGGATATCCTGGAAGAGATTGTTGGTGACTTCACGACCTCAATGTCACCGACGCTTGCCGAAGAAGTCACACCGCAGAATGACGGTTCGGTGATTATTGACGGTAGCGCCAACGTTCGTGAAATCAATAAGGCGTTTAACTGGCACCTGCCGGAGGATGATGCACGTACCGTGAACGGTATTATTCTTGAAGCGCTGGAAGAAATCCCGGTTGCCGGCACACGTGTGCGTATTGGGCAGTACGATATCGATATTCTCGACGTGCAGGACAATATGATTAAACAGGTGCAGGTGTTGCCCGTCAAACCGCTGCGGGAAAGCGTATCGGACCAGTGAGAGTAATCCAGACCGGGTAGCGCATCAGCATTACCCGGTCTGAGGCTGATTAACCTTTGGCTTTCGCCACAGAGACCATCGCCGCACGGATGGTACGTCCGTTCAGGGTATAGCCTTTCTGCATAACCATCAGCACATTACCGGCAGCAACGTCGTCAGACTCTACCATTGCAATCGCCTGGTGCACGTTCGGGTCCATCGGCACGTCGATATCTGCAACCACCTGCACGCCAAACTTCGCCACAACATCCAGCATTGACTTACGGGTCAGCTCAATACCTTCGACCATAGCCGCCATAGCGTCATTGTCTTTGTCCGCAACTTCCAGCGCACGGTCCAGGCTATCCAGCACCGGCAGCAGTTCGTTGACGAATTTTTCCAGTGCAAACTTATGCGCTTTTTCTACGTCCAGTTCGGTACGACGACGCAGGTTTTCCATTTCCGCTTTGATACGCAACACGCTGTCGCGCTCGCGCGTTTCGGCTTCAGCAAGCTGAGCTTCCAGATTCGCAATTTTTTCATCGCGCGGATCCACCTGCTCAGCAGAAGCGTCTGGTTCAACCGCCTCAACTTCTTCGTGCTGATCCATGATAATTTCTTCCGGGGCTTGCCCCTCAGGCGTTTTCTGTTCTTTACTACTCATGAATTTCTCCGCGTTTTTTTCGCATTCATCTCGCTAACTTGGCTTATTATGGGGATCAGATTCAGGGATTCAAGGGAAGTACTCACATTGTCACTAATCTTCGTTACAAGGACCTCGAGAAAATGAACAAACATTTCAAGTGTATTGGCATTGTGGGGCATCCACGTCACCCCACTGCACTGACCACACATGAAATGCTCTACCGTTGGCTGTGCGCCAAAGGTTATGAGGTTATCGTTGAGCAACAAATCGCCCACGAGCTGCAGCTGAAAAATGTGAAAACCGGTACGCTCGCAGAGATTGGCCAGCAGGCAGACCTCGCCGTGGTAGTCGGCGGCGACGGCAATATGCTGGGTGCCGCACGCACCCTGGCACGTTATGACATCAAGGTTATTGGCATTAACCGCGGTAATCTCGGTTTTCTGACCGACCTTGACCCAGACAATGCCCACCAACAGTTAGCTGACGTGCTGGAAGGCCACTACATCAGCGAAAAGCGCTTTTTACTTGAAGCCCAGGTGTGCCAACAGGATTGCCAGAAGCGTATTAGCACGGCGATCAATGAAGTTGTGTTGCACCCCGGAAAAGTGGCGCACATGATTGAATTTGAAGTCTATATCGATGAAGTTTTTGCCTTCTCCCAGCGCTCGGACGGCTTGATTATTTCCACACCGACCGGCTCTACCGCCTACTCGCTCTCTGCCGGAGGTCCGATCCTGACGCCTTCGCTGGATGCTATTACGCTGGTCCCGATGTTCCCGCATACGCTTTCCGCGCGACCGCTGGTGATCAACAGTAGCAGCACCATTCGCCTGCGCTTCTCTCATCGCCGTAACGATCTGGAAATCAGTTGCGACAGCCAGATCGCCCTGCCTATACAGGAAGGTGAAGACGTATTAATTCGCCGCTGTGATTATCATCTAAACCTGATACACCCAAAAGATTACAGCTATTTCAACACATTAAGCACTAAACTAGGCTGGTCAAAAAAATTATTCTAATTTAACGCCAACCTCTTTACTGTATAAAAAACCAGTTTATACTGTATGTAATTACAGTTATGGTTTTTCATACAGGAAAACAGCTATGTTGGCACAACTGACCATCAGCAATTTTGCTATCGTTCGTGAACTTGAGAGCGATTTCCAGAACGGAATGACCGTTATTACCGGTGAAACCGGTGCGGGTAAGTCCATTGCCATTGATGCTCTCGGTTTGTGCCTGGGCGGACGCGCAGACGCCGACATGGTACGTGCAGGCGCCACGCGAGCCGACCTCTGCGCGCGATTCGCCTTAAAAGACACCCCCGCGGCTCTGCGCTGGCTGGAAGAAAACCAGCTTGAGGAAGGCCGTGAATGTTTGCTGCGTCGTGTTATCAGCAGCGACGGTCGTTCACGCGGCTTCATTAACGGCACTGCCGTACCGTTGTCACAGCTGCGCGAGCTGGGCCAGTTGCTTATTCAAATCCACGGTCAGCATGCGCATCAGCTCCTGACAAAATCAGAACACCAAAAGTCTCTGCTGGATGGTTACGCCAATGAAGCGTCCCTGACTCAGGAAATGGCTGCGCGCTACCAGCTGTGGCACCAAAGCTGTCGTGATCTGGCGCATCATCAACAACAAAGTCAGGAACGCGCAGCCCGGGCGGAACTGTTGCAATACCAGTTAAAGGAACTGAACGAATTCAATCCGCAGCCGGGTGAATTTGAGCAAATTGATGAAGAGTACAAGCGTCTGGCTAACAGCGGGCAATTGCTCACCACCAGCCAACAGGCGCTGGCTATCCTGGCGGATGGCGAAGACATCAACCTGCAAAGCCAACTGTACACCGCAAAGCACCTGGTCACTGAACTGGCAGGCATGGACGGCAAACTTTCCGGTATCCTGGATATGCTGGAAGAGGCCACTATCCAGCTCAGCGAAGCCAGCGACGAGCTGCGCCACTATTGCGATCGTCTGGATTTGGACCCTAACCGTTTGTTCGAACTTGAACAGCGTATTTCCAAACAAATCTCATTGGCCCGCAAGCATCATGTTGCCCCTGAAGCGCTGCCACAGTTCTATCAGTCATTGCTGGATGAACAACAGCAGTTAGACGATCAGGCCGACTCGCTCGAAACCTTAACCCTGGCGGTGAATAATCACCACCAGCAGGCTCTGGAAACGGCAAAAATGCTGCACAAACAGCGCCAGCATTATGCTCAGGAACTGGGACAACTGATTACAGAGAGCATGCATACTCTCTCAATGCCGCACGGTGTCTTTTGCATTGATGTGAAATTTGAGGAACATCATTTGAGCGCAGACGGTGCCGATCGCGTAGAGTTTAAAGTGACCACTAACCCAGGCCAGCCGTTGCAGCCGATTGCGAAAGTGGCTTCAGGTGGGGAACTGTCGCGCATTGCGCTGGCTATTCAGGTTATTACCGCACGCAAAATGGAAACACCTGCGCTGATTTTCGATGAAGTGGATGTCGGTATCAGCGGCCCGACTGCTGCGGTAGTGGGAAAAATGCTGCGTCAGTTGGGCGAGTCAACTCAGGTAATGTGTGTTACTCACCTGCCGCAGGTTGCTGGCTGTGGCCATCAACACTTCTACGTCAGCAAAGAAACGGATGGCGCGATGACCGAAACACACATGCAGCCGCTTGATAAACGCGCTCGCCTGCAGGAATTAGCCCGCCTGCTTGGCGGTAGCGAAGTAACGCGCAATACCCTCGCAAATGCAAAAGAACTGCTGGCGGCATAAACTTTTTTACCTTGTTAAGGTCTGAGTTCAACATAAAATCGCCGACCGACCCGACAGCAAAAGGTTTTAAAGTGGTGAAAGGTCTATTATCATCGGCATATTACATATGAGCCGCGTACTGCTCGGGCCCGAAAAGGAATCAAATCACTATGCGCTGTAAAACGCTGACTGCTGCTGCAGCAGTACTACTGATGTTGACTGCAGGCTGTTCCACTCTGGAGCGAGTGGTTTACCGCCCTGACATCAACCAGGGAAATTATCTGACACCTACCGATGTCGCCAAAGTGCGCACGGGTATGACGCAACAGCAGGTTGCTTATGCTCTGGGTACACCAATGATGTCCGATCCTTTTGGTACTAACACCTGGTTTTATGTGTTCCGTCAGCAACCTGGTCATGAAGGCGTAACCCAGCAAACACTGACGCTGACCTTTAACAGCAGCGGCGTTTTGACCAACATTGATAACAAACCTGCTTTGACCGACAACAAGTAGGTTTGATAGATCAAAAAAGGTGCTCAATGAGCACCTTTTTTATTGTCTGCTATTTTTTAGCGGATTTCTCTGCTCGCTGTCTGCGCAGCTCTTTCGGATCAGCAATCAGTGGCCGGTAGATTTCCACCCTGTCACCGTCCTGCAGAACATCAGCAAGCTTTACCGGACGGCTGTAAATGCCCACTTTATTTTTGCTGAGATCGATATCGGTACGTAATTCCAGCAGCCCGGAAGCGCGGATAGCCTCTTCCACCGTAGCGCCCTGTTGCAGCGTTACACGCTGCAGATACTGTTTCTCGGGCAGCGCATACGCCACTTCAACGACAATTTTAGCTGACGCTGACACTGTAAACCTCTTTCGCGCGAACCGTGAAGGCCTGCACCATGTTTGAAGCCAGCTCTTTAAAGATACGACCAAACGCCAGCTCGATTAATTTATTGGTGAACTCAAAATCGAGATGAAATTCAATGCGGCACGCTTCATGACTCAGTGGCGTAAACTTCCATCCGCCAATGAGTTTCTTGAACGGTCCGTCGACCAGATGCATCAGGATGCTCTGGTTACTGGTCAGTTGATTGCGCGTAGTGAACGTTTTGCTGATCCCTGCTTTCGAGACATCCACCGCCGCTGTCATCTGTCCCGGAGTTGACTCCAGCACACGGCTACCGGTGCAACCCGGTAAAAACTGGGGATAGGATTTAACATCATTCACTAGCTGATACATCTGTTCCGCACTGTAAGGTACTAAAGCGGTCCGGCTAATCTGAGGCATAACAATTTCCATCAATATCAATCACACAAATAATACCATTTATCCCCCGCTAAAAAAAACGCTATAGCCTAACTCGTGCTAAGATAGCGCCTTGCGCCCCGCTGGATGAAATGGGGTGTTTTTCGATTCCAGATTACCTATACTGAGCGGCATTATGACGAAGAAAAAAGCACACAAACCTGGCTCAGCCACAATCGCGCTGAACAAGCGCGCACGACACGAATACTTTATTGAAGAAGAGTTCGAAGCAGGACTCGCTCTGCAAGGTTGGGAAGTCAAATCCCTGCGCGCGGGTAAAGCTAACATCGGCGACAGCTACGTCATCCTTAAAGACGGCGAAGCGTTCCTGTTTGGCGCCAACTTCACACCGATGACTGTTGCCTCAACGCATGTGGTATGTGATCCCACCCGTACCCGTAAGCTGTTGTTAAACCAGCGTGAACTCGACTCCCTGTATGGTCGTATGAATCGTGACGGTTATACCGTCGTTGCGCTTTCACTGTACTGGAAAAATGCCTGGTGCAAAGTGAAAATTGGCGTCGCAAAAGGTAAGAAACAGCACGACAAGCGCTCCGATGTGAAAGAACGCGAATGGCAGTTAGATAAAGCACGTATTATGAAAAATGCTGGTCGCTAATCGCTACTCCCCTATGACCAGTCTCTCATCCTGAGACTGGTTCTTATTTTTTAGTTATTGAAACCCACCTAATACATTCATCGAGTTTATGGTTTGTTTGAGCTGAATCGTTCAGGTATAAAATAAACTTCCCTGGCATTACCGTAGCACTCCATAGTCTAATAAAATAAAACTTCAAGACCATACCACCTGTATTTAAACTTATTTAATAACACTATTATTACTGTTGTTTATTATATCACCCCCTCATTTCAGTTAAATCACAAACCCTTTAGATACAATAAATTAACTAAAAAACCAACCATTAAATACGCACCGGAAAGTATCCTTTTCAATAAGCCAAATATATTTTTAATATGGATAAGTTGCAGAATACTTTCTTTCTGACTATATCATCTAATACGAAAGAACTATTCAGCCGACAGGTCCCGAACGTATTTGATAAGTAAACGAACATCTGTATGACCTAATCAATGTAATTACATGTCTAAATTCATCTTTATGATGAACGGGCCCCTGTCTGCTCATTTTCCCAGCGCGCTGTTGCGGATTAATACTCCCGACATGCCATCAGGAGTGAACATATGCGTCTACTCGCCGTTGTATCAAAATTAACTGGCGTTTCCACAAATGTTGAATCCTCTGAAGTTACGCTCAGTTCGCCTTCTATCGTGAAACTGTCGGTGTCGCGTGAGGAGGTGAGTCAACTGACACGCGTTAATCAGGATCTGGTTGTCACACTCCGCTCAGGTGAAACCATCACCATTAAGAACTTCTACGTCGGAAAAGGTGATGCGCAAAACCAGCTTGTTCTGGAAGACAGTAATGGTGCGCTGTGGTGGGTTCAGGATACTGATGGGGCATTCCATTTCCAGCATTTGGACGATCTCACTCCACTAATGACTGCCGAGGGAAGCCATGAAGGCGGCGCCGTCTGGCCGTGGGTTCTTGGTGGGATCGCGGTCGCAGGCGGAATTGGCCTCGCGGCAGGTGGCGGCGGCGGCGGCGGGAGTGATAATAACGCCGGAAACGGAAATGGCGGAAATGGCAACGGTAATAATGGGGATGGCGGCTCACCGCCAACAACAACCCCTAACATGCCTGACGTACCCGTTATCACCAGCATAATCGATAACCAGGAGCTGATTACTGGTCCTGTTAATCAGCAGGAATCCACCAACGATAATACGCCCACTCTCCAGGGCACCGGCCCCGCAAATGCCACATTGCATATTTTTGATAACGGCGTCGAAATCGGCCAGGTCACTATCGATGCCAACGGCAACTGGTCGTTTACGCCATCCTCTCCGCTCGCAGACGGTACCCACAAGTTTACCGTCAGTGCATCAGACGGTACGGGCAGCAGCGACATGTCGGACAGTTGGGAGATTATTGTCGATACGCTTGCCCCCGACGCCCCAGTGGTCACAGAAGTAACTGACGATTCAGGTTCCATTAAAGGCTTGATAGGTAATAACGGCGTAACCGACGATGCCACGCCAACACTCACAGGCACTGGTGAAGCGGGCTCTTACATCAGTATTTCTGATAATGGCATTCTGATTGGCATGGTTCAGGTGGATGACAATGGTAACTGGACGTTTACACCGGATACACCGCTTAGCGACGGTGTTCACAATCTGACGCTGACGCAAACTGACGATGCGGGTAACGTGAGCACGGAAACGAGTGTACCGACATTCACCGTTGATACCACCCCGCCTGAAGGCGCGGTCATTTCCTCCGTAAACCTGCAAGGCACCGAGGTAACCGGTAGTGCAGAGGTGGGAAGCCAGGTCATTATCATCGGTAGTAACAATCAGGTTTTGGGTTCAACTACCGTTGATCAAACCGGCAATTTCGTCATCGCGATTTCACCTTCACAGACGCACGGTGAAGCGCTGATCGCGAAGATTCAGGACCAGGCAGGCAACGTCGGGCCAGATACCTCCTTCAATGCCACTAACTCTGGCTACCCGGGCGTACCCGTTATCATCAGCATTGTGGATGATGTTACCCCCTCAACTGGACCATTGAACAATAATCAGGCCACCAACGACCCAACGCCTACGATCTCGGGTACCGCAGACGCCAACAGCACGGTTAACATTTATAACAACGGTGCGCTTGTTGTAAGCGTGCTTGCCGATTCCAGCGGCAACTGGACCTGGACCTCCAACACCAACTTGCAGGACGACTCATACTCCTTCACCACCACAGCAACCAACCACCTGGGCACGGGAGGAACGTCAGCGGCATTCAATATCACTATCGATACTCAGCCACCGTCAGCGCCGGACGATCTGAACGTATCTGCCGACGGCTCTGTCGTCACCGGTACAGCCGAACCAGGAAGTACCGTGACCATCAATAATAACGGTCTTCAGATCGGCAGCGGCGTCGCCGGAACGGATGGCTCATTTACCATTACCATTGACCCGCCACAGACCAATGGTGAAACCATTACCGCTATTGCCACCGATCCCGCCGGGAACCCAAGCCAACCGGAAACCGCGCTCGCGCCAGACATCACAGCACCACAACCGCCAGCTAATCTGGTGATTAATCCTACAGGCGATCAGGTTACCGGCATGGCGGAACCCAACAGTACGGTACATATTCTGGATCCTGGTGGCGCGATAATTGGAACAGCAACCGCCGGCTCGAACGGAGAATTCACCGCCACGCTGGTTCCGCCGCAGACCAACGGAGAACATCTTGTCGCCAACGCGACGGATGCGGCTGGCAATACCAGCGGCAACAGCGCGATTACCGCCCCGGATACCACGGCACCTGACGCGCCTACCGGCGTCATCGTCGCCGGGGACGGTGGTTCTGTAAGCGGACATGCTGAAGCGGGAAGCTCCGTCACCGTAAAAGACAGCAATGGTAATCAGATCGGCACAGGCCAGGCAGACAGCGGCGGCAACTTCACGGTGTCGATTACGCCGTCGAAAATGAACGGCGAAACGGTAAAAGTTACCGCAACGGACAGCAGCAATAACGAGAGTCAGCCAACTTCCGCGGTGGCTCCGGATATTACCGCCCCCGGAACACCCATCATCACCGCCGTGACGGATGACCAGCCCATGTACCAGGGCCCTCTCAAAAACGGCGATGTCACCAACGATAGCAAACCTAAGCTGGAAGGCACCGCCGAAGCAGGTTCTCAGGTCAAAATTTACGATAACAACACCCTGCTGACGACCGTTGTCGCTGATATCAACGGTAACTGGAACTATACGCCAGTCTCGGCGCTAAGCGAGGGCGCTCACATCTTCACTGTGACAGCCACAGACGCCGCGAATAACACCAGCAGCGCGGCAAGCTGGAAAATAATTGTCGATACCATTGCGCCAACTGTTCCAGTGATAACGTTGGTTAACGATGACGTTGGCAGCATTACGGGCAGCGTTGCAAATAACGGTTGGGTCACCAACGACAATATGCCAACCATCTCGGGTACCGGTGAGCCAGGTTCACTGGTGAACCTGTACGATGGCATTCAGTTATTGACGGTTATTCTTGTCGACAGCTCGGGTACCTGGAGTTATACCGTTCCGGGGAATCAGGTGCTCAGCGATCGCACCCATCAGTTTACGGTATCGGCAACTGATGCCGCCGGTAATGTCATCACCTCACCCACAGTGGTCAGCGTTACCGTAGATACCCAACCGCCAGGCGATCCTGTCATTTTGGCTGCTACCGACGACGTTGGGAATGCACCGTTCGATCTGCCTACCGGAAGCCGTTCAAACGATACCTTGCCAGAGCTGAAAGGAACTGGAACAGACGGTTCTAAGATCACTCTCTATGATGGAACTACGCCAATTGGAAGCACGACTGTTTTGCCCGGAGGCACCTGGAGTATTCAACTCGACCAACCGCTCAGTGAAGGCTCACACAATTTATCCGCTATTGCCACGGACGTTGCAGGCAACGCCAGTAATGCCGGGACCTTTACGCTAACGATTGATACCACCCCACCAGCAGCCCCAGTTATCAGCTCCGCAGAAGGTCTGATTGGGACAAATCTACAAACGCTGAGTAACGGCAGCAGTACCAAGAGCTTAAATCCCGAACTCTCCGGAACCGGCGAGCCCGGCGCGAAGATTACGATTTATGATAATGGCGGTTCCATTGGCACCGTCACCGTACAGCCAGACGGCACCTGGACATTTACCCCAACCTCACTCGCCGACGGACCGCACAAATTCACCGCTACAGCGACTGATGTTGCAGGCAACACGGGGATCCCATCAGCCAGCTTTACCCTGACGGTAGACAACACACCTCCCGCACAACCAGCCGCGCCAATCATTACCGACGATGTGGCTCCGGTAACAGGTGTGGTCACTAACGGCAACACCAACGATACCACGCCAACCTTTAGCGGCACGGGAAACGTCGGGGATTTGATTACCATTTATCTGAACGGCACTCCCCCTTTGCAGGGAACGACAACAGTAGGTGCAGACGGAACCTGGAGCTTTACTCCGCCAGCACCGGTTACTCCAGGTAGTTACCAGGTAACCCTCACCGCAACCGATCCGGCAGGCAACGTCAGCCAGCCATCAACAGCTATAACACTGAACATCGACACGACGCCGTCTGCGCCGCCGGTGATTATCGCCGCCAATGATAACGTCGGCGATATCATGGGTGACCTTGCGCCCAACGCCGTGACCGATGACACCACGCCAACCATTCGTGGTACAGGTGTCAATGGAGACATCATCACTCTGTATAACGGCGGTACGGTGATCGGCACTGCAACGGTGGCAGGCGGTACCTGGAGTATTACCCCCGGGACTGCGCTGGCAAACGGAAACTACACATTAAGCGCTACCGCAACTGACCCCGCAGGTAACGTCAGCGACAATTCAAACAGCATTTCGTTTACGGTTAACAACACGAAGTTAACGTTGCCGCAGGTCACGGATATCCAGGATAACGTTGGCGTCTTTACCGGTTCGCTAACCAGCGGCAGCGTCACGGACGATACAACGCCAACCATTAGCGGTACCGGCACACCGGGCAGTACGATTTTGATTTTCGATGGTAACAATCCCATCGCCATTGCGACAGCTACCGTTGCTGCTAACGGCAGTTGGAGTGTGGATGTCCCCCTCACGCCCAATGTCACTCACACACTGACTTTCGGCGCCGTGGATGACGCAGGTAACTCACTGACAGCAGATAACCCGCTGACGTTGATTGTCGATACCCTGCCGCCTGCAACGCCTACGGTTACCAGCGTAGACCCGAAAGGTACGCTGGTTAGCGGCTCTGCCGATCCAGGCAGTACCGTCATCATTCGCAGCGGTACCACGATCCTCGGCCAAGGGATCGCAGACGGTTCAGGTAACTTCGCTGTCACAATTTCGCCAGCACAAACAACCGGTCAGGCGCTCAACGCCATCGCTCAGGATCCCGCCGGAAATCAAAGCGACCCGACAACGTTTAGCGCTGCTACCTCCAGCGTTCCTCATCCACCAACGCTTGAGATCGTTGATGACATTGCGCCTATCATGGGGGTGATTGGCAACGGTAAAACTACCAATGACACATTACCGTTGCTGCAAGGGACGGCCACAGCAGGGGCGACTGTTAATATTTATATAAATGGCACATTGCTCCCCATCACGGTAACTGCCGATGCCGTGTCTGGCGCATGGAGTTATCAGTTACCCGACCCACTGACTAATGGCGTAACCTATAACTTCACTGTGGCGCAAACCGTCAATGGCATACTGAGCGGTCAGTCACCCAACTACGCTATCACCATCGACACGACGGCACCGCAAGCACCAACGATCACCAGCATTATCGACGATGTTGCCCCCGGAACTGGATCGTTGGATAAAGGGCAAATTACAAATGATTCACGTCCGACGCTCAACGGAACTGGCGAACCCGGGGCAACCATTACCCTCTACGATAACGGTATCGCTTATGCCACAACGACCGTAAACAGTAACGGATTCTGGAGCTTTACCCCGACAGCACCGCTGGGAGAAGGCGATCATCTCTTTACCGCCCGCGCAACGGACGCCGCTGGCAACCAGGGAGATCCATCCAGTGATTTCCGGATCATTGTCGATACCCTGGTACCGAATGCGCCATCTATTGTGACGGTCACGGACAACGTTGGTACGATCCAGCCCCTGACCTCCGGGCAGTTGACCAATGATAATACCCCAACGCTTGCTGGCGTTACCGAGGCGGATTCGGTTGTTACCATCCGCGATAATGGCACGGTAATCGGCACAACCACCAGCGACGAAAATGGCAACTGGAGCTTTACGCCTGCCCCTGCTCTCGGAGAAGGAAGCCACTCGCTGACTGCCAGCGTTACAGATAACGCGGGTAACATTAGCCCGACAACGCCACCATTTGTGGTCGTCGTCGACACGCTGGCGCCAGCCACACCGAGCATTACCTCAGTAATTGACGATCAGCCCGGCAATACCGCGCTGACCAACGGACAGCTTACAAACGATGCGCAGCCTACCCTGAACGGCAAAGGCGAGATTGGCGCCATCATCACGATCCGTGATAACGGCGCTGAAATAGGTACAACTCAGGTGGACGAGTCAGGTAACTGGAGCTTCACTCCGGATGCTCCGCTGGGACAGGGGCAACATATTTTCACCGTCGTTGCCACAGATCAGGCGGGGAACACAGGCGGAGTATCATCATCGTTTACTATTGAGCTGGACTCTATTGCCCCGTCTGCACCGGTAATTCTGACCGTTCAGGACAATACCGCGCCGACAACCGGGCCAATCTCCAATGGGCAAATCAGCAACGAAAGTCGCCCGGCGCTCAGCGGTACCGGTGAAATTGGCGCGACGATTACCGTCCTGAGCGATGGTCAGGCCATTGGCACCACCATCGTCGGCGCAGGCGGAAGCTGGAGTTTTACACCCTCCGCGGCATTGGGTAACGGCCAGCATACTCTGACCGTCACGGCTACAGATAGCGCAGGCAATACCAGCCTGCCTTCTGGAGGCTTTACCTACACTGTCGATACTCTGGCACCGACAGCGCCAGTGATTACTCAGGTTGCGGATGATGTCGGCCCACTGATTGGAAATCTGAACAACGGTCAGGCCACGAACGATCCACTCCCGACGCTTAGCGGTACGGCAGAAGCCAATTCCACGGTGAAAATTTACGATAACGGAGCGCTTATCGGATCTGCTCCTGTAGATGGTACGGGCGCCTGGAGCTTCACACCGGGAACCCAACTTAGCAACGGTAACCACGCGCTGACGGTAACAGCCACCGACGCGGCCGGAAACGTCAGCCCGACATCTGCAGGATTTAACATCGTTGTTGATACCGTCGCCCCGCTTGCGCCAACGATTATCCAGGCGTTTGATGACGTGCAGCCGGGAACCGGAACGCTATCGAACGGAGCCTCTACCAACGACACCCGCCCCGTACTCAGCGGCTCAGCGGAAGCCGGTGCCCGGGTAGCCATCTACGATAATGGCGCGCTGCTGGCAACGGTGACTGCGACGATAGACGGCACCTGGGAATATCTGACCACCACACTTGGCAACGGTCAGCATGTATTTAGCGCCATCGCTACCGACGCCGCCGGGAACGTGAGTCCTGTCTCAGGCGGGTTTACGATTAATGTCGACACCATTGCACCATCCGTCCCGCTGCTGGTCTCTGTGGTGGATGATATCGCAGGCGGCGTGTTCAATGCAGCGCTCAGCAACGGACAGCTGACCAACGATGCACGTCCGACGCTGAACGGCACCGCCGAGGCAGGCAGCACCATCAGCATCTATGACGGAAGCACCCTGTTGGGTACCGCGCTGGTGCAAAGCAATAACAGTTGGTCGTTTACCCCAACCACACCGCTGGCAAATGGATCGCACACCTTCACCGTCACCGCCACCGATGCGGCGGGCAACACCAGCGGCGCGACGGCAGGCTTTAGCGTGGTAGTTGACACCACGGCGCTGACGCAGCCTTCAATCAGCAGCATTATTGACGATGTCGGGCCAAACACCGGGCCGATTGGCAGCAATCAGCCGACCAATGACGCGCGCCCAACGTTAAACGGCATCACGGAAGCCAACGCGCGAGTTGATATTTATGATAACGGCAGCTTTGTCACCAGCGTAACGGCGGACGGCAGCGGCAACTGGAGCTACACCCCGACTACCGCGTTGGCACAAGGTACCCACTCGTTTACCATCACTGCAACGGACAGTGCGGGTAATACCAGTGGCATATCGTCTGCGGCAGCGATCGTGGTCGATACCGTTGCCCCGGGTATCCCAACCGGGCTGGCGGTAAACGCCAACGGCACCGCGCTCACCGGCGTTGCCGAGCCAAACAGCACGGTCATTATTACCTCCAGCGGAGGAACGGTACTCGGCACGGCAACCGCCAACGCCTCCGGTAATTTCACCTTCACTCTGAACCCACCGCAAATCAGTGGGCAAACTCTGCTGGTCAGCGCACAGGATGCCGCAGGCAACATCGGTACGGCGGGTAACGTGCTGGCACCGTTTACCGGCGTACCACCTGCGCCTGTTATTGCCAGCGTGCTCGATGACGTCGGCACTATCATGGGACCCGTCGCTCCCGGTAAAACCACCAATGACACCCTGCCAACGCTCAGCGGAACGGCGCAGGCTAACGCCGTCATCAATCTGTACAACAACGGCGTGCTAATGGGCTTCACGACCGCAGACGGTAACGGGATCTGGAGCTTTACCCCATCCGGTGCACTCAGCGAAGGTAACCATGCGTTTACCGCCACGGCAACCAACGCCAACGGCGCAAGTGGGTTGTCCGGTTCGTTCAGCGTAATTGTGGACACCACACCACCGACCGCACCAACAATCCTGATCAGCGCCGATGGCGGTACCGTCAGCGGCGTCGCCGAAGCGGGAAGCACCGTCACCATTTCTCTGCCCGGCGGCACCAGCGTGACGGCAATCGCCAACAGCAGCGGTGTCTACAGCGTCAACCTGCCGGTTCGCCAAATTGAAGGGCAGTCGCTGTCCGCCACGGCGACCGATGCGGCGGGAAATGCCTCATCGCCGACAAGCGCTCTCGCACCAGTATTGCCGCTGCTGGCTGAAGACAATGTCACCAGCCTGCCGCTACAAACCGATGTCACCGTCAGCACCGAGCATCAAAGCGATTATGGTTTCCTGTTGGTCAATGCGCTGGGAAATGTCGCCAACGTGCTGGGGAACGATACGGCAAGCGTGAATTTCAGCATCGCCTCTGGCGGCAGCGGATCCATTACGATCAATGCCGCTGCAACCGGCGTGGTGCTGTCGCTTTTAAACACGCTTGAAGTCGTCATCCAGCGCTTTGACACCGCGCTGAATACCTGGGTGACAGTCGTGGATACCGGGAAACCAAACTTTGCCAGCCTGCTCACCCTGGGCGCCTCGGGCGTAACGCTCAATTACAGCGGACTGACTGGCGGTGATTACCGCGTGGTCAGCTACAACACCAACCTGCTGGCGACCGGGGCATACACCAGCCTTGATGTCTCAGTGGTAAAAGCCAGCGCAGGGACCATCACCGGCGGTACCACGGAATCCGGGAATATCATCACCGATACCGATCCCGCCAACGGGCAGGATAATGCCCCTTCCGGCACGCTGGTCACCGCCATCACCGACGGTAACGGCAACGTCGTGAACATCCCGGCGGGCGGCATTGATGTGCAGGGGAAATACGGCATCCTGCATATCAATCAGAACGGTAGTTACACCTATACCCTGACCAATACGTCAATCTCGGTGTATGGCCGTTCTGAAAGTTTCACCTACACGCTGACGCATGGCGGCGATCACTCCTCGGCAAAACTGGTGGTAACGCTGGGTCAGGCGCCCACCACCAGTACGGTAACCGCGGCAGATGATGTAGCTGCGCTGACTTACGGGACGCAGGTCATCGCGGTTGATCATGGCACATCACAGCAAACCGGCTTCACCCTCGCCAACGTCGGACTGGGTAATGTGCTGGATGTCAGTCTGGTTAACGGTTTAACCAATCCGATCAAATTTAATGTGGATGATGGCGCAACCCGCACGCTGACCGTCAAGGCCAGCGTTCTCGGCGTCACGGTTGGCGGTTTTGATCTCTATGTTTATCGCTTCAACGAGTCCATTCAGCAGTATGAGCAGTTCCGCGTGAAGCCCAACTGGGTCACGGCGCTGCTAGGAGGTAGCTCAACGGATTACACCATCACCCTGCCTGGCGGTGACTACCTGTTCCTGCTTAACGCCTCCGGCGGTCTGACGCTGCTGACCAGCTATACCCTGAATATCCAGGCCGATCACACCTACGCCGTCGACAGCCTGAGTGCGACAACCAATGGAAACCTGCTGGTCAACGACTCGGCTCCGGCCAATACCGTTATCACCGAAGTTAACGGTGTCACCGTAAACGGAACGGGCACTACCACCATTAACGGGCAGTACGGCACGCTGACTATTGATGCGAAAGGGAACTACACCTACACACTGAGAAGCGGACTGGGCGCAGACGGTATCAATACGCCGGACAGTTTCGTGTATAAGGTCAAAGCGCCAAACGGTGATACCGGCAGTGCATCGCTGAATATCAAACCAACACCGCAGGCGCTGGATGCAGTAAATGACGTCAGCAGCACGATGGCGGTCACCACCCAGGCGGATACTTCCCGGTCGTTTACCGACGACAGCGTCGGGAACGCCAGCTGGAGTGCCCAACTCCTTTCACCCACCTCAAAAAGTGGTACTGGCGTCATTGAAATCGCTACGGGAACGGCGGTGCAAAACGCCATACTGCATTTTAACGTCGCGTCAGGTCTGACGCTGGGCGGGCTGACCGTCACCTGGGCGCTGTATGACAGCAACAACATCAAGATTGCCGGTAACTCTTTCAATGGCGGATTGCTGGTTGGCGGCAATATCGATATAGCCTTGAACGGGATCGTACTGCACCCCGGCAACTATCGCCTCGACTATACCGGAAGCGTCGGGGGGCTGGGGCTGGGGAATATCACCATCACCCCCAGCGTGAAAGGCACGATAATCGACCTGCAAAACTTCGAGACTTCCACAGCGAACAGCGTCACCGGCAATATTTATGACGGAGACCATATTGCCAGCGTGCATACCTTGCTGACGGTGAACGGCACGGGCGGCAGTACCGCCACGCTTGATCCGCTGAGTAGCACGACCAGCGCCATCATTAACGGGTTGTACGGCAAACTGACCATTGGCATTGATGGTCATTACACCTATGCCCTCAACAGCGATGTCTCGCTCTCCACCATCGTCACCAAAGAGACATTTACCTACACCCTTAACGACCAGAATGGCCATACCGATACCGCTACGCTGACCATCAATATGAATCCGCAAGTGGTGAGTACCGTCGATGCCGATCGCCTGACTGGCAGCGCCTACGGCGATACGCTGATTTATCACCTGCTCAACGCCAACGACGCTACCGGCGGCAACATGAGCAATGGTGCTACCGATACCTGGACCAACTTCTCGCTGGCCCAGGGTGACAAAATAGATATCGGCGACCTGCTGGTGGGCTGGAACGGGCAGAACGCTACGCTCGGCAACTACCTCACCGTAACCACCAGCGGTAACAACACGGTGATTGCCATCGACCGCGACGGTACGGGCAACACATATCACTCAACCAATCTCATAACGCTGGAGAACGTACACACCACGCTCGATGAGCTGGTGCAACAAAATCACATTGTACCCTGACGTTAACGCAATGCGTTAAAGCGCCATAACTACAGCCCCGGATGCCATGACGTCCGGGGCAATAACAGTCGTCGCTGCCGTATTTTGTAAGGGATAAACTATGAAAAATGTCGCGCCTGTTGCATTACTTCTGGCATTAACGCTCTGTACCCTGCGGGTGAATGCCGAAGATGAACCGCAAATTATTACGCCGGAAGGACTGGCCACCAGCCAGATGCTTCCCTCGCTGGACGGCGCGGTTGCCGATCTGCCGCTGAGCGCTGCCGCCCCCGGCAACCTGATGCTCAACGACGCGGTAAGTCGTGCCGTGAGCTGGCATCCTTCTATTCGTGAATCGATCGGCAAACTGCTCTCACAAAACGAGCAGATAGACGTGGCGAAATCGAAATATTACCCGCAGGTTTCTGCCGGAATGAATAACGGTTACAGCAATACCTATACCGACCACGGCTTTAGCCCGGCGCTGGTTATTTCGGTGTCACAAATGCTGTACGACTTCGGTAAAGTCGCAAGCCAGGTCCGCGCCGAGACCGCCGGAGCCGCACAACAGCAGGCGAATGTGTTACTCAGTATTGATACCATCGCCCACGCAACCGCCAACGCGATAGTCCAGGTGCAGACGTGGCAACAAATGGTGGATGCCGCCGAAGAACAGCTCACCGCCTTAAACGACATTGGTCGACTGACCCGACAACGCAATGATGAAGGGGCAACCTCGCTGTCCGACGTGGTGCAAACCGATGCGCGTATCGAGTCCGCACGTTCTCAGCTGGCGCAGTATCAGGCCAATCTCGACAGCAGTAAGGCCACATTGATGAGTTACCTCGGCTGGAACTCACTTAACGGCATCAGCAACGAATTCCCGGCCAAACTGGACAGCAGCTGCGATGTGGTCAAACCGGAAGATAAACTGGTTCCCGCGGTTCTGGCGGCCTGGGCACAAGCGAATGTGGCACAGGCAAATCTCGATTACGCCAACGCGCAGATGACGCCCACCATCTCTCTGGAGCCGTCGGTTCAGCATTATCTCAACGACAAATACCCCAGCCATGAGGTGCTCGACAAAACCCAGTACTCCACGTGGGTAAAAGTTGAGATGCCGCTGTATCAGGGGGGCGGACTCACCGCCAGGCGCAACGCCGCCAGCCATGCGGTAGAGTCTGCACAATACTCCATCCAGCGCACCCGACTCGAAGTACGACAAAAATTACTGGAGTCCCGCAGCCAGGCAATGAGCCTCGCCACCGCCCTGCAGATTCTGCGCCGCCAGCAGCGACTGAGTGAACAAACGCGCGAGCTTTATCAACAGCAGTATCTGGACCTCGGTTCGCGCCCGCTGCTCGACGTGCTTAACGCCGAGCAAGAGGTGTATCAGGCCCGTTTTGCCGAACTCCAGACTCAAAACCAGCTGCACCAGCTCCAGCTGAACTGCCTCTATAACACTGGCTAGCTTCGCCAGGCGTTCGCCTTAAATAATCGCAGCATTCAATCGGTGGAGATCAAGCTATGAGCGACCTCGATTCACATGCAGAAGATGCGATTAGTGAACACGCTCTTAGCCAGTGGGCGCTGGCGATGACGCATATTGCCAATCACTATCGCGTGGCCTGTTCTCCCGGCGCAATCCAGGCCAACGCCCCGTGGTTTGCGGGAAAAAGCCGGGCAACGGCCCTGTCGCAACTGGCGCGTCAGGCGGGCCTGTCATTTCATGCGCTGGATACCGCCACGCAGGCGTTCGGTCAGTGGCATCTGCCGGTGGTGGCGGAACTGCGCGACGGCCAGCTAATGGTGATAGAGCATTTCAACGGCGAAGATGCACTGGATGTGTTTATCATCGCCGAAGGGGGCCAGCGTAACCGGCTCACGGTCGCAGAGCTTCTGCCGGAGATCGTGAGTATTACCGCGCTGCGCCCGCTGTCGGCGCTGAAGGACAGTCGGGTAGACCGCTATATTTCGCGCTTCAAGCCCGACTGGATGCGCGAACTGGTGTTAAAGGACATCCGCCCTTACCTGCCGGTC
>Ga0129313_1000838_pt1 | contig 22352 bp, 8 predicted proteins | sample O1105metagenome_FD_94436 | JGI IMG/M metagenome (GOLD analysis project Ga0129313, IMG submission 94436) | Orangutan group fecal microbial communities from fecal samples from Wisconsin, USA - O1105 metagenome | ecosystem: Host-associated > Mammals > Digestive system > Large intestine > Fecal...
GTTGACATCCTCGATGTCCGCCGTGCCGAGTACGATCCACTCGTTCTCGCCGATCGCCTCGATCGGATCCGGCTCCGGCACTTCATCCTCATCCTGCAGATCGCCCACGAGGGCCTCGATCAGGTCATGCACGGTGACGATGCCCGTCATACCTCCGTACTCATCGATGACGATGGCGTAGTACTTCCGTGTGCGCTTCATCGTCGCGAAAAGATCCGACACCTTCATGTTCTGCGACACGAAGAACGGCTTGTCGACCGCGTTTTTCATGACATTTCCACGAGACTGATCCGGCAGGCGGAAATAGTCTTTCGTATCGAGTACACCGACGATATCGTCATCATCCTCACCACAGATCGGATAGATCGCATAGCGATGGCTGTAGATCGTCTTCCGCCACTGACGGTCCGTGTCCTCGAGATACAGCATCGCCACATCCGGACGATGCGTGCAGACATCCTCCACGGTCAGGTCGTTAAACTCGAAGACGTTCTGTATCATCTCGTTCTCGACGGTTTCGATCGTGCCCTTCTCGGTACCCTCATCGAGCATCAGCTTGATATCCTCCTCGGACACCTTCTCCTCGACATCCTCTGGTCGGATGCCCAGCATGCGCAGTACACGATTGGTCGAAGCGGTAAGAAGCCATACGAACGGGGCGAAAATCGTCGATGCCAGCTCCAGGATGCCGGCGATGCTGAGTGCGATCTTCTCGGTATAGGCCTGTGCCAGCCGCTTCGGAACCAGCTCGCCGAACACGATGCTGACATAGGAAAGGATCATGGTGATCAGGATGATCGCGACGTTCTCGATGACCTCCCGTGCAACCGGAAGTCCGGTCAGCAGAACCACATCGGTGAGTGGCTTCGCGAAGCTGTCCGCCGCAAACGCCGACGACAGGAATCCGGCCAGCGTGATCGCCACCTGAATCGTCGAGAGAAACTTCGCCGGCTCGACGGTCAGCCTGAGCAGCTTGTCTGCCCGTTTATTGCCATCCTCGCTCAGCTTGCGAAGCTTCGCATCACCGACCTGCAGCACGGCAATCTCTGCGCAGGAAAAAAGTCCATTAATCAGAATCAGCACAATCAGCAGTAACAATCGTCCAACCATAAATTCACTTACCACCCTCCGCGTGGCACTACACAACGTTCCCGTGCCCGTTTTCCGGCACTTATCTATCCACCATATCGCAAAGGGCGCAGAAATACAAGCCCCTTCTTGCGGATAGCCGCTCAGCCGCCCAGGCAGGGGATCCGGAGGGCCGGCGTCAGATGGCGTACTTCTCGTACATGGCCCGGAGATAAGCGCAGTCCGCTGCATAGCGGTCCGGAGAAGAATTCTCGAGGGTACCGATGATGTACGGCTTCCACTGTGCTACCTGACGCATCAGCTCTTCATAACAGAAGATGCCCTCGCCCGGATGACGGTACTTCTGGTCCTCGCCCTCGAAGACACAGTCCTTCATATGGAGCGTCGTGATGCGGTCGCCATAGAGCGTAAAGGCCTGACGGATCAGGGCATTCTGTCCGGCCGGGTCGTGCTCAAGCTCCGGGGTGATGAGATTCACCGCATCCAGGATGACGTCGAAGTTCACGGAATCGATGTCATCGAGGAAGCGACGCATCATCTCCGGTGAGCGTAAGGTGTGGTTATACACGCTCTCGACGCCGACCATCACGCCGAGCTTTTCCGCTGCATCCCGGATCCGCTTAAAGCTGTCCAGCACACGGAGGTAGTTTTCCTCGGTATAGGTTTCCGGTACGACCTTCATCTCCGGATCGGCACGTCCGGTTTCGGTCCCCACCATGTCTGCGCCGATCAGCTTCGCATACTTCATATGCTCGATGAAGCGCTGTACCTGCTGAAGCCGCTTCTCCTCGTCCGGATGGGCCGGATTGATATAGCAGCCGAGGATGGAGACATGGAGGTCCCGCTTCCGTAACTCCGAAGCGACATAATCGCCGAGGCCTGCACTGAAATGGCCGACGGAGGTATCCACATCGGAAAAGCTCTTATTCATCGCGAGGTGAATATAGTGGATGTGCAGCTTCTGCACCTCATCCAGCACCTCGCACACACTGCCCTTCGGACAGATGTCATGTACACGCATACCAAACTGAATCATCTTTTCTCCTTTATACTGGTGTCGACGGTTTTACGATACTGTACCGGCGTATGGCCGGTGGTCGTCTTAAATACCTTTTCGAAATACGTGATGTTTCCGAAGCCGCAGAGATCAGCGATTTCGGTGATGGAACGGTCGGACTCCCGAAGGAGCTGCTGCGCCTTCTGGATCCGGATGTAGGTCATATACTCGACGACGGAGAAACCGGTGACGTTCCGGAAGCTCCGGGTCAGATAGGAGCGGCTCATGAAGAAACGCTGGGCCAGCTCCTCGAGCGAAACGCTCTCGTGAATATGGGTCTGCAGATAGAGTGCGACCTCATGTACCTTCTGATGCACACCCGTCTTCACGACGGTTTCCGGTACGGCTTTCTGGTTTGCCTCGAGCTCCGCCTGGAGCAGCCGGCGTCTCGCCTTCGCGAAGATGCTGGCCAGCTCAAGTGTCTGAAGGTATAAAAAGGCATGGGCGTCCTCCATGGAGACAGCCCCTCCCATTTTATCCTCTTCACACATCGCTTTAAATTCGGATATCACGGCAAGAATCAGCCGCCACTCGCTGTCGTTGAACGTTGCGACGCCGTTAAAGCGTTCACCGAAATCATCGAAGCCCCGGAGCCCGGCGACCCGCAGGATCTGATCGAAGCGTGACCGGTCCAGCTGCAGGATAAAATTATGATGATCCGGTGGAAAGCCCGGTGCCGTCGAGGTCTTATGGATGAGATTATGATTGACGACGATGGCAGAGTGCGGGGAGAGGCGGTAGGTCTCCCGGTCTACGAACATGAGCCGCTGTCCCTCGAGGATGAAGTGCAGCTCGATGGTCTCGTGTACATGCCGACTCCGCATGATGAAGCGATGATGACGCACTGCCTCGGATACGCGAAGACCCGGAATTCGCTTTTCAAATACGAGCTCCAGTCGCGAGTTATGAAGGTTGACATCCCCGTGCTCAGCCATGGTTTCCTCCTCTTTATGTCAGAATCGTCATCGGACGGTTCGATCTACTGCTTCCTCCGGGCACACGATGGTACGCCGCCCATGGATATGTCTTTCCCTATGTTTTCGGAATGTTGAAAAAAGGGCATGCATGGAACCCATGCACACCCTTTAGTTTATCGTAGCATCTCGGTGTAGGCAAGAAGCAGCGGGCCGACGCCCTTCGCATCATTCTGAACCACCGGTTCGGAAAGATAGTAGGCGGCGGAACCATCACGATGCTGCTCTCCTCCGAGCCCGCCGACGAGGCAGATGCCCGTCACACATGGTGTTCCATCTGCGTTTTTCGTCAGGCGACGATCGACGATGCCATAGAAGGCCTTTTCACCTACCGCACGGAAGCTCTCCGGCAGGAAGCCGAGGCGTACCGCCTTCAGCAGTGCGGCACTGATCAGCGCGGTGCCGGAGGTTTCGAGGTAATTTCCCTCGAGCTCCGGAAGCGCGATCAGCTGATACCAGAGTCCGCTCGGATCCTGATACTTCGAGAGTGCCTTCGCGAGGTCCAGCAGCATGTGCTGGAGATGTACGCTTTCGGCCTGCATCGGGAGATCCATCATGATCTCCAGTACATCGACGAGGCCCAGGATGAACCAGCCCTCGGCACGCAGCCAGAAGTTCGGGCTGCAGCCGGTGTCCGGATCTGCCCAGTACATCTTCCGGGAGGCGTCATAGCCATGATAGTAGAGACCGGTTTTCGGGTCCCGCATCCTGATCTCAACATTGGCGATCTGCCGACAGATATCCTCACAGTCCTTCTTTGCGTCGAAGCGCTTTTCGTACTCCATATAGAACGGAAGGGCCATATAGATGCCGTCGAGCCAGACCTGGTTCGGATAGATCAGCTTATGCCAGAAATTCCCCTCCGGGGTCCGTGGCATAGTGCTGAGCTGGGAGCGTACGAGCTCGAGGGCCTTCCGGTACTTTTCTTTTCCGGTGAGGTCATACAGCGTAAAAAGATTCTTTGCCGGGTTCACATTATCGAGCGAGTACTCCGCCGGATCATAGGTACGGATGCGGCCATCCTCCTCGACGAAGCCGCTCATGAAGCGGTCCGCGAAGTCGAGAAAACGTGCCTCGCCGGTGATCTCATAGCGCTCGAGAATGCCGGTGATCATGCAGCCGTCGATATAGTTCCACTTGTTGCACTTCCCGCTTCGGATCATCTCGAGATTCCAGGCCGGATGCTCGGAATCCGAGTGGTCCATGAGATAGTCGATGTACTCATCGAGAAGCTGTTCGGTAGCTGCCCGATCGCCCTGAAGGTGATGTCGTTTATGCTCCATAGCTTAACCCTTTACAGAACCCGCGGTGACACCATCGATGAACTGATCCTGTGCCAGGAAGAAGACAACAAGGGACGGGATGATGGAGATCAGGGACAGCGCGAGGATACGGTTCCAGGAGAAGCCGGTATCTGCATCCATGGACATCTTTACGAAGATGGCGGCCGGATAGCGCTTCGGCGTAGAAACGTAAAGCAGCGGTCCCATGAAGTCGTTGGAGGACCACATGAACTGGAACAGTGCTGCAGAGGTCATGGCCGGCTTCAGCACCGGAACGATGACATGCCAGAGGGTACCGAGGGCAGAGCAGCCGTCGATCTTCGCTGCTTCATCGAGCTCCTTCGGGATATTACGGAGGAACTGGATCAGCATGAAGACGAAGTAGGTGTCCTGTGCGAAGAGCGTCGGTACGATCAGCGGAAGGTACAGCGGGGAATCTACCCAGCCCCACTTGTTGTACATGATGAACTGCGGTACGTTCAGTACGACGTTCGGAAGGAAGAGGGTCGCCATCAGAAGCATGAACATGAAGTCATGACCCTTGAACTTGAAACGTGCGAAGCCGTATGCCGTAAAGGTGCAGGATACGATGGTCAGGACGACCTTCGGGATGACGATCTTATAGGTGTTCAGCATGGAGGTCCAGATATTGATATCTCCGCCGTAGCCTTTCAACGCATCGATATAGCCCTGTGTGGTCGGGTGCTTCGGAATGAAGCCGATGCCGGAGAAAATCTCCGCGTTTGTCTTAAAGGACGCACCCACCATCCATACGAGTGGATAGATCATGATGACGCCCACCAGAATCAGGACGACATACTTGATGACGGTCATGATTTGTCTTTTTCTCTCGAGTGTCATGCTTATGCCTCCTCATCTGAATAGTAAACCCAATGCTTCTGGCTGTACTGCAGGATGGCGGTAAAGATCATCAGGATGATGAAGAGTACCCATGCCTGTGCACTGGCGAGACCCATATCGTACTTCTTAAATGCGTTGTTGTAGATCAGCAGGGATACGAGGGTGGTGGCACCACGCGGTCCTCCCTGGGTGATGATGTACGGTCCGTTAAACTCCTGGAATGCCTGTACAAGCTGTGTTACGAGGTTATAGAAGATAACCGGTGTGATCAGCGGTACGGTGATCGTAAAGAACTGTCTCCACTTACCGGCACCGTCGAGGGAAGCGGCCTCATAGAGATCCGGGGATACGCCCTTGAGGGCGGCCAGGAAGATAACCATGGTGGAACCGAACTGCCATACACGTAAGAGACAGATGATAAACAGCGCTGCGGTCTTGTTGGACAGCCAGTGTGGTCCGGCGACACCGAAGAAGCCGAGGATCATGTTGACGATACCGTCATCCTTGAAGATGGCCTTCCAGAGAACCGCGATAGCCACGGAAGAACCGAGGATGGACGGAATATAGTAAACCGTACGGAACATCTTTACACCCTTGATCTTGAAGTTCAGGATGTAGGCGATGAACAGTGCGAAGACGAGCTTCAGCGGTACGGTCATGAATGCATACTTGAAGGTGGTCATAAAACCGGTCTTGATCTTACGGTCGGTAAAGATCTTTATGTAGTTGAATACACCCCACCGGGAAATACCCTCGAAGAGTGATTCATCACTGAAGCTGTAGACCAGCGACGAAAGGAATGGATATCCCTTGAATACGAGGAATCCGATCAGCCATGGAAGGATGAAGAGGAGTCCCTTATTCTCTTTCCAGAACTTGCCTGAAGGCTTCACTGCTTTTGTATTGGACATAATGTCTACCCCATAAATGCTATGAAATGGTTACGATTCAGCACCTTCATCGGTAGCCGTATCTGATCTATAGTACGTGCTGAACTTTTCATAAGAGCAGGGTCCGGATCTTGAAAGGTCCGGACCCCTCTTCATGTTTCATCCGTTGACTTAGTGGATGCGATTAAGCCTTGGAAGCCTCAACCTCATCGACGGCATCGATCATCTCCTGTGCGAGATCCTTCGAATCTTCATCGTCATAGGACATGTTGTTCATGATCTCCTGGTAAGCACCCTCTGCGTCATCCTTGAGCGCTGAATCCTCATAGTACGGAGAAAGCTTGAACGGCGCATTGGCTGTCGCCAGCTGGTTTGCATCGTATACGAGACCCTCGAGCATACCCTCGGACTTCAGTGTCTCCTGTGCTGCCTTGGAAGCCGGAATACCTCTCTCAAGTGCGAGTGTCTTCACGCCATCACCGTTGAGCATATAGTTAAGAAGCTTTGCAGCCTCTGCCTGATGCTGGGAGTTCGGAGAAATCGCGAAGCCCATGGAAACCTTGTAAACCGTTGCCGGTGTACCATAATCTGCCGGATACTCACCGATCACGAGCTCCTGGTTCTCATCGAGGGCCTTCTGCATCTTCTTTACAGAGGAATCCCACTCGAGCAGACCTGCGTAGTGTCCATCGATGAAGTTCGGGTTCTTATCGAAAGAATCGGCGCCATCACCCTTCAGCTTCTCCTGTGTCGGAATCACGTGGTTCTCCTCGAGGCTCTTCAGGAAATCGAAGCCATCGGCGAGCTCATCGACGGTGTAGTTCAGCTTTCCATCCTCTACCCATGCCTTGTTGTACTTCTCCTGCATGTAGTAGGTGAGAAGTATGGTCAGGTCGAGTGTGCCGCATGCCATCGGATAGTAATCATCACCGAGCTTCTCCTTGAAGACAGGGCCTGCTGCGAGGAGGTCTGCGAAGCTCTTCGGAATATCGAGGCCGGCTTTCTCATAGGTCGCCTTGTTGTAGTAGAATACACGGCCGGTCGAAGCTACCGGAACACCGAGTACATGACCATTGATGGTCATCATATCCACGATCGCCGGATCATACTGGGAAAGATCGAAGTCCGGAAGGGTCTTGATATCGACGAAACGGGTTCCATCCGGGCTGAACTGCCACAGCCAGTTCCAGTTGATCTGGAAAAGATCCGGCTCAGAGTTACCGGCGATCTGGGTTGCGATCTTATCCTGCCAGCCGGACCATGCGCCGTACTCGGACTCGATCTTCACGCCAGGGTTGGCTGCCATATACTCATCGAGCATCTGAAGGGTTGCGTTATGTCTGGAGTCACCGCCCCACCATGAAATTCGAAGCGTTGCATCGCCACTGGAAGCCTCCTGCGCAGCTGCCGTTGTCGCAGCTGCAGCCTCCGCAGCCTTTGTGGTCTCTGCGGCAGCCTGTGTGGTGGATCCGGAATCAGAAGAACCACATGCGGCAAGTCCGAGCACCATGGATGCGGCGAGTGAACCTGCAAGTACCTTTGTGAATGACTTTTTCATATTTACCTCCTTGGAAGCTGCTATGCAGCCCCTCTACATAAAGACCTTTCGGTCCAGGTTGATGATTTTATGGTCTCAGTTGATCGAGACATGGACGCTGTCATAATCCAGCACATCCTGAAGCACCGGCTCGGTATCGTCGGAGCCTGTGATCTCGACATGCTCGAGGGTGAGACGCTTTACATTTCTCGCATAGATGGCTCTTCCGGTCATCTCCGGGAAGTGATCCATCATGATCGTCTGGCGTGGCTTTCTCTCCGATTTCGGAAGGAAGTCGACCTTTATGTTCTTGAGAACGATGTTCTCAATGTAGCGCTCTGGTAATCCATACGCCACCAGCATACAGGCATCGGTACCGGTACATGTGATGTTCTCGGCCCGGATCGTTCCGATCGTCGGTGTCTTATCATCCACCGGATGGAAGCTCTGGTTCTGTACGTAGTCGCTGTGGCCGTCCGGATCGCAGAAGTAGAACATATTGAAGGTGAACGGCATGTGCACGTCCTTCATGATGATGTCGTGGAAATATACCCCATCATACCGTGTTTCCGGTCCGCGACCGCGACGGGTCTTGATCCGAAGTCCCCGGTCCGTCCCATCGAAGATGCACTGTGCCACCTCGACGTTGATCACACCACCGGCTGCTTCCGAGCCCACCGTCACACTGCCGTGTCCTCTTTCGAGGAAGGAGTTCCGAATCGTGAAGTGATCCGAGATCTTATGATGGTTCTGACTCATATAGTACTTTCCGGACTTCAGGGCGATACAGTCATCGCCGACAGAGATCTTCGTACCGAGGATCAGGATATCATCACAGCTCTCCGGATCGAAGCCGTCTGTATTCGGTGAATCGGATGGGTTCCAGATCGTGATGTTGTATACGCCGATATGGTCGGTATAGTACGGATGCACCGTCCAGCTCGGGGAATTCTTCACCGTGATGGACTGAAGCCGTACATGACTGCAGCGATTCAGGAAGATGGTGTTCGGACGCCATGCGGTTCGCATCACCTTCGGATTCTGCCACCAGTCCCCCTCGGCACCGCCACCATCGATGTGGCCGCGGCCGACGATATCGAAGTGCTCTGCACCGATCGCCGAAATGAGGGAGGCGAAGGAGGTCTCCGGGTTTCCTTCCCAGCTCGCGAGATTATACTCGCCCGTTCCATCCGTCGTCTTCGTCATACCCGGCATCAGCGGGTAGTGATTCCGGTCCGGATCCCCCTTCAGCACGGCCCCCTCGTCGAGCCATAAGCTCATGTAGCTCTTCAGGAAGAGTGGCCTCGACAGGTAGGTTCCTGCCGGCAGGTACACGGTTCCATCCTTCGGGCAGGCACTGATCGCCGCCTGCAGGTAAATCGTGTCATCGGTCTCGCCGTCGCCATGAGCGCCGAAGCTCCGGACATCGAGCAGCACCGACTCGGCTTCCGTATGGAAGGACTGTGTCTCCTCTCCATCCTCTGTCCTTAAGCTCAGGGTATAATCTCTGTCCGGCTGGAGACCATCGATCGTGAGAACGTTCAGCGTCGATCGCGCACGTTCCTCACCATCGAGGAGCACACTGTACTCCTCCGGTGCATAGCAGATCGTCTGATTGTCACATTCGATAGTGACGCTCCGCTTAAACACCGCCTGGATCGTGAATTTCATGTCTTTTCTCCTGTAATCAACTAGTCAAATCTTTAACGTTATGAAATATCACCAACAAGTTTCGTAACTTGGCTTAAGTATACGAGCAAATATCACAGAATGCTTATATAAAAGGACCTTTTTTGCCTGTACTTATCTGATCGGACACTCATCTGGCATTAATTCGCCATTTGTAAGCGCTTTTTTATGAATTTTCATATCCGAAAGCTTGAGCAAATATGACAAAGTCTTATAATAGACAGGACGATGTTTAAGAAATTTATACAAATGGCGCTGCCAGAATGCATAAAATGTCGCATCCCACAGCGACAGAATACATGCACCCTATAATAAAGAAGGTACCGCTGCCGCCGAATATGCGCTTGAAAAGGTCGTCTCTTTTGCAGTAAAGAAGGAAAAAGTATGATATACTGAAAAATCAGGGCCTGCATCGCGCCTATCTCTGGAAATCCCTCGTCGGTACAGCGTACCGAGGCCCGTCTGAATCATCATATATAGTATGCCATGCCTGGGATTCATCCTCTGCAGGTATACACCGTTTTGAAGGAGAAGCTATGGGAAAGAAGCTTTTAGTCGCACAGTCCGGTGGACCGACGTCTGCCATCAACGCCACGCTGGCCGGCATCATCGAAGCTGCCATCAAGAATCCGAAGGTAAGTGATGTCCTCGGTGCCCGCTACGGCATCCAGGGCGTGCTGCGTGAGCAGTTCCTGGATCTGAGCGGTATCGAACACATCGAGGACATGCTCGCCACCCTGGCCGTGACCCCGGCCGCCGCACTCGGCTCCTGCCGCTTCAAGCTGAAGGATCCGGCACAGGACCCGTCGGAGTTCGAGGAGCTCATCCGCATCTTCCAGAAGCACGACATCGGCTATTTCGTCTATATCGGCGGAAACGACTCGATGGATACCGTCTGGAAGCTCTCCGATTATATTAAGGAGCATCATATCCCGGATATCGTCGTGGTCGGTGCGCCGAAAACCATCGATAACGACCTCTACGGTATCGATCACTGTCCTGGCTTCGGTTCTGCCGCGAAGTATATCGCGACCTCCATCTCCGAGCTGGAGCGCGAGCTCGAGGTATACGATACACCGTATGTCATCGTCGTCGAGATGATGGGCCGGAATGCCGGCTGGCTGACGGCAGCGGCCGCACTCGCCGAGAGTGCAAACAGCAACGTTCCGTATCTCATCTATCTCGAGGAGCGTCCGTTCGATCTCAACGACTTCATCTCCGATCTCCGGGGTGAGCTCGCAGTCGGTAAGGACGTCATCGTCGCCATCAGCGAGGGTATCCGTGACCGCAGCGGAAAGATGATCTGCGACTATGCCGATCGTGACCAGTCGACGGACGCCTTCGGTCACACCATCGCGACCGGTGCCGGCAAGGTGCTGGAGAACGCGATCCGCTCAAACATCGGCTGCAAGGTGCGCTACATCGAGCTGAATCTCCTGCAGCGCTGCGCAGGCCATCTCCTCTCCGAGACCGACATCACGGAGTCGACCGAGCTCGGTCGCAATGCTGTCCGCCTCGCTGTTGATGGCCAGAATGGCGTGATGTCGACGTTGACCCGTACTTCGAATCACCCGTACAGTGTAGCCTACGGTGCCGCGGACATCGCCGACATCGCGGATCGGGAGAAGAAGGTTCCGGACAGCTGGATCACCTCCGAGGGCAACGGTGTCACCGAAGAAATGCTCGAGTATCTGCGTCCGCTCGTGCAGGGCGAGCGCTCCTGCAAGTTCGAGAACGGCATTCCGAAGTACGTCGTCTTTGATAAATAACGCCCGAAAATAAGGGGGCTGTCGCTCGAGCGACAGCCCCCTTATTTTCGGGCGTTATTTATCAAAGACGACGTACTTCGGAATGCCGTTCTCGAACTTGCAGGAGCGCTCGCCCTGCACGAGCGGACGCAGATACTCGAGCATTTCTTCGGTGACACCGTTGCCCTCGGAGGTGATCCAGCTGTCCGGAACCTTCTTCTCCCGATCCGCGATGTCGGCGATGTCCGCGGCACCGTAGGCTACACTGTACGGGTGATTCGAAGTACGGGTCAACGTCGACATCACGCCATTCTGGCCATCAACAGCGAGGCGGACAGCATTGCGACCGAGCTCGGTCGACTCCGTGATGTCGGTCTCGGAGAGGAGATGGCCTGCGCAGCGCTGCAGGAGATTCAGCTCGATGTAGCGCACCTTGCAGCCGATGTTTGAGCGGATCGCGTTCTCCAGCACCTTGCCGGCACCGGTCGCGATGGTGTGACCGAAGGCGTCCGTCGACTGGTCACGATCGGCATAGTCGCAGATCATCTTTCCGCTGCGGTCACGGATACCCTCGCTGATGGCGACGATGACGTCCTTACCGACTGCGAGCTCACCCCGGAGATCGGAGATGAAGTCGTTGAGATCGAACGGACGCTCCTCGAGATAGATGAGATACGGAACGTTGCTGTTTGCACTCTCGGCGAGTGCGGCCGCTGCCGTCAGCCAGCCGGCATTCCGGCCCATCATCTCGACGACGATGACATACGGTGTATCGTATACCTCGAGCTCGCGCTCCAGCTCGGAGATGGAGGTCGCGATATACTTCGCGGCAGAACCGAAGCCAGGACAGTGATCGATACCGTAGAGGTCGTTATCGATGGTTTTCGGCGCACCGACCACGACGATATCCGGGATATGATGCTCCTTAATATAATCGGAGAGCTTCCAGACGGTATCCATCGAGTCGTTTCCGCCGATATAGACGAAATAGCCGATGTCGTGCTTCTGGAAGATGCGGATGAGCTCCTCGAACTCCGACGGGTCCTGTGCCGGATCCTTCAGCTTGAAGCGGCAGGAGCCGAGTGCGGCGGCCGGGGTCACGGCCAGGGTGGCGAGCATGTCCTCGATGTGTTCGATACCGCTCAGATCCAGGAACTGCTCACGCAGCACGCCCTGGATGCCGTAGCGGGCACCGAGGACATCACTTACCTTCGGATTCTTGATGGCAGCTTCGATGATGCCGGCCAGCGTGGCGTTGATGGCAGACGTCGGTCCACCGGACTGTGCGACTAAAAGCTTCTTTCCCATAGCTTCTCCTTCAAAACGGTGTATACCTGCAGAGGATGAATCCCAGGCATGGCATACTATATATGATGATTCAGACGGGCCTCGGTACGCTGTACCGACGAGGGATTTCCAGAGATAGGCGCGATGCAGGCCCTGATTTTTCAGTATATCATACTTTTTCCTTCTTTACTGCAAAAGAGACGACCTTTTCAAGCGCATATTCGGCGGCAGCGGTACCTTCTTTATTATAGGGTGCATGTATTCTGTCGCTGTGGGATGCGACATTTTATGCATTCTGGCAGCGCCATTTGTATAAATTTCTTAAACATCGTCCTGTCTATTATAAGACTTTGTCATATTTGCTCAAGCTTTCGGATATGAAAATTCATAAAAAAGCGCTTACAAATGGCGAATTAATGCCAGATGAGTGTCCGATCAGATAAGTACAGGCAAAAAAGGTCCTTTTATATAAGCATTCTGTGATATTTGCTCGTATACTTAAGCCAAGTTACGAAACTTGTTGGTGATATTTCATAACGTTAAAGATTTGACTAGTTGATTACAGGAGAAAAGACATGAAATTCACGATCCAGGCGGTGTTTAAGCGGAGCGTCACTATCGAATGTGACAATCAGACGATCTGCTATGCACCGGAGGAGTACAGTGTGCTCCTCGATGGTGAGGAACGTGCGCGATCGACGCTGAACGTTCTCACGATCGATGGTCTCCAGCCGGACAGAGATTATACCCTGAGCTTAAGGACAGAGGATGGAGAGGAGACACAGTCCTTCCATACGGAAGCCGAGTCGGTGCTGCTCGATGTCCGGAGCTTCGGCGCTCATGGCGACGGCGAGACCGATGACACGATTTACCTGCAGGCGGCGATCAGTGCCTGCCCGAAGGATGGAACCGTGTACCTGCCGGCAGGAACCTACCTGTCGAGGCCACTCTTCCTGAAGAGCTACATGAGCTTATGGCTCGACGAGGGGGCCGTGCTGAAGGGGGATCCGGACCGGAATCACTACCCGCTGATGCCGGGTATGACGAAGACGACGGATGGAACGGGCGAGTATAATCTCGCGAGCTGGGAAGGAAACCCGGAGACCTCCTTCGCCTCCCTCATTTCGGCGATCGGTGCAGAGCACTTCGATATCGTCGGCCGCGGCCACATCGATGGTGGCGGTGCCGAGGGGGACTGGTGGCAGAATCCGAAGGTGATGCGAACCGCATGGCGTCCGAACACCATCTTCCTGAATCGCTGCAGTCATGTACGGCTTCAGTCCATCACGGTGAAGAATTCCCCGAGCTGGACGGTGCATCCGTACTATACCGACCATATCGGCGTATACAACATCACGATCTGGAACCCATCCGATTCACCGAATACAGACGGCTTCGATCCGGAGAGCTGTGATGATATCCTGATCCTCGGTACGAAGATCTCTGTCGGCGATGACTGTATCGCCCTGAAGTCCGGAAAGTACTATATGAGTCAGAACCATCATAAGATCTCGGATCACTTCACGATTCGGAACTCCTTCCTCGAAAGAGGACACGGCAGTGTGACGGTGGGCTCGGAAGCAGCCGGTGGTGTGATCAACGTCGAGGTGGCACAGTGCATCTTCGATGGGACGGACCGGGGACTTCGGATCAAGACCCGTCGCGGTCGCGGACCGGAAACACGGTATGATGGGGTATATTTCCACGACATCATCATGAAGGACGTGCACATGCCGTTCACCTTCAATATGTTCTACTTCTGCGATCCGGACGGCCACAGCGACTACGTACAGAACCAGAGCTTCCATCCGGTGGATGATAAGACACCGACGATCGGAACGATCCGGGCCGAGAACATCACATGTACCGGTACCGATGCCTGTATGCTGGTGGCGTATGGATTACCAGAGCGCTACATTGAGAACATCGTTCTCAAGAACATAAAGGTCGACTTCCTTCCGAAATCGGAGAGAAAGCCACGCCAGACGATCATGATGGATCACTTCCCGGAGATGACCGGAAGAGCCATCTATGCGAGAAATGTAAAGCGTCTCACCCTCGAGCATGTCGAGATCACAGGCTCCGACGATACCGAGCCGGTGCTTCAGGATGTGCTGGATTATGACAGCGTCCATGTCTCGATCAACTGAGACCATAAAATCATCAACCTGGACCGAAAGGTCTTTATGTAGAGGGGCTGCATAGCAGCTTCCAAGGAGGTAAATATGAAAAAGTCATTCACAAAGGTACTTGCAGGTTCACTCGCCGCATCCATGGTGCTCGGACTTGCCGCATGTGGTTCTTCTGATTCCGGATCCACCACACAGGCTGCCGCAGAGACCACAAAGGCTGCGGAGGCTGCAGCTGCGACAACGGCAGCTGCGCAGGAGGCTTCCAGTGGCGATGCAACGCTTCGAATTTCATGGTGGGGCGGTGACTCCAGACATAACGCAACCCTTCAGATGCTCGATGAGTATATGGCAGCCAACCCTGGCGTGAAGATCGAGTCCGAGTACGGCGCATGGTCCGGCTGGCAGGATAAGATCGCAACCCAGATCGCCGGTAACTCTGAGCCGGATCTTTTCCAGATCAACTGGAACTGGCTGTGGCAGTTCAGCCCGGATGGAACCCGTTTCGTCGATATCAAGACCCTTCCGGACTTCGATCTTTCCCAGTATGATCCGGCGATCGTGGATATGATGACCATCAATGGTCATGTACTCGGTGTTCCGGTAGCTTCGACCGGCCGTGTATTCTACTACAACAAGGCGACCTATGAGAAAGCCGGCCTCGATATTCCGAAGAGCTTCGCAGACCTCCTCGCAGCAGGCCCTGTCTTCAAGGAGAAGCTCGGTGATGATTACTATCCGATGGCATGCGGCACACTCGACCTGACCATACTTCTCACCTACTACATGCAGGAGAAGTACAACAAGGCATGGGTAGAGGATGGAAAGCTGAACTACACCGTCGATGAGCTCGCCGATGGCTTCGATTTCCTGAAGAGCCTCGAGGAGAACCACGTGATTCCGACACAGGAGAAGCTGAAGGGTGATGGCGCCGATTCTTTCGATAAGAACCCGAACTTCATCGATGGACACTACGCAGGTCTGCTCGAGTGGGATTCCTCTGTAAAGAAGATGCAGAAGGCCCTCGATGAGAACCAGGAGCTCGTGATCGGTGAGTATCCGGCAGATTATGGTACACCGGCAACGGTTTACAAGGTTTCCATGGGCTTCGCGATTTCTCCGAACTCCCAGCATCAGGCAGAGGCTGCAAAGCTTCTTAACTATATGCTCAACGGTGATGGCGTGAAGACACTCGCACTTGAGAGAGGTATTCCGGCTTCCAAGGCAGCACAGGAGACACTGAAGTCCGAGGGTATGCTCGAGGGTCTCGTATACGATGCAAACCAGCTGGCGACAGCCAATGCGCCGTTCAAGCTTTCTCCGTACTATGAGGATTCAGCGCTCAAGGATGACGCAGAGGGTGCTTACCAGGAGATCATGAACAACATGTCCTATGACGATGAAGATTCGAAGGATCTCGCACAGGAGATGATCGATGCCGTCGATGAGGTTGAGGCTTCCAAGGCTTAATCGCATCCACTAAGTCAACGGATGAAACATGAAGAGGGGTCCGGACCTTTCAAGATCCGGACCCTGCTCTTATGAAAAGTTCAGCACGTACTATAGATCAGATACGGCTACCGATGAAGGTGCTGAATCGTAACCATTTCATAGCATTTATGGGGTAGACATTATGTCCAATACAAAAGCAGTGAAGCCTTCAGGCAAGTTCTGGAAAGAGAATAAGGGACTCCTCTTCATCCTTCCATGGCTGATCGGATTCCTCGTATTCAAGGGATATCCATTCCTTTCGTCGCTGGTCTACAGCTTCAGTGATGAATCACTCTTCGAGGGTATTTCCCGGTGGGGTGTATTCAACTACATAAAGATCTTTACCGACCGTAAGATCAAGACCGGTTTTATGACCACCTTCAAGTATGCATTCATGACCGTACCGCTGAAGCTCGTCTTCGCACTGTTCATCGCCTACATCCTGAACTTCAAGATCAAGGGTGTAAAGATGTTCCGTACGGTTTACTATATTCCGTCCATCCTCGGTTCTTCCGTGGCTATCGCGGTTCTCTGGAAGGCCATCTTCAAGGATGACGGTATCGTCAACATGATCCTCGGCTTCTTCGGTGTCGCCGGACCACACTGGCTGTCCAACAAGACCGCAGCGCTGTTTATCATCTGTCTCTTACGTGTATGGCAGTTCGGTTCCACCATGGTTATCTTCCTGGCCGCCCTCAAGGGCGTATCCCCGGATCTCTATGAGGCCGCTTCCCTCGACGGTGCCGGTAAGTGGAGACAGTTCTTTACGATCACCGTACCGCTGATCACACCGGTTATCTTCTATAACCTCGTAACACAGCTTGTACAGGCATTCCAGGAGTTTAACGGACCGTACATCATCACCCAGGGAGGACCGCGTGGTGCCACCACCCTCGTATCCCTGCTGATCTACAACAACGCATTTAAGAAGTACGATATGGGTCTCGCCAGTGCACAGGCATGGGTACTCTTCATCATCCTGATGATCTTTACCGCCATCCTGCAGTACAGCCAGAAGCATTGGGTTTACTATTCAGATGAGGAGGCATAAGCATGACACTCGAGAGAAAAAGACAAATCATGACCGTCATCAAGTATGTCGTCCTGATTCTGGTGGGCGTCATCATGATCTATCCACTCGTATGGATGGTGGGTGCGTCCTTTAAGACAAACGCGGAGATTTTCTCCGGCATCGGCTTCATTCCGAAGCACCCGACCACACAGGGCTATATCGATGCGTTGAAAGGCTACGGCGGAGATATCAATATCTGGACCTCCATGCTGAACACCTATAAGATCGTCATCCCGAAGGTCGTCCTGACCATCGTATCCTGCACCTTTACGGCATACGGCTTCGCACGTTTCAAGTTCAAGGGTCATGACTTCATGTTCATGCTTCTGATGGCGACCCTCTTCCTTCCGAACGTCGTACTGAACGTACCGCAGTTCATCATGTACAACAAGTGGGGCTGGGTAGATTCCCCGCTGTACCTTCCGCTGATCGTACCGACGCTCTTCGCACAGGACACCTACTTCGTCTTCATGCTGATCCAGTTCCTCCGTAATATCCCGAAGGAGCTCGATGAAGCAGCGAAGATCGACGGCTGCTCTGCCCTCGGTACCCTCTGGCATGTCATCGTTCCGGTGCTGAAGCCGGCCATGACCTCTGCAGCACTGTTCCAGTTCATGTGGTCCTCCAACGACTTCATGGGACCGCTGCTTTACGTTTCTACGCCGAAGCGCTATCCGGCCGCCATCTTCGTAAAGATGTCCATGGATGCAGATACCGGCTTCTCCTGGAACCGTATCCTCGCGCTGTCCCTGATCTCCATCATCCCGTCCCTTGTTGTCTTCTTCCTGGCACAGGATCAGTTCATCGATGGTGTCACCGCGGGTTCTGTAAAGGGTTAAGCTATGGAGCATAAACGACATCACCTTCAGGGCGATCGGGCAGCTACCGAACAGCTTCTCGATGAGTACATCGACTATCTCATGGACCACTCGGATTCCGAGCATCCGGCCTGGAATCTCGAGATGATCCGAAGCGGGAAGTGCAACAAGTGGAACTATATCGACGGCTGCATGATCACCGGCATTCTCGAGCGCTATGAGATCACCGGCGAGGCACGTTTTCTCGACTTCGCGGACCGCTTCATGAGCGGCTTCGTCGAGGAGGATGGCCGCATCCGTACCTATGATCCGGCGGAGTACTCGCTCGATAATGTGAACCCGGCAAAGAATCTTTTTACGCTGTATGACCTCACCGGAAAAGAAAAGTACCGGAAGGCCCTCGAGCTCGTACGCTCCCAGCTCAGCACTATGCCACGGACCCCGGAGGGGAATTTCTGGCATAAGCTGATCTATCCGAACCAGGTCTGGCTCGACGGCATCTATATGGCCCTTCCGTTCTATATGGAGTACGAAAAGCGCTTCGACGCAAAGAAGGACTGTGAGGATATCTGTCGGCAGATCGCCAATGTTGAGATCAGGATGCGGGACCCGAAAACCGGTCTCTACTATCATGGCTATGACGCCTCCCGGAAGATGTACTGGGCAGATCCGGACACCGGCTGCAGCCCGAACTTCTGGCTGCGTGCCGAGGGCTGGTTCATCCTGGGCCTCGTCGATGTACTGGAGATCATGATGGATCTCCCGATGCAGGCCGAAAGCGTACATCTCCAGCACATGCTGCTGGACCTCGCGAAGGCACTCTCGAAGTATCAGGATCCGAGCGGACTCTGGTATCAGCTGATCGCGCTTCCGGAGCTCGAGGGAAATTACCTCGAAACCTCCGGCACCGCGCTGATCAGTGCCGCACTGCTGAAGGCGGTACGCCTCGGCTTCCTGCCGGAGAGCTTCCGTGCGGTAGGTGAAAAGGCCTTCTATGGCATCGTCGATCGTCGCCTGACGAAAAACGCAGATGGAACACCATGTGTGACGGGCATCTGCCTCGTCGGCGGGCTCGGAGGAGAGCAGCATCGTGATGGTTCCGCCGCCTACTATCTTTCCGAACCGGTGGTTCAGAATGATGCGAAGGGCGTCGGCCCGCTGCTTCTTGCCTACACCGAGATGCTACGATAAACTAAAGGGTGTGCATGGGTTCCATGCATGCCCTTTTTTCAACATTCCGAAAACATAGGGAAAGACATATCCATGGGCGGCGTACCATCGTGTGCCCGGAGGAAGCAGTAGATCGAACCGTCCGATGACGATTCTGACATAAAGAGGAGGAAACCATGGCTGAGCACGGGGATGTCAACCTTCATAACTCGCGACTGGAGCTCGTATTTGAAAAGCGAATTCCGGGTCTTCGCGTATCCGAGGCAGTGCGTCATCATCGCTTCATCATGCGGAGTCGGCATGTACACGAGACCATCGAGCTGCACTTCATCCTCGAGGGACAGCGGCTCATGTTCGTAGACCGGGAGACCTACCGCCTCTCCCCGCACTCTGCCATCGTCGTCAATCATAATCTCATCCATAAGACCTCGACGGCACCGGGCTTTCCACCGGATCATCATAATTTTATCCTGCAGCTGGACCGGTCACGCTTCGATCAGATCCTGCGGGTCGCCGGGCTCCGGGGCTTCGATGATTTCGGTGAACGCTTTAACGGCGTCGCAACGTTCAACGACAGCGAGTGGCGGCTGATTCTTGCCGTGATATCCGAATTTAAAGCGATGTGTGAAGAGGATAAAATGGGAGGGGCTGTCTCCATGGAGGACGCCCATGCCTTTTTATACCTTCAGACACTTGAGCTGGCCAGCATCTTCGCGAAGGCGAGACGCCGGCTGCTCCAGGCGGAGCTCGAGGCAAACCAGAAAGCCGTACCGGAAACCGTCGTGAAGACGGGTGTGCATCAGAAGGTACATGAGGTCGCACTCTATCTGCAGACCCATATTCACGAGAGCGTTTCGCTCGAGGAGCTGGCCCAGCGTTTCTTCATGAGCCGCTCCTATCTGACCCGGAGCTTCCGGAACGTCACCGGTTTCTCCGTCGTCGAGTATATGACCTACATCCGGATCCAGAAGGCGCAGCAGCTCCTTCGGGAGTCCGACCGTTCCATCACCGAAATCGCTGATCTCTGCGGCTTCGGAAACATCACGTATTTCGAAAAGGTATTTAAGACGACCACCGGCCATACGCCGGTACAGTATCGTAAAACCGTCGACACCAGTATAAAGGAGAAAAGATGATTCAGTTTGGTATGCGTGTACATGACATCTGTCCGAAGGGCAGTGTGTGCGAGGTGCTGGATGAGGTGCAGAAGCTGCACATCCACTATATTCACCTCGCGATGAATAAGAGCTTTTCCGATGTGGATACCTCCGTCGGCCATTTCAGTGCAGGCCTCGGCGATTATGTCGCTTCGGAGTTACGGAAGCGGGACCTCCATGTCTCCATCCTCGGCTGCTATATCAATCCGGCCCATCCGGACGAGGAGAAGCGGCTTCAGCAGGTACAGCGCTTCATCGAGCATATGAAGTATGCGAAGCTGATCGGCGCAGACATGGTGGGGACCGAAACCGGACGTGCCGATCCGGAGATGAAGGTCGTACCGGAAACCTATACCGAGGAAAACTACCTCCGTGTGCTGGACAGCTTTAAGCGGATCCGGGATGCAGCGGAAAAGCTCGGCGTGATGGTCGGCGTCGAGAGCGTGTATAACCACACCTTACGCTCACCGGAGATGATGCGTCGCTTCCTCGATGACATCGATTCCGTGAACTTCGACGTCATCCTGGATGCGGTGAATCTCATCACCCCGGAGCTTGAGCACGACCCGGCCGGACAGAATGCCCTGATCCGTCAGGCCTTTACGCTCTATGGCGACCGCATCACGACGCTCCATATGAAGGACTGTGTCTTCGAGGGCGAGGACCAGAAGTACCGTCATCCGGGCGAGGGCATCTTCTGTTATGAAGAGCTGATGCGTCAGGTAGCACAGTGGAAGCCGTACATCATCGGTACCCTCGAGAATTCTTCTCCGGACCGCTATGCAGCGGACTGCGCTTATCTCCGGGCCATGTACGAGAAGTACGCCATCTGACGCCGGCCCTCCGGATCCCCTGCCTGGGCGGCTGAGCGGCTATCCGCAAGAAGGGGCTTGTATTTCTGCGCCCTTTGCGATATGGTGGATAGATAAGTGCCGGAAAACGGGCACGGGAACGTTGTGTAGTGCCACGCGGAGGGTGGTAAGTGAATTTATGGTTGGACGATTGTTACTGCTGATTGTGCTGATTCTGATTAATGGACTTTTTTCCTGCGCAGAGATTGCCGTGCTGCAGGTCGGTGATGCGAAGCTTCGCAAGCTGAGCGAGGATGGCAATAAACGGGCAGACAAGCTGCTCAGGCTGACCGTCGAGCCGGCGAAGTTTCTCTCGACGATTCAGGTGGCGATCACGCTGGCCGGATTCCTGTCGTCGGCGTTTGCGGCGGACAGCTTCGCGAAGCCACTCACCGATGTGGTTCTGCTGACCGGACTTCCGGTTGCACGGGAGGTCATCGAGAACGTCGCGATCATCCTGATCACCATGATCCTTTCCTATGTCAGCATCGTGTTCGGCGAGCTGGTTCCGAAGCGGCTGGCACAGGCCTATACCGAGAAGATCGCACTCAGCATCGCCGGCATCCTGGAGCTGGCATCGACGATTTTCGCCCCGTTCGTATGGCTTCTTACCGCTTCGACCAATCGTGTACTGCGCATGCTGGGCATCCGACCAGAGGATGTCGAGGAGAAGGTGTCCGAGGAGGATATCAAGCTGATGCTCGATGAGGGTACCGAGAAGGGCACGATCGAAACCGTCGAGAACGAGATGATACAGAACGTCTTCGAGTTTAACGACCTGACCGTGGAGGATGTCTGCACGCATCGTCCGGATGTGGCGATGCTGTATCTCGAGGACACGGACCGTCAGTGGCGGAAGACGATCTACAGCCATCGCTATGCGATCTATCCGATCTGTGGTGAGGATGATGACGATATCGTCGGTGTACTCGATACGAAAGACTATTTCCGCCTGCCGGATCAGTCTCGTGGAAATGTCATGAAAAACGCGGTCGACAAGCCGTTCTTCGTGTCGCAGAACATGAAGGTGTCGGATCTTTTCGCGACGATGAAGCGCACACGGAAGTACTACGCCATCGTCATCGATGAGTACGGAGGTATGACGGGCATCGTCACCGTGCATGACCTGATCGAGGCCCTCGTGGGCGATCTGCAGGATGAGGATGAAGTGCCGGAGCCGGATCCGATCGAGGCGATCGGCGAGAACGAGTGGATCGTACTCGGCACGGCGGACATCGAGGATGTCAAC
>Ga0129313_1000840_pt1 | contig 22337 bp, 21 predicted proteins | sample O1105metagenome_FD_94436 | JGI IMG/M metagenome (GOLD analysis project Ga0129313, IMG submission 94436) | Orangutan group fecal microbial communities from fecal samples from Wisconsin, USA - O1105 metagenome | ecosystem: Host-associated > Mammals > Digestive system > Large intestine > Fecal...
AAAAACCGCTATTTCGGTACACGATACCTTGAAACGCTCGTAGCTGAGGCTTATTCACTGAGATATGAAAGATTGAAAAATCTTGAAATTTCAATAAAAAACACTTGATTATATGAGGAGGTGTTAACGATGAATCTGACAAACCAAAAGAACAGCACTGTTGGCGTTCTGTGCGCCATCAGTTGTGAAATCATCTACGGTCTCAGCTATATTTTTACTAAACAGGCAACAGCTTGCGCCAGCGCGTTTGCTTTGTTAGGGTGGCGTTTTTTAATTGCTGCCCTTGTGATGAGCCTATGTGTGCTACTTGGTTTTATAAAAGTAAACCTAAAAGGAAAAGGCCTTAAACCGCTATTGATTGTGGCGTTGTTTGATCCTTGCATATATTTCATCGCAGAGACAGTCGGCATTAGCCACACAACTGCATCAGAAAGTGGCGTGTTTCTTGCCTGCATTCCGATTGCATCACTTGTTGCATCTACTTTTATTCTAAAGGAGAAACCTACTAAAATGCAGGTAATCGGCATTTTGATTACCTTGGTCGGAGTGCTTATTACGGTCTTCGCAATCACCGCATCATCAAGTTTATCAGTTCTTGGGTATGCGTTTCTTTTAATTGCCGTAATCTCCTATGCCCTATACAGTGTATTCGTTGACAAAGCTTCCTCATATACAGGCGCAGAAATCACATATATCATGTTAGTAGCCGGTGCAGCTCTGTTTGTTTTGCTCGCCGTTGCAGAGGCAGGCTTACATGGGACATTTGCCGAACTAGTACGCTTACCTTTTCAGGAGAAAGATTTTCTAGTTGCAATCTTGTATCAGGGAATTGGCTGTTCTGTCTTAGCTTTTTTCCTTTCTAACCTGGCAATTTCCAAAATCGGAGTCAACCGCACATCTTCTTTTATTGGAATATCAACGGTTGTTTCAATTTCAGCAGGCGCCTTTTTACTACGAGAAGCCTTCACTACCTATCAGATAATAGGCGCAGTCATTATTATTGCCGGGGTGTATACCGCAAATATCAAATGTGCAAAAGTGTAGCGCCGTTTCACTCCACACCTTATTCATATGATTCTACTCTACGGCGTATTTTCAAATTTTTGATTTTTTCTGCAAATGTCAGGCAGACTATCTGAAAGAATCAGGATTTTCAATTAACAAAGTAGACGACTAAGGACACAAAACCGGGGTACAACGCCCCGGTTTAACTTTGCCCTTAGCAATTATTTACCATAATGTCAATAATCTCATCGTTAGTTTCTTTCATGCCGTTCTTTCCAAGGCGTCCCACGTTTCGAATTGTTGCATCAGCTCCCTTTGTGACAATTCCATCGCCCGCACGGAACTGCTGTCCACGGATGTACATATTGTAACCGAGGATTCCCGCATCTACTGCAGCCGCAATTTTCGCTGCACATGAGGCTTTTGCGCCGTCGCACACGATGCCTGAGGTAATGGCAAGTGCATTCACCACGGTATGTATGATTTCATCAAAACCGCCTCCGCACAAGTAGGCTATTCCTGTTCCCGCAGCCGCTCCAGCACACACGGCACCACAGTAAGCGCTTAGTCTACCGATACCAGTTTTCTGATGAATCGCAACTAGATTTGATAAAGCTAAAGCTCGATATAGCTTTTCTTCGGATACACCAAACTCTTTTGCGTATTCAATAACCGGCAAAGAACAAGTCATTCCCTGGTTGCCGCTTCCAGAGTTTATGATAACTGGGAGTTCGCATCCATTCATTCTTGCATCAGATCCCGCTGCAGCTTTTGCCTTGGCTCTTGTTCGGATATTATCCCCTTCCATATCAAGGAGTACGCTGCCAATATTTGCACCATAGTCTCCTTTTAAACCTTCTTCTGCAATTTCAGTATTATATTCAATCTGACGCTCCAAAACTTCGCAAATATCTGCAATATCTACAGTCTGTACAAAATCCCAGATGCTTTCAATGTCTAATAGTGTTCTATCCGTTAGACCCTCTTCACCTTCTCCGTCAACCTTTACTTCTAGCAGTTTTTCCCCATTCTTTTCAACGAGAACAATATTTGTATGGTAATTTACAATGCGTACTTTTGCATAGGATTCACCACGGAAAACAGTTACGCCTATTTCAAAAGTAAGACCATTATCAACATGCTTTACTTCTATTGGAACACGAGAAAGAAATTCTTTCATAAGTTCGCATTCTTCAGGTGTTACAGAAGCTATGACTTCTAATTCTTTTTCTGCCTTCCCAGCAACAATTCCTGCTGTAACTGCTGCAGGAATTCCCTTTAAATGATCTGTATTTGGAACAATCACAGATTTAACATTTTTTATAATGCTTCCACTTGCTTCAACTTCTATTTTATCAGGCGTTTCCCCAAGCACATCCCTGGCTTTTGCTGCTGCATAAGCTAATGCTATTGGTTCCGTACAGCCCATAGCCGGCACCAGTTCTTCCTTCAATATCTGGATATATGCGCTATACTTTTCGTCTGTCTTCTGCATCTTCCGTTCTCCTATTCTGTCTATACTAAAAATTTAACTCTGCTTAATATTCTATCAGAATTAAATAAATTATCAAAACTTTTTTGCTATGCATAATAACGCAGATTACAATACAAAATGGTACGAAATTGCACAAGCGCTATAACAGGCAGAGGATTGTAGGACTGATTAAACGTAGGAATATGCAATAATTTTCTTTATTGTTCTTTGACTATTTATCCTCGTCATCAATGGAATTTCTCCCTGAGAAATACCCGTCAGCGCAGTAGATTGCAGCCACTGGATTGTGTCCGGTTACTCGATCCTTGGCAACTAGAGTGGTTACTGGTGCCTCGCAATAGCGATAGAATAAGGAATCGTGGCCTACGCAAAGGCCTAGGCAGATGTTGAATTCTGTTTTTGACTGATTGAGTAACTTAGCTTGAGCTATTGGATTGCAAATTGACTCTTCCACCAGTTCCTTTTGAAAAGGCGTGCACTCTATGTGATGGCCTGGTGTGGACAGGTTTTCCTCAGTAAATCCAACCTTGCTTTTGGGGATATTGCCTGTTTTACAACCCACAGAAATCACCTGAAATCCTTGCTTACACAGAATCCGATCTACTATTGCAGCTTCTTTATGTAATCCCATACAAAACCCCATTCCTAGACGCTTATACCCCCTGCGATGAGCAAATTCCGCCACCTCACGCAGGCGTGGCCATTGACAATAGCCTAACACTTCAATGGCTGAGCTAGTCAGAAAAAATTCATGGTTCTCAGGTTTAGCGTATTCTTCTATTATCTGCTCAAAGAATTCATTGTCTCGCATAGGACAGTTCTTTGGCATTTTTTCTTTATCGCCTGTCTCGCAGGCATTGATGGTACAGCTTGCACAAGTAAACATCAGTTCCTCCTCAATATATACTTTTATCTCTGCAAGATCATTTTGTGCTTCTAGTATATCCTATCTGCTGTAAAATTCAACAGCAATTTTTACAACACCTCTAATTTGAACAATCATATGAAATTATTAGGAAAAGTGGTAGAATGTAAATAAGCAAAAATTAAATTTAGATTCATAAGGTTTAGAAAGGCTTCAAATTATGTGTAAATATAAAATTTTAGATTTGGACAAATGGCCTCGTAGAGAGCATTACAAATATTATACGGAAAAGCTAAAGGTAGAATTCAATGTAACTGCTAATGTGGATGTGGGGGTTTTGACCGAGTTCTGTCACAGCCGGGGGTATAAGTTCTACCCGACCTTTATTTACTGCGTGAGCAAGACACTAAATCGCATAGAGAATTTTCGCATGTTCAAGAATGCGGATGGGCAGTTATGTGTATGGGAAAAGATTGTACCTAACTACACGATTTTTCATAAGGATGACTGCACTTTTTCTGATTGCTGGACGGACTATACGGAGGACTTTGAGGCTTTTTATGAGGCGATTACGTCTGATATGGCCAAATATGCCGATGTGAAAGGAATTAAGGTGAAGGCCAACCAGCCGCCAAATTTCTATTGCGTTTCCTGCGTTCCATGGATTGCATTTACCGGATGTAGCAGCAAGGTGGCTGACGGCGTACCTAATTTTTTCCCTATAATTACTGCCGGAAAGTATGAGGAATGTGGTGGCAAAATTAGCATGCCTGTCAATATCAATATTGGCCATGCAGTAGCTGACGGCTACCACACAGGTTTGTTTTTCCAATACTTACAGGAGGAAATTGAAAAATTCTCGTGAAAAAATACATCCTTGCAATTACCATCTTTTTCCGATATAATATCCGAGGTATAAGTCTGCAAAAGGGGCAGACGTTTCTACCAACCGCCAAACAGGTTGACTACCGCTTGTGTAGTCAACTTTTTTTGAGGAGGAAACAGAAATGTATGACGTATTAATTATCGGTGCCGGTCCCGGAGGCATATTTGCAGCCTACGAATTACTAGAGAAGAAACCCGGCCTAAAAGTTGCAATCTTCGAAATGGGCAACGAACTAAAAAAGCGTCACTGCCCTATCGACGGCGACAAGGTAAAAACCTGCATCCATTGCAAAAGCTGTTCAATCATGAGCGGTTTTGGTGGCGCCGGCGCATTCTCAGACGGCAAATATAACATAACCAACGACTTCGGCGGCACGCTGCACGAGTACATCGGCAAGAAAACAGCCCTGGACCTGATGCACTACGTCGATGAAATAAATCTAGCTTACGGTGGCCAAGGAACCAAGCTCTATTCGACAGCCGGTTCCGATATCAAGACTTCCTGCATCTGCAACGGCCTTCACCTGCTTGATGCCTCAGTCCGCCACTTAGGAACTGACATCAACTACGTCGTTTTAGAGCACCTGTATGAACACCTGAAGGATAACGTAGACTTCTGTTTTAACAGCTTAGTCGAAAAAGTCGAAAAAACTGCAGACGGCTACATGGTCTACGCCAATGGTAACTCCTATGAAGGTAAACAGTGCATAATCTCTGCCGGACGTAGCGGTAGCAAGTGGATGGAGAAAATCTGCAGCGACCTTGATATTAAGACCAACTCGAACCGTGTGGACATCGGTGTTCGCGTGGAACTTCCTGCCGGAATTTTCGCCCACTTAACTGATGAATTATATGAAAGCAAAATAGTTTATAGAACATCTAAATATGAGGATCTTGTGCGTACATTCTGCATGAATCCAAAAGGTCAGGTTGTAAATGAAAACACCAACGGAATCGTAACCGTAAACGGTCACAGCTACGAAGATCCTGCTAAGCAAACAAATAACACAAACTTTGCCCTCCTAGTAGCAAAGCATTTCTCAGAGCCATTTAAAGATTCCAATGGATATGGTGAAAGCATTGCAAGACTAAGCAATATGCTAGGTGGTGGAGTTATCATTCAGCGCTTCGGAGACTTGATCAGAGGCAGAAGAAGTACAGAAAAAAGAATCAAGGAATCCTTCACTGTGCCTACACTTAATGCAGCAGCCGGTGACTTGAGCCTTGTACTACCAAAGAGAATCTTAGATGGCATAATCGAAATGATTTATGCCCTTGACAAAATAGCTCCTGGAACTGCCAACGACGACACCTTGCTATATGGAGTCGAAGTAAAGTTCTACAATATGGAAGTTGAACTGGATGACAATCTAATGACTTGCCACGATGGACTTTACATTATAGGAGATGGCAGTGGAATCACCCATTCCCTATCCCACGCCTCTGCCAGTGGAGTATACGTAGCAAGACAAATTGCTCAAAGGCTTTTATAGCTACCTCCTCTCGGAGTACCGTGTCACGAGGCGGTGTCATGCCGCGAGACAAGGTGATGGCATTTGCCGAGGCATTGCTTATTTTCGTGACTTTACGGCACCCATCTGCCAAGACACGCCTTATTTTCGGGACTTTACGGCACCCATCTGCCGAGACACGCCTTATTTTCGGGACTTTACGGCACCCATCTGCCAAGACACGCCTTATTTTCGGGACTTCCCGGCAAATTATGTGCCGTAGACTAAGTGTTTTCTAGCCTTCGCCGGCAGATGCATGCCGTAGACTAAGCGTTTTCTAGCCCTCGCCGGCAGATGCATGCCGTAAACTAAGCGTTTTCTAGCCTTCGCCGGCAGATGCATGCCGTAAACTCATGGTCTGGCTATCAATCCTGGCACATTTAGACCAATTTAACATCGCCAGTACCATGCCATCTGTGCCTACCGCATTAATATACATTTTGGCGAATGTTAATACCAATACAACGCTAATAAATCCTAGAAACTCACAAAATTTTGGAGTGATTTTAACATTGACCCTAGCTATATAAGTAGTAAAAAGAACAAGTTGTCCCATTTCCTATATAATTATAAGAAATGGGACAACTTGTTTTATGTCATCATAGAAATTTGGTACTGGCCATATCGAAAGCATTAAAATGTTCCACAAATGATAGAATCCCATAGCAGAACAGCATTGCATAGACTATTAATAGCTTAACGCCAGCTAAATCCTCATACATCCTACCCTGCCTCGGCCAACTTTTATCTTATTTTCGGCTTCAAGTTTGCGAATCAGCTTTCTCAGCTTATCATCGCTAAGTTTGATTCCTCTTGCACGCAGTTCATTTAATATTGATGTTCGCCCAATGCCGCAAAGCTCCGTGGTGTGCGCTGAAATTATAGACATAACAAGGGTTTCAAGTTGATCAGCTGGCGCGCGGCCGGGCGCGGGTGCGGCACACTCAACGTAATTAGGGCCTGGCGCAAAGCCCACAGCGCGTGCAATGTTTGTCGCATACGCGGGCGCCGTTGCTGGGGCCTCAGCGTATGCAATGCTTTTCGCGTCTGTTGGGATTTCCCCATAGCCTGAAAAAGCGGGTGCTTTAGCCGCAGATAGCACGGCGACAGGTAATTCGCCTAGGGTGATGTAATAGTCAGCTGCGTTCCTTAGCTCACGAACATTGCCTGGCCAGCGGTAGTTCTCCATTGCCGCCTTTTCCAGGGCGGACATTTCGTCGAATTTTTCACCAACGAAACACCTAAAGAGCAAACTAATGTCCTCTTTTTTCTCTCTTAGGGCAGGCATAGTAATGGGAATATTACAAAGCCTGTAATACAAATCTTCGCGAAATTCTCGATTTTTAATGGCATCAGAAAGGTTTTTATTAGTAGCTGCAACTACTCTAATATCGAGGTTTATGACCTTGTCGCTACCGATTCTTGTAATCTGTTTTTCTTGAAGAACACGTAGTAGTCGCGCCTGAAGATTCAGCGACATGTCCCCTATCTCGTCGAGAAAAATTGTACCACGGTTAGCCTGTTCAAAGAGCCCAATTTTTCCCTGCGGCGAAGCTCCCGTAAAAGCGCCCTTCTCATATCCAAAAAGCTCACTTTCAAGAAGCGACTCAGGCAGAGCCGCACAGTTAATGGCCACAAAGGGTTTTTCCTTTCTTCGAGAAAAGTTGTGAATCGACTGGGCTAGCAGTTCTTTGCCGGTGCCACTCTCCCCATTTATCAAAACAGTATAATCCGTCACAGCTATTTTCTTCGCAAGACCAACGGTTTTCTTCATTACATCGCTTTTGTAAATAATATCATCAAAAATGTACTTTGCTACAAGCCCCCTCTTCATCAGCTGCTTGTTAAGGTCAATCTCCAGATTCTTTATATCTGTCTCAGCACTGAAACGAAGAGAATATCCTATTATCTGATCCATTACTCGAATAGTCGTCTTCGCAACAATATAATGATTGTTCTGGAACTTTATAAACTTATCACTGTAGTCTTCTGTTGCGAAAAGCTCTAAAAAAACATCCTCGAAAATTTCCTTAAGAGACAAAGCCTTGCTTCCTGCCAGGTTAAATGTAATATCAGCCTTATCATTATAGTGAACAATATTATAGCTATTATCCAAAATAATCACTGATTCTCTTGACTCCTGGATAGTCTGCTTTAGCATCTGATCCTTGATGCTGTCGGTAATATATCTTTTCCCCGTACTTCCCGTCGTCCTCTGAATATAAGAAAGCAGATTTCTTGTAACCTCACGATTATTTAAATTCAGTTTATTAATAATAGTAACGAATGTATTGGTATCAATGCACCTGTTATGCACATTAATAATATGCTCAATGTATGAAGGTACCAAATCCTCTTCCGCTGGCGTAATTGCAACCTTGATGTGATCATATCTGCCATCATCTTCCCTTATCATATATGGTATAAGATTCAGATGGTTCAAACCCAGCTCATATAAGCTATTTGTTGTCTGAATAGTACTTTCCCTGGAGTCATTTACAACAAGTACTTCTGTACCTGACGCAAGAGCATATACCTCGTCAAGATATTTCCGTTCGAAAGTTCTGGCCATTACCATAACCTTATCAAGAGAAGAAATATACTCCCTCATAGGATATACCCTATCCTTGTACAAAACAAGGTACAAATCGCCATCATCAATATCTCCTGGCTCAATTTCATCAAGGAAGCATATCTTTACATTTGCAAAACTCTCAAATACAAACCTTAAATCATCGAATAAATTCATACACGTTTCTGTTTTTTGCCTATTGTTAAAAACAATATAAATTGTCTTCATCATTTATTTTCTACCCCTTATCCTATTATGGCTATAGTTTTCATCCTATTAATATACACGTTTATCCTATAATTATAGGATAAAGCAAGAGAAATTACAAGTATTACTCAAGTATCATTAAGGCGCTCTTCCGTCAATTTAGTGTAAATTCCAAAGCTTTCTCCTACTCATGGTGAATTGGCACAAATCTTGCCATATATATGGCGTGCTACGAAATTATATACTGTTATAAGAAGGAGAAATATTATGTTTGCTATTTTTGAAAGTATTACAAACTGGTTATGGGGATTACCTCTTTTAATAACCATTCTAGTAACAGGTGTATTCCTTACAATAAGATCTGGATTCTTCCAGTTCCGTCATTTTGGATACATCATAAAAAACATGTTTAACAAAGAAAGCCGTGAAGGTGTTGGAGACGACGGTAAATCGCTAACACCTTTCCAGGCTATTTCAATTGCCATCGGAGGTACAGTTGGTGTTTCCAACATGTCCGGCGTTGCAACTGCCATTGCTGTAGGAGGTCCTGGTGCCCTATTCTGGCTATGGGTTGCTGCACTACTTGCTATGATTATCAAGATGTGTGAGGTAACTCTTGGTGTTTATTACAGACAGAAACAGGAAGATGGAACCTACATCGGCGGACCTACTTTCTACATGCAGAAAGGTTTAGGAGAAGAAAAGAAATTCCCACTTTGGGGACTATTTGCAGTAGGATTCGGTGCAATGATCTTCAGCACATGGTTCATCACAGCTCAGAACTACACAGTTTCAGAAGCTATCGGAACTACATTTAAGATTCCTTTTATCGTTCCGTCAATCGTTTACGTAATCGGAATTTACTTCGTAATTTTCGGTGGCGTAAAGAAGGTTGGTAAACTTGCCGCATATCTAGTTCCGTTCATGTGTACATTCTACGTACTAGGTTGCTTAATTATCTTAATCAAAAATGCCGATGCAGTTCCTGGCACATTTGCTATGATTTTCAAGGGAGCATTTACAACTCAGGCAGCCACTGGTGGTTTTGTTGGCGCGGGAGTTGCAACAACTATGAGACTTGGTTTTGCTAGATCCGTATACTCCAACGAAGCCGGCTGGGGTACTTCACCAATGGTACACGCTTCTGCAAACACAGACCACCCTATTAAGCAGGGCCTAATGGGAGCATTTGAAGTATTCATGGACACAATCGTAGTTTGTTCAGTAACAGGCCTTGTAGTTATTGCAACTGGATTCTGGAACTCAGGACTTCAAGGCTCTGAATTAACATTAACAGCTTTTGAATCAGGAATGGGCTACATCGGAAGAGTGCTTATTGCTGTATCAATCTTCCTATTTGGATTAACAACATCAACTGGCTGGTTCACATACTACAGCGTAATTCTAAAGCACTGGCTTGGAAACAATGAGAAAGTTCTTAAAATTGCAGAAAAGGTATTCATCCTTGGAACTCCGTTATGGGGTATGCTCGTTACTGTTTTGAACGTATACAGCAATGGTACACCTGCTCAGTTATGGACAATCTGCGACTTCACAACAGTAGTTCCAACATTCGTAAACGTTCTTACTCTATTCATGTTAAGCGGAACATTCGTAAAACTGTTAAAGGACTACAAAGCTCGCTATATGGGAATCGGTAAGGTTGACCCAGAGGTTGACTTATTCTACGAAAACAAAAAAGCTAGAGAAATTGAAAACTAGAAATCGAGGACCTGAAATGGATAAAATTTTTTACAATGCAAAAATCAGAACATTAGATGATAGCAATAGTACTGCCGAAGCAATCGGTGTGGAAAATGGAAAAATCGCTTTCATCGGAAGTAACGAGAAAGCCCTTACCCTTCAGTGCGATGATAAAATTGATTTAGAGGGCAGACTGCTGCTCCCTGGCTTCGTTGACTCTCACCTGCACATGCTTCACTACGCTTTTGTAGAGAAATCAGTTAAATTATTTGATTGCAAAAGCGTCGAAGATTGTCTGAAGCTTGCAAAAGAAAGGCTCGAAAGTGTATCAAAACCGACTTGGCTTTTCTGCCGTGGTTGGAACCATGAGAATTTCACTAACCCTCGTTATCCGCACAAGGATGAGTTGGACGCTCTTTCTACTGAAATTCCAATTATTATGGTGAGAGTTTGCGGGCACGTTGCAGTTTGCAATACCCGTGGCCTTGAGTTACTCAAACAAATTCCTCAGTTCCCTGAGATAGCACAAGATGTAGATCTTGACACAGGCCTGCTGAAGGAAAATGCAGTGCAATTCTACTATTCTGTTCTTGAAGCGCCGTCTCAGAACGAGGTTGAGGACTTCATCAAGCACGGTATACGAAAGCTCAACGAAGCCGGAATCACTGGCATTCAGTCTGACGACCTGGCTTCTCTTCCGGGAAAAAACTGGAGAAGAATCATGGATTCATTTATGGCTCTTGACCAGAGAGATGAAATGAATCTTAGAATCTACGAGCAGTGTCTTTTTGAAAGATTAGAAGACGCTAAAGCCTTTGTGGAAGAAGGTTTCCGCACAGGTCAAAGGGGAAAATTCTTCACCGTTGGTCCAATGAAGATGCTTCAGGATGGGGCTTTAGGTGCAAGAACAGCAGCAATGAATGAACCTTATGAAAATGATGGCGGCAATATCGGAATCAGCATCTATACTCAGGAAGAACTTGATGATATCATCGCTTTTCACGACAAACACCATATGCAGGTTGCAGTCCACTGCATCGGCGACCGTGCTATGGATATGGTTATTGAGGCCATTGAAAAATCCCCTTACCGTAAGGAAAATCCAAAAAACAGACACGGTATTGTCCACGCTCAGATTACTAATCAGCGCATTTTAGAAAAGATGCAGAAAAATGAAATTCTCGCATACATTCAGCCTGTTTTCGTCGATTTAGATATGGATATTGTCGAATCTAGAATCGGTGCTCATCGCATGGACAAGGTTTATGCATGGAAGAGTATGCTTGATATGGGAATTCACGCATCCGGCGGATCCGATGCGCCTGTTGTAAGTTTTGATGTTCTGGAAAATATATATTTTGCTGTAACCAGAAAAAATATTAACGGCCAACCTGCTGAGGGCTGGATTCCATCTGAAAAGCTTTCTGTAGACGAAGCTGTAAAACTATTCACCAAATACGCTGCCTACGCTTCATACACTGAAGACGAATGCGGCACCCTGGAACTCGGCAAATGGGCTGATTTAGTCGTTTTAGACGAAGACATTTATGAAGTCGACCCTGATGAAATCAAAGATGTAAAGGTCGATATGACAGTTCTTGCCGGAAAAACAGTATACGCCCGCGCGTAGCGGCATTGCGGTGTGAACCGCACGGCCTGGCTATCAATTCTGGCACATTAGGCCTATTTTGACATCGCTAGTACCAAGCCATATTGCCCTGGCGTATATTTACACAATATTAAGAATATTAATCTATTATTTCCAGAATAATTAGGTAAATAAACGTGCTTTTCTACTCGGTTAGTAACATTTCTAACCTACTAAAATAGAATCCTGTTATTTTAAGCAAAAAATCTGCCCCTTATCTGAAAAAAATCAGGTATTAGGGCAGATTTATTAGTTTCAAAATTACGACTTGGTACTGGGCATTTCAAAAACCCTCGAATGTGCCAAGATTGATAGATTCGCATTGCCTAGTGCCTATGCATAGAGCTCAGGACTGAAATTATGCACTGAACCAAAGCTATTGTTCTACATTTTATGTACCAGAATTATTCTTCTTTTCAACTTCTACTTTTCACCATATGTGTTATCAAAATCTTTTAATACTCCTAATAGACCTCCTGATAAAATATTAGCGAACTTTTCATTATCTTCTAATGAGTCCACAGTCCATCCATCAAAACCCACAACATAAGTTATGCATTTTGCTTAGTATCTATCTGAAAAATGTGTTAGAATATAGTTAGTTATGCATTTAAGGAGGCTCGGAATGAACCGTTTCAAACAATTATATGGAATTACCCTTACAAATAAATTGGTACACGAGATAGTCTTTGTGCTTATGGCCTTCGAGGTTATTTTTGCGTTTTCATATCTTGGATACATTGAACTTCCAAACGTATCAAGCACAACGCTTCATGTTATCGTTATTGTTGCAGCAATGACTCTTGGCTCTCGAGGAAGCGTACCTGTGGTTTGCGTGTTTGCTTTCACGTCCATGTGGATAGCCACATATTCTACTTCGGCCCTTGATCAGCTTTTCTCCCCCTTCATCAGTGGAGCACCAGTTAGATCACTTACACTCGTGCTAGCAAGAATTGCCTTTGCGGTTATAGCTAGTGCCCTCTTTGGACTATTTTTCAGAAAAGAGCGCAAGCACGTTTATTGGGGAATATCCGCTATTGCAGTACTGAGCACTTTCATTCATTCCTTTATGGTGTTCATAACATTACACTTCTTTTTTCCAATGCATTTTCAGGCTATACGCGTAGATTTACTATCCCTTCCTTGGGTTCAGGACTGGGTTTCCTACGTTTCGGCAGCTTTAGCATGTTGCCTGGTTCATCACATTCTTTCAAAAGAAAAAGTGAAGGACTACCTTTCATATCTTTGTAATAATGCTGAGGCGATTCAAGAAGATGCATCATATGACAAGGCTCTCTTTTGGGCAAAAATAAGCGCAGGAATAATAGGCATACTGTGCGTTATGTATCTGCGAAATAGAATTTTATCAGAATTCTATAATCAGGGAATTGAAGTTGGAAGCATGCTGAGAATTGATATAACTGCTATTTTAATCCAGCTACTCTTTGCCCTAGCCTGCCTGCTAGGAATCATATTTGTAGTCATCAGATGGATTAACGAGTTCTACGTAATTCAGCGCGAAAGAATGAGCAAGGTGCTAACTGAGCAGAGCCAGAAGCTTTCAGTAGATCCTCTGACCGGTGTATTTAGCCGTTTCGCATATATTGATACTATCAAAACTTATGAAGAAAATCGCCCACAGGACTTGGTCGCATTTCTAATTGACATAAATGGCTTGAAATCCGTGAACGACGCCAAGGGCCACGAGGCCGGAGATGAATTAATCTGTGGCGCCGCTCAGTGCATTACGAAAGCCTTTGCCGGCAAAGGCACAACCTTCAGAATCGGCGGTGACGAATTCGTAGTCTTTGCAAATATGCAGGCACCTCAGGTCGAAGAATCAAAGGCCACCCTCAAGCGCATCGTAGACGCCTGGTCTGGCAAAAGAGTCCAAAGCCTAAGCCTTTCCGTAGGTAGTGCCTTGGCCATCGACTATCCCGATGCAACCATTAAAAAGCTAGTTCGACAAGCTGACATGGCCATGTATAAGGAAAAGCAAGAATACTATCAAAAGAAATTAATGAAGTGATGAATGAGACCCTATATATGGTGATTGAGTACAGGCAGTGGTCTAACGACGAGCCGTACTTTACAATTTACTAAATTGAACGGTTAGACAGGCTTTCCTCATTCTGAGTGTTGTAAGTCTCGTCTAACCGTTATTTTTTCATTATTACTCAAACCATGCTACAGCTCTTATTGGTGAGCCGTCGCAATTCTCAAGTTTCAGCGGGAAGCAACTGAACCAAAATAGGTCATCGCCGCATAATTCAAGGTTTTTAAGATTCTCTATATTCACAATATCACACTCCTTGAAAAGCGTCTTGTGTCGTGTCAGGTTTTCATCTGCGATTGGGTCTAATCCAATAACATCAAAACCAATTCCCTTGTAATTTCCATTCATTATTAATTCTAAAACTTCTTCGTCTATGCAAGGATAATCCCCAAAATATGCCTCTGTTCCCCAACGCTTGTCCCAGCCTAGGTTGAATAGTAAGAAATCCGCTTTCTGAACCTTTTCACCTTTTTTCCTAATATGCTCAAGAGAAATTGATTGTCCTTCCTTTAGGTCACGGCAATCGATTACTAATGCTTTTCCAATAAACTGCTCCGCCGGAAAACAATCAAGTGTTGTTCTGTTTCCATATAAATGTGCTGGCGGATCCATATGAGTTCCCGTATGAGTATACATCTGCAGTAATGTCTCCTTGAACCCATCCTTCTCATAGCTGTTTGTCGGAATAAACTTTGGTGTATCTGTACCAGGATACACTGGCATATCCTCTTTAATTGTGTGCGTTAAATCAATTACTTTCATATTCCACATCATCCTTTCTAAATTGAATTATAGCACTTTTTCCCGCACTTTTCATAGACAAATGGTGTAAATCGATAGCTCAGCAAAATCACTGCTTGCTTTCACATCAACATGCAGAAACCCCTTTATTTGCACACCACTAGTTCTCAAGTATTTTTTTGTTTATAAGCCCAAATATGTATGGTATAATATTATGTCTCTGTTTGCGTAGCTCAGCGCCTCCAGCATGGCGGCGGTGCGGCAGCGCATGGCAACATACGGCAGCCGCGCCTTAGCAGACAGAGAATTTTTTGGAGTAAAGGAGTATAGTTATGGAGGAAAAAATTAAGGAGAATTTTTTCACGAAAGACCCAGCGTTCTATCGAATCCTGTTTCCGCTTCTAATCACTGTGGCATTACAAAACATAGTGGCATACAGCGTAAACATGGCAGACAATATCATGCTGGGAAGTTACAGTCAATTTGCGTTGTCGGGAGCTGCAACCGTCAACCAGATTTTTTTCATGGTGCAGCAAATAACACTTGGAATAGGAGAAGGCTTCGTCGTCCTAGGCGCCCAATACTGGGGACAAAAGAGAATGCATCCTGTTAGGGTCTTAACCGGTATCGCCCTAAAACTTGGCCTAATATGTGGAGTTGTGATCATTTTAATTTGCACATTTATTCCACACCAAGTCGTTTCTATTTTTACTAACGATGCAGGTATCATTGCAGAGGGAGTAACATATCTAGGTATTATCAAATACACATTCCTATTATTTATCATTACAAATGTCCTAATGGCAGCCCTCCGCTGCGTGGAAACAGTAAAGATTTCTTTCTATATTTCAATTGTTTCATTGATCGTAAATGTTGGAATTAACTATGTTTTGATATTTGGACGCTTCGGAGCGCCGGAACTTGGTATCCGTGGCGCGGCCATAGGAACTTTAGTGGCGCGCGTTGTGGAGCTAGCAATTGTGCTAGTGTATGTACTGAAAGTAGACAAAAAATTAGAGCTTTTCAGTGAGAATTTCCTGAAGCCTGACGCTGAGCTGCGTAGCGATTACGCCAAGGTTGAGATTCCGGTTATGCTTTCGCAGATTTTATGGGCAGTTTCTGTGCCAATGCAGACAGCAATTTTGGGTCATCTTTCTGCAGACGCCATCGCTGCAAATTCAGTAGCTACAACCTTCTACCAGTACCTAAAGGTTATCGTTGTGGCAATGTCCTCAGCTTCTGCGGTTATGATCGGCGCTTCAGTTGGTCGCGGCGACATGCACCGTATCAAAACCGACGCACGCACCCTTGCAGTAATTGACGTAGTAATCGGAGCAGTGCTCGGTCTATCTTTGTTTTTATTGAGAGGACCACTGCTAAGCTTATATAACCTAAACGACTCAGCTATGGTAATGGCTGACCAGCTAATTGTCGTAATGAGTTTCATTATGGTGGGCATGTCCTACCAGATGCCAGTCAGCATGGGAATCCTCAGAGGAGGCGGAGACACAAAATTCACCATGTATATGAATATTATTAGTACATGGGCCATCGTAATTCCACTATCATTTATGAGTGCCTTCTGGTGGCATTGGTCCGTTGTAGGCGTAGTCATCGTGATTCAGTCCGACCAGGTATTCAAAGGATTACCGACATTTATACGTTTCCGTAGCTATAAATGGGTAAAGAAATTAACCCGCGAAGACGTATAGCAGAACAACTTATAACTTATCAAAAAACTAAAAAACCCTGGGCTTGTGATTGCACCATAACAGCATCATTCACAAGGCTCAGGGTTATTTTATTTCTTCAAGATTAAATTTTCAAGATCAAACTCTACAAGATTTTCTTCAGCATATGCACTAGCTCATCCATAATAATCGGCTTCGATAAGAATCCGTCCATGCCAGAATCCAGGGCTTTCTTACGGTCTTCGTCGAAAGCATTGGCCGTCATAGCCAAAATAGGGATTTCCCTTAGCTTAGGATCTGGCAGGGCACGAATTGCCGCTGTAGCTTCGTAGCCATTCATAATCGGCATCTGCACGTCCATAAGCACCAGGTCGTAGGCATCAGCCTTCACCTTTTCAACTGCTTCCAAGCCATTACAAGCTGTATCAACTTTCAGGCCATAGCTGCTAAGAATTTCATAAGCGATTTCACAGTTCAATTCATTATCTTCTACCAGAAGCACATGCTTGTCCTTAAAGTCTGAATTCTCGTCCAAGGAAGGCTTTCCTGCGCTGCTAGCTTCAGCGTCTCCGATTGCAGTCATCAGAGTCTCACGCAGGTCAGACATAAACATAGGTTTAGAACAGAACGCTGTTACACCTGCTGCCTTAGCTTCATCTTCAATGTCCGCCCAATCATAGGCAGTTAAAATGATAATCGGCGTATCATCGCCTAGACTTCGAATCTGACGAGTTACCTCGATACCGTTTAGGTCAGGCAGGCACCAGTCAATAATCTTCTTCCTCTGTTGTGCGCCGGTAGTCGCGCTGTCCTTTGTTATGTTTATACATACCTCAATGGGACAATTTCCCTAAAAATAAAAACAAAAAATACACTGCCTGTTCAGACAATGCATCGTAATTCGTCATTTGGATAGGTTGTCTTATTTGCAATTTATTATATAACTTTTGGAATTAAATGTCTACATATTTCTGTCCAATTTATGGAAGATTATAAATTTATTTGAGAAAATATAATTTTTCAGGGTGGATTTTGAGATTAATTTTGAGCTTAACGAACTGCTTAATCAGTTGCCAAGTGTAGATTTGCTCGGTATAATGTTATTAACGAGATTCCGTAACAGGATTTTGTATAGCTTATTCAATTAGAGGAGAATATATTATGAATCAGATAAACGATAAGGCTTTTCTTGAAAGCGTCGAAAAAGCCGCCTATGAGGGGGCAAAAGCCGGAGCAGAATCCGGCGCCAAGGCCAGGGTAAAGTCCAGCGCAAAGTTTGGAAGAAAAGGCTCCATTGTAACGAATGTAGGAAGCGCTCTCCTAACTAAAATATTGACCGTGCTTCTAATTGTAGTTGTAATTATGGCAATTTTTCCAAAGGTCAACGTACTGTACAAAATTAAGCAAGGCCTTGGTTTTGATAAAAAAGTCAGTGGCTACGATTTAACCATCGACAACAATGGTATCTTTGGTTACAAGGCAGCTGACTTTGCCGAAGCAGTACTTGGTAAGGCTAGCCAGCAGAAGAAAGTCGAGGTATACGAAAGAGACTTAACGGACGTTGCTTCAATTACCGATACTGGACTTTTCAACATCAAGCTTTTCTCCAAGCATCAGCAAATTAAATACTCTGGCGTTGCAACATATGTTGTAGATCTGAGCAATTTAAGCAGTCGCAGTTTTTCTGTGGACGAAAAAAAGCATGTGGTAACTATAACAATCCCACACGCTGAGCTTAAAGATATTAACGTCAATAAGGTAGAGTTTGGCGAAATAGAAAAAGGCGTTCTCGCCTTCGGTGAAATTAAGATGACTGCCGAACAGACTCAAGAAGTTGAAGATGCCGCAAAGACTAAGATGTTGGCAAAGCTTGAAGCGGAAAATGAGTTAGAAAAAGCCGATGAATTTGCAAAGAAGACCATTTGGGAACTCTTCTATCCGCAAATTGTGAATGTTTCCACCGGCTATTCATTAGCAATTCAATTTAATGAATGAAATTCAGGCTAATGATTTTTAGCACATTCAATCTTTACTACCCCCACCATTTAGGTATATAATTTCTAGAGTATGTCTATATCATATTTAGGGGAGGCAGTTATGCTACAAATAAGAAATGCAGTAATAGACGATCTTAAGCAAATCCTTGAAATTTACAAATACGCCCAGGATTTTATGATCAGAACCGGAAATCCAAACCAATGGGGCCATAGATATCCGAGCGTAGAATTAATAGAAAAAGACATAGAATCCAAGGTATGTAAAGTCATCTACGATGAAAGCGGAATTCACGGCGTGTTCGCTTTGTTCGATGGCGAAGACCCAACATACAATGTGATTGATGGTGGAGAGTGGCCAAACGACGAGCCTTACCTTACAATTCACCGAATTGCAGGCGACGGAACGGTTCACGGTCTGCTTAAGTGCGCCACAGACTATAGCAAAACTTTAAGCGACAACGTCAGAATAGACACCTATGAAGACAATAAAATTATGCAGAAGCTGATTCTAGCAAACAGCTTCAAATACTGCGGGATCATATATTCCGCAGACGGTTCTCCACGACTAGCATATCAGTGGACTAAAGAGTCATATAAGTGACGAGAAAATAAATTACATCAACAGGGGAAAACATGGATTATTACTTTTTAGTTATTACAATTATTGATATTTTCGTTTTAGCAATTATGAGCGTTTTTACAAGATACAGTGAAACACTGAGGAAACAGCAAAAGCGCTGGTTTGTGTGCTCATTTATGCTAATTTCTTTCATTTCAGCCTTCGAAGTAATTTCAGTGGCAGTGAACAATGCATCACCGGAATTCAGATGGATTAACATCCTCTCAAATTACTTAGGATTTGGCCTAACCCCAGCGGTACCAATGGCTCTCTCCTTTACGCTAGCTGAAGAAAAGATAAGCTTAAGGCCCTTAATCACACAGACCGTTTACCTTATCCTTTTGGGAATCTCCATTCCCTTTGGGCTGGTATTTCAGGTTGATGCCAACAACGACTACATGCGCGGAGAACACTTCGGTCTGTATGTTCTCGCCTACAGCATAAGCATAATATACCTAGTAGTTATCACCTTGCAAAGCGTCGATGAACACCAAAACCGCAGCCGAAATATGATTTATCTCGTAGCTGGATTCTGCTAGTTTCAACTATGATACAAGTTATTTTACCACATCTGCACACGTCCTGGCTCAGCGCATCCCTGCTTGCCATACTCTACTTCGTGTATTGCAACATCATGTGGCAACAACTGGACGGCCTAACCGGCCTCCTCAACCAAACAAGCTACTTGAACAAAACATCTTCCCTCAAGCGCAAGTCCATCCTGATCGTCTTCGACCTGGACAATTTCAAGTACGTTAACGACAACTACGGCCACCTAGTCGGCGATGAGTGCCTCAAAGAAGTCGCTGCCGGCATAAAGAAGGCCTACTCTGGAAGTGGACTCTGCTACAGAATCGGCGGTGACGAGTTCTGCGCACTCCTCGATATCAAAACAGACCTCAGCGCATGCGCGCAAGTTTTGATATCTGAACTGGAAACCCGTAGAAAAAGCCTGGAGGTCTTGCCATATGTGTCCATGGGTGTAGCCGAATTCAGGCCCGGAGACAATATAAACAAAGTTAAGGACCTGGCAGATAATAATATGTATGAAATGAAGCGAATCCATAAGGAAAAAGTCGCAGCAAAAGCCAGTGAGAAAAACTATGGGAAAAACAATGGGGAAATTTACACCGAAAGATAAAACTTTGGAGTATTACAATAAAAACGCAGCAGAATATGCCGAAAGCACCCTCAATGTGGACATGAGCAACGTGCTGGACGAGTTTGTAAAAGGACTGCCACCTGGAGCACGCATCCTTGATTTAGGCTGCGGTTCCGGCAGAGACAGCAAGAAATTTGTGGAAATGGGTTATGATGTGACTGCTATAGATGGCTCCGCGGAGCTTTGCGAAATCGCATCTAAAACTACAGGTCTAGGCGTAAGATGCCTGCTATTCCAAGACCTAGACTATGAGGAAATTTTTGACGGCATCTGGGCCTGCTCATCCCTGCACCATTTGACCCGCCAACAGCTTGCTGCAGCCCTACCAAAAGTAATGAAAGCCTTAGTCCCAGGTGGACTTCTCTTCACCTGCTTCAAGTACGGTAGCGCAGACTTCGACGACGAAAGAGGTCGCCACTTCACCTGCGCCACTGAAGATACAGTTCTTGACCTCTTCAGCTGCGTCAACCCCTTAATCGACTCCAGCGCAACTACAATTTGGATCACTGGCGACAACCTAGACGGCCGCGAACTTAGGTGGGTGAATGTGATTGTTAAGAAAAAACTTAGAAAGTGAAGGACAAAATATGCTAACTTATACATACGTTTCAGAAGGAAATTTTCAGCTAATTGAAAAAGAAAAGCCAGTGCTTTTGCATGAGCGTGATGCCATTGTCAAAGTAACTCTTGCAAGTATCTGCTCAAGTGACCTGCACATCAAACATGGGAGTGTGCCTCGCGCTGTTCCCGGCATAACTGTGGGACACGAAATGGTAGGAATTGTCGAGGAAGTCGGCAGTGCCGTAACAAATGTAAAGCCTGGCGACAGAGTAACCGTAAATGTAGAGACTTTCTGCGGGGAGTGTTTTTTCTGTAAAAACGGCTACGTAAACAACTGCACCGACTCCAATGGTGGCTGGGCACTGGGATGCCGAATAGATGGTGGACAAGCCGAATATGTGCGCGTACCTTTTGCAGACCAGGGGCTAAACAAAATTCCTGACAGCGTTACTGACAGACAAGCTCTACTTGTTGGAGACGTTCTGGCTACAGGCTTTTGGGCAACTCGCATTTCAGAAATCACCGAGGACGACACAGTGCTAATTATCGGTGGTGGCCCTACAGGAATCTGCACCCTGCTATGTGTTATGCTGAAAAATCCAAAACGCATCATACTATGCGAGCAGGATGCGAACCGAGTGGGTTTTGTCAACGAGCATTACCCTGAGGTGCTGACCGTGGCGCCTGCCGATTGTGTGGATTTCGTTAGGGAGAACAGCGACCACGGCGGAGCGGACGTAGTCCTTGAAGTTGCAGGCGCTGAGGCCACCTTCGCCATGTCCCTGGACGCCGCAAGACCCAACGCAACCGTTACAATCGTCGCTCTTTACGACAAGGCTCAGACACTGCCACTGCCTGACATGTATGGCAAAAACCTAACCATAAAAATCGGCGGTGTAGACGGATGCGACTGCGAGGAAACTTTGAGGCTCATCGCCGAAGGCAAAATTAACACCGAGCCATTGATTACCCATACCTACCCTCTAAGCAAAATCGCCGAGGGCTACGAATTGTTTGAGAGTAAGCGCGATGGAGTTATTAAAGTGGCAGTCGAGTGCTAGAGAGTTTAAAGGAGGATTCAAGCTGAATCCTCCTTTAAAAAAAAATTTTCAATTTTATAATTTTTTATATTGCTTTTTTGAAAACGCGGTTTGACCACTTAGTGTAAACCTTTGCGCCATCAACTAACTTGTAGCCACGAACCTTGTAGTGGTAGTATTTACCCTTTTTAAGTCCCTTAGCGTTCTTGTAAGTAGTCTTAGCTGTGCTTCCCCACTTCTTTTTTATAGCAGGCTTTGCCTTATATAAATTTGCTTTTACTCTGAATACTTCGTATCCGTCAAGGCTGTAATCTCCCTTAGCAGTCCAGTTTAGTCTTACATATCCCTTGCCCTTCTTTGACTTAAGTGCAATAGTAGTAGCCTTAACCTTAGCCTTCTGTTCAGCAATGGTCTTATCTGCTTTTTTTGAAGCCATTACAGCAAACTGTGAGAAATGTAAGTGGTAAACCAATCGTGGTATGTAATTTTTTAGCCGCCAGGTCCTGGCGGCATAATTTATGCTTGTAATCTATTTGATTATCTGCTTGCATTCCTCAGGAATACTGTCAGACCATGGC
>Ga0129313_1000847_pt1 | contig 22184 bp, 18 predicted proteins | sample O1105metagenome_FD_94436 | JGI IMG/M metagenome (GOLD analysis project Ga0129313, IMG submission 94436) | Orangutan group fecal microbial communities from fecal samples from Wisconsin, USA - O1105 metagenome | ecosystem: Host-associated > Mammals > Digestive system > Large intestine > Fecal...
GAGCTTTTCCTTAAAGTCGCGGGACAGGAACACGTCCGGCAGGATAGCCTGTACGATGTAGCGGCTGACATACGCCACCTCGGTGCCGCCCTGCAGCACGCTGCCGTCCTCGTCGATGACGTAGTCCACGCCGTCCACGGTGAAGGTCTTGACAGTGGGCTCGGCAGGCGCAGCAGGCTCGGTGGGCTCCACAGGCGCAGCGGGTGCGTCCGGGGTCTCGCCCTCGGTCTCCTGCTCAAGAGCGGCGTAGGACTTCAGCGCGGCATAGATGAACTCGAAGCTCAGCGCATCGCCCTCGTTGGAGGGGCTGACCACGTCCTTGTAGGCGATACCGATCATCGCGCCGCCGGTGGCGATGGAATAGAAATCCTTGCCCTCCGGGGTCAGGGTATAGTCCGTACCGCTGTAGGAGAACGTCTCGCTGTTCTTTTGAATGGCGAGCATGGTCTGTGCCTGCACAGGGCCGGTAAACTTATCGGCATCCTTTGCCTTGTAACGGAAATCGGTATTCTCCGTCACCACGGCAAATTCCTTATTGATCTGATCATCGCGGTAGAAAAACTCATCCTCGCCGTAGGGGGAGATGAGGCCGCCGATGAAGGAGAAGACGAACATGAAGATGAGGATGCTCATGCCCACCACCGCCAGGCGGTTGCGGAAGAAGCGCTTGGCGACCAGCGCCCCGGGGGACAGTACCTTCACGCGGCGATCGTCGTTGAGGGAATAGTGTTCCTCATTGCCGCCGGAAGGGGTGTTGTCCTGCTTGGCGTACTTGTCCTGATTGTCTTCTGTCGCGCGCTTGGCGGCGTTCTCCGCCATACCGGAAGCGTGGAACGGCTTCTGGTTATTCTGGTTTTTATCGTAATCAAAAACGCTCATGATCTTCCCCCCTTCTTAAGCGATGCGCACGCGCGGGTCAACCACGGCGTACAGGACGTCGGCGATCAGGTTGCCCAGCAGGGTCAACACCGACAGGAACACGAGGTAGAACATGGAGAACGGGATGTCGCCGTTCACCATGGCCTGATAAGAGATGTAGCCGATGCCGGGGATGGCAAACAGCGTCTCCGTGATCAGCGCGCCGGAGAACAGGCCGGGCAGGCTGCCGCCGATGATGGTGACCAGCGGGATCAGGGTGTTGCGGAAGGCATGGTGATAGACGACCTTCTTCTCAGAAAGGCCCTTGGCGCGTGCGGTACGGATGTAATCCGCGTTCAGCACCTCCAGCATATTGGTACGGGTATAACGCATCAGGGAACCGACGCTGATGACCACCAGCGTGACGATGGGCAGCACCAGATGGTGCGCCTTATCCATAAACTGTCCCCACGCGCTGAGCTGGTTGTAGTTACGGCTCACCAATCCGAACAGGTCGAACCAGCCGAGCTTGACGGAGAAGACCAGCTTCAGCAGTGAGGCGAAGAAGAACGTAGGCAGCGAGATACCTGCCAACGCAATGATTGAAATGGTATAGTCGGTGCGGCTGTACTGCTTCGTGGCGGCGATAACGCCCAGAGGCACCGCAATGATGATCTCAAAGAAGAACGCAATGGCGCCCATCACGAAGGACAGCCAAATGCAGTCGTTGAACTTCTCAAGCACGGGAACAGTGTAGAACCAGCTTTCGCCGAACTCACCGCGGATGGCGGTACCCAGCCAGGAGAAATAGCCGGGAACGATGTTCTTGTCCATGTTGTACATGGCTTTGAGCTGGGCCATCCAGTCCTCAAAGCTCTGGGAACCGGGATTCTGGGACTTCTGACGTGCCATATTCTCGATGTAAGAAGTAGGCAGGCAACGCATCAGTGCGTAGATAATGAATCCCACAAAGAAGAGGATCACGATGGAAATCAAAATTCGTTTTACTATGTACTTTCGCAAGCAAATTACCTCCGTTCTGATGTGCGCTTTCAGTTGCTCTCTCTCAAATCCCGCTGCACACCAAGCAGCGCTCCTCATGGGAGAAGCGCTCCTTGCCGCGCAGTTGGGGCAGCCCGGCGGCCGGTAAAGACCGCCGGGCTGCTCGCTTGGTTCAAATCAAATTGTCGGAATTTCCAACGGTTCGATCGTTAGTTGAGCTCGATGTTCTCGATCTCGCTGTACCACTTGTAGAAGGTGGTGATGTCGGGGGTAACAGTGCTCATGTTCACGCGCTCGGTGGAGAAGATGATCGCGTTCTGGCGCTGATACACGGGAACCTCAACGGCCCAGTCGACAACGATGTCAAGGCAAGCCTTGTACATGGTCTTACGATAGCTCTGGTCCAGAGACTCGCGAGCGGTCATGATCAGGTTATCCAGCTCAGGATCCGCGATGCAGTACATCTTGTTGGAGCCGCCCTGCGCAGCACCACCAAAGGGGTTCTTGCCCGTGCTCAGGTCGCCCTTGCAGTTAGCGACGTCGGAGTAGTAGATCTGATACATATCCGGGTCAACGGTAGCACCCCAAGCGGCGCACCACATATCGACCTGGTGGGCATCGATGCCGGTCCACAGACCGGAGGAGTCGCTCAGGTCGGTGATGATCAGGTTCATGCCGATGGTCTCCAGAGCCTTCTTGGCCTCAGACACCATCATGAAGGAGGGGTGATCGCCGGAACCGTCAGCGGGGATCTGCAGCTCGTACTCCAGCTTAGCGCCGGCGGGAGCAGCAGTCAGCTTGCCATCGGTCACGGTGTAGCCGGCAGCCTCGAAGTAGCCCAGAGCAGCCTGCAGAGCAGCGGCGTAGCGCTCGTCAGCGGACATGCCGGAGGTGTAGATGTCGTTGCCGTTCACGTCAACGGAGAAGGCGACCTTGTAGCCGTCGTCCGTGGGCTGAGGAGCGGCCCAGGAGGTGTTGGAGATGGGGTAGTTGATAACGCTGGCGCGCTCGCCGTAGTAGGACTCGATCGCCACGTCACGATAGACGGAGAAGACGGTGGCGAAAGCCTTACGCAGGTTCTTGGAAGCATCGCTGCCGGGCTCACCGCCGACGTTGACGCAGGCGGCGCTCATGCCCAGATAGCCGTAACCCAGGTTATCCACGGTGTCGGTGGTGATCTTGTCGCCATCCACGCCGGAACCGTTGTTGGCCTTGGTGATGGCATCAACAGTGTCGTTGGAGAAGGTGGGATCGGTGATGTCGATGGTGCCGGTGATGACGCCGTTCAGCTTATCATCATCGCTCATGCACTGCTGGAAGTTCAGGTACTTGGTCTTGGGAGCGCCCATGAAGTAATTCTCATTGGCCTCGAAGTAGACAACGCCGTCCTCGTACTTCAGGAACTTGTAGGGGCCAGCGCCCATGGGCTCGGTGGTCTTAGCGCGGACGCTGCTCAGATCGCCCTTGGGGAAGCCGAACTTGTTGTTCTCAGCATCGAACTGAGCGGGATCGCCGTAGTAGTGCAGAGGAGCGATGGTCACGCCCAGCTGATAGATAGCGGTAGCGTCGACCTTGTCCAGGGTAACGGTCATGCTGTAATCGCCGGTCTTCTTGATACCGGTGATGCTGTCAGCGGACTCGCCGGTCTTGACGCCGGTGGTGGGATAGTCGTTGTAGACGTCAGCGTCCATCATCGTGGACAGAGCGTCGGAGTTACCGACCTCCTTCTCCATAGCGGAGAAGACCCAGCCGTACTGGTTGCCGATCGCCATGGCGAAGTCCTGAATGGTAGCATCCGCAGCCAGACCGTCAAAGCCCCAGTTGGCAGCGGCGCCGGCGATATCGCCCTCAGTGTTCGCACCAGACTGGACGCAGTAGGCCACGATGCCCTCAGCGAAGGGAACCAGACCCTTGTCGAAGTTGTCCCAGAACTTGGTCTGCTGCTCCTCGGTCCAGTAGGTGAAGTCGGCGTTGTCACGACCGGCAGCGGCCAGAGCCTTCGCCAGAGTGGTCATGCCGGCGCGGTAAGCAGCCATGCCCTGAATGGGAGCGGCATACAGCGTGGAGTTGCCGTCATAGGTGGGATCGCACAGAACGTACATGGAGAAAATGACGTCGTCGATGGTGACCTTCTCACCGTCGGAGAACACCAGATCCTCGCGCATCTTGAAGTTGTAGTCGACAGTGCCGTCGTCCTTCTGGACGATCTCGCAGTCGGCGGGACCATAATAAGTATAGTCGGTGCCGTTGTAGTTGTGGGTCTCGCCCTCGATGCCCTTCATGATGATCTGGCCCTGACGGTCGCTGTTCAGCATACTGAGAGACGTCATGACCCAGACATCCTGGTCATACTCCGTTTCGGAGAAGAAGGGGGAGAACTTCTGGTTGAACGCGGAATAACCGACAACCAGCGGGGTATCCTTGCTCTCATCGCCGTTGCCGTCGGGGTTCTTCTGCTCGCCGCAAGCGGTGAACAGGCCCACGCACATGACGAGAGAAAGGATCAATGCAAGTGCTCTTTTCATTGAATCTAGCTCCTTTTCAATATTTTTGCTTCAACGGGTGTTTACCCATGATGCACAATTTGGGTTTCCGCGCAGACTGTGCGCAGGAAAAAATGGGGAATGCTTTCTTTTTCATTTGACTGACGCCATCCCAAAGACGCCAGCTATTTTGGCTATTATACCATAATCCTATGGTGCTTGTACAGTCTTTTTTACGATTCTGTCGTTATTTCGCTATTTCCCTCTGCCGGTTCCCACCGGCTTTGCAGCACCAGACGGCGCGCAAACAGTGCTGCCGCAACGGATACAGCCTTCAGCAGCAGGTACAGCGCCGCCATGAGGCCGTGTCCGCCTGCGCCGGACAACAGCAGGTATACGACCTCCGCAGCCGCACCCACGCCCGCCAGGATGGCTTCCGCCATACACCGGCCCGGCAATGCCTTGACCGTGGCCTTGTAGACATACGCCCGCATGGGGTACTCTCTCGCCTGCCACCGGGTCATGGCCCACACGACGCTGCCGGTCAGTCCCACCTCCGCCATGTAGGGCAGCAGCAGGTAGAAGCTCCCGCCCATGCCCGGCGCGGGGATGCATCCGCCGGTCACCACCGATACCGCCATCACCGCCGCCAGCAGCCACAGCCGCCGCAGGAGCGCGGTACGCTCCTGCGGGGAGGCGGTGCAGACATAGCAGGTGCCGGTGTAAATATAGTTGCCGGACACATCGCGGTAGAAGTCATTGAGATGCGCGCGGCGTCCCCGCCGCTTTTTCTCCTCCGCCATTACAGGATGCCGGTCATATCGTAGCTGTCCAGCCACTCCTCGGCGGCGGCGCAGACGGTACGCAGGCAGTTTTCCTCGAAGGGGGATTCCAGACCGGCGTTCTTCAGCAGTTCGGTGAAGGTACGGCTGCCGCCCTGCTCGGTGTAGGCCATGTAGTGCTTCCACGCGTTGCCCAGATCCTTCTGGATCATCGCCCAGAACTCCAGAGACACGGTCTGCGCCAGACAGTAGTCGATATAATAGAAGGGGCTGGAATAGATGTGGTGCTGACGCTGCCAGCGGCGGCCCTCGGTGTAGAAGGGGATCTCGCCGTCCATCTTCGCCCAAGGCATATAGATGCCGGTCAGCTCCTTCCACGCGGCGTTGCGCTCCGCCGGGGTCATGTCGGGCTTCTCATACACGATGTGCTGGAAGTGGTCCACCATGGTGCCGTAGGGGATGAAGGTCAGCGCGCCTGCCAGATGGCTGTACAGGAACTTGCGGGTGTCGGGGCCGAAGAAGCCCTCCGCCCACGGCCATGCGAAGAACTCCATGCTCATGGAGTGTACCTCGCAGCCCTCCAGCGTCGGCCAGATGTAGCTGCTGGGGATGCGCTTGCGGTTGCTCCAGTCGGCAAAGGCGTGGCCGGCCTCGTGGGTCACCACCTCCACGTCGTGCTGGGTGCCGTTGAAGTTGGCGAAGATAAAGGGCACCTCATAGTCGCCCAGGTTGGTGCAGTAGCCGCCGGCCTGCTTGCCCTCGGTGCTCAGCACGTCCAGCAGCTCGTTGTCCAGCATGGTGCGGAAGAACACCTTCGTCTCGGGGGACAGCTCGCCGTAGAACTTCATGCCCTGTGCCAGAATATCGTCGGGCGTACCCATGGGGCAGGGGTTGCCGGAGCGGAACTCCAGCGCCAGATCCGCGAAGCTCAGGGGATAGGTCTTGCCCAGACGCTCCGCCTGCTTGCGGCAGATCTTGTCCGCCACCGGCACCAGATACTTCTGCACGGCGGCGCGGAACTTCTCCACGTCCTCCTTGGTGTAGCAGTTGCGGTTCATGCGGTAGTAGCCCAAGGTGGTGTAGCCCTCGTAGCCCATCTTTTTGCCCATGGAATCACGCAGATGCACCAGCTTGTCGTACAGCTCATCCAGCTCCGCCGCGTGCTCCATGGACCACTTGGCGTCTGCCTGCCACGCCGCCAGACGGCGGGCGTCATCGGGGTCGCTCTTGAGAGGCGTCAGCTGGGACAGGGTGTAGGTCTTGCCCTCGAAGGGGATCTGGGCGGAGGCCAGCAGCTTCTCGTACTCCTGGGTCAGATCGTTCTCCTGCTGCATCTCCGGGATGATCTCCGGCTTAAAGCACTTCCGGGCGATCTCGGCGTTCAGGAACATCAGATCGCCGTACTCCGCGGAAAAGTCCTTGCGGAACGGGGAGTCCAGCATGGCAGCCTTCCACGCCTGCTCATACTCCTCCAGCTCCGGGCCGAAGGTATTCCAGAACTTCTCCTCCCCGTCGTAGAAGGTGTCGCGGGTGTCGATGGAGTGGCGGATGGAAGCCAGCGTGGCCTGCGTCTCCACGGTGCGGGACGCCGCCTCCTTCTCCAGAAAGACCTGCCGCGCCTCCTCGTAGGAAGCCGCGCTCTTCAGACGTTCCGTCAGCTGGCTCATCTGCTTCTTCAACGCCTCCGCGTCCGGACGGGTATAGGGCATCTCGGAAAACTTCATGTCTTGTTCCTCCTTGTAGAATTATAATAAGTCTATGCACGGCGGCGGTGCTCAGCACCGGGCCGTGGGGCTATACATTACTGCTGGCGGTTGTAGATGGCGCTGACCGCCTGCTTGTTTCCGCCGATAAAGACGACTGCCGTCACCGTTGTCATGGCCATGAAGACCGACAGCACCAGCCGGGCGGGCAGCAGCACCGTCAGGGCGCCCGCCACCAGCTGACCGGTCAGGCTGCCCACGGTGTTCAGCATATTGAACGCACCGTTGAACCGCCCCTTCTTCTCATCCGGCACATAGCTCTGGGTGGCGGAGATGCGGATGGTGTAGCTGGTGACGCCCAGCAGTCCGTTGCACAGGCACATCAGCATCATCACCGGCACGGGCATAAAGAGGTATGTACCCTCCAGCAGGGAGATGAGGACATACACCGTCAGGGCGATGGCATACTTCCGGTGGGTGGGGAGCTGCACCTTGTAATGCACCAGACCGCCCACGGTACGGCCCACCACCATCATGCCCCACACCATCATGTAGACGTACTCGCCGTTTTCGAAGGTGCTTTTGAAGTAGGGCAGCGTGATGACCTGCGACGCACCGGAGGCCAGCGAGCTGAAGGTGAAGTAGCACGCCACCGCCAGCAGGCCCTTCTCGCTCCACAGGAAGCGGAAGCCCTCTCCAATGTCCCGCAGCAGCCGCCGGGCGGAGGACTCCCCCGCTGTCACTGTGGCGCGCTGTGTCTCGATGTACCGCTCCTCCGCCCGGATCTGCGTCTCCGCAACGGCGGCGGTGAAGAAGCACACGGCGTTGGCGCCCAGCAGCGGCGCGATGCCCACCTTATTGTACACATAGGTAGAGACGGGGATCATCACCGCCGACAGCGTCTCCAGCACGCTGGCGATGGAGTAGGCCTTGGAGTAGTTGCCCTCCGTGATGAGCATGGGATAAAAGCTCTCGTAGGCCACCATATAGATGCTGTTGATGGTGCCGATGATAAAGCACCAGACAGCCAGTATCGGAAAGCTGAACCACCCCTGGCTCAGGATCAGCGCCGCCGTGGCGTAGATGCCGGCGGAGATAAAGTCCAGCGTGTAGATGGTGCGCTTCCGGGAGAACCGGTCTAATATGGCGCCGGAGAAGATGGGCGCGATGATCTGGGGCGCCGTGAACGCCGCAATGTAGATGGCATACAGCAGGGACGACTGGGTGTAATCCAGCACCAGCAGGCTCAGCGCAAAGCCGGACATACTGTTGCCCAGCATGGAGACAACGCTGCCCAGTGTGATGATCGTAAAATCCCGGGTCCACAGAGGAGCCGCCGGTTTGAATGCGTCGTTTTTTGCCATGGATGTGTGCGAGCCGCACCGCCGCCCCCAGTGCGCTCCTCTCCTTTCTTCGGATGAAATATTGTCGTGTGAGTAGACATTATAACGGATTTGTCCTCGAATGGCAAGCATCTTTCGCCGGGCCGATGGTGCTTGCCACACGGCGCATCCCTGTGATATAATATATGGCAACAAAACTGTCCCTCTTTCGCGGACAAAGGAGGTCTTTCTCTATGATGCAGCACGCCGTCCAGCCTCTGCTGGATTTCATCGCCGCCAGCCCCAGCTGCTACCACGTTATTGCCAACACCGCCGCCGAGCTGACGGCGGCGGGCTATGCGCTCCTGTCCGAGCGGGAGCGCTGGACGCTGAAGCCCGGCGGAAAGTATTTTGTCACCCGCAACAGCTCCAGCCTCATCGCCTTCCGCGTACCGGAGACCCTTACCGGCGGCTTCATGATGGCCGCCGCCCACAGCGACTCCCCCTGCTTCAAGCTCAAGGAGCACGCGGAGCTGCGGAGCAACGGCTACGTTCGCCTGAACACCGAGAAGTACGGCGGAATGCTGATGGCCACATGGTTCGACCGCCCCCTGTCCGCGGCGGGCCGCCTGTTCGTCCGGGAGGGCGGCAGCATCGCAGAGAAGCTGGTGGACATCGACCGCGACCTGCTGGTGATCCCCAGTGTGGCCATCCACGTGACCCGCAATGCCAACGACGGCATGAAGTATCAGGCCAATGTGGACACCGTTCCCCTGTTCAGTGCCGAGGACCCCGACGCCGCCATTCTCTCCATGGCCGCCGAGGCCGCCGGCGTCCGGCCGGAGGATGTGCTGGGGCAGGATCTGTTCCTCTACTGCCGCGGCCGCGGCACGGTGCTGGGCGCCCACGGCGAGTACATCCTCTCCCCCAAGCTGGACGACCTTGCCTGCGCCTGGGGCTGCACACAGGGCTTCCTGTCCTCCGGCAACAGCGGCAGCCTGCCGGTGCTGTGCATCTTCGACAACGAGGAGGTAGGCTCCGCCACCAAGCAGGGCGCGGCCTCCACCTTCCTGCGGGATACCCTGCGCCGCATCAGTCTGGCGCTGGGACAGGATGAGGAAGCGTTCCAGACCACGCTGGCCCGCAGCTTCCTTGTCTCCGCTGACAATGCCCACGCTGTCCACCCCGATCACCCGGAGTACGCGGACACCGACAACTGCCCCCGCATGAATGAGGGTGTGGTCATCAAGTTCAACGCCAACCAGCGTTATGCCACGGACGGACGCTCCTGCGCCGTGTTCCGCGCCATCTGCGCCGACGCCGGCGTGCCGGTGCAGGTCATGGCCAACCGCTCCGACCTGCCCGGCGGCTCCACGCTGGGCAGCATCGCCGGCACACTGGTGCCGGTGAGCACCGTGGACATCGGCCTTGCCCAGCTGGCCATGCACGCCGCGTGGGAGACCATGGGTACCGCCGACTGCGGCTATCTGGCAGACGCCATGGCCCGCTGCTTCGAGACGGTGCTGTAAGTGCAAAAAAAGATATCCCCTTCCAAGCGGATGGGGATATCTTTTTTTGGTTTAGTTGCCGCTGCTGGGCCAATCGATGGGTACCATCTCGCCCATGACTACATAGCGGGCGTTGTCGAAATCGTAGGCACAGGTGGACAGGGTCAGGATGTTCCCGGTGGGCGTACCGACGCTGGACTTGAACGTGGAGTTAGCGATGCACTCCTTGATGTAGTCCGAGGTCAGGCTGTAGTTGTACACCGTGGAGTCGTGGGGGGTCACCATACCGGCGAACAGATTCACCTTGTACAGCTGATTGGGGGTATACAGGTACATATAGGGATGGGCGTCGTAGAAGGACTGCTGCCTATACTTAACGATGGGCGCAAACATACGGCCGGTCTTCATATTGTGGCCGTACACCAGATTGTTCTGGCTGGTAAAATTGGAATTGCACTGCCAATCCAGAAACACCGTGCCGTTCTTGTTGCTGGAGCCGTCGATGTCACGGTAGAGGTAGTACTCACCGCCCTCCTCCGCCGTCTGCACGATGGGGTAGTTCAGGCCGGTGTTGGCGCAGTACAGCCAGCCCACCACGTCGGGGTACTTGGCCTGCAGCGTCGCAAAGTCTATGGAGATATAGTCCGGCTCGTTGCCGGTGGGCGTCTTGTTCTCTGCGTCGGGGTCGGGGTTGTCGGTTTCGGTACCGGCGTTATCCGGGCCCGGCGTCACCACCTGGTCGATCAGATCCTGCTGGTTCCGCTCGCTCTGCTTCTTCTCCATCATGTAACTGATGATCTTCACCGAGGAGAATACCAGCACAGCCAGCAGAAGCACCAGTACGCCGTAGTACAGCACCTTGCCGTTTTTGTGCTTGCCGTGCCGTCTGGATCTTTCGCTGCGTTCTGCAGGACGGCTCTGCATACGCTCCTGGCGGGAATGAGCGCCGCGCTCCTCGCGGCGTCCGTTAGGTCTATCATTCATGTAACAAGCCTCCTTGTCTCCGGTCATTGTAGCAGGTTTCACTTTTCAATGCAAGTTGTATTTGCAACGTGTAACCAAATGTAACAGTTTGTCTTTACTTTGCGCCGTTTTTGCGGTAGAATGCCTCTACACAATATATTGGACGGAATGCCGGTGCGATCCGTTCCGCGAAAAAGGAGTTTTACTGCGATGATTTATTTCAACAGTGATTATCTGGAGGGCGCCCACCCTGCCCTGATGGCAAAGCTGAATGAGACGAACATGGTCCAGACCGTTGGCTACGGCGAGGACGAGTATTGCGCCGCTGCGCGGGAGAAGATCAAGGCGGTCTGTCAGGCGCCGGAGGCCGATGTCCACTTCCTGGTGGGCGGCACCCAGACCAACACCACCGTGATCGCCTCCATCCTCCGTCCCTGGCAGGGTGTGCTGTCCGCCGACAGCGGTCACATCAACTGCCATGAGGCAGGCGCCATCGAGTCCACCGGCCACAAGGTCATTACCCTGCCCGCCCAGAACGGCAAGATCACCGCCAAGCAGGTGGCGGATTATGTGGATTGGCACAAGAACGACGAGTCCACTGAGCACATCGTCCAGCCCGCCATGGTCTACATCTCCCACCCCACCGAGGGCGGCACCCTGTACACCAAGGCCGAGCTGACAGAGCTGTATAACACCTGCCGCGCCTGCGGTCTGCCCCTGTTCATCGACGGCGCCCGTCTGGGCTACGGCCTGATGGCCGACGGCACCGATCTGACCCTTCCGGAGATCGCCCGCCTGTGCGACGTGTTCTACATCGGCGGCACCAAGGTCGGCGCTCTGTTCGGTGAGGCTGTGGTCATCATGAACGAGGCGCTGAAGAAGGACTTCCGCTTTATGATGAAGCAGCGCGGCGGCCGGCTGGCCAAGGGCCGTCTGCTGGGCGTCCAGTTCGACGCCCTGTTTACCGACGATCTCTACTTCAAGATCTCCCGCCACGCCATCGAGATGGCCCACCAGATCCGGGATATCTTCGTCTCCGCCGGGTATCCCCTGCTGTTCGACTCCCCCACCAACCAGCAGTATCCCATCATGCCCGACGACGAGCTGGCCGAGATCGGCAAGAGCTTCGGCTACGAGTATTGGGAGCGTGTGGACGAGACCCACTCCGGCGTGCGGTTCTGCGCCAGCTGGGCCACCACGCAGGAGAATGTGGACGCCCTCCGCGCCGCCGTGCAGGCTTTGAAGAAGTAAGTACACCGCATAAAAGCGCCTCTGACCGATGGACAGAGGCGCTTTTTTTATAGCTTTTTCGCCGCGACATCGCACAGCCGGAGCCGGACACCGTTTTTCAGCGCCAGCTCGCCGCCCTTTTGCAGCAGCTTGTCCCGGTTCTTGGTGACCAGCTGCACCACCAGCTCGTCCTTTTTCTCCTGCGACATGGTGTTCAGCAGCGTCCGCGCCATGCTCACGGCCATGTTGGTATTTCCCGCCAGCACGTTGCCGAGGATGCCGCCCTTGCCGTCCTTCTCCAGCTTTTCCGCCAGAAGAGGCACCAGCAGCTCCGTCACGCTGTTGTAGTCGATATCGTCAATGAGGATCTTCAGCTCCAGCATAGGCTCACACCTTGGGGCCGGCCGCCGCCACCTCCGGGCTCATGTGGGTGTACTTCCTGAAGTTCTCCGCAAAGCTCTGCGCCAGCTTCTTGCAGCTGGCCTCGTAGGCCGCCTTGTCCTCCCACGTGTTGGCGGGGATCAGCAGCTCAGCGGGTACGCCCTCGATGCTGGTGGGTACCTGCACGCCGAAGGTGGGATCGGTGACAAATTCGCTCTTTTCGATGGCGCCGGTCAGCGCCGCCGTCACCATGGCACGGGTATAGCCCAGCTTCATGCGCTTGCCGGTACCGTTCCAGCCGGTGTTGACGAGGTAGACCTTGGCGCCGGCCTTCTCCACCTTCTCCGCCAGCATGCCGGCGTAGACGGAGGGATCCAGCGGCAGGAACGGCTCGCCGAAGCAGGTGGAGAACGTGGGCACCGGCTCGGTGACGCCGATCTCCGTACCGGCCACCTTGGAGGTGAAGCCGGACACAAAGTAGTACATGGCCTGATTCTTATCCAGCTTGCTGATGGGGGGCAGCACGCCGTAGGCATCCGCCGTCAGGAAGATCACGGTCTTGGGTACGCTGGGGCTCATGCCGGACAGCTCCGCGTTGGGGATATACTCCACGGGATAGCCCACGCGGGAGTTGACGGCCAGAGAGTCGTCGTCAAAATCGAACTCGCGGGTGTCGGGGTCCATGACCACATTCTCCACCAGCGCGCCGAAGCGGATGGCGTTGTAGATCTCCGGCTCCCCCTCCGGGCTGAGGTTGATGCACTTGGCATAGCAGCCGCCCTCGAAGTTGAACACGGAGTCGTCTGCCCAGCCGTGCTCGTCGTCGCCGATGAGCATCCGCTGCGGGTCGGCGGACAGGGTGGTCTTACCGGTGCCGCTGAGGCCGAAGAACACGGCGCTGTCGCCGTTTTTGCCGATGTTGGCCGAGCAGTGCATGGGGAACACGCCCTGCTTGGGCAGCACATAGTTCATCACGGAGAATACGGATTTCTTGATCTCACCGGCGTACTGGGTGCCGCAGATCACCACCTCGCGGGCCTCGTAGTCCACCAGAATGGCGGCCTCGCTGCGCGTGCCGTCGATCTCCGGAATGCACTTGAAGTTGGGCGCGGCAAGGATGGTGTAGTCCTCCCGGAAGTCCTTGAGCTGCTCCGCCGTGGGGCGGCGCAGGAGCTGGTGGATGAACAGGTTCTGGCTGGCCAGCTCGTTGACGATGCGGAACGCCTTGGTGTACTTGGGGTCGGCGCCGGCAAAGCCGTCGAAGATGAATATATCTCTCCCCTGCAAATATGCCAGCACCTTGGCGCGGATGGCGTCGAACCTTGCCTTCTCGATGGGGCGGTTCACCTTGCCCCACGCAATATCGTCATGGATGGCCGGGGTGTCCACGATGAACTTATCGTTGGCGCTGCGGCCGGTGTACTTGCCGGTCTTGACCACCAGTGCGCCGGTGTTGGACAGCGTACCCTCGCCGCGGCGCAGCGCGTGCTCCACCAGCTGCGCCGGTGTCAGGTTGCGGTACACTGCGCCGGCGTTTACCAGTCCCAGCTTTTCCAGTCCGTAGGTTTCCATTGCTCGTTCCTCCTGTATCATATCAGTCATTTTGCTTTGCAGTCACACGCAGATGCAGCAGCGCCTCCAGCACGCCGCCGCCCACCGCCAGCGCCTTGTCTGAGGCGGTGGTACAGTACTCCGGACGGCACCGCGGGTCAACGTCGCCGGATTTCATGCCCTTATGCACCGGCGTACCCTCCGGCAGGATGCCCCGCACCACGCCGTCGATGGTGCAGCGCATGGGCATACCGTTCACCTCGCCGGCCACATCGCCGGCCTTTACCGCCGCGCCGATATCCAGCAGCTGATGAAACACCCCGTCCGCCGGGGCGCGCAGCACCCGTTCTCCGGCGTAGCCGCCGATGAGTCCGGGGATATTGGTATTGGGCAGGGCGCTGCCGTGATAGATGGCGCGTCCCAGCGTATGGCCGCGCATGGTCTCTACCACCGCGTGGCAATCCTCCCCGGCGGTGAACCCCGGCCCTATGCCGATGACCACCGGCGCGTCGGTGATGCGCGTACCCAGATTCCGCTTGGCGAGGATGGCGTCCACCACCGCGTCGGGGTGCAGCGCCTCGCGGCACGCGCCCGTCGGGTCTGCCAGCACCGGGACGACCCCCTGCGCCAGCAGCGTCTCCGCCTCCGCCGCGTCCGACGCCCGCACCGCCGTTACGTCCTCCACCACCGTTTTCCCCAGCACGATGGCCTGTGAAAAGCACACCGTCCGCCGGATGGCGGTGGGCGCGGGCAGATCGGTCATCACGACCTCCATATGGCTGCGGGACAACCGCAGTGCGATGCCGGTAGCGATATCTCCGGCGCCGCGGATCAAGACTCTCATGCGAAAAACCTCGTCTCCTATATTCAATGGTAGGATAACACTTCACCGGAAAAAGGTCAATCCCCGTTGACGTTTCCTGCTCCTCCTGTTAGAATAGCGGTATGGAAACGAAAATGACGTACAACCTATCCTGCCGCCTGTTCACCGACGCCAAATGCTTTGGTCCGGGCGTAGCCCAGCTGCTGCACGCCGTGCAGGAGCTGCATTCGCTGCGCGCTGCGGCACTGAGCATGGACATGGCCTACTCCAAGGCGTGGACGATCATCAAGAACTCGGAGAAGGCGCTGGGCTTTTCCCTGCTGGACTCCACCACCGGCGGTAAGGGCGGCGGCGGCGCGGCGCTGACGCCGGAGGGAGCGCGGCTCCTCCGTGCCTACGACACGTTCTGCTCCCGGCTGCACGACGCAGCGGATGCGCTGTTTCAGGAGGAGTTTGCCCCCTTCCTCTGATACCATCCAGCTTTGCTATTTGACACAGGCGCTCCGGCCAGGATAGCCGGAGCGCCTGTTTTTTCTGTTTGTCCGCCGTGCTTATGCCGTGATGCGGATGGCCGCGTCGCCGCTGGTCGTCTCCAGCTCCCACACGCAGTCCGCGCCGGCGGTACTGTCCACGTCGCTGTCGAGTTGGCCGCTGACCGCGCGGAATACCACATCCACCGGCACAGCCGGCTTCTCCGGCAGCATCAGCGTAATGCCGCCGCTGACCGTCTCCACCTCCAGCTCCGCGGGTAAGACCTCCAGTGTCAAGCCCACCGTACCGCTGACGGTGTCCGCCTCCAGCTTCCCGGTACGGACGCTGCCGCTGACAGCGCCGCTGGTGGTGGACAGAGAGATCTCCCCGGCGTTGGCGGCGCTGACGCTGATGGCACCGCTGACGCTGGATACATCCAGCTCCTGAAGCGTCAGCGTGTCCTCCTCCGTCAGATCCACGGACACATCGGCGCTGACTGTATGGATATCCAGCTCGTGCAGCACCATGCTGCGGGGCAGCTTGACCGTCAGGTGTTTCTTCTCCGAGGCGCTGACCGTCAGCGGCTGGGAGAGGATATCCAGTGTGCTGTCGTCCTCGTCCACCCGCCACTCCATCTTCAGCGCCACATCGCTGCCGTCCATCATCTTCTCCGAAAGCTCGATGCCCTGTCCGTCGTACAGCTCCACCGTGACGAGGCCGGACGTCCAATCAATGTTGATGGAGCGGAACCCGTTGAGCTGGACGATGTCCACGTCCCCGGCGCTGTATCCCTCATCGGGCAACGCCGTCCCCTCCCCGTCGGTACGGCTCGGCGGGGGCGTCTGTGTGCAGGCGGCCAGCGCCAGCGTCATGACCAGCGCCAGCAGCAGTGCGATGCCTTTTTTCATGTGTGTATACCTCATTTCCGCAGTTTTTCCCAGATGGTGACCTGTCCCGTTTCACGGGTGCGGTCCATGTCGATGACCCGCTGGTTCCGGCTGCCCCGGAACTGGAGGGAGATGTCCTTCAGTTCCTTGACGAACCGCCCGTCCACCAACACGTTGATGCAGGCAAGCATCCCGTCCGTGGCCTCGCACCGGGGATAGCTGCCGTCACGCAGCAGCTCATCGTCCAGACGAAAGCCGGTGAAGCACCAGATGGTCTTGTCCGGGTACTTCTCCCGCACCTCCCGCAAAAGGGGCAGCAGCTCCCGCTGGTTTCGAGGCTCGAAGGGCTCGCCGCCCAGCACGGTCAGGCCGTTGATAAAGGGCTTGTCCAGCTCGGCGAAGATCTCCGCCTTCGTCTCGCCGGTAAAGGGCTTGCCGTAGTCGAAGTCCCACGTCTGGGGCTGGAAGCAGTCCGGGCAGTGGTTGGTGCAGCCGGAGACGAACAGCGTCACCCGCACGCCGATGCCGTTGGCGATATCACATTTTTTCAGTTCTCCGTAGTGCATAACGGCCTCCTATGGCAGGATCATACCAGAAACCCGCCGATAAATCATGAACAGAGTGAAAAAGGCGGGCGTCTGCCCGCCTTTTTTCGTTGTCTTTGCTGCTTTTACAGGTGCAGCACGCGGTCCTTGATCTCCTGCGTGCGGCCCTGGTTCCAGAACTGGGTGCCGATGTAGCCGCAGGTGCGCCGCGCCACGTTCATCTTGTCCTGATCGGTGTTGCCGCACTGGGGGCATTTCCAGATCAGCTTGCCGTCCTGCTCCACGATCTCGATCTCGCCGTCCCAGCCGCACACCTGACAATAGTCGCTCTTGGTGTTCAGCTCGGCGTAGATGATGTGGTCGTAGATGAACTTCATGACCTCCAGCACCGCGTCCAGATTGTTCTGCATATCCGGCACCTCCACATAGCTGATGGCGCCGCCGGGGGACAGATGCTGGAACTGTGCCTCGAACTCCAGCTTCTTGAACGCGTCGATCGGCTCCGTCACATGGACGTGGTAGCTGTTGGTGACATAGCCCTTGTCGGTGATGCCCTCCACCACGCCGAACCGCTTTTGCAGGCACTTGGCGAACTTATAGGTGGTGGATTCCAGCGGCGTGCCGTACAGGGAGAAGTCGATGTTGTGCTGGGCCTTCCACTTCTTGCAGGCGGCGTTCAGCGCGTTCATGACCTCCAGCGCAAAGGGGGTGGCGCTGGGGTCGGTGTGGGATTTACCGGTCATATACTTCACGCACTCATACAGGCCCGCATAGCCCAGGGAGATGGTGGAGTAGCCGCCGTACAGCAGCTTGTCGATGGGCTCGCCCTTCTTCAGCCGGGCGCAGGCGCCGTACTGCCACAGGATGGGCGCAGCGTCGGACAGCGTGCCCTTCAGCCGCTCGTGGCGGCACAGCAGCGCCCGGTGGCACAGCTCCATGCGCTCATCGAAGATGCGCCAGAACCTCTCGATATTGCCGCCGGAGCTGAGGGCGATATCCGGCAGGTTCACCGTCACCACGCCCTGATTGAACCGGCCGTAGTACTTTGGCTTGCCGTTCTCGTCCACATAGGGGGTCAGGAAGCTGCGGCAGCCCATGCAGGGGTAGCAGTGACCCTCGCCGTTCTTGTCCACCTTCAGCTCCAGCATCTTCTTCTCGCTGATATAGTCCGGCACCATCCGCTTGGCGGTGCATTTGGCCGCCAGCTCCGTCAGGTACCAGTATTTGCTGTCCTCGTGGATGTTGTCCTCCTCCAGCACATAGATGAGCTTGGGGAACGCCGGCGTGACCCACACGCCCTTCTCGTTCTTCACGCCCTGATACCGCTGGAGCAGCATCTCCTCGATGATGACCGCCAGATCGGCCTTCTCCTGCTGGCTGCGTGCCTCGCCCAGATACATGAACACCGTGATGAACGGCGCCTGTCCGTTGGTGGTCAGCAGCGTCACCACCTGATACTGGATGGTCTGGACACCGCGGCGGATCTCCTCCCGCAGGCGCTTTTCCGCGATGGCGTTGATCTGATCCTCCGTCACCGCCACGCCCACGGCGTCGAACTCCTCCCGCACGCTGGCGCGGATCTTGTTGCGGCTCACCTGCACAAAGGGCGCCAGATGGGTCAGGGAGATGGACTGGCCGCCGTACTGGTTGCTGGCCACCTGCGCCACGATCTGGGTGGCGATGTTGCAGGCGGTGGCGAAGCTGTGGGGCTTTTCGATGAGCGTACCGGTGATGACCGTGCCGTTTTGCAGCATATCCTCCAGATTCACCAGATCGCAGTTGTGCATATGCTGGGCATAATAGTCGCTGTCGTGGAAGTGGATGATGCCCTCGCGGTGCGCCTCCACAATATCCTGCGGCAGCAGGATGCGCTCGCTGAGGTCGCGGCTGACCTCGCCGGCCATATAGTCCCGCTGGGTGGAGTTGACCACCGGGTTCTTGTTGGAGTTCTCCTGCTTGGCCTCCTCGTTGTTGCACTCGATGAGGCTGAGGATCTTGTCGTCGGTGGTGTTGGACTTACGCACCAGCGAGCGGGTATAGCGGTAGGTGATATAGTGCTTGGCCACCTCAAAGGCGCCGTGGGCCATGATGTAGTGCTCCACCATGTCCTGGATCTCCTCCACGGTGGGGGCGCGGTTCATCTTCTGGCACTGCAGCTCCACGGACTCCGCGATCCGCTGGATCTGCACCGGCGTCATCCGGTCCACCTCCTCCACGGACTCGTTGGCCTTGGTGATGGCGATAATGATCTTGGTAATATCGAAGCCGACCTCGGCGCCGTTTCTCTTTATGATCCTCATAAGGGGTTCCTCCTTCGTTCTCTCCTATCCCTCGCGCTCCATATATCGGGGCGTGTATACACTTTTCTGCCTTATCATACGCTATATCTTGTGTCTTTTCAAGGTGAAAATTCAAAATATAGAGAGGACTGTTGCCAAAAAGCGGCAGATATTTTTGTGTATCCTGCCCAAAATTATTATTTGCTGCACAAGATATGGTATTTTTCCAGCGCAAAATATCACAACATACGGGAATATTGGTCGACGCCCCTCCTGCTTTCCCCTCTTTTTTGCGCATTTTTTCCCCGCCGGGAAAATCGGCGTTGCGCCGGAAAGTCAAATATGGTACAATAAAGCGATTCTTATGACAAAAACCGCCAACTGCGCTCTGCTGAAAGAAAGGAAACGCACCATGCGACCGGATACCCGTTCTCTGCTCCACGGCATCTTCAATCTGATACTGCCGCTCTTCGCCTACGATCTGGCCGGTCTGCTGGTCTTTTCCCTGACGGCAGGTGACTACACGCCGTGGCTCTCTGTCTGGCCCATGCGCATCCTCACCTATCTTCCCTTTCTCTCCGACCTCATCGGCGTGATCGTCGGCGGGGTGCGCTACGCAAGACGCGGCAGGACCCGCGCCCTGCTGGGAATCATCTTCTCCGTGGGCGGCGCGGCGCTGTATTTTATGCTCCGCTTCCATCTGGGCTTTACCCTGTTTGGGATGCTGGTCTGATTTTTTACGATAAGGAGGGCGCGGTATGCGGCCTGAATTTATTACGGTGGGCACAGTCGTCAACGCCCACGGTGTCCGCGGCGAGGTGAAGGTGAATCCCGTCGGCTTCGATCCGGCGTTCATCGCCGCCTTCCGCACCCTGTACATCGGCGGGAGGGAGACGAAGGTCACCGCCGCCCGCGTCCACAAGTCCACCGTGCTGCTGACACTGCCCGGCGTGGACAACATGGACGATGCGCTGGCGCTGAAAGGCCGCAGCGTGGCCATCCGCCGCACCGACGCCCGCCTGCCCGCCGGAGAGTTCTTCGACGAGGAGCTGGAGGGCTGCGCCGTGGTGGACGACGCCACCGGTGAGGAGCTCGGGCGGCTGGACAAGGTGCTGTCCTACCCCGCCCACAAGGTCTATCAGGTGCGGGGCGGCGCCCACGAGTACCTGATCCCCGCCGTGCCCGATGTGTTCATCGTCTCCGCCGACCCGGATGCGGAGGTCATCCGCGTCCGCATGATGAAAGGATTGGCCACCGATGAGGATTGATATCATGACCCTGTTCCCCGACGCGGTGGACGCCATGATGAGCGCCTCCATCATCGGGCGGGCGCAGGAGCGGGGCTTCGTCACCATCCGTACCCACCAGATCCGGGAGTTCACCACCAACAAGCAGATGCAGGTGGATGATTACCCCTACGGCGGCGGGCGGGGCGCGGTGATGCAGGCCGACCCGCTGTACCGCTGCTGGCAGCATATCTGCGACGAGGCCGGCGGGCGGGTACACACCATCTATATGTCCCCCTGCGGACGGGTGCTGACCCAACAGGTGGCGCGGGATCTGAAGGCGCAGCACGACCATCTGATCCTGGTCTGCGGCCACTACGAGGGCGTGGACCAGCGGTTTCTGGACGAGTGCGTGGATGAGGAGATCTCTATGGGCGACTTTGTCCTCACCGGCGGTGAGATCCCGGCCATGGCGCTGGCGGACTGCCTGTGCCGCATGGTGCCGGGCGTCCTTCCGGAGGAGAGCTGCTACACCGACGAGAGCCACTGGAACGGCCTTTTAGAGTACCCCCAGTACTCCCGGCCGGAGGAATGGCACGGCCGTAAGGTGCCGGAGGTGCTGCGCAGCGGACACCACGGCAACGTGGCGGATTGGCGCACGCGGGAGAGCTACAAGCGCACCATGGCGCGGCGTCCCGACCTGTGGGAGAAATTCGATCTGACGCAGGTACACAGCCGCCACGACAAGAAGGTGCTGGCGCAGGCGCTGGCGGAGTATGAGGCCGCGCAGCAGCCTGCCGCCGAGACGGATACGGTTACAGAAGCAGAATAAGCGGGAGACGGCGAAGGCCGTCTCCCTTTTTTGGTTGATTTGGCATTTTTGCTGGAAAACCAACAGTTTTTCCGTTTTCGTTGTTGTAGTTTCCCCAAAGCTCCTGTATAATAAAACGGTAAAAATCGGCAGTATGCTGAAAATACGAAGGAGGAACACCGAATGAACGAAAAATATAGTGCGCTGTTTACCCCCTGGAAGATCGGCAATGTGGAGATCAAGAACCGTATCGTGCAGCCCTCCATGGGCGGCACGTCTCTGTTCGGCTGGATGGAGCCGTGCCATTTCGATAAGGAGGCCGCCTACCACATCCTGAACCGCGCCCAGAACAACGTGGGTCTGGTGCTGCCGGGTATGCAGTGCGTCCGCGACGCCATGGGCGGACGCTGGCTCTACCAGAATAAGAAGATGTTCAAGGATCTGGCGGAGTGGCTGCCGGAGTTCCACAAGACTGGCTCCAAGCTGTTCATCCAGCTGGCCGCCGGTATGGGCCGCTCCATGGCCATCAACGAGCTGATGGTGAAGATGCTGCAAAACAAGGCCTTCGGCGCGGTAAGCAAGCCCTTCATCGACATCGACTACATCACTGCCTCCGCCTCCGCCACCCCCAACCGCTGGTATCCGGAGATCAAGTCCCGCCCCCTGACGGTGGACGAGATCCACGAGATGGTGGACGCCTTCGCCAAGACCGCCAAGCTGCTGCAGGACGCCGGCGTGGACGGTGTGGAGATCCATGCGGTCCACGAAGGCTACCTGCTGGATCAGTTCACCATCGCCAACATGAACTACCGTACCGACGAGTACGGCGGCTCCTTCGAGAACCGCTATCGCTTCCCCGTGGAGATCGTACAGGCCATCAAGGCCGTCTGCGGCAAGGACTTCCCGGTGGCGCTGCGCTACTCCGTGGTGTCCAAGACCAAGGGCTTCTGTCAGGGCGCCGTCCCCGGCGAGGAGTTCACCGAGTTCGGCCGCGATATGGCGGAGTCCGAGCGCGCCATCAAGTATCTGGAGGACGCGGGCTACGATATGTTCGACTGCGACAACGGCACCTACGACGCGTGGTACTGGGCGCATCCGCCGGTCTATATGCCGGAGAACTGCAACCTGCCGGAGGTGGAGCATATCAAGAACTTCACCACCAAGCCGGTGGTCTGCGCCGGTAAGATGGACCCCGCCAAGGCCGCCGAGGAGATCGCCGCCGGCCGTCTGGACGCCGTAGGCATCGCCCGCCAGAACCTGGTGGACCCCGAGTGGGTCAACAAGATCATCGAGGACCGGGTGGAGGACATCAAGCCCTGCATCAACTGCCACAACGCCTGCTTCAGCTTCAACAAGTCC
>Ga0129313_1000849_pt1 | contig 22167 bp, 25 predicted proteins | sample O1105metagenome_FD_94436 | JGI IMG/M metagenome (GOLD analysis project Ga0129313, IMG submission 94436) | Orangutan group fecal microbial communities from fecal samples from Wisconsin, USA - O1105 metagenome | ecosystem: Host-associated > Mammals > Digestive system > Large intestine > Fecal...
GAAAACCCACGTGTTATTGAAGAGAAACTGAAATCCTTCCTGGCTCCGGCAGACCGTGCAAGTGATTCTGCCGAGGGAGGTGAAGAGGTTGGCTAAGAGAAAGCCGGAAGAACCGCCGAAGGGAGCGCCAGCGTGGCAGTCGACCTTTGCGGATCTGATGAACCTTCTGCTTTGTTTCTTCGTTATGTTGTTTTCCATGTCCACAATGGATGCCCAGAAGTTTGAGCTGATGGCAGCATCCTTTAACCAGACCTTCAGTATTTTCAGTGGAGGTGCTTCTGCGATTGGCGATGGCATGCTGATCAGTAACGGTGTAAGCCAGTTGAATGAGCTGGATAAGTACATTAACAGCACCGGCATGAATCCGGAGGGTGAGGAGATGCCCAAGGAATTCGAGGAAGCCAGGGAAATGGTGGACGAGGAGCAGATGAAGCAGTCTGAAGAACTGGCAGGAAAGGTGGAAGAAGCTCTCGAAGAAAAGAATCTGGATAAGGAAGTGGACATTGAGTTTACTTCGCAGTATGTGCAGCTTACAGTAAATGGTGCGTTGCTCTTTGATTCGGGAAAAGTAGAACTAAAACAGGAATCTTTGTCCATGATGAACCAGCTCGGTATTATTTTACAGCGGTTTGCAGAAGGGACTATCGAAATAGAAGGACATACAGACAACGTTCCGATGTCCGGAGCAAAGTATTCGAATAATGATGAACTGAGTGCGGGGCGTGCACTTTCCGTATTTTACTATCTGCGCGACAATACAACACTTGACATGAGCAGGGTGAAGCATTCGGGAAGAGGTGAATACATTCCTATTGCCGATAATTCCACACCGGAGGGAAGAGCAATGAACCGTCGGGTGGAAATCCGGATCTATAACGCATTAAGTTCTTATAACTAGAAAGGTGTTACTATCATGAAGAAAAACCTCATTTCGGTCGCAATTCTTGTATTGCTGATCGTGAACATTGTTCTGACCTCAATTATGATGTTCAGTGTACTGAATACGAATAAAAAAACAGCAGCATTTGTCACGGAAGTGGCATCAGCAATTCAGCTGGAATTAGGAACGGATGAAGAGTCACAGGAAACAGAAACAGTCGCCATTGATGATATTGATACTTATACGATCGCCGATATGACGATTCAGCTAAAACCCTCCACGACAACAAACAGCAGTGGGGAGAATACCGGCAAAGTGCATTATGTAAGCACTTCGATCGTTCTGTCCATGAATAAGAAGAATGCGGATTATAAGACCTATTCCGCAGATCTTGCGAACAAGGAAGATCTGATCAAGGGCGAAATTACCGAAGCCTTCAGTCAGTATACCATGGAGGAAGCATCTGAGAATCCGCAGGCAGTAAAGGATGAAATCCTGAGCAGAATTCAGAATTTGTATGGATCTGATTTCGTTTTTGATGTAACCTTGAGCAATCCTCTTTATCAGTAATACGCAGGGCACTGCGTAAAGAAAGAAGGAGGTGAGGACCGGTGGGCGAGGTACTATCGCAGGATGAAATTGATAAACTGCTCAATCAGCTGAGCACTGGCGAGCTTGATATGGAGCAGATGCAGGAGCCGAAAGAAAAACAGGTTAAGGATTATGACTTTAAGCGCCCTGCCAAGTTTTCCAAAGAACACCTGCGGACATTGGAAATTATATATGAGCATTATGGACGGTTGCTATCGACCAATCTGCCGGTTTATCTGCGCAAGAATGTACAGGCTACGGTAGCAAGCTCCGAGACGGTTACATATTCGGAATTTACGAATGCACTTTCCAATCCGGTTATTTTGGGAATTGTGGACTTTAAACCCTTGAAAGGGAATGTTATTATAGAATTAGCACCTAATCTTGGCTTTGCTATGATTGACCGTATGCTCGGAGGACAGGGAGCACCGTTGGAGCGGAACCGTGACTTCTCCGAAATTGAAATGACCATTATCCAGAAGATGATGATTGTGGGCATGCAGCTTATGAGAGAGCCATGGAAGAATGTACTTGACATCTCTCCGATGCTGGATCGGATTGAAACGAATGTCCAGTTCGCACAGGTCATCGCACCGAGTGACATGATCGCCATTGTGACGATGAATGTGAAGATCGGTGATGTTGAAGGGTTTATGAATGTCTGCCTTCCGTTCTTTACACTGGAAGACATTATTGATAAGCTGAATACAAAGTACTGGTTCTCCACGATGAAAAAGGATGATTCCACGGATTATGAAGAGCAGATTGAATCTCTCATCAAGAGAGTGGATGCTCCGATCCGGGCGGTTCTCGGTAAGAGCCAGGTATCCGTAAATGATTTCCTTGGTCTGCAGTGTGGTGATATCATCCGACTGGATACCAATGTGAATTCTGAAATGTCAGTCTATGTAGGAAATATCCGCAAATTTACAGCATTGCCCGGTTCAAGTCAGGACAAATATGCTGTCCGGATAACATCAGTAATCAGAGAGGGGGAGTAAGGCATGGACGGAACGTTAACGCAGGATGAAATTAATGCACTACTCAACGGAATGGATTTGTCCGACAGCAGTAATAATGCTTCAAAGGACGAACCGGCAGGATCATCCGATGATGCACCGGCAGCTACGGCGGGTGCAGCTCCGGCATCCAACGAGGATGCGCTGACCGATATAGAGAGGGATGCAATTGGCGAAATTGCCAATATCAGCATGGGGTCCTCTGCAACAACGTTATACTCACTGGTCAATCGTAAGGTCAATATTACAACACCGGTAGTTACCATGGCTACCTGGGATACGGTAGTAGAGGATTACCAGAGACCATGTGTTTTTATTAAAATTAAATATACGGCAGGTCTTGATGGCGCCAATATTATGGTGCTGAAGGATCATGATGTGAAAGTAATCGCAGATCTGATGATGGGCGGAGACGGAACCAATACCGAGGGAGAACTTGGAGAGCTCCACTTAAGTGCTATTTCAGAAGCGATGAACCAGATGATGGGATCTGCTGCAACCTCACTTTCCACAATGCTTGGAAAGGTGATCGATATCAGCCCCCCGGAGGCAAGTATCTTAAATCTGGAAGAAGTTGAAAACGGGGAATCGATTGAAGGATTTCTGGCAGGAAACTTTGTAAAGATTTCTTTCCGGATGCAGATTGACGATCTGGTGGACAGTACGATCATGCAGCTTTACCCAATAGATTTTGCAAGGAGCCTGTATGAAACCTTTGTAGCATCAACCTCCGGAGAATCAGAACCTGCTCCGGCAGCTGCAGGCGAACCTGCACCCGCTCCGGAACCGGTGCCGACACCGGCTGTGGATCCGGAACCATATGTTCCGCCGACGGCTTCCATGAATCAGAATCAGACGATGAGTAATCCGGTCAATATGGATATGAATCAGATGAATATGGGAATGCCGAATATGAACATGGGAATGCCGAATATGAACATGGGAATGCCGCAGATGGGAATGCCGAATATGAATATGGGCATGCCAAATATGGGAATGCCACAGATGGGAATGCCAAATATGAACATGGGCATGAACCAGATGAATATGGGAATGCCACAGATGAATGCACAGCAGCCCACGAACGTGCAGCCTGCACAGTTCCAGAGCTTTAACAATGCCGCCGCAGCCATTCCGGGACAGGAAAACATCGGTTTGATTAAGGATGTTCCGCTGGAGGTTACGGTAGAGCTTGGCAGAACCAGAAAGTCGATTGCAGAAATCCTGGATTTTGCACCGGGAACCATCATTGAACTTGACAAAATTGCCGGAGAGCCGATTGATGTGCTTGTAAACGGCAAGTATGTAGCCAAGGGCGAAGTAGTTGTAATTGAAGAGAGCTTTGGTGTCCGGGTAACCGAGATAATTAACTAGAAATAGGAGAAAAATTATGGCAAAGAATATTTTAATCGTTGATGATGCAGCATTTATGAGAATGATGATCAAGGACATTCTTACCAAGAATGGATACAATGTTGTAGGAGAAGCTGAAAACGGATTAAAGGCAGTTGAAAAGTACAGTGAATTAAAGCCGGATCTGGTGCTGATGGATATTACCATGCCGGAGCTTGATGGAATCGGAGCTTTAAAGAAAATCAAGGAAGCAGATTCCAACGCTCTTGTAATTATGTGTTCTGCCATGGGACAGCAGGCAATGGTTATCGAATCCATCCAGGCAGGAGCAAAGGACTTTATTGTGAAGCCGTTCCAGGCAGACCGTGTATTGGAAGCTGTTAAGAAAGTAGTTGGTTAATTATGCTCCTTGCCATTACATCAAGGACTGACAGCTATCTTCAGTTTCTGACCGTTCTGCTGTTGTTTGTGTTTGTTCTGGTGATTACCTACTTCACAACACGTTGGATCGCAAGATACCAGAAGGTAAAGAGCAATGCAGACAATCTGGAAGTGATCGAAACCTGCAGAATTACTTCCAACAAGTATCTGCAGATTGTGCGTGCAGGGACGAAATATGTCCTTATCGCCATTGGCAAGGATGAAGTACATATGCTGACCGAGTTATCGGAGGAAGAGTTGATGCTCACAGCCGGGAAAGGACAGCAGCAGATGGATTTTTCCAGGGTGTTTGCCAGTGTAAAGAATCTGGGGAAAAAAGAGAAAGAATAAATGAAGCACTTTATGAAAAAGATCATAAACATGGTATGCCTGCTGATGACGGTAGGCATATTGTGTATTATTCCGCAGTTTTCCGTACAGGCATCTTCCACATCGACAGGGCTTACCGGGGAAACCACGGAAAGCACCACAAGGCAGGATCCTGGAACAGCTGAGGATCAGAGTGATTTATCGCAACTGAATATCGGTAATACCTTTACCATTACCAGTAATGAAGGTAATGGGCAGATTAACGGGACATTAAGGATTCTGATTACGCTGACACTGATCGCACTGGCACCGACGCTGCTGATCATGCTCACTTCATTTACCAGAATCCTCATTGTGTTACATTTTACCAGGGCAGCACTGAATACCCAGACTGCACCTCCAAACCAGGTGTTGATTGGGTTGGCTTTGTTTCTGACCTTTTTCGTGATGCGGCCGACGATTACAACGATTTATACGGAAGCCTTGGTTCCCTTTGAAAACGGGGAGATCACGCAGGAGGAATTTTTTGATGAAGGCTTACAGCCCTTACGTGAATTTATGTATGGGCAGACCCAGAAGAAGGACGTGACGTTATTCTTTGAGATCAGCGGAGAGGAATGGGACGGAACACTTGATGGAATTCCTACGGAAATTCTTATCCCAAGCTTTATTATCAGTGAACTCAGGACTGCATTTATTATCGGCTTTTATATTTATATTCCGTTTATTGTCATTGATATGGTCGTGGCATCAGTTCTCATGGGTATGGGTATGATGATGCTACCGCCGACAACCATTTCCATGCCGTTTAAGATCCTGCTGTTTATTCTGGCAGATGGCTGGAGCCTGATTATTGGAAATCTGATTAAAACCTTTTATTAGCAGGGCAGAATCAGGAACGCACTTAAGAATTTGGAAGGAGCAGATAAATGGGGATTGAAGAGGTAACCGCTGTTTCGAGCGAGGCACTTTATCTGGTGATTAAGGTTGCTGCACCGGTATTGCTTGTTTCGCTGGTGGTTGGTCTGATTATCAGTATTTTTCAGACCGTCACATCCATTCAGGAACAGACACTGACCTTTGTTCCAAAAATTATAGCAGTATTTTTTACACTGATTGTACTTGGTCACTGGATGCTGAATGAGATGACACAGTTTATGATCCGCTTGTGGTCTGATTTTCCGTTATATATCAGGTAGCTTATGATCAATTATGATTTTACTTACAATGAATTGCTCTATTTTCTGCTGATTTTTGTACGGGTGGCGAGTTTTGTTTTTGTTGCACCGTTTTTCAGCATGGGAAATACACCGGCAAGAATCCGTGCCGGACTGAGTTTTTTTATTACCTTGCTTCTGTATCACACTCTGCCGGAAACGGAGATCGTTTATAACGGACTTCTGGAATATACGGTGATTGTGATGAAAGAGGTGGTTACAGGCCTTCTGCTGGGGTTTGGAACGAATTTCTGTACTTCGATCATGTCCTTTGCCGGACAGATCGTGGATATGGATATTGGTTTGTCCATGGCGAGTATGTTTGATCCGACGACGAAACAGCAGACATCCATATCGGGTGTTATTTATAATTATATGATTATGCTGATGTTGATTATTTCAGGAATGTACCGTTATCTCTTATCTGCGTTTGTAGAAGCCTATACGCTGATTCCGATTAACGGAACCGTATTCCGTTTTCATAAAATGCTGACCGGTTTTATCAGCTTTATGACCGATTTTGTGATCATTGGATTCCGGATCTGCCTGCCGGTTTTTACCGTGATGATTCTGCTGAATGCCATTCTCGGTGTGCTGGCAAAGGTGTCTCCGCAGCTGAATATGTTTGCGGTTGGTATCCAGTTGAAGATTCTGGTCGGTCTTTCCGTATTATTTTTATCCATGGCGATGCTGCCTGAGGCGGCAGGCTTTGTCTTTGACCAGATGAAAAAGGTCATGGTGAGCTTTGTAGAGGCAATGAGTTAGGAGGATTGGGCGCGGTGTTGGAATATCAGCTTCAGTTCTTTGCAAAGGATGGTCCTGGCGGAGAGAAAACCGAGCAGCCGACTTCCAAGAAGTTAGAGGATGCCCGGAAGGAAGGACAAGTTGCCAAGAGTAAGGAGGTTGCAAATGCGGCCGGAATCCTGGCGCTGTTTCTGATTGTCCGGTTTTATGCAGGGACTCTTGGAGAAGGCTTTGTGAATTATTTCCGGGGAATGTACAATGCGATTCCGGATGCCATCCAGATGTTTGACAGTGCTGTTCCGTTTGCAACAATTTCCGTGATTCTGCGTCAGATGATTCTGCAGATGCTGCTTATGATGGGACCGGTTTTGCTGATTGCGGTTGTCATTGCGTTTGTCTGTGATGTCGTACAGGTTAAATGGAAGCTTACCGGGAAGCCGTTACAGCCTAAATTCAGTAAATTAAGCCCGGTAAAGGGTTTTGGAAGGATTTTTTCAAAGAATTCGATCGTGGAACTGATCAAATCGATTGCAAAGATTGGCGTGATCGGTTATATTGCGTTTTCTGAGGTTCAGAAATATGCATCAGAGCTGTATTTATTGTATGATATCGGTCTGTATCAGGCAATCGGACTAGTAGGGGATATCCTGTTTTCTGTAGGAATCAAGGTGGCGGCAGCTTATCTGGTCATTGCACTGCTTGATTTTGCTTATCAGAAATGGAAGTTCAGGCAGGATATGATGATGACCAAGCAGGAAGTGAAGGACGAATATAAGAACCAGGAAGGGGATCCGCAGATCAAGGGAAAGCAAAGACAGCGTATGCGTGAGGCTTCCCAGCGGAGAATGATGCAGCAGCTTCCGGAAGCAGACGTTGTTATTACGAACCCGACACATTTTGCGGTAGCGATCAAGTATGATCCGGAAAGGTACGATGCTCCTTATGTGCTTGCAAAAGGTGAAGATTATCTGGCACAGAAGATCAAGGAGATTGCCAGGGAGCATGACATTGAAATTGTAGAAAATAAGCCATTGGCACGTATGCTTTATGCCAATGTGGATATCGGAGGCCTGATTCCTCCGGAACTTTATCAGGCGGTGGCGGAAGTGCTTGCTTTTGTATATCACCTGAAGGGGAAAGCATAAAGGATTGAGTAGACCGAAGACGACAGGAAAGGAGAGCAGACATGAAAAAGGCAGACGTTGGTGTAGCGGCATATATCGTAGCAGCCTTTGTAATGCTGATTGTACCGATTCCAAGCTGGCTTCTGGATGTTCTGCTTGCATGTAATATTGCGATTGCATTTACGATCCTGTTTACTACGATGTTTTCCAAGGAAGTACTGGATATGTCATTCTTCCCGACCATTCTGTTGTTCACCACCATTTTCCGTATTGCACTGAATGTATCTTCGACCCGTCTGATTCTTACAACCGGTGATCCGGGACAGGTGGTAGCAACCTTCGGAAGCTTTGTTGGTGGCGGGGATCTGATTGTAGGTGCGATTGTATTCCTGATTTTGTTGATTGTGCAGTTTATGGTTATTAACAAAGGTTCCGAACGTGTAGCTGAAGTAACGGCGCGATTCACCCTGGACGCAATGCCCGGTAAACAGATGGCGATTGATGCAGACTTAAATACGGGGGCAATCAATGATGCCGAAGCAAAAAGGCGAAGAGACAAGATTCAGGAAGAAGCGAGCTTCTTCGGATCCATGGATGGTGCGGTAAAGTACGTAAAGGGAGATGCAACGGCAGGTCTTATTATTACTGCAGTCAATGTCATCGGCGGTATCGCCATGGGTGTACTGCGGCAGAATATGGATATTACAGCAGCACTGAATAAATATGTTATTTTAACAATCGGTGACGGCCTGGTGAGCCAGATCCCTTCTCTTCTGATCTCGCTTTCTACAGGTATTCTGGTTACGAAGGGATCGAAGGATGCAGACTTTGGTACGGTACTGATCAGACAGTTATTCGGTGTACCAAGAGCCTTGTATCTGGTAGGTGCAATTATTGCAGGACTTGGTATTGTTACGCCGCTTCCCACAGTGGTTTTCCTGGCATTGGGACTGATTTTTGTCGTGACGGGACGTGTGATTGCGGGAACGATCGAAACAGCGCAGATTGAAAATGAAGTTGATACGGAGGAGGCAGCAGCAGAAGAGATCCGGCAGCCGGAGAATGTTAACAGTCTCCTGCAGGTGGATCCGATCGAGCTGGAGTTTGGCTACGGTATTATTCCGTTAGCGGATGTGAATCAGGGCGGTGACCTGCTTGACCGGGTGGTGATGATCCGGAGGCAGATTGCACTGGAATTAGGTACGGTAGTGCCGATCATCCGGCTGCGTGATAACATCCAGCTAAATCCGAACCAGTATATTATTAAGATTAAAGGCATACAGGTGAGCGAGGGCGAAATCCTGTTTGATCATTATATGGCAATGAATCCGGGCTATGTGGAGGAAGAGATTACCGGTATTCCGACGTTTGAACCGTCCTTCCATCTGCCGGCTATCTGGATTACGGAAGGGCAGCGGGAACGTGCAGAGAGCCTTGGCTATACGGTAGTGGATCCTCCTTCTATCATTGCAACCCATCTGACGGAAATTATCCGCCAGCATATTGCAGAGCTCCTGACCAGACAGGATGTACAGAATCTGGTAAACAACTTAAAGGAAACAAATCCTTCGCTGGTAGACGAACTGATTCCGAAGCTTCTTGGACTTGGCGAGGTACAGAAGGTATTGCAGAACCTGCTTAAGGAAGGAATTTCTATCCGTGACCTTCTGACGATCTTTGAAACACTGGCAGATTATGCACCTTCGACGAGAGATACGGATATTTTAACCGAGTATGTGCGTCAGAGCCTGAAACGTGCGATTTCTAATAAGTTCTTCCCGCCGAATGAGACAACGAGCGTGGTAACGCTGGATCCGAAGATCGAGCAGGAAATTATGGCAAGTGTGAAGCAGACGGAAAACGGCGCTTATCTGACCCTGGATCCGGAACGTACGAAGGCCATTATCAAATCGGTGGAAACGGAGATTGCAAAGCTGGTAAACCTGGGAAAGAATCCCATTATTATTACTTCTCCGATTGTCCGTATGTATTTTAAACGACTGACAGAGGATTATGTGAAGGATCTGATTGTAGTATCCTATAATGAAGTGGAAAATAATGTAGAATTACAGTCTGTAGGAATGGTGACAGCATGATAATCAAGAAATTTCAAGGGAAAACAGAAGCAGAAGCAGTAGAAAGTGCGAAGAAAGAATTGGGGGACGGCATTGTCATTATGAACGTCCGGAATGTAAAGAAGAAGGGGATGTTCAGTTTCCTTAAGCCCCAGATGATTGAAGTGACGGTGGCACTTGAAGAAGAACCGGTAAGACCGGGAGTAGTGCCGGAGCCGGACAGGAATCTGACAGATGCCATTGCAAATATCCGCTCTGTCAGTGAGAAAGCCCTGCAGCAGGAGGCGGCTGGGAAAAAGGAACAGGGCAGTCCGGAGGAGAAACACACGGACAGCACAGTCATTGAAGAAAAGCTTGACAGCCTGCACTTCCTTTTGGAGCAGCAGATGCAAAAGCCTGAAGAGAATAAGACAGAGGACAGGGCAGAAGCAGAAGAAGAGACGCCGAGTGAAATGGAGCAGTTTATGAAGCTGCTTTATAATACCATGCTGGAAAATGAAGTCAATGAGAAATATGCCAACCAGATCATTGATGAAATTGAAAAATCCAACAAGCCGAACATGCCGTTTGACTATGCACTTTCCAATATCTACCAGAAAATGATCCTGAAATTTGGAAAGCCGGCAGGCATTACTCCGGCGGCCCAGGGACCGAAGATGTTATTTTTTATCGGACCTACCGGCGTTGGAAAGACAACAACCATTGCCAAAATAGCCTCACACTTCTGCGTGGATGGAGGTAAAAAGGTGGCATTGCTTACCGCAGATACTTATCGTATTGCAGCAGCAGAACAGCTGCGGACCTATGCAAATATTCTGGAGGTTCCGTTCCGGATTATTTATTCGGTTGAGGAGCTTTCCCAGGCCATGCGGGACTTTAAGGATTGCGACTATATTTTAGTGGATACGGCAGGACTTTCCCACCAGAATGCCGAGCAGAAGAAAGTGATGAAGGAGCTGATTCATTCTGTGGATGGTATTCTTGAAAAAGAGGTATTTCTGGTATTGAGTGCAACGACGAAGTACCGGGATCTGCTAAGCATTGCGGATACTTATTCGAATATGACAGATTACAAGCTGATTTTTACGAAGCTGGATGAAACCATAACGCTGGGAAATCTGTTAAACTTAAAGCTTTATACCGGAGCACCGCTCTCTTATGTGACCTGCGGACAGAATGTACCGGATGACATTGAAGATTTCAATCCGCAGAAGACTGTAAAAAGACTGCTTGGAGGGAAGCAGAAATAGTACGAAAATACGATTCAATACAAAAGATCAAAAGATCGGGGATAGGAAATGGATCAGGCAGAACAGTTAAGAAATATCATAAAGGCAGGTAATGTGAAACGCAGCAGGCCTTTGGCACGGGTGATCACGGTCACAAGTGGAAAGGGCGGTGTTGGAAAATCCAATACAGCGATCAATCTGGCAATTCAATTCCGTAAGATGGGAAAGAAGGTCGTGATTCTGGATGCGGATTTTGGACTTGCCAATATTGAGATTATGTTTGGTGCAGTACCAAAACACAATCTCAGTGATTTGATTTATCAGGGTAAAAATATTAAAGACATCATCACCTGGGGACCGATGGAGGTTGGATTTATCTCCGGTGGATCCGGGATCACGGGGTTGTCGAATTTAAGTAAGGATTATCTGACGTATATTGTCCATAATCTTGCAGAACTGGATACCATTGCAGATGTTATTATTGTAGATACCGGAGCCGGAATTTCGGATGCGGTACTGGAATTTCTTGTGGCAAGTGGCGAAATCCTGCTTGTGACAACACCGGAACCGACTTCCATTACCGATTCCTATTCGTTGTTAAAGGCATTGAACGGACACCCGGGACTGGAACGGGACAATACGCAGATTTGTATGATAGCCAATCGTGTCAGCTCTGCAAACGAAGGAGAAGTATTATTCCAAAAGCTCGATGTAGTGGTAAGCCGTTACCTGAAGCTTCCCATTACCTATTTGGGTGCTGTGCCGCAGGATCCGCTTTTGGCAAAGGCTGTGATGCAGCAGCTTCCGGTTTCCTTACAGAATCCGCAGGCAAGGTCTGCGCAGGCCTATGAAGAGATCGCAGCAAAGCTGATGAAACAGGATGAAGGACAGAATACACAGAAGCGTGGTGTTGCCGCATTCTTTTCACATATTATAGGAAAGAGAAACAACGGTTAGAGGGGGAGCAAAATGCTGTCAAAATACGTGAAGCCCGGAGACAAGGTGGAAGTTCAGGCGGTAGAACGGGTAAAATTCGCAGATGAAGGAGAAAAGAAAAAGGTTTACGCCAGTATGGTCAGTGATATTTTATCGGATGACCAGTTGGAAATTGTGATGCCGATGGAAAAATCCAAGCTGATTCTGCTTCCGGTAAATGCTGAGTATGACGTGTATTTCTATACGGAATCAGGGCTTTACCAGTGCTTTGTGAAGGTTATTGACCGTTATAAACAGGATAATCAGTATATTCTTCTAATGGAGCTTACGAGTAATTTGAGAAAATTCCAGAGGAGAGAATATTATCGTCTGGGCTGTGCTCTTGAAATGAGTGCACGTCCACTGGAAAAGGAAGAGATCAGGGCAGTTGAGAATAATGATAAGTATCTGGTGCCGGGACTTCCTCTTAAAAGAAGTGTGATTGTGGACATCAGCGGTGGGGGAATCCGGTTTGTCGGGGATTACTGTTATGAGCCGGATAGTCTGGTCTGTTGTAAATACAACCTGGCAACCGATGGAAGGAGTAAAGAATATACGCTGATTTCAAAGATTTTAACAGTACGGGAGCTGCCAGACCGGCCGGGGCTTTATGAGCACCGTGCACAATATATTCATATTGATACAGCAGAGCGGGAAGAAATTATTCGTTTTATTTTCGAGGAAGAAAGAAAACACAGAAAGCGGGAAAAAGGGATATAATCGATTACTTTGCACTCACGTGAAGAACAAAGTGTGGTATACTAAGTATATGTAAATACCAGCATCGAAAGATGTGACAGACACATCAGGTCAACAACATGTGAAAGGAAACAAAATAAATATGATTAGAACGGATTCCGCAGGCAAAGTGGTTGCTATTGCCAGTTCTACCGGGGGACCCAAGGCGTTGCAGAAGCTGATACCTTTGCTGCCGAAGGAACTGAATGCTCCGGTATTGCTCGTACAGCATATGCCCGCAGGCTTTACAGAAGCACTGGCGTCCAGACTGAACGACCTGAGCAGAGTTACTGTGAAGGAAGCAGAAGAAGGTGATATCCTTCAGAAAGGCTGTGTTTATCTGGCCAGGGGAGGCAGGCATATGAATGTGGTCCGGTGTTTACGGGGCCATATGATTCATTATACGGATGAGCCGCCAAGAGAGGGCGTGAGACCATGCGCCAACTATATGTATGAATCGTTGGCAGACAGTGCATATGATTTGATCGTATGTGCGGTTCTTACAGGCATGGGTGCCGATGGCACGGCTGGAATCGCTGCATTGAAGCAAAAGAAAAAAGTACTTGTTTATGCGCAGGATGAAGACAGCTGCACGGTGTATGGAATGCCGAAGTGCATTGTCAAAAGCGGACTGGCTTTAGTGGGAATTCCACTCGAACGTATTGCGCAGGAAATTATTAAGAACGTGGGGGTATGTTAAAATGGATGTAAGTCAATATTTGGAAATTTTTCTGGATGAAGCCAAAGAACATCTTGAGAATCTGAATACGCAGATTCTGAAGCTGGAACAGGAGCCTGAAGATACGGATACCATTAACGAGATCTTCCGGGCAGCGCATTCCTTAAAGGGAATGGCAGGCACCATGGGATATAAGAGAATGCAGACGCTGACTCATGATATGGAAAATGTATTCTCTGAGATCCGTAACGGCACATTGAAGGTGTCTGCAAACATGATTGATACTTTATTCCAGTGTCTGGATGCACTTGAAGAGTATACCAATAATATTCAGGAAAGCGCGGATGAAGGAACAAACGATAACCAGCCGCTGATCGAAATGCTGAACAGCTTCTTAAAGGGCAGCAATGCTCCTGCAAAGGAGGAAAAGAAAGAGGCTCCCGCAGCTGCGGAAGCAGAAAAGAAAGCAGCTGCAGATGGCGAAGAAAAGTGGAAAGAAATTGTTCTTACCGATGATCAGAAGCATGTATTCCGTACCGCTAAGGAACAGGGAAAGAATACATATGGTATGACGGTTTATATTCAGGAGAACTGTCTGCTTAAGGCAGCAAGAGCGTTTCTTGTATATAAGGCTGTGGAGGAACGGGCAGAGATTATTGTCTGCAATCCTTCAGCGCAGGATATAGAGGATGAGAAGTTTGATCTGGATTTCAGCCTGATCGTGGTAACCGATACTTCCTTAGACGAAATCCTTCATGCGGCAAGAAACGTATCCGAAATCGATAAGGTTGTCGGATCGGAGTTAGAGCTTAAGGACGACGAGGCTTCTGGAGAAGAAACTGCAGTTTCCACAGAAACCGCAGCAGAAAGAAAGCCTGCACAGAAGACCGCCTCTGCAGTTCCTGCCAAGAACGATAAGAAGCCGGCCGGTAAACCGGTAGTAAACCGTACCGTCCGTGTCGATATTGAAAAACTGGATGTTTTAATGAATCTGGTGAGCGAGCTGATCATTGCAAAGAACTCCCTTGTATCTGCATCCAGTGTAGAAGGTGTGAACAGTACCACCTTTAACGAGCAGATTGAATATCTTGAGAGTGTAACCACGAATCTTCACGAATCTGTGATGAAGGTACGAATGGTTCCTATTGAGAGTGTTGTAAGCAAGTTCCCAAGAATGATCCGGGATCTGTCCAAGAAGCTGGATAAGAAGATGGAACTGTATATGTCCGGTGAGGAAACGGAGCTGGATCGTACCGTGGTAGATGAAATCGGTGATCCTCTGATGCACCTGCTTCGTAATTCCGCCGATCATGGTCTGGAATCTGCTGAGGTTCGTGCACAACGTGGAAAGCCGGAGGTTGGTTCTATTTTCCTTGATGCTTATCAGGATGGAAATAACGTTGTCATTGAGGTTCGGGATGATGGTAACGGAATTGATGTGGAGAACGTTAAGAAAACAGCCATTGAGCGTGGCGTGATTACTCCGGAACAGGGAGATAACATGAGTGAGAAGGATATCATTAACCTTCTGTTCCATGCAGGATTTTCTACTTCAAAGAAGATTACGGATGTATCCGGCAGAGGTGTCGGCCTTGATGTTGTGAAGTCCAAGATTGAATCCTTAAGCGGTGAAGTGGAAGTAAAGAGCAAGCTTGGTGAAGGAAGCACCTGGATTATTCGTCTGCCTCTGACCCTTGCAATTATCCAGGCATTGATGGTGACCGTTGGTGGAGAAAAGTATGCAATTTCTCTCGGCAGCATTCAGACCATTGAAGATATTAAACCGGAAGAAATCAAGCTGGTACAGAACAGCGAAGTGATCAATTTAAGAGGAACCGTCATTCCGATTATCCGTCTGAGCAATGTCCTCGAGATCGAAAGCTTAAAGAAGCCGGATGAGAACATGGTTGTTGTTATCGTTAAGAAGGGCGAGAAGCTGGCCGGTCTTGTAGTTGACGAGCTTATGGGACAGCAGGAAATCGTTATTAAGTCACTCGGTAAATACATCAACAAGTGTAAGTTCATCAGCGGCGCAACCATTTTAGGTGACGGCGAGATCGCATTGATTCTTGATGCAAATGCACTGTTTTAGGAATGGGGGAGAGAATCATGGACGAATTAAGAGTAAACAATGAAGTAAAAACAGAAGGCGACAGTATCCAGTATATTGTAATTAAACTGGGCGCCGAGCAGTATGGAATTGATATCAAATATGTGGACAACATCGTAAGAATGCAGCATATCACCAGAGTTCCAAAGGTTGCCGGTTATTTAAAGGGCGTGATCAATCTTCGTGGAGAGGTCATCCCGGTTATGAATCTGCGTCTGAAAATGGGACTTCCTGAACAGGAGGCAACGAAGGCATCCAGAATTATTATCCTGAAATTAGAGCAGCATGGAATCATTGGCTTTATCGTGGATGAGGTTCGTGAGGTAGTAACCCTGTCTCCGGATCAGATTGATAAGGTTACCTATGATGCAAACGAAGAAAAGCCGAATTTTGTATTGGGTATCGGCAAGTATGAGAATGAGCTGATTTCCCTGCTTGATATGAATGTAGTTGCTGCAGAACGATAACAGATACTGAAGATATAACGAAATGATACATAATAGGAGGGACCATGAAGGACCTTAGTATGGAACAAATAACACAGCAGTATTTTGATGTGTTAAAGGAATTAGGAAATATCGGTGCGGGGAATGCAACAACCGCACTGGCACAATTGATTAACTGCAAGGTAGACATGAAGGTTCCACAGGTGCGTCTGCTGAATTTCAATGAACTTGGAGCAATGCTTGGTGGGGAGGAAACAATTCTTGTGAGCATTTATCTTCAGGTGGAAGGTGATGTGGAAGGAAGCATGATGTTTGTTCTTTCCGAGGATTCCGCACTGCATCTGGTCAACAAATTAATGAGTGGTATGCTTGGTGTCCCTGAGAAGCCCATTGAGGAATGCCATTTTGGTGAAATGGAATGTTCCGCAATGAAGGAAGTGGGAAATATTATTACGGGTGCTTATCTGAATGCCTTATCTTCCTTAACCAATATGAAGATTTTTCCATCGGTTCCACAGCTTGGAATTGATATGGCGGGGGCTATATTAAGCGTTCCTGCAGCAGAATTCGGAGTAATGGGGGATAATATTCTGCTGATTCAGACGCAGTTTTCAGATGATATTGAACTGGATGGTTATTTTATACTGATTCCGGATGTGGAATCATATGAGAGAATTCTTTCTGCATTGGGAGTTATGTAAGATGAGTGAAATAATTAAGGTTGGTATGGCTGACTGGAAGGTCTGTTCCGGTCAGGATGGGGTAACCACGCTGGGGCTTGGCTCCTGCGTTGGAATTGCAATCCGTGATCCAGCGACAGGCATAGGAGGACTTGCCCACATCATGCTTCCGGACAGTACCGAGATCCGAAACAACTCAAACAGATTTAAATTTGCCGATACCGGAATTACCGATATGGTAGCGGAGATGGTAAAACGTGGAGCAGTACGCAGCCACATGGTTGCAAAGATTGCGGGCGGTGCACAGATGTTTGCTTACGGAAATACCAAGAGCGATATGATCCGTGTGGGAGAGCGTAATGTAATTGCAAGTAAAAAGAAGCTTGAAGAATTGAAAATACCGCTTATTGCCGAGGATACCGGGGATACCTATGGACGAACGGTAATCTTTTATCCGGCAACAGGTGTATTCACAATTCGGGCAGTTGGGAAACCGGAGAAGAATATATGAGAAAGATAAAACTCCTTGCTCCCTTTCTGATGTTGCTTTCCGGTCTGATCGCAAGTATTATGATGTTTTATTACCACTATGAGAAAAAACAGCTCCTGCTGATTCTCGTATTGGTAATGCTTCTGTTTTATGCTGCGGGGGCTTTTATCCAGAAGAAGGTCAATCAGTTCATACAGAAGTACGAAGAGGAAGAAGAGAAGAGAAAGGCACAGGAGGGAGAAGTGATTGAGAAGGAAGCTGTGGAGAATGACAGTGCTTCCATAGGAAAGGAAGAAACAGATTCTGATTCGAAACAGGATACAGAATAAAATAAAATGCATTGGAGGAGGCTATGGACGAGGCATATAAGAATAAGCTCTGGAACGAATATGCAGCAACAAAATCGTCGGAAGTCAGGGAACAGCTGATTCTTGAGTATGCACCTCTTGTAAAGCTGGTTGCAGGCCGTTTAAGTATGTATCTTGGCTACAATGTGGAATATGATGATCTGGTAAGCTACGGAATCTTCGGATTGATCGATGCAATTGATAAGTTTGACAGTATGAAGGAAGTGAAGTTTGAAACCTACGCAAGCCTGAGAATCCGGGGATCCATTCTGGATCAGATCCGGAAGATGGACTGGATTCCAAGAACCATCCGGCAGAAGCAGAAGAAGATTGATACAGCAATGAAGGAAATCGAAACGGCAACGGGAAGGGCCGCGACCGATGAAGAAATTGCACAGAAGCTGGAGATCAGTACGGACGATTTTGCCGATTGGCAGTCTCAGATGAAGATTACCGGGGTGGTTTCTTTGAATGAGTTTATGGAATCGGGAAGTGAAATCCCTGCAGAGCAGCATAACCAGCATCGTTTTGAAGAGCCGGAGGAGGTTATTGAGAAGGAGGAACTTAAGGAAGTGCTGGGACAGGCACTGGAGCTTCTTACCGAGAAGGAAAAGAAGGTCATCCTTCTATATTATTATGAAGATCTGACACTCAAGGAGATCAGTAATGTTCTGGAGGTTTCAGAATCCAGAGTTTCACAGCTGCATACACGTGCACTGCAGAAAATGAAAGTCAGGATGGGGAACTATATGGGGGTGTTCAAAGCGTGAGAAATGGGTATTTTCAGATTGGGTGTACCGGGGGCGGTACGGTTGTCAGGCTTGTTAAGCCTGTAGATGGCGGTAACGAGGTGACTGCAAGAGAAATTGCAGAGTATTTGTCCGGTCATGGTATTGTGTATGATGCCGGACTTTTAACCAAAGGAATTCAGACTGCGGCTTCTGTCGCAAACAATGAATTCCTGTTTTTGGTAAATAAGGATATCATTTCGGAAATCAGGGAGAGTTATGTCCTCACGATCCGGCCGGACAAGATGATTGCAAGTGTGCGGTTCTATCCACCCTCCATGAAGGGAGAGCACATGACAGCACAGGAATTCCTCATGGATTTAAAGGTGAAGGGAATTGTGTTCGGCATTAAGGAAAAGGAAATCGAGGCGTTTTTTGCAAAACCCAGATATTGTACGGATTTCATTGCTGCAATGGGTGTTCCTGCGAGAAACGGATGCGATGCCCGTATTAAATATTTTTTTAATACGGATCTTCATTCGAGACCGGCCTTAAGCGAGGATGGAAGCGTGGATTTCTTTCATCTGAATACGATCTGTCACTGTAAAAAGGGCGAGGTGCTTGCCAGACTTTATCCGGAGGATCCCGGAGAGAATGGCACCACAATTTACGGAGAAATCGTGAAGCCCAGGGAAGTAAAGCGTAAGCATCTGGAATTTGGACGTAATATTACCCTGTCTCCGGACCGGCTGCAGATTACTTCCGATGTGAATGGGCATGTGGCACTGGTACAGGATAAAGTATTTGTTTCGGATGTCCTGGAAGTGGAAAATGTGGATACTTCGACCGGAAATATTGAATATGAAGGCAGTGTTCTGGTAAATGGCAATGTCTTAACCAACTTTTCCATCAAAGCCCAGGGACATGTGGAGATCCGGGGAGTGGTGGAAGGTGCATGCATTGAGGCTGGCGGAGATATCATTATTGCCCGTGGCATGAACGGTATGGGAAGAGGTGTACTTGCCACGAAAGGAAACGTGGTGGCAAAGTACCTGGAGAATGCAACGGTCAGTGCGAAGGGCTATGTTTCTACCGAATCGATTCTGCACAGCCGGGTCATGGCGGGTACAGAAATTAATGTTACAGGGCGAAAAGGTTTTATTACAGGAGGAAGAGTGAGCGCAACCAATGTAATCCGGGTGAAAACGTTAGGATCACCGATGGGCGCGGATACACTTGTAGAGGTTGGAGCGGATCCGTCTGTGAAATTGAGAATACAGGAATTACAGAAATTAGTTGTTGAACATAAAAAAGCAATCGAAATCAGTCATCCGGTGCTGACTGCGAATGTGCAGAAACTTCAGCAGGGAGTGAAATTAAAGCCGGATCAGATGAAATATTTCCAGGAAATGCTGCAGGAGGAGAACCGCAGAAATCAGGAAATAGAACAGTATTTACAGGAAATGGAAAGTCTGCAGGCGATTCTGGATGCAAGCTCGAATGCCAAGGTGGAGGTAAGCGGAGAGGTGTTTGCCGGAACGAAGATCTGTATCGGTGATGTCTCCATGGTTGTAAAGAACTCCATGAAGTTCTGTAAGTTTGTGAAGCAGCAGGGTGATGTGAAGATGACTGCTTTATAGGAAATGGAGTAACTATTCAGTACAGGTCGAAGCACTTGCTGCTGAGACCGTACGAATATGATTCGATAGTGCAAAATCCCATCAGCGAAGCTGATTTTAAATGGATTTTGCATTCGTAACTGTGAAGATACTGAACAGTTACGAAACCCAATTTGGATAATCGAGGTGAAAGCTATGACAATCAGTCGTGTGGAACTCCAGGGACAGGTAACACGTGCCCAGGACTTTACCAATATCAAACAGAATGAAGATCATAAGGGAATGATTGACCAGTCGAACTTTCAAAGTCAGACGCAGCAGAAGGTTGAGCACAGGATGCATCAGGTCAACAAAAGTGATCAGGCCGAAAACCGGAAGAAGAAATTTGATGCCAAAGAGCAGGGAAACGGAACCTATGCAGGAGATGGAGGACAGAACCGGAAGCATCATCATGCGGAGGATAACGGCAAAGTTTTTGTGAAAGGACAGGGCGGCTTTGACATTCGGGTATAGCGGCTTTGAGGAAAAGAAATGTCAGTATTGGAAATTGTATTGCTTATCATGGGAATTGTGATTTTTATCGGAAGCTTTCTGATTCCGGAAGGGAAAACCCGTTCCGGAGAGGATAAGATGGCTATTGATGAAAACAAAATCCATGATCTTGTAGCAAAAGAAGTAGAGGAAGCACAGGGTAAGATTACGGATATTGTGGATGAAACCATAACCTATGCCATGGAGAAGACGGAACGCAGCATGGATCGTCTGACCAATGAAAAGATGATGGCAGTCAATGAGTATTCGGATACAGTGCTTAGTGAAATCAATAAGAACCATCAGGAGGTGGTGTTCTTATATGATATGCTGAATGACAAGCATGAGAATCTGAAAAATACCGTAACGGAAGTGGAGAAGACTGCAAAGGAAGTTCGTCAGACAGTGAAGGATGCAGAAATTAATGCCAAAGAACTGACGGTCAAAGAAGCAGCTTTGAAGCCGGTATCTGCAGAAATGCAGACAGCCATGCAGGAAGTACCGCGGCAGCCGGAGTTTGAATTGTTTGGTACATCCGGGGCTTTTTCACCGGAGAAGGTTACGGTGGAAGAACCCAAAAAGACTTCAGGAAAGAGTGCAGGAGCTGCGAAAGCAAGAACACAGGCGGTATTGGAAGCAGACAGGGAGAGCACTTCAAAGGGACAGGAGATCACAGGAAAAGGTACGGTAGAGAACGCAGGGAAGGGTGCAGCAGAAGAGACAGTAGAAAAGCCGGCAGCGAGGAAGCGCACCGCAAAGTCAAGGACAGAGGCTGAAGTACCTGATGTTGCAGTTTCTTTGGACAAGGCAGGAAAGAGCAATGCCAGAAACAGCAATGAAAAGATTCTTGAACTCCATAAGGCCGGAAAATCCAATATGGCAATTGCCAGGGAATTGGGACTGGGTATTGGAGAAGTAAAGCTTGTAATTGATTTGTTTGAAGGGATGTAACAGAACATCATGAACTTGAAATACTATTTAAGAGGACTGGGAGTTGGCATTGTTGTTACTTCCCTGATTCTCGGAATCGGACTTGGCAGCCGGAAAGAAACCTTAAGCAATGAAGAAATTAAGGAACGGGCAAGGGAGCTTGGAATGGTGGAGGAATCCATTACTGTAGCAGAGGCCGCTGCGCAGAAGGAGGAAGAGGCGCAGGAAGCAGAAGTTACTGTTGCTTCGGTGCCTGAGGAGAATGCTGAGAGTGATGTAGAGCCGATCGTAAATGCAGAACCGAAAGTGAGCAGTGAACCGACAATGAGTACAGGTGCAGAACCGGAAGTGAGCAGTGAACCGGCGGTGAGCACAGGTGCAGCACCGGAAGCAAGTGAGGAACCGAATGTAAGTGCAGCATCAGAACCTGCAGCAAGTACAGCACCGGAAGCGGGTGCAACACCTGAGGCAGGTGTGAAGCCGGTGGCAGATGAAGCAGAAGAGAACAGCGGGACAGCACCGGAAAAGGAAATCGTGGATATCACGATAAATCCCGGCGAAGGCTCTTATGTCATCAGTCAGAAGCTGGAACAGTCCGGTCTTATTGATGATGCGGCAGAATATGATGCCTATCTATGTGATAATGGATATCATACGAAGCTCCGTGCAGGAGTCCATAAGATCCCAATGGGATCCACCAGGGAAGAAATTGCAAAGCTGTTGTGCCGGTAGAAAATTCCATCTTGCAATCTTATATACAATATGCTAGAATATCAGCGTTGCGATTGTGAGAAGCTTCGCAGCAGAAACTATTAATCACGTATATTTTGGCTGAATGGTGCCTCATGCTCGGAGGTTTGCAGCGTACGAAAGTATGAAAATATACGGAAGTCTAACCAAATGGAGGTAAGA
>Ga0129313_1000850_pt1 | contig 22149 bp, 26 predicted proteins | sample O1105metagenome_FD_94436 | JGI IMG/M metagenome (GOLD analysis project Ga0129313, IMG submission 94436) | Orangutan group fecal microbial communities from fecal samples from Wisconsin, USA - O1105 metagenome | ecosystem: Host-associated > Mammals > Digestive system > Large intestine > Fecal...
CTTCCATTTACCGGAGTCAACGCTGATCATGCTGGTAAGTGCGCTTGCCGGAAGAGAGCATGTGCTTGCAGCATATGAGGAAGCAGTCAAAGAGCGATATCGATTCTTCAGCTTTGGTGATGCGATGATGATTTTGTAGAGCGATTCACTACAAAATAGCGATACAACGGAATATGGAGATATGAAGAAAGCCAGGGGCGATTAAACCTCTGGCTTTTCTCTGTAGATGAACGTGTGAGACAATCCATTGCGGAATGTGATAGAGTTAACGGCCCCGTCTTTGAAAACGATGTTGTCTATGATACTGCTGAGAAAAGAATCAAGGACCTCCGGAGAGACGGTAGCACTCAGAGACTGAAAGCTGATGTAGTTTCGGTCAGTGAGTTTCTGGGAGAGTATGAAGTTGCTTGCCTTGGCGATAAATTCATCATCAGTGATAGATTGTTGCAGGCTGCCTTCCGATGCCAGGAACGCCAGCTTGTCTTCGACTTCTTCCAGGGAGTCCGAAAGCTGAATCTTCTGAGTGAGGTATTCGGATTCCGACATAGCTTTTTCGGAATAGAGGAACAGCTTGTTCAGACGGTCAATAGCTCTTTCCAGACGGACTTTTTCCTTTTTGAGTTTTGATAGCTGCAATGGCGGCTCGGAGCCTGTTTTGATTTTGATGTCTTTTCCGAAGACCTCTCCCTTGATGGTTCCGGTGCGGAGCGTATGAAACAGATCATGTAATCCGTCCGGGGCAATGGCGGCCACCGGGGAGAAAGTATCGCCGGAGAGTAGCTGCTGTTCCAGTTCCTGTATGCTCGTTTCCGGAGAGAACGCCTTTTGAGCGTTGAGCATATTGAGAATGTAGTTGAAGACGAACTCGCCAATGATTGGGTCTGAGGTAGATTTTCCAGTACACCACAGCTTGCTTTTTCGGTGCGTAGGGCAGAAGTAGAGAGAGTAGCGTCTGCCGGTAGTCTTCTTTACGGTGGAAATAGAACTCGTCATAGGTTGACCGCAATTTCCGCAGATAAGTAAGCCGGAGAAAATGTGGGTGTATTTACTTTTGCCACTCTTGCGGAACGATTTGAGCCTACGGTTGGATTCCAGGAGTGCAAGGATACGTTCTTTCTGTTCCCGACTTACGATGGCCGGGTGGTGGTCTTTTACGGTAATCCATTCAGATTTATCCTTAGGACGTTGCCGGTCCCCTTCTTTGAGGCGGTTGTATTGGTAATCGCCGCAGTAGAATACGCTGCGGAGGATAATATCCAGAGAGACCGGGGACCAGTCATTACCGGCACGAGTCCGGTAGCCGTGTTCGTTCAGATACCGGGCCAGATAAACTAAGGAGCGGAGTTCTTCGTATTTGTCATGAATCAAATGGGCGATGTTGTATTCATCGGAGTTGAAGCTGAAAGTCTGTTCTTCCGGGTCGTAATCGTAGCCGTAAGGAATACGTCCACCGTTCCACTGCCCGTTGCTGGCTCTGGAAATCATGGTGGCAGCGACACGTTCTGAGGTCATGTTGCGCTCCAGCTCCGCAAAGACAAGGATAATTTTGAGCATCGCTTCTCCCATAGCCGTACTGGTGTCGAACTGCTCGTTTTTCGAGACGAAGGTAACGCCCAGGTCTTTAAGCTCTTGGTACATCTCGGCAAAGTCCAGAAGGTTTCTGGAGATTCGGTCAATCTTCCAGACCAGAAGATGTGTGTACGTGCCGGTCCGGAGTTGAGACATCATTTTCTGAAATTCTGGCCGGATAGTATTTTTACCAGAGTACCCAGCATCCTCGAAGACCGTCACATCGTCAGTGTTCAGTATTAGCTTGGCGTATGCAATCAAGTCTTGACGCTGCATAGGCAGAGAGTCCCTGTCAATCTGGTGCAGGGTAGAGACTCGTATGTATATAGCCACTTTTGCATGAGTGGCAGCACTGTTTGAAATCATATTTTTCCTCCAAAAATACGCCGTCCCATTACAGAACGGCGTATGTTCATTTCTACGCCCTTTTAGTCGGGCAATTCAATATTACTTCCCTTAATCCAGCAAAATCTGTTATGTAAGGTTTTAGAGCTTTCAGTGAATTAAGAGAAATATTTTTCTGGTTGGGCTTTTGCTCGTTGAGCACATAGGTAGGCAACACATAGAACTCCCAGTATTCCAGGGCAAGCGGCGAGACATCTTTCGTCAGTGCTTTGTAGAGGCAGAAAACGTAAAGGTCAGAATGCCGCTTGACGTCCGGAGAGTATCCGGCTTTCGGGTCCCAGGCTCTGTGAGGAGCTATGCTGAACTGTATATGCTCGTGGTACGCTTCGTCCCAGGACTGGAGGTAAGAAGCGGATTTGACTTCGATTCGCTGTCCGGTAGGACTGGTTAAATCAAAGGGGAGCCAATCAATTCGCATTTTCGAATCGGGGGGGGGTAATAACGCACTGTATACTATGTATTCTGCAAGTACGCCCCGGTCTGTGTTATTGAGCAGATCACTGTAAGCCCAGGACCAGAAATCTACTACTGACAAGCCGGTGTCTTCCCCATGAAAAGTAAATTTGTTGTTGGATGTTAATTGCTCCATGCAGGAATCCTCCCTTCGCAGAGAGAGGTTATGCCATGAATATTGCCGTCAAGAGCGAAAACCAACGCCCGGCGGCAGTCAGTGTCTGTCAGAGTATCGGAATAGGTATGAACCAACGGCAAGAACTCACGAACCGAAAGCGAGAGTTTCTTCCGTAGGTGCGCTATTTTGTTGATGGTTCCGGCAGACAGCGATGCAGGCCCTTCCTCCAGAGAAGAACAGAAGGAAGAGAGATAGAGCAGTAGAGCCGCAGCATCACAATTCAGTTGTTCTTCGGTCCGGGCCAGGAAAAAGTATTTCTTTGAATCCATAAGCCCTCCTGTCCGGTATCATCTGAAACGACGATACCAATCTAAACGGATAATCTTTTTTCGCCGTCAAGGTATTTTTTGCTTTCCTCAAGAGCTTTGAGGTAGCCTTTCATTTCCCCTTTAAATTCATAACGCTTTTCTGTTGGCAGAGCCCGGTAAATACTCAGCAACTCTTTTTCATCATCGGTGTAGGTCTCAGCCTGTGCGTCAGTGTAAGCAGATTCTTTTCCAGTCAGAATGTAGTCGGTAGAGACGTGCAGAAACCGGGCGATATCTGCAATGTATTTAGATGGTGGTAGTGTGTTCCGGGCCTTCCAGGTAGAGTAGGAAGACTGGTTAATGCCAAGAAATTTGCACAGTGCATAAGGCGTTTGCTCCCTTTGTTCGAGAACTGTTTCAATTCTGTCGATTGCTTCCATGTAGCACCTCCGTAAAATAATTCGAAAAATCGAAGAAAAACTCTTTACAAATTCGAGTTTTCGAGCTACAATACAATCACAAGCTACAAATGATTCGCAAATGGGAAGTGCTAAATCGCATAAGTAGTTTGTGATTGCGTATGTGGTGTACGTTTGTACCGTTAAATTGTATCATTTTACTTCGAGAAAGTAAACTACATATGCGAAATTCCATCAGAAAGGAGGAAAAGCATAATGCAGGGCAATATCACTGACTGGGGCAAGGAAGTTAAGAAGGGTCTGATTGAACGTGGTTGGTCTATCAACGATTTAGCCGAGAAAATCGGCAAGTCAAGAACCAGGGTATCCGGGGTTGTGAATGGCCGGATTTACTCGGATTCGATTGCAAGTGCAATCAGTGACCTTCTCAACATTGAAAAGGCATCGGCGTCCATGAAAGAAGCAACCAGAGATTGGTGTATGGATGCAAGAAAAGCCATGATTGACCTGGATATGAACACAGGGGAGCTGGCTGAAAAGACTGGCTACTCTACGCAATATCTGAATGCAATTATCTGTGGCAGATGCTATTCGCCACCGGTTATGAAAGTGATAAGCGGTGCACTCGGAATCCAGGAATATCAAGGGAAACAGGATTCCTCTAAGGACAGTTAAATTGTAACAGGAAAGATGGTGTGAAGAAATGGGAATAGGCCCTACGAAAAGCAATGAAAATGTATATTTTGTTGCCAGAAAAAAGGCGGCAATGTACAACGAAAGGCTATACTCCAGAGAAGGTGCGGCGGAGCTGCTTGGAATATCTGTTTCGACACTCGCAGACTATGAGCTTGGAAATACGAAGGTGGTTCCGGTAGACAAGGTGGTTCTCATGGCGGACCTCTATAATGCACCGGAGCTGAAAACCGGGTATTGCAAGTATGAATGCCCGATATGCAGCTATCTTCCGGTTGCAACAGAGGCTAAAGGTCTGGAAGGGATAGCCCTTCGGCTGATGAAGAGGCTGGATTGCGATGAGCTGAACCGCATCAAAAAAGAACTTGTAGACATTACGGAAGATGGAATCATCGACGAAACGGAGAAGCCGGAGCTGAAAAAGATCCTGGCTTTTTTAGATGAAGTTGCGGAGTCCATCAGCGAACTGAAAATCGTAGGCGAAAAGTTTTTGAAGAAGGTGTGAGCATGGATGTACAGAAAATGCTTGAAATTCTGAAAAGAGATTACGGAATCGAAAGCAAAGAGGAAAGAAAAAGACAACCAAGACTCCAAAGCAGTCAGAGTAGGAGGCGGTTTATGCTGAAAGCAATGAAAGGCAAAAGAGTTATCCGCATTCCGACAGATAAAAAGGATTCCTATATTGCCCTGGGGTACTCCATCACTGATATGGAAGGAAATATGATTTATGATTCAGCCGGGAAAAGTCAAAAAACTTCCAAGGGAAAAAGTACAGATCAAGCTTCGGATGTAAAAACGTCTGTGGAAGAGAAGTAGATCCGGCCATGCAAGGAGAAACATATGATTATAAAAGATATAAAAACTCCTTGTGTAAGCTTTGAATTTTACCAAGAAGTTTATCACGGGAGCATTGCAAATGATAAAAATTTCGATAATGCAGAGCTTGAATCAGAGGCATTTGTAGATATGATTACCTTTGGGCGAATTGGAAGACTGGAAGAAATACCGGATGCAGAAGATGTTGATTGGCTGCGGATACTCTTGTGGCAAGTCCGGAGTGGATGGATCCTTCGGTGGAGATACCGAAAAAGCTCTGCTTGCATTCCAGGAATTCTATGCGTTAGAAGTGGATGGAAAATACGGACCGGCAAGTAAAGCTAAACTGACCTCTGTATACAACAGCAAGCAGAGTGCATCTGCGCCAGAGGTTGCGAAGAGCCCTCGGTATACAGTCGGAAAAGCGTATACACTGCAAGTAGAATTGAAAGTGCGTACCGGTCCCGGAACAAATTATGCTGCCAAGAAGCATTCACAGCTTACGGCAGACGGACAGAAACACGATAAAGACAATGATGGTTGCCTAGATGCCGGTACAGTTATCACCTGTAAAGAGGTGAATGTAGTCGGAAACGATGTATGGATTAAGGCACCGTCCGGATGGATGGCTGGATATTACAAAGGACAGGTATTCATCAAGTAAGAAAGCTTTTAATGGCAAGGAACTAAGAAACTAAATACATCTCTTTTGGTCAAGGATAATATGTCACACACGCCCTGGGTATCTTCGGATGCCTGGGGCATTTTTTATTTGCTGAAAATGAGCGGTTCAGATAAAAGATTTTTTGTCAAGAAAAATAATGAACAAAAATGTAGAGCCACTTTTGACGAAAAGCGTCCCAGTGGATTAAAGAGAAAGTCTGCATACACTCCTTCATCAAAAGCAAAAGAGCCATAAAAAGCAAATTACAGCTTTCTATGGCATATCGGAATATTACAAAAGAGGTTACAAGTGTAATCAGTTTCTTCCTTATTATAAAGTGACTGAAAATGTGATGTCAGTAATGACATACGCAATGATTGAAAAATGACTTTTGAAACAGGAATTTTCTCTATCATTTGACATGAGTTAAAATCTTCATTGCCCGGAAGAATGTAAAAACATATCTGGACAAATACGCTGAATGACTGGAAAAATGATATCACAATGACGGTGCTATATAATAAAATAAAAAATATAAATATTATATATAAATATATATGTGTGCTTTGTCACAAATGACGTCCCATTTTCAATCATTCATAGCTTCACTTCTTATTGCTTCATAAAGACCAAAGTAGTCAACCTTCCTTGGTTGAAGAGACAGCAAAGACTGGAAAGTAATTGTTTTCTGATTCGGGACCTTCTGGTCTAATGTCTTTGTTGCAATCACGTAAAAATCCCATAATGATAAATCAAGTATGTTCTGTTCTCGGCTCATGGCAGTCCAGACACAGAACACGTACACGTCTGAGTGCCGGCAGTATTGAGAATCGGCTGAGTAGTTGCCGGATGAGTCCAGCGATTTTGCCGGTGCTATTCGGAAAGAGATTCTTGCTGGATGCTCACTCTCCCAGGCTTGTATGTATGCGGAAGATTTAACTTCTACACGTATGCCGTCCGGACTGAGCAAATCGTATGCATCCATAGATACCCGAAAGTTTGTTCGGGGGGGGGTAATACCGGATTGATTATTCATTGCCTCCAGGACTATAAACTCTGCAAAAGCTCCACGGTTCACGTTCCGAATTAAGTCAGAGTAAGCCCATGACCAGAAGTCCAGGACAGAGCTGCCAAGCTCTTTATCTTTAAAAGTCAGTTGTTCGCTGCCATCGTACATAAGACCACCTCACACGTTTTTTCTTAAGCATAGCAAAGCAAGTAACGAAAAACAATTACAAATTGTAAAAATATTGCTTGACTGCTCCGCGCTCATGAGTGCTACGATTACGCCACGAAAACAAAATACATTCAAAAAAGGAGAAGATATTATGAGATATAAAAAAGAAAACGACAACAGATACAGAGTAAATTTTATGATCGCAACAGAAAAGCTTATGGATCAGCTTACAGTTAAAGAGTTTATTTCTTACCTGGAAGAAAATGCAGAGTTTGAAGATGAAACCCATGAATATATTGACGGTAGAATAGTTACCTGCAAAGCATATGACTTGAAAGAAGAAAACAGCAATCTTCATAAAGAGTTTCTTGTAACAGAAGATGGCAGAGTATTCTACTGGAGAACTTTGATGGATAAAATTGAGCTTGTCGATGAAGACAAGAAGAAAAGTGAAAGAAGCGAAAAAGCAATTCGATCAAGAGCCAACAGAACAGAGAAAGCTACATACCGCAACAACCGGAATGAGCATAAATTCATAGATGTTGTTCACCATGGAGATGGTCATTACTACATGATCCAGTACATAAAGCATGAGCTTCCAGAAAGAACGGTTGTCAATTACATGGGAACCAGATGCGGACGCAAGCAGAAGTTCCGGATTGGTAAAGCAAAGCTATTATACCCGAGGAGACGTGGATGCATACACGCATCTGCTGGTTGACCTTTGCGACTTTGAGAAAGAAGTCACGATGGATGACCTGGAAGAGATCACGAAAGATATCCTGGAGCACTCAGATGTCAATAGCTTCTGCGGACAGTATGGCTGTTCAGAAGAGGAGTTGTTCGATAGCACATTATGGAAAGTGATTAACGAGTGCTGCAAGCATTATGGTGGTATGGCAGAACAGACACCAAGCCAGAAAGCAAAAGAAGAGTTTAAGCGTCCAGTATATCAAGTTGCCAGGCTGATCCGGAAGCAGGGAGAATGTCTGCACGAAACGCCGGAGGAATGACTGCGGAGGCATGGAGTGGAGAAACTTGCGGATGTATGATTGACTGGACGCACGATCTGGGGTATTATAGATACAGTTTCCGATTACAAAAGTACGATTTAGATGCGTTACTGTAGCAATCGGGGATGCGATGTTTATACAATAGACTCAGAATCCGACAAATGTGAGGTTATGTCAGGGAACAGGAAATAATAAGATATTAACCGGAGAACGGGATTTTTCAGGTCGTGTACGACTTTGAAAAAGCCTGTTCTCCGGTTTTGTATAGGTTGGAAACGATTGAGCTTAAAAATTTTATTGAAGGAATGTCCATGGAAAATGCTGTTTTATCCGGCAGAGATAAACGGAACAGATTTGCCGGTTCTGCAAAAATATAGTAAGATGATGTATGTGTCAAACGTATAAATTGCATAGCAATGAAGCAATCGGGGCACATACTAAGATGAAAAAGGCTATAAAAACAAGAGCACAAAAGGAGACAGAAGATGGACTACGCAGAATATATCAGAGAACGAAACGAAAAAAATAACTTTGCAAGACTGATTGACCTGAAATTAGATGAAGTGACGGAGCATGGTGCAATTGCAAGCATGCCAATTACAACAAAGCATTTGAATCCGTTCGGTGCGGTACACGGTGGATGTCTCTATACAATCGCAGATGTGGTTGCCGGAAGTGCAGCGAATGCACATGGAAAACCGGCGGTAACACTGGATTCGGATTTTCATTTTCTGCGCGCAGGGATTGGAACCACGAAGTTGGTCGGAATGTCAAAGGAACTGAAATGTGGGAAAAAAGTTCTGGTATATTATGTGGAGATCGCGGATCAGAATGAAAAGGTTCTGGCTGAAGGAACCTTTACTTATATGGTGATCGATAAGAAGCAGGATGAACTTGGAAAATAAAGTCAGGTGGATATTCGTAGTTTGTTTTGCTGTTTGATTTGGTTAAAAAGCGGACAGAAATTCATTGATAATTGAGGAGAAGCAGAAAATGAGCATATTTGAGGAGGCAGCAATTTTCCGTGGTGTCACAAAAGAGGATGCCAGGCAGATGCTGAACTGTCTGAATCCGGTAGAAAAAACCTATAAAAAAGATGAGATCATCTATTATGCAGGAGATGAGGTCACTTCGATGGGGGTGGTACTTTCCGGCAGTGTGCTTATTGAAAATGATGATATCTGGGGGAATCACAGTATTCTGGACCGGGCTGGTAGAGGCGAGATTTTTGCAGAAACTTATGCCGCGATTCCGGGGCAGAAGCTGATGGTCAATGTCGTTGCGGCAGAAGAAGCAAGGATTTTGTTTCTCAATGTGGGAAGAATCCTGAAAGTCTGCTCCAATTCCTGTGTATTTCACCATACACTGATTGAAAATCTGCTGAAGCTTTCCGCAGAGAAGAATCTCCGTCTGTCGAAACGGATTTTCCATATTTCATCAAAATCAATCCGGGGAAGACTGCTGTCGTATCTGTCCTATCAGGCTATGGAAAATGGGAAGAAAGAATTTGATATCCCGTTCAACCGGCAGCAGCTGGCAGATTATCTGAATGTAGACAGGTCCGCGATGTCAAATGAGCTTGGGAAGATGCAGAAAGACAGGCTGATCGAAGTAGACAGAAAACATTTCCGGATACTGGGGGAAACGGATATATAATGGATGGGGAAACGGAAAAATAGCGGAAATAAATTTAAAGAAAGGATGAAAATGAAAGTATGAAAAACCAGGGGGAATATACGACTGAGGACTATTTTTCACTTCCAGAGGAAAAAAGAGCAGAGCTGATTGATGGTGTGTTTTATGATATGGCTTCAACGAGTGTCATTCATCAGTTGATTGCCGGGCAGATTTTCGTACAGCTGAACGTTTTTTTGAGAAAGAAAAAAGCATCCTGTGTGCCATGCATCGCACCGGTGGACGTACAGCTGGACTGCGATGACCGGACGATGGTACAGCCGGATGTACTTGTTGTCTGTGACAGGGAGAAGATTAGGAAATCCGGGATATTCGGTGCGCCAGATTTTGTAGCAGAGATTTTATCAAAGGCAACCAGGCGAAAAGATATGGTGGTCAAGCTCGCCAAGTACGCACAGGCAGGTGTCAGAGAATACTGGTTGATCGATCCGGATAAGCAGAACGTACTGGTATACGATCTGAAGAATATGGAATTCCCATCCATTTACGGATTTGATGCGAAGATACCGGTTACGATCTTTGGCGGTGAGTGTAAGGTCAATATGCGCGATATCCAGGAATATATGGAAAATGTATGTGGGTTAGGATAAAAGAAAACCATTGCAGGAGAGATGTGATTTCATCAGATCCTGTAATGGTTTTTGCGTATACGATGAGTAAAGTGCAGATTTGTGGAATTTATCTTTCCAGTCCGTGTATCCAGTCTGACTTTAGGAAATAAATCAGAAAAGCGATGGAACTGAGCGCCCAGGTTATCGGGTAAGCCCAGAAGATCATCTGAATGGACGGGATGAATTTTAAAATAATTACGATATAGGAAACTCGGATCAGACACCAGCATACCAGCATGACATACATCGGGACTGTGGATTTACCGGCTCCGCGCATGATTCCGGCCATACAGTGTGAAAAAGCAAGCAGGAAGTAGAAAAAGGTGTCCGTGTGTGCCTGCATGGCTCCGTAGTGGATAACCTCTGCGGTGGAACTGAAAGCAGACAGAAGCTGTGGAGCGGTAAAATGCACGCAGATACCGAGCAGTTCAGAGATCGTAAGGGAACAGATCAGACCGAATACAGCGCCCTTTTTAGCACGGTCATACTCTTTTGCGCCCAGATTCTGACTGATAAAAGTAGTAAGTGCCAGTGCAAAACAGGTGATCGGAAGGAATCCAAATCCCTGGATCTTCATATAAGAACCACATCCGGCAACCGCCATTTCCCCAAACTGGTTGATATTTGCCTGGACGAATACATTTGCCAGGGAAATGATCGAGTTCTGGAGTCCTGCTGGCAGACCATAAGAAATGATCTGGCGGAGCATATAGGAATCCAGATTGATCCGGTTCAGATGAAGCCGAAACTCCTCCGGACTGCGAAGCAGCTGTACCATACAGAGAATAGCACTTAAAAACTGTGAAATGACAGTTGCAAAAGCGGCAGCACCTACACCAAATCCGAGACCTGCGATCAGTACAAGGTCAAGAATGATATTCGTTACTGAAGAAACGATTAAGTAGATCAGAGGATGGGTACTGTCACCGACGGACTGCAGAATGCCGACAAAGAAGTTGTACATGACAAAGGCAAGTGAGCCGGTAAAGTAGATTCGGAAATAAGTAATCGAGTTTGGAAGTACCGCCTCCGGTGTTCCCATAAGCACCAGGATCTGTGGTGCGGCAATGATACCGACAATGGTAAGGATCACGCCGCAGATCAGTCCGAAGCCAACGGTTGTATGGATGGATTTCTGCAGATTCGGAATGTCTCTGGCACCGTAATATTTGGCGACGATGACACCGGATCCGATGGCGATTCCATTAAAAAGACCGACCATAAGAAAGATCAGATTACCGGAAGAGCTGACAGCGGCAAGCGCAGAGCTTCCAAGAAAATTTCCAACGATCAGAGAGTCGGCTGTGTTATATAATTGCTGAAAAAGATTTCCCCAGAAAAGCGGGATCGCAAAAGCAACGATACGCTTCCAGATGGGGCCTTCTGTCATCAGTTTTGCAGAAGATTTTGACATAGAATATTTCCCCCGTTTCTTAAGTCATTACTTTTAAGTATAAGATGCGGTAGAGGGAAAGTCAATGAAAATGGAGGAGGGATGTCTTATTTTACTATAAGTATGGTTTATGATGGAGGAGGGACTATAGTCAATAGTGTGCCCTTTTGTTTGAGAAAGAATTATGTTATAGGATTAAATTTACTACGATTTGATGGTATAATAATTTCAAAATCAGAGAGGCATTAAAAGAATGGAAAAGGATAAAAAAATCATAAACAGATGTAGTGAATGCGGTCTTTATGAAACACTTCAAACAGACATTTGTCCAGAATGTGGAGGTATAATGGATCTGGCAATTATAGGGGAAGATTTATCCTGGAATTGCAGACAATGCAGTTATGGCCTGGCGACAACAGCTCAAAGACCGTGCTATTGGGATAACAGAAAGTTCGCAAAAGAATGCTATTCACAAATAGAAAAATGTCCTTATGCGGAAAAATAATTTATGGTTAAGGAGAGACTCAAATTGACATTGGAAGAACTGTTTTATAACTTATCTGATGAATACGGGAAAAATTTTAATTGGCGCTTGATTCCACTAACCCAATCCGGAAGAGGCTTTTTTATTGATGAATTAAAAAAAGAAATTGGAAAAAATCATTTTTTATACAATAAAAGAGTCTGGGCGGTTGCAAAATGTGAATCTGGCAATAAGGTTTTATATCTGACAGGAAATGAAAAAGGAGAAGACACCTATTATGTTTTTAATTTAACATATTTAGAGCACAATACCGGAAAATTTCCAGACTATGAAGAGCTAGGAGACCTTCATGCAGTGAAAGAATATATGGAAAAATGTAATAGATAAAATTTCAAGAGGACTTGTAAGACTAAAACCTTACAAGTCCTCTTCTTCATCTAACAGCTTATCCTTCATGAAACCGCGAAAGAAACTGTTTTGTTCTCTCTTCACTTGGATTTTCAAATACCTGACGCGGATCACCCTGCTCGACAATTCGTCCGTCGTCCATAAAGATCACATGATCGGCAACGTCACGGGCAAATGCCATCTCATGGGTTACGATGATCATCGTCGTATTCTGGTCGGCAAGCTCGCGGATAACTTTTAATACTTCTCCGGTCAGCTCCGGATCCAGTGCAGAAGTCGGCTCATCAAAACAGAGGATGTCCGGCTGCAGGGCAAGTGCCCTTGCAATGGCAACTCGCTGGCACTGTCCGCCGGAAAGCTGATGCGGATAATTGTCCATCCGGTTATCCAGTCCCATCTGTGTCAGAAGAACTTTTGCCTGTACCTCGATGGCTGTCAGGATTTCACGTTTTCTTTCTTTAAAGTCTGGCTGCTCTGCGGCGAGAAGCTTTTTAGCAAGCATTACATTTTCCAGAGCGGTATACTGCGGAAACAGATTAAAGTTCTGAAACACCAGACCAAAATGCAGTCTCTTTTTACGGATCACAGATTCCTGTGTGGTTGCCGGGACAGAGGCGTCAAAAAGTGTCTCGCCATTTACCCGGATGATTCCGTTATCCGGACGTTCCAGAAAGTTCAGGCAGCGGAGAAGCGTAGTCTTTCCACTTCCGGAAGATCCGATGATGGAAACAGCCTGTCCTTTTTCCAGGTTAAATCCAACGTCTTTTAAGACAGGAGTCTTATTAAAAGATTTACTGATATGTTCTACTTCTAAGATTGGCATAAATATGAATTCTCCTTATCTGAAATATTCCAGTTTCTTTTCAAGGCGTCCGAGAAGAACGGTCAGGATACCATTGAAAATAAGATAATAAACAGCGGTAAAGAACAGCGGCCAGATGGCACCGGAGATGCCATGTGAGCCTTTCATAAATGCCTGTCCTGCCCAGATGATCTCCTGCAGCGCGATAATACGTGCGAGAGAAGTATCTTTTACCAGGGTGATGATCTCATTTGACATCGGTGGTACGATGCGTTTGATCATCTGAAGAAGTGTGATCTTGAAAAAGATCTGATGCTTTGTCATTCCAAGTACAAGACCGGCTTCTTTCTGACCTTCCGGAACACCCTGGATTCCACCGCGGTAGATTTCTGAAAAATAGCAGGCGTAATTGATGATAAAAGATACGGCTGCTGCAAGGAATCGTCCTGCTTCACCACCACCCCAGATCGGGTTATGTAAGACCAGCCCGGGGAAATAGTAGATGATCAGAAGCTGGATCATCAGCGGGGTACCGCGGATCACCCAGACGATCAGTCTCGCAAGCCAGCTAAGAGGCTTGAAATGAGACATGGAGCCAAAGGCAATGACCAGTCCGAGAGGAAGGGCGCCGATCAGCGTCACAATAAATAATTTTAAAGTTTGTAAAAAGCCGACATTCAGTGCGGACACTACGACCGGCATTTGTTTCATAATCAGATCCATAAAAAGTTCCTGCCTTAAATATTATTTCTGCTCAATGATGGCATCCTGAACCCCATAGGTTTCAGCGCATTTCTTCATAGAACCATCATTGTAGCTTGTCTTGAAGAATTCGTTCAGTTTGTCTGCAAGGTCAGAACCTTTGCGGAATCCAACACCATATTTTTCGGTAGTAAGCTCAACTGTATGAGTCAGATTTTCATATCCGGTACCTTTTCCGACCATGGCACCGGCCATCAGAAGGTCGATGACTGCAGCATCAGAGGTTCCGGCTGCAACTTCCATCAGGGCATCAGACTGTGAAGAAACCGCAGTGTAGTCATATCCTTCTCCGCTTACAGCTTCTTCTCCGGCACTTCCGGATTCAACTGCAAAAGAAAGATCCTTCAGACTGTCTTTATCCTGGTATTTGTCTGCTTTATCAGAAGGAACAACGACGACCTGCGCATTGTTGCAGTAAGCGGATGTGCATGCCATTGCGCTGGTTACTTCATCAGTAAGTGTCATACCGTTCCATACACAGTCAATTGTTTTTCCGTCAAGTTCCATGACTTTATTGTCCCAGTCAATCTCTACAAATTCGGCATCTACGCCAAGACTTTTTGCAAATGCTTTTGCCATATCAGCATCAAAACCGATCCATTCATCGTTATCATCTTTGTAATCCATTGGTTCAAAATCAGTGATTCCAACTACCAGGGTTCCTTTGTCCTGAACGTATTCTACATCGCTTTTGGATGCTTTTTTTGAATCATCTGAAGTTTTTGTATCGGAAGATGAACCTCCGCATGCTGCAAGGGATAATACCATTGCTGAAGTAAGTGCAAGTGCTGTTATTTTTTTCATAATAATCTCTCCTCATATACTTTCAAAAAATGTCACGTCACTATATTATCAATCTACCATACTAAAGTCAACCAAAACTTGCTATTTACTTTCTTTTTTGATAAAGATACAATAAGAAATACAGGAATTACTGTAGAAAGAGTAAAACAGAGGAATATAAATATATGGAAACAAATGAGATTATTGTTCACCATGCGACGGAGAATAACCTGAAAAATGTATCCATCCGGATACCAAAGCATCAGATCACAGTATTTACCGGAGTATCAGGTTCCGGGAAATCTTCGCTGGTTCTGGATACTCTTGCGGCGCAGTCACGCAGGGAATTAAATGATACTTTTCCAAGCTTTGTACAACAGTATCTTCCCAAATACGGAAGACCGCATGTGGAACGGATCGAGAATCTGCCGGCAGCAATTGTGATCAATCAGAAAAAGCCGGCTCCGAATCAGCGGTCAACAGTTGGGACCTATACGGATACCTACACACTTCTCAGACTTTTATTTTCAAGAGTAGGACAGCCTTTTGTGGGTTATTCGGACAGTTTTTCATTCAATCATCCACAGGGGTGTTGCCCAAGATGCAACGGACTTGGGGAAGTGACAGATCTGAATGTACACAAGCTGGTAGATTTTGATAAATGTCTGAATGATGCCGGAGTGATTCATTATGTGGCATTTGAGCCGGGGCAGTGGAGATGGATCCGTTATGCAAACAGCGGATTGTTTGATCTGAATAAGAAGATTAAAGACTATTCCGAAGAAGAACTGGAACTGTTTTTATATTCACCGCAGATACGTCTTAAAAACCCACCGGAAGGCTGGCCGAAAACTGCGAAATATGAAGGGCTTGTGCACCGGATGTACCGCAGTGTCTTAAATTCAGAAGAAGGAAAGCTTCACATGGAGCTGCTGGATCCGATCACCAGCCATGGAATCTGTCCCAAGTGTCACGGTGCCAGACTGAACCAGAAAGTGCTTTCGTGCAGGATCGCAGGGAAAAATATTGCGGATGTGATCAAATTACCTTTGTTGGATCTGCAGGTGTGGGTGGACACGATAAATGATCCGCTTGCCAAAGATATTCAGAAAACTCTGCATATGAAATTATCGGCACTTATAGATATCGGACTGGGATATCTGTCTCTGGACAGAGGGTTATCTACTTTATCAGGTGGAGAAATCCAGCGGTGCAAGATCGCGAAGTGTCTGAATTCTTCACTTTCGGATCTGCTTTATATTCTGGATGAACCAAGCGCCGGACTTCATAATCATGATATTGAAAGGATGCGCCGTGCACTGGAAAAACTTCGGGATGGTGGAAATACGGTTGTTCTGGTGGAGCATCACCGGAAAATGATCGAGATGGCAGATCACATTGTGGAAATGGGTCCGGAACCGGGAATGGCCGGTGGAAGAGTTTTATTTGAAGGCAGTTATAAGGAACTCTTAAAGAGTGATACGCCGACCGGAGAAGAGATGAGAATCGTCACTTCTCTGAAAGCAAAGGTAAGGGAAGCGAAAGGAATATGGCGGATGGAGCATATTCATCTTCACAATCTGAAGGACATTACCATCGAATTTCCAATAGGAAATCTGGTTGTGATCGCAGGTGTTGCCGGATCCGGAAAAAGTTCTCTGATGGAAAGCTTTTACCGCAGTATGGGAGAGGATGTGGTGTTCGTAAGCCAGCGCGCTGCAGGTGCAAGTCTCAGATCCACTCCGGCGACCTATCTGGGAGTCGCAGATGAAATCCGGAAAATATTTGCAAAGCGGTGCGGTCAGAAGGCATCTTTGTTCTCTTTTAACGGTGCAGGAAAGTGTCCGGCATGTAAGGGAAAAGGAGTGATCGTATCGGATATGGCATTTATGGATGACATCGAGACGACCTGTGATGTGTGTAAAGGACTTCGGTATTCAAAAGAAGTTCTGCAATACGAAGTAGAAGGAAAGAACATTGCGGAAGTGATGGATCTGACTGTTGCACAGGCAAGGGAATTCTTCCGGGGGACAAAGATCAGTGAAGCGCTGGAGCCTCTGGAAAAAGTAGGACTTTCCTATCTGCACCTGAATCAGGCACTTTCTACTTTATCCGGCGGAGAGCTGCAGCGAATGAAGTTTGCTTCCTATCTCGGAAGTAAAGGTCGTATTTTCATTCTTGATGAGCCGACAAACGGACTGCATATCAAGAATGTCAGGAGTCTGTTAAAGCTTTTGAACCAGATGGTGGATGAGGGAAATTCCATTTTTGTTATCGAACATAACATAGAATTTATCAAATCCGCTGATTATGTGGTAGAATTAGGACCAGAAGGCGGAGATGCCGGAGGAAGACTGCTGTTTGCCGGTACACCGTCTGAGATGAAAATGAGTGAGAAATCTGTCACGGCAGAATATTTATGATGTGAAAGATTTGCAGAAACAGAAATATTTACCAAATAGATAAAAGAGAAGGAGACGAAAGCTATGAAACTAATGATTGCATCAGATATTCACGGATCCGCATATTATTGTCTGGAGATGCTGGATGCGATGAAAAAAGAATGCCCGGACAGACTGTTACTTCTGGGAGATATCCTGTATCACGGACCGAGAAATGATCTGCCACTGGAATACGAACCGAAGAAAGTAATCAAAATGTTAAATGAGGTTAAAGAGAAACTATTTTGTGTACGCGGAAACTGTGACACAGAGGTAGACCAGATGGTACTGGATTTTCCGATCATGGCAGACTACGCAGTAATCCCATGCGGTAACAGGCTCATTTACGCCACCCACGGACATCATCATAACATCATGACCCCAATCCCAATGCAGCCAGGCGATATCCTCCTCCACGGACACACCCATGTACCAGCCTGGGAACCATTCGGAAACGAGAACCTCTACCTCAACCCAGGCTCCGTCTCCATCCCAAAAGAAAACAGCGCCCACAGCTACATGATCCTGGAAGACGGTATCGCCAAATGGAAAAACCTTTATGGTGAAACCTATCACGAAATGATGCTATAGTTATTGTGCTAAAGAACAAGAAAGTATAGAACTTCATTAACAAATGACAACATACAATCCCTGAAACAGTGGAAAACTTTTATCTTTGCGAAGAAGAGCCAGGACCTGAAAAATGTGGTCTGAGTCACTTTTTGCACAATGAAGATGAGACACAAAAATCATGGAAGCCTTTGCTGACATGATTTTCGCCCTAAGTGGCTCATCGGAATGATTTGTGCAATGGACTCAGACCACATTTTTCAGGTTCCGGCGAAAATATTGAACAAAATAAAACCCCACAAATTGTCGACATTCGCCAATATACATCCTCCGAATTTTGTAATAAAATGAAACTAAGAAAAGCAAAGGAGAACCTAACAACATGAGAGCTTACGAAAGATTTTTAAACTACGTCCCGGTATGGACAACCAGTGACGAGACAAGCGATACTGTTCCGTCAGCAGACAGAGAGCTGGTACTGGCAAGGATGCTTGTAGAAGAGCTGAAAGGTCTTGGAATCACAGATGCAAGAGTGGACGACAAGGGATATGTATATGGACACATCCCTGCAACACCTGGATGCGAAGACAAGCCGTCGCTTGGTCTGGTTGCGCATATGGACACTGTGGCAGATGCATCAGGGGAAAATATAAAGCCACAGATCATTGAGAATTATGACGGGAAGGACGTTGTCCTGAAAGGTTCCGGAGATATTCTGAAAGTAGATGAGTTCCCGTACCTTGCAGAATTAAAGGGCAGAACTCTGATCACAACTGACGGAACCACACTTGTTGGGGCAGATGACAAGGCGGGAATCGCAGAGATTCTTACCGTGGCAGAAGAGATCATCAAAGAAGGACTTCCGCATGGAAAGATCTGCATCGGATTTACACCGGATGAAGAGATTGCAAGAGGAGCAAAGCATTTTGATGTAGAAGGTTTTGGTGCTGACTATGCTTACACTTTGGACGGTGATGAGGAAGGCGAGATTCAGTTCGAGAACTTCAATGCATCGACTGCATTTATCACCATTCACGGTGTCAGCGTACATACGGGATCAGCAAAAGACGTGATGGTTAATTCACAGACCATTGCAACCGAGATCCACCAGATGCTTCCGGTAAATGAAAGACCGGAGACAACCGAAGGATATGAAGGATTCTATCATCTGGTCAGCGTGCAGGGAAATGTGACAACGACTAAGATGAAATATTTTATCCGTGATTTTGATCGCAGATCTTTTGACGCAAGAGCACAGAAACTTCGTGATATCGCAGAAGAGATGAATAAAAAGTACGGCGAAGGAAAAGTGGAAGTTGAGATTGTAGAATCTTATTACAACATGCGCGAAAAGATTGAACCGTGCATGCAGCTGATCGATTATGCAAAAGCAGCGATCGAGCATGCTGGTATTACACCGATCGTGTCACCGGTCCGTGGGGGAACAGACGGTGCAAGACTCAGCTTCAAAGGACTTCCGTGTCCGAATCTTGGAACAGGCGGACATGCATTCCATGGCGTATTTGAGCATATCACGGTAGAAGGAATGGATAAAGCAGTCCTTATTGTAAAAGATATCATTAGACAGTTTGCAGAATAAAGGGGAATTCAATAGAATTAAAGGAAAGGTATTGAGCATACAGCGGTTCTACAACAGCTTACCAGGCTGAATACCGTTTTGTAAAAAATCAGAAGATCGCATACTTCTTCGGAGGATGGTGTTTATTTGTGACACTGATCTGTTGTATAATGGGAATGTATAACAAAGATCCATTTACCTTTGCAATGAATGTAATCACACCGGTAGTGCTGACTGCACTTGGAATTATCATGCCGAAGCTTGCCGAGCGTGAGCGTGCAAAAGAATCTGGAAAATAAAGGGCTGAAATGCCAGGAGGAACATCATGGAGAACCAGACAATTAAAGAACTCACATCATTTATAAAGAACTCGCCGACTGCTTTCCATGCAGTAAAATCAATCCGGGATATTCTTAAAAAAGAAGGATTTCAGGAGCTGAAAGAGTCGGAAAAATGGAAAATAGAAAAAGGCGGAAAATATTATGTGACCCGCAACCATTCCAGCATTCTTGCATTTAAAGTCGGAAACCAACTGGATGAGTACAGCTTTCATGTAACTGCGTCCCACAGTGACTCACCGACCTTTAAGATCAAAGAGAATGCAGAGATTGAGGTGAAGAAAAAATACACCGTTCTGAATACAGAAGGCTATGGCGGAATGATCTGCTCTACCTGGTTTGACCGTCCGTTATCGGTAGCAGGGCGCGTAATTGTAAAGACGGACAGTGGAATGGAGACCAGACTGGTCAAGGTAGAAAGAGATCTTCTGATGATTCCAAGTCTTGCAATCCATATGGACCGAACAGTCAATGAAGGCCGTGCGATCAACAAACAGGTAGACATGCTTCCGGTTTTTGCAGGATCGGCAAAAGAACCAGGTGAGATGAAAAAACTGATCGCAGAAGAACTTGGCGTAGAAGAAGAGAAGATTTATGGTATGGATCTGTTCCTGTATAACCGGATGGAGCCATCTATATGGGGAAGAGAGAATGAATTTTTATCCTGCCCACAGCTGGATGATCTGCAGTGTGCGTTTGCGTCACTGAATGGTTTCCTTGCAGGAGAAAATGCAAAGAATATCAATGTATTTGCCTGCTTTGACAATGAAGAGGTTGGATCGGGAACCAAGCAGGGAGCAGCATCGACACTGTTGTCGGATGTGCTTTGGCGGATCAATAAGGCACTGGGAAAGGATGAGGAAGATTTCTATCGTGCAGTTGCCGGAAGTTTTATGCTGAGCTGTGATAATGCACATGCAGTACACCCGAATTATCAGCAGAAGACGGATGTAAATAACTGTAACTATATGAACGAAGGAATCGTGATCAAATCTCATGCCGGTCAGAAATATACCAGTGATGCAGTAAGTATTGCGATTTTCAAGGCAATCTGTGAAAAGGCAGGTGTACCGGTGCAGTTTTTTGCCAACCGCTCGGATGCGGCAGGCGGAAGTACACTGGGAAATATTGCGATGGCGCAGGTATCCATGAATACCGTGGATATCGGACTTCCGCAGCTCGCAATGCATTCGGCTTATGAGACTTCCGGTGTAAAGGATACCGGTTATCTGATCGAGGCATCCAAAGAATTTTACAGCTGTCATATCAAGGCAGCAGGCGATGGTGTGTTTGAAATTGTATAAAGAAGTATTTGCAGGGAGTTCAGGAAGAACTCTCTGCAAGTTTTTCCGAATCTGGAAGAAGGCATATTTCGCAAGGAACGATAGAAAAGTAAAATTCAGAGTGCATTCTAATTTTTTTATAGACAGGAAAGAAACTGTCCTGTTATAATAATTATGGTGTCAGATCACCGAAATGGCAGAGAATGAGTAACAAGGTTGGGTAAAAGGAATGGCAGAATTAACATATCGAACACTAAGGGAAAATATTGCAGATATTATCCGGAAGAGGATCATTTATCAGGAGCTGGAGCCGGGACAGAAGATTGTGGAACAGGATCTGGCAAAGGAATTTAAGACAAGCAGGGCTCCGATTCGTGAGGCACTTAGACAGCTGGAGAATGAAGGGCTTATAGAATATGTAAGAAATGCAGGATGCTCTGTAAAAGAAATTACACTGGAAGAATCATTTGAAATTTACCTTATGCGGGCGAATTACGAAACCATGGCAGTGAAGCTGATGGGCGGAAACGTTCCGGAGGATACCATTTGCCGGATGGAAGAAGTGCTGGAAAAAATGAAAAAACTGGATGAAGAGCAGTTTGACCAGGTTTTTGTCTATGATAACCAGATGCATGGACTGCTTGTAGAGATGACTGGTATGACAAGGCTCTATAAAGCATGGAAAGAGCTGAATTATGGAAATATTGTTACGGGCTTCAGCCTGAGCACGGATAAAAAGCGTGTGGTAGAAAGACAGTATCCGATTCATAAAGAACTGGTGGATGCCTGTAGGGAAAAGAACAAGGAGAAGATCTGTCACGTTCTTTCCGAACATTACATGAGAACGATCCGAAGGCTTTTGAAAGAGCAGGGATTGTCGGAAGAGGATTCCGGATTTTCATTTGATTTTCTTGTCTAGGATACAGATAGAGGTTACAGGATTTAGATAGTAGTAAATGGATAAATATAATGAAGAGATGTGGATAGTAATATTCCACATCTTTTTTTGCTGTGTTTTGTTGAATTATAACAAAAAAAGAGTGTAAGAAATGAGCTGTATTGAAAAAGTGATGATGTTATGCTATATTACTTATAAGAAATGGCGATTGTCGACAGTCGCCAAAACAGAAAGGAAATAAAAAGTAATGGGAAAAGCACAGACTAATGAAAAACATCCAAAAGGCTTTTATGCCTGTTGTATCACGTTTATGTTTGAACGCCTGGCATTTTACGGAGCAAAGCCAATTGGAATTGTCAAGAAAAGTGTAGTCGTTAAAACTCACTAAATTCTATCAGTTCCTAAGCTGCAAGAAGATCTTCCTGCAGCAGACGATATACAGCAGGAGGATATCCTCCCGGATTCGC
>Ga0129313_1000854_pt1 | contig 22125 bp, 17 predicted proteins | sample O1105metagenome_FD_94436 | JGI IMG/M metagenome (GOLD analysis project Ga0129313, IMG submission 94436) | Orangutan group fecal microbial communities from fecal samples from Wisconsin, USA - O1105 metagenome | ecosystem: Host-associated > Mammals > Digestive system > Large intestine > Fecal...
CTTACAGAAGTCAGTGAAAACGACCTGCTGAATACCACAACGGATAACAGCGAGACACTTCCGAAAAATTCAGCGGCATTGGAATCTGCAATCCCTACCAAAGACAGCGCATTATCAAACAATTCATTAATACTAATATTATCCTAAAAGATATCATGTGTAGATATAAGAAAATATTTTACGCTTAATCATTGCATATGTATTGCATTGGCATTGATTGTGCACTATAATTATTAAAAAGGAGGTGTAAATAATGGCGAGTACAATTCAAGTAAGAGTAGATGATGATTTAAAGGCAAAATCTGATTTATTGTTTAAGGATTTAGGTACTGATACAACAACAGCAATCAGAATGTTTTTGACCCAGGCGGTTGCGAATAATGGATTTCCTTTTGAAATCAGAAGAAATATAGCAGAATATAGTCCATATGCGACAATGACAGAAGGGGAATTTCTGACAAAATTAGAGAAATCAAGAAGTCATTGTGAGGAAGGAAAATGTCGTGAGGCAAGTGCAGTGGTTTCTGATATGAGGTTGAAGTATGGGTTATAAAGTAATTGTTACAGAAGATGCAGAATTAGATTTAGACAGATTTATAAAATATCTTCTGTTTGAAAAAAGAAGTGAGCAGGCAGCAAGGAATCTACTGGATGATTTTGAAGCAACGATAGATAGTTTATCTCATGTGGCAGGAAGTTTGAAGGAATGCGAAAATTCTCGTTTAAAAGAATTTGGATATAGGCGGATTAATTTCCGGGCACATAGATGCTTTATGCTTTATAGAATTGATGATGATACTGTTTATGTGGATAATATCTTTCATGAATTGCAAGATTATGAGAATAGAATGATTTAATATTTTCAGGATGGTGGATATAAGAGGGGAAACTTCCCCTCTCAGACTGTAGACAAAGTCTCGCACTACTGTGCGGGATTTTTCTTTGCTAAGTACCAGAATGTCCAGTGTTTATGCGGATTTTTCGGCACCTTTCTGGTATAATAGACGTAGGGGCAATAAGGTTTTATGCTATTTGGTTACATAAATTGCACTAAAAACAATAAATAGGATTGGATTACGTAAAAGATATGTATATACGCAAAACGTAGGTTGGCGATTTGAATTTATATATTTTTATAGTAGGAGGTGAAGAAAATGATTGAAAAGATACCGATTTGGCAAAAGGCTACCTTGACTTTGGAAGAAGCTGCAAGTTACACAGGTATTGGTATAAATAAACTTCGTGAACTCAGTAACCGGGATGATTGCAATTTTGTGCTTTGGAACGGATCGAAACGACTGCTTAAGAGGGAAAAACTAGAGTCTTACATAAGCAATTCGTACTCAATTTAAGATTGTTTAGAAGAGCTATAGGAAGTCAGTACCTATGGCTCTTTTGCTAGGAAAGGAGCATTTATGGCAAAAAGATACGACAAAAAGCACCGTCTGCTCCGAACTGGGGAGACGGAACGGTCAGATGGGTATTATACCTATCGCTGGACTTCAAGAGATGGAAAACGTCATAGTGTTACGGCGAGTACACTGGAAGAGTTGCGACAAAAAGAAGCGGAAATTCAGAAAGATGTATCTGATGGAATTCGGGCTGATGCACAAAATGTAACAGTAAATGATTTGTATAAATTGTGGAAACATTTGAAAAGAGGTCTAAAAGACAATACATATCAAAATTACTGTTATATGTATGAAATGTTTGTGGCAGAAGACATTGGAAAAATGTGTATCAGTAAACTGAAGCGTTCGGATGTAAAGAGATTCTATAATAAGCTGGCAGATGAAAGAAAATTAAAAATAGCTACAATAGATAATATACATACAGTTCTTCATCAGGTATTACAGCTTGCTGTCGAAGATAATTATGTCCGGCAGAATGTATCCGATAATATGTTGAAAGAGCTAAAACAGTCACATACATTTGAAGATGGACACAAAAGAGTCTGACGATGCCGGAGCAGGAACTGTTTTTGAAATTTCTTGCAAATGAACGGTCACAATATCATCATTGGCATCCGATTTTTACGGTTATGTTAGGAACGGGAATGAGAGTGGGAGAAGTGTGTGGACTGCGTTGGGAGGATATTGATTTTGAAAATGGAATTATTGATGTCAATCATACTCTTGTTTATTATAATCACAGAGACGAAAATGGCTGTTATTTTAATATCCATACACCCAAAACTAAAGCCGGAAACCGCCAGATACCAATGACAGAAGAGGTAAAAGCAGCTTTTGTAGAAGAACGGAAATGTCAGGAGTTGAATAATCTGCAATGCAAAGTGATGGTAGATGGTTATACGAATTTCGTTTTCATTAACCGATTCGGGACTCTGCAACATCAGGGAACACTCAATAAAGCAATTCGCCGCATCATAAGGGATTGCAATGATATGCAGTTGGAAAAAGGAGGCAAGAATCCGATACTGTTGCCGAATTTCTCCTGTCATAGTATGCGCCATACCTTTACTACCAGATTAGTAGAGGCAGGAGTAAATATTAAGGTAATACAGGAATTGTGTGGGCATACACGGTCAGATGTTACGCTTGATATCTATACAACAGTTACAAAGGAACTGAAAATGAGGGAGTTTGAAAATTTTGAGGAAAAGTTGCAACAACAGAAGCGAGAATGGGAACGAACACGGAATGAAGGGAGGGATGGGCAGTAAAATGCTCATCCTTCCTCTTATGAAAATTTTAGATTTTTTCTTTAACAAAATATATGTTCTGTGGTTAGCATTGCGACTACATTAAGGTCCTGCTCCGTGAATCGGACGTCTTTGTTCTTGTTTATAAGAGACTGGATGTAGTCCGGGGCAGATACCGATGGAATAGAAATAAATCCGTGGTAAAACCTATCATCTAGTAACAGTTTAACTGGCTGATGTCGGGTCTTGAAATTGAACAACCGAAGACTCTCATAACTATGGATTTGCTTTTCAGTTCTATTTTTTCTGATATTCAACTGTCAAACTCCCGAGATGTTGGACTCCGCTTTGGCAATTATGATTCTTTTTTTGTAGATATTTGCTAAAATATTCCAATAATGTATAATAGTTATAGGAATTATGTTATTTTTTCGAGAATCGCAGGAGAATAGGAATGACTGAACATTTATTTGGGTTTATCAGCAACATTGTAGCAGGAATTGTTACAAACGGAATCCAGGGTGTTTCTCATTACATCACAAAAGAAACACTACAGGATTATATTACGAATACAATAGGAGCAGTCCAATCACTGTATGAAATAGAATTTGGCTGTAAGGATAAAAGTTTGTTTGTTTGGCAGAAAAATATAGAATATTATGCCCTTTGGCTACGGGAGGGATTTTTGCCAAGGGAAGATGCCATTCCGCCTGTTCCTTATGGCGAAGATAAGGAACAAAATATTACACAAGCAGAAATAGAATTTATATATGAGAATATGAGCCGGCTTGTAAGGGAAAATGATGAGCTACGGAATCTGCATGCTTCTGTGGTATTTGATGATATTTATAGAATGTTGAAGGAAAAGGAGCAGACAAAGCGGAACAGGGATTATTATGATTATGTGAAAAGCTTTGGCAGCGTGTTGTTTTTACATAAAGGAGAGGACAGGCAGGCCATTACCTTGAAGGACATTTATGTCCAACCCTCCTATCGTTTTAGTGTGCGAAGTTCTGTAAAAGAAACGGATGCTGATTTCATGGAGGTACTGCGGCAGTTTGGAGAACGGGAAGATAATAGGGTTATGATTATCGAGGGGGATGCCGGTGTTGGAAAGAGCAGCCTTATTTCCCATCTTTGTTATCAAAACGAAAAGCGGTTACAACAAAACGAAAGTGGAATATGGAAAGATAGCAACGTATATTGTGTGCGGTTGCGTAACCTAACAACGAATCGGAATTTCAAAGAGGTTCCTGTACAGGAAATATTAAAAGAATTGGGGTTGCCGTCTCACACGGAACTTGGAAATAGGGATGTTGTCCTGCTGGATGGTTTTGACGAGCTATGCATGATGGACGGCATGACGGAATTTGCGGAACATATTCTTTCCGAAATTATCAGGGGATTTTCGGGCGTACATATTATAATAACGACCAGACCGAAATTTATTGACATGACAAAATTAAAACAGCAGGGGTTGGGCACGGACATTATCTATATCCTGTTGAACCATTTTGATACAGGAAAGCGGGAGGAATGGATTCAAAAATACCGCCTGATTTGTGGAAAAGAAGATTATCCGAAACTGGAACGGATACGGATGATTGACAACGAGGCATCGGACGGAATTTGTGATACACCGTTGGCACTTTATATGCTTGCCGCCGGAAAAATTACCGATGACGCATGGAATAATCCATGGGTTTTGTATCATCAGATTTTCTGTGAAGAACTGAGCAATACGGAATACAATAAACTATTCTCTCCAACTGCTTATACGCATGGCATAAGCAGGTACAATGATGTGCTGTACCGGATCAGTGCGGAGATTTCCTACAAGATGTATTGTACCGGGAATAAAAAGCTGTATGTTTTACAGGAGGAGATTGAGGAAATTATTGAGGGGATGCAGTTGGAAATCGGCCGGACAGAACAGCTTATCAAACGGTGTTATGCCCTTTGCAATTACTGGAAAAACGACGGTGAAAAGGGAATGGCGGAGTTTTACCATAATAATATACGTGATTTCTTTTTATGTGAAAAGATATTTTTTGAGCTGGAAAATATATACCAGAATTTTAAGCCGGATTATATGCAGAATGAGCGTAAACTAGAAGAGGCGATAAAAAAATTTATTATTGCGTTCAGTCGTTTGTATACTTTTTCTGATTTTAGCGACAAAGTATCGGAATTTATTTTTTACAGGTCATTATATAAGATGGAAAATGGAACAGAGGAGAATTTTATCCTACAGGAGCTTAAATATCAATTCCTTGGTTGCTTTTTTGAAAAGATGTTTATACATGGGGCTGTCCACGAATACCAGTATGATGGGGAGCGAAATTTGTATCAGGAAAATATAAATGTCTTAAAATGTGTGGTTCAGATATACCGCCATATTTATGAGCCTTATGTTGTTAAGAACAGGAAACGGTTGGAGTGGTTTTTCAACGCTACCTCGGAAATGAATTCCATAGAAGGATTTCCGGGACTTTTTAAACCTGTGTTCATCAGGACACCGCTGACAATTTCTGAGGATTACTGTATCCCCGTGGCTGGATATGCTAATTTTAATATATATGATATGAAGAAAGCGGACCTGCGCTATGGAATGTTCAATCATTCCAAGTTTTTAAGCTGTGACTTTTCTGATACTATATTAAAAAGTACAGATTTTACAGGCTCCATCCTGAAACAATGTTATTTTGTAAATGCTGACTTGAGTTATTCCAGTCTGAAGGATGCACAGGTTGTAGACTGCAAGTTTGAGGGCTGTAATTTAATTGGGACAATCTTGCCAGATGGTTCCTGTTTTGATACACAGCAGGAACAGGAAGAACACCTGAATGTTTTGATGCAGGAGCGGGTAGGGAGTATTTAAGCGAAAAGACAAAGGAGGAACTGAAAGAAATGGAAATTTTATATCGTTCTTTGCACAATTTGGATTTGAGTATGGAAGATCCGGTTCGAAAGGAGATTCCTTCAGATTTTGATTCTTATATTACAGAGTACATTAATTTTGCAACAAACGAAAACAAGACATCTAAGATGTATTCTGTTCCAGACCATAATACGACAGTTATGCATTGCATCGCTGATTTGGCTGTTGATGTTATTCAACAGGGAAATATGACGGCAGATGAAAACTTGCCCATGGAGTTATCAGACAGTATAGCACGAAAACTTTTTGTCATTGAGCAGGCTACTCAGGCAAGGATGGAGCATCTGACAAATTTACAGCGAGGTAGTATTGTACAGGCTCTTATTTTGGAAAATGAAGAGTATCGGTTTATAATCGCAAAAGTTGAACATTCAGAATGGTATAATGGAGATACATTAGCTAAAAATTTTGGCTTTCCTGGTGAAAATAAGCGCGTGTGGAAATCAGCTGTTATTGACTTGAGTGTTGAAGGTGTTAATATCACTCACGGAAATGTAAAAGTGTTTTCCAATACAGGAGCCCAGTATTGGACAAAGGATTTTCTTGAAGTCAGGGAAGCGAACTCAGACAAAGTGAACACAGAAGAAGTCTTGAAAATCGTAAATCAGGAACTGAAACGGTCGGTAAAGGGGAAATCGCTTTATGATTACTACAATTTGAAAAATTCTCTTAACCATGCCTTACAGTCAGATCAAATAATTAACTATCCTGATCTGATAGACTCTCTGTTTGACTCATATCAGCCAACTGAACCATCTGTTAATAAGGAAGAAATTAGGGTAAAGTTGCTTGATAAAGCGGTCAGTGGCAGATTTGATACCCAGTTTCATGCAGACCCAAGCGTTGTCAAGAAAAACAGCAGAATAAAGTATCGTGTCAATGAATATGTCAATTTAATGGTGTTGGAGGCACAACCCGACAGAAGAGATCTGATAAAGGCAGAGAAAATGGTTACAGGCGAAAAAGTGCTTATTATTTCATGCGATGATAATGATACGTTTATGTCTTTCTATAGGGATACGGAATAGTGGAAATCAAAAAGAGGTGTGTGTATGACTGATATATTACAACTTTCGAATCAAATATTTGGGAACTCATGTCTTATTTTGTGTGAAGATAATGTGAAAGTATTTACAATCAAGTACAAGATAGGTGCACTAGACTTACCTTCAGTAGAAAGATTAATTGATTTATGCAATAAATGCTTAGAGCGTGATGATATCGAGATTCAGTTCCAAAGTGTTGAAAATTTCACTTTTAAAAGTACTGGGAATTTAGTACAGAATCGTGCATATAAAGATTTTAAGTCACAGCTGGAACAAGATGATTCTGTAGATGTTGAAATAAAAGTTCAAAAAAAATTTGTAGATGATATTATCAGTGTTTACAGTATTGAGAAGTTTTCTGATTTCTTGTGCGGACAGAAACTCGAAAAGAATCTCCAGTTGTTTGCTGAGTTATTTGCTGGTGGAAGACAGCATATTTGTTTTCAGGTTGTAAACTGTGACAGCTACATTCATACAGGCTCTATTGCTTTTGTACCTGAATCTGAGGCGATAGTTTGGGACAATGCTAAAAGTCGTGACAGTGATATCAGAAACTGCAATGACACCAGTGTGTTCCTTGGAAGAGCACAATATCCGTTGGTTCCGCAGGACTTTGCTTTTTTTGAGCATATGTATGATGACCGTCTTGACAGAATCAAAGCGATATTTGACAAGCTGAGAAACACATTGTCCTATGTATATATTGCCAATACCTCTAATATTGTAGAAAATAAAGTTGTCCTGCAGTTTGATCCGACTGTTAATGGATACGAATATACATTGGAACAAATAAGTGTAAATGAACGTGTGTGGGATGTCTATAGTTGGATTCATAAAGATGAAGGAGGGATAGATCGCGCTGGAATTGTAAGAAATATAATTAATATACATTGCAAAACATGGGATGCAATTTTAAATATTGATGAGAATATCTATAAGTCTGCTGTTGCAAATTATGTGATATATCAGAAGAAACATACAGATCAGTATATTGAATTAAAGAATAAGCTGTCAGAATTTATTGTGGAATCGGCCAGGCAGCTTCAGGAACTTGCGCACAATCTGGTTGAGGGCATTAGAAATAATTTTGTTGCCGTAATCGTGTTTTTAATGACTGTGTTGCTCACGGATTCAATTGATTTTGGCAGTTTCACGCAGGCAAATGTTTCATCAAATATTGTTGCGGTGTGTAGCATTTTTACGCTTGTTTCTTTCTTATACATGATTGTTACAGTAAAAGCAGGGAATACAAAATGGGGATGGCTGGAAAAATCATATAATGACTTAAAAAATAACTATAATGGGGTTCTTGATGAGCGGGATATTCAAATGGCAGTAAATGATGATGCTGCATTTAAGAATACAAAAAAAGAGTATGAAAATGTCCGCCTTACAATCAGCATTATTTGGATTATTTCCATTATTGGGATGGCAGGATTTACAATTGCGATTGGACACAACGGCCGAAGTGGTGAAACATCTCCAACAAAGACGTATCAGTCAGAAGAACTGGTAATAACTCCATCAGAAACTGATGTGCCGGAAACGGTAATAAATACCAAGGTAGACGAAAGCAATAACGATTTATCTCCAAATATAGAAAAATGAACACAGGAAAACTTGTTTCAGGCAGAATAGCAAATATGCATAGGCTCATATGACATCAGTAAATATCTTGAAAGGACTCCTATTATGATTGAATATGTGAATAGTTTAAATATAATCAAACAGTATCTCGTTGATCTGGAGCGTTTGGTTCACATAGAGAACGCTAATGGGGAATATAGTATTAACAAGCTGTCCGAAAATCTTTTGATTGGATTTTTTAATATCTTGTTTGATTCTAGTTTTGAAAATGCAAATTATACCCTTGCGGGAAATTGTCCAGGAATAGATATTGTTGATTTCAGTAATAAAGTTGCCTTGCAGGTTACATCCGAAAATAATTCGGAAAAGATTCTGGAAACGGTGCAAAAGATAACGAAATACAAGATATATAAAGAAATCAATACTTTTTATATTTATGTACTTGACAGAAAGAAAAACTATCAAAATCTTCAGAATAGAATAGATAAAATTACCGGAGAACAATTTAAGTTCGATGTGGCAAATATTTACGATTCTGCTAGTATATATGTATACCTTAATACTCTTGGTGATATAAATAAAATAGAAGCAATCCGACAATATTTGGAGGAATGGTTTGGACGAAACAAACAATTGTTTTCCGATTATCCGGAGTATCTGACAGATATTCCGGATGGGATTGTCCCTTCTTTTACGGGACGTACAGAAATAATCCGTGAAATTACTGGTTTATTAGAAAGCGGTACTTCCGTTTTTCTCAGCGCCGTAGGGGGGCTGGGAAAAACAGAGGTTGCACGGAGCATTATGAAAAAATACGCTGATACACCAATTATAGAAAGTGGGATTCATTACCTTGGATGGGTACGGTATGACAATAACGATTTTCGGACATGCATAAAAAGTGCATTCCGCTTAAAGGGTCCTGCGGATGAAGCATGGAATGATTTTTGCAATATGGCACAACAAAACCGTGAGAAAATGTTTGTTGTTATCGATAATATTGAATCCGCAGATAGGGATGAATATCTTGGTAAACTATCCAATCTGCCTTGCAGGCTTTTGGTTACAGGGCGGTGTCGCACATTGTCGTCCCTCAAGGTTATAGAACTTCCGCCATTGAGTATAGAGGAGTGTAGAAATATTTTTTATTATTTCTATCATTTCAAAAAGAATAATGAAATCCTAAATGATGTAATCAGTCTTACCTGCCGTCTTACGATTATGGTCGAATTTCTTGCTAAAGTTGCCCAGCTTGAGGAATTTTCATTGCAGGATCTGTATGGGAGACTTGTCGAACTTGGATTCAAACTGAGTCAGGAAGATGTATCGGGAAATCACGAAAAACTGAAAAGTGACCACACAATTATTGAACAGATGTGCCTGCTTTTTTCTTTGTGCGCCATGAATGAAAAAGACCAGAAGATATTAACGTGGATATCAATTATTCCAAGTATTCCGTTTACAAAGGAAAATGCTGCTAGCTGGTTTGGTATTCATAAGAATAGTGACTTGAAACGGCTGTTTGATCAGGGACTGTTGGAAATAGAACATGGCAATACTGCACAGAAATACTGGATGCATTCCGTTATTGCGGCTGCAATACGCGAACAAAAGAAAGACATTCTTTATGATGAGACTAGGCCATTTATTGAACGTCTCTCAGAAGAACTTGATTTTGGCGCTCAATGGGGACAGGGATACAAAAAGGAATACCTGATTCCCTTTTCATGGTCTGTTTCAGATATTCTCGAAGGTCACTGGCACAGTGAATCTGACGTTGATTTTTTGACAAGACTATATTATGTAACATTTGAGAGTGGGAATTATGTTTTCTGCAGGAGACTTATTAAGCAGATACTCAGTATCGATATCTCCAATGAATCCATACATCCCGCATACCTTATTCGCGATTATAAAAATCAGGCAGACTTATATATGAAAACCGAAAGTTTTTCAGAAGCTCTTGATAGTTTAGGTAAAGCAAGGGAACAGTTGGAAATTCTCAAGTCGAATGTAGAGACTGATAAAGCTTTTCAATGGCTGCATGATGAAGTTCTTGATGAAAGTATGGAGAACTATTGCAAATCTGAATATTCTCTGCTTATGCATAAGTTTGGACTTGCATATCATCTGAAGGGAGATTTTGAAGAAGCGTTGTCTTATTATTATAAAGCATACAATAGTGACCTGCAGATTGAAAACGTTTCGGACAGGGAACTGTCAACATGCCTTTCCAGTATTGCTACCATACTCAGGGATATGGGACTGTTCGAGGAGGCATATCAGGAAATAGAGAAGGCGGTTCGCTATGACCAAAACCGGCAAATGGACACGGAAACCGCAATGAACTATGATATCTATGCTTCGATCTGTGCAGAACTGTCGGCAGATGGAATCCCGGGTTTTTATGAAAAAGCTGGCAAAGCTTTCCACAAAGTAATCTCTTTCAGAGAAAAACATATGGGAAAATACCATCCAGATCTCGGCGATGGTTATCACGAATATTCTCTGTTCCTTTATTATAATAATGAGCTTGATGAAGCTGAAAGATATACACAAAAGGCACTTGACATCAGTTCCTACAATTTTACCGAGAACAGCATCAGTTATGCAAGAAATCTGAATACAATGGGCATTATCATGGATGCAAAAGGGGAAAGTGAATCTGCAATTGATATTTACAGACAGGTATTGGCAATATATGACTCGATACAAAATGCACCAGAAGATGACCAGGCAAATACATACTATAATGTGGCAGCCGCATATCAGCAGCTCGAAAAGTTCGGGGATTCATTGGAATATTATAAAGAAGCAGAAGATATCTGGAGAAAAATACTTCCGGAAAATAGTGTGCGGTTTATGGAAATTCATCAATGCCGGGGTGAGTGCTTTATGATGTCGGAACAGTACAAAGCAGCAATTGAGGAATATACAAAGGCGCTGAGCCTTCTGAACGGTCAGATATGGTCGAAGATTGAAATAACTTCAGACATTGCAGAATGTTATCTTATGTCAGGGGATTTGGCAAGTGCAAAGATTTATTTTACACAGGCATTAGAATATATGGAAAAATGGGAAGAAACCGAAGCAGGAATGCAGGTACGCATATTGCTGAATCTTTGTGAAATCGAAAAACATATGGGAAACAATGTGGAGGCCAAGGATTATTATAAGAGAGCATTTCAAGATGCACAACAGTCCGAAGATCTGGAGCTGATTTCCGTAGTCAGCACCTATAAGATATGATAATGATATATCACCAATTAGTATTTACAAGTGAGGCGATTGGAAGTGGGTACAGTTGAAAGTTGGACAAATTTTGAAAGACACAATGGAGGAACAAGCGGAGCAAGGGGACGTTTCGAAGTTTTTTGCGCGGAATTGCTGGATTTGGAAAATCCCGGTCTGGAAGTACATCAGATTGCCGCTAATCCTGGGGATGACGGCATAGACGTGCTTGTTTCCACTCGTGAAGGAATGGACATCTATCAGTGCAAATACTTCCGGGATTCTTTAAAAGACGTACATTGGAGACAAATTCGTGATTCCTACAATACTGCGATCCATAAAAATACAAATATCCATTCGTGGTATTTATGTTTGCCCAGACAGCTGACAAAAATGGAAATAGTACGATGGAATAATTTTAAAAATGAACATTCTGAATGTGGGTTTACGATTGGGATAATTGATGGAAACCAGTTGATCAGTCGTGCAGAAAATCAGGGCATTTCTGAAAAGTGGTTCTCTCCATATCAATTCGTTGACTCAGCATCATCAGAGGATATCCGTGTTCAGATCTGGCAGGCAAGCCAGCGGTACTATGATATACTCTGTTCCGGCAACAGTAAATTTGGAGGACTCAAAATATTTGAGAGCCTTTTTCCAAACGGTATTTATCACGATGTTTATTATGAACCGCTGGCTATCAATAGGGAGGGCAGGGTAGCGTCAGTTCAGGAGATTTTTCAGGAGCATGGACGGGAACATTTGGTTCTAATGGGGGAGGGCGGTATCGGAAAGACGACCTTTCTGGCGCATCAGTTGTCTGTCCTTCTGAAAGACAAAGAACAAATGCCGGATATGATTCCGATTTATGTTGAACTGAACAGATGTCCTAATGTTATCGGACAATGGCATTCATCGAAATATAGGAAAACCAATTATATTACAAGATATGTCAAATCTATTATGGATGACGGAGAATTTGAATCCTATGCACCCGAACAGTTAAGGGATATTGAAAGGGAATTTATGAAAGAAACCGAAAGTCCGCAATATCTGCTTCTGCTGGACGGGTTTAATGAGATTAATACAGTGCAGGCAGTCGGAGCCGAATCCGGGCAATCTATCAGGGAACTTCTACGCAATGAAATCGAGCAGCTTGCGCGATTTACAAATGTCCGTATAATCCTGACAACAAGACGGATGTCAGAAAATTATCTTCCTGATGGTTTTAACTATGTTGCCTTGCAGGGGCTTGAAACTGAAAACATCCGGGATTATCTTACCCATGCAAATTATTCTGATACGGATATTGCATGGATTGAAGCACATACGGAATTGTTAGATTGTCTGCGTATTCCCCTGTTTTTGTGTATGTTCGCATGCAGAAATAAGGTAGAAAAAATCAAGCCTTTGACCAGAGGGGAAATACTTTACCATTTCTTTCATAGAGGTACGCCGTTTTATTCCGAAAAAGGGAAAATAAAACGCGATTATGCTGATAATGTACAGTTAAAAAAAATACTGATGTACACAATGGACTTCATTCTGCCAATGATTGGATATCATATGAATGATAGGGGAATTTTTCAACTTACAAAAGCAGAACTGTTAAAAGAAGTCGAAAGATCTTTTAGTGATGCGATTTTGCCAGTACAGATTATGGAAATTCCTGTTTTTCCTGAATATGAGTCTGAAACAGAATCTCTTGGTAATTTGAAAGAACAGCTTTGCTGGATTCCATTAAATCAGTATTTGGATATCATCGTAAATATACTTGGTGTCATGAACAGGAATGGCGTGAGTGGATATTCATTTGTCCATCATCATATAAGGGATTATTTTGCATCGTATTACATTATCCAGCGTGTGCGCGAAGCACTTGCGGTATATAATTATGGAAAAAATACGCATACACGAAGATTTACTCTTGATGACAGTGATGGTATAACAGATATCATCCGGCTTTGTCTGGAACCCATTTTTTATGAAATACCTGATGAGACTATTAAAAGTTTTATCGGAGAAATTTTGGGTGAACACAGAAATATACCTGTCATGGATACGGAAAATCACTGGCATTTTCCAAATGCCACAGTTCCAGAACAGACAATGCTACGCCAACTTTTGAACCTATACAGATACTCCTCGGTTGACCCGCAATATCTGATAAGCAACATTGTCGAGATTATAAAGAAAGTGAGAAAAACAGTCGCCGGTGAAAATTTTGATGGTCTTGATTTGAGGCAGTGTCGTTTTTATGAAACAATCTGTTCTGTAGGCACGGGCGATTCCAACTTTGCGGCTTCTTTCCGAAACTGCAAAATTACAGACCAGACATTTCTTTTTGAAGGGCACATTGGAAAATATGTTGATTTTGTGGTCCCTCACAGCAATCCGGACCAGATTTTGACTCTGGGAGATGATGACCAGGTCTGTCTGTGGGACAGGTGCACCCACAGGATGATTTCTTCTTTTATTGTAGGGAATGCCATCGCACAGGAAGGCTATGATCCTGACCAAAAGATTGCCGCCAGCTCGGTACAGGCATTTCTCACACGCTTTTACGACGATACGGAAGATGGAAGAAGGACTTATATTGAATATGTACGGGGAGAGGAAGGAGAATTACTATTAACGGGAGAACAGGAGGAACGTATCATCAATGATATGCGGTTTTCTCCTTTTGGCACATATATCTGCGGTGTGTGGGGCGGAGATACTGTGCGCGTGTTTTCTGCTGCTGATGGAAGTGTGCGGTATAGCTATGTCTACACTGGATCCGGACGTATCTGCCATGTCGTTATGCCTTGGGAAAATCAGATCATCCTCCATATAAAATTGTCAGAAGAAATTGTCACAAAAAAAGCATACCGACGCAGTAAATGGGAATTTCTCCGCCTTGATATGGATTGCGACAGGTTGCAGACAATTTATCAATATGAAACTTGTCTGGCATTTGATACGCCGGTAAATGAACCCATGACTGCTTTTGATGACTATCAAATCAAATGTATGCTATATTCGGATAAACAATTGATTCTCATCAATTTTGAAAATGGAGAAAAAGTTGTTTTAGATAAATTTTCCGAAGAAATAATACCGGAACGGGGGGAATTTCTTGATGTCACGGGAAGCAAAGCCGGAATCTATTGGGATGATACAATCAAATTATATTACACTGATCAAAAAAAGGCGACAATCCATCGAAACCTGCTACTGAAACAGTGTATGGCGGTTCATATAATTGACCAATATGTGTATGTTGTAGATGAAAATGGTATGATTCATGAATGGAATCTTGAAACGGATGCCATTTTAGAAAATGTGTTTCCAACAGTCAGACTAGATATCAAGAAAATTCACTCTGATAGCAAGGGGCATATGCTGATAGAATACAGCAATAACTGTATTCTGACCATTGATGAAACTTCAGACTGTCTTTTATCAACTTTTTACGATGTGGAAACAGAATCGAATGTGGAAATCTGCACTTATCTTGAGCAGTCCAACAGATTTTTTATTGTGCTGCATTGTCCGGACTATGAACAGATTTTGCTATACGATCCTATATCCGGAAAACGGGAAAGAATCAATGTGACATTCAAATGCCAGTTGACTTACTGTGCAGTATTGGAAGAAAATCATATCCTGTACATAGCATTTGACAAAAAACTGATTGCATTGGATATGGATAGCAGACAACAGACAGAAATCTGGCATGCACATGCGGGCGAAAAATTTTTTGATTTTCATGTAAAAGAGGGAACCGTATATCTTTTGCTACAATGGATACTCATCTGCCGTATGCCGTTATATTATGTTTTTATATTAAATTCTGAGGGCGTTTATGAGCAGGGCAAGCCATCAACGGTTTTGTATATTACAGAAAAAGAGTCTGAAAACATACTTTTGGATAGGACTGGAGATATGGATATTGAATTTTTTGTCAAGGATCCTGTTAAAGAAAAAGACATTGCTACCGCGCGCGGAATATTTCTTAATCCATCACCGACATTAAGACAAAAGTATTTTTCATTTGAAGCGATACCGGAAGAAAGTACAAGGGTTTTCTTTTATGTAGAAGATTATGGGAAATATGTCCGAAATATCATAGGAGAATCTACATTTGTTGAGCAAAAAAATCATATGTATCTTACAATCCTAAAGGATTATATGGAAATATGTGTTTACTGCAAAGGCAAGGATGGGAAATTTGAACAGAAATATGCGTTTACCCCGTGTACCCAGAATGATGAATTTTTGAATTTATATCATGCGGCAATGGGTGCGAATGGGAATGCCTATTGCTCAACGAGCGATGAAAAGCTCATTAAGGTCAATCCTGAAAACGGAAAAATAAGGAAAAAGTTTTCATGGCTGCCTGGAATCATACTTACCGGTTGCGATTTTACTGGAACGGAGATTTCTGAATATTTGAGAAATATACTTATTGAACATGGGGCAAAGATTTGTTAATTGAACAGTTCTTTTTAACGTTTTTTACAGGATGGCTATAATGTAGGTACTAGAAAAGCGCCGGAACATAAGCGATGAGGAGCCGGGGAGTATTGGAATCGGCAGAGTATGCAATGAAAACTACGATGTAAAAAAGGATTATGAGATGCCTTAGGGGTATCTAAGTTTTAGGGGATAGATAAAATGGAGCCAGTTTTATTAGCATTTATATGCGTTTTAGTAATAGCAGGTATTGCTGCGTTTGTAATTTTCAGAAACAAGAATGCCATTATTATGGATGAAGGTGGTGAGAATGCACTTTCCGTAAAAAGAAAGAATGCACTGGCATCGTCTAAGAAACATGAACTGGCTATAACGTTCGATGATTTACCTGCTCTGACCGAACAGGAAGAATCCCAACTTGTCGAGGTGAAAGATAGTCAGTTATTAGCGAGAATAGATAATGCAATTCCTGGAACATTGCAGGCTGTCGCAAACACCGGGGCAGTACATGCTTATCAAGAAGCGGCAAAATCTGCAGGTCAGTTATACCAGGCAATTATTCCAAAGGGTGCTGTGCTGGATAAATCAAGGGCAATGCAGGGGGCAGTTAGGGGATCCTATAGAGATGTGGCTAATAGTATCAAGGGAAATGCCAATTGGGTAGCAGTTGATGGTAAAGCAGCCAACAATCTTGCTGCTGTTGGTGTGGCTAATGCGGCTATGAATGTAGCTTCCATGGTTGTAGGTCAGTATTACATGTCTCAGATAAACGATCAGCTAGGGGATATAAATGCCGGAATAGAAAAGATTGCTGATTTCCAGCAAACCGAGTTTAAAAGCAAAGTGTATGCTTTAGTAGCAGAAGTACAGAAAAGCTCTACGTTTCAGGTAGAAACGATTGAAAATGATGAACTGCGGAATCGAGAGCTCTCTCATCTGAAATCATTGGAGCATGAATGCGCCCAGCTTTTGGGGCAGGCAAATCTTTCTCTCCAGGAAATTTCAGGGAAGAAGGGTCTTGATTATGATGCTTATGAGAAGAAGATAGGAGAGGCGGAGAGCTGGTTCCAATATCAGCAAATTCTTTTGGAAGTAATGTATAAAATATCGGATCTGACATATGCGTTGAATCTGGGTGCGATATCAAGGGAAAACAGTTACGCATTATATCTTCCGTATGCAAAGCAGTCAGAGGGTACTCTTGCGAAACTAAATGAGTGGCACGACGAGCATGTAAAGCGCTTGGAGATAAATGTTGAAGAGAGCCGAAGAAAACGTCAAGGAGTCGAAGGATTCTTTATGGGAGCGTTGGGGCTCTTTAATGATGATTTCAATTATAAGAAGATGTCACAAAGCACAATAGCGCGGATAGAGCACCAAGCAGAGAATGCATCTACTGTCAAAGGTGTGGAGGAAGACGATCTTTATCAAGAGGATGTAAGGCTGATAGCGAAAGACGGAAAGCTGTTCTATCTTCCACAACAGAAAGCTAAAGAATTATAAGTAGGCCGTCCTTATATGAGTGATGAGGTGAAGACAGATGAGCTCAATTGAGATCAGAAAGATAGGAATTACAAAATTGGATACTGATGCTGTAGTCAATGCGGCTAATACAGGCCTTTGGGAAGGCGGTGGAGTATGTGGATATATTTTCAAAGATGCCGGTTCCGCAGAAATGACTGCAGCGTGTCAAAAGATAGGCCATTGTGATGAAGGCTCAGCTGTTATCACTCCGGGATTTAAGCTCCCGGCAAAATATGTAATCCATGCAGTTGGACCTCGCTGGTCCGGTGGAGAGCATGGTGAGCCGAAGCTTCTGTACAGTGCCTATAAACAGTCATTATTGCTTACAAAAGAGAATGGCCTGCATTCCATAGGATTTCCGTTAATATCAGCAGGGATATTTGGATATCCGGTGGATAAAGCATGGAGAAAAGCAATACAGGCATGCGATGACTTTATTCACAATAATCCCGATTATGATATCAACATCATCTTTGCGGTACTGGATGACAAGATCCTTGCGACCGGTGAGGAAACACTTAAGGAAATCGTGGGAGACGAACTAATAGAAGATAGTGTGATTCGTTGGTGCCATAAGTACGCTGTTCTTTTCCATACGATATCTGAAGATGAGGAACTGAGGACATTTTTCGAGAAGCACAGTGTATATCAGCCTCCTCAGGGACATCACGGTCTGTATGATATTTTAGAAACCTGCTTCCATGAAGCCTATGACTGTAATGTGGTGATCACTGATTACGGCCAAGTGGTTGAGGAAGGAAAGATGTCTGACCGAGATTTGGCTCAGCCTACAAAAGAATGGTTGGATACACTAAGCGAGAAACAGATCCTTGCGGTTATTGCATGGCATTTTAGGAGAGATCATTTCAGTGAAGGCAGCTGGATTGCAGATTCTGTGGCTGATGGGCATATGTCTATATTGGTAGACACATTATTAGAGAGAGACAAACTATGAGAAGCGTTATGCGACACGAGACGCCCTTAATGAATAGTTTTTACAATAGCATGATGCATGAAGTAGAGGCTATAAATAAAGACAATTCTGCGGAGTGTTCTAGTGTCCCTTTTGGGGTTTTATATAAGTTCTGGTGTGAAGGGGCTTTCGATGAGTATTCAGATGATCATTTTTTGATAAGGGCGTTTAACAATGATATAGATTATTTTAAAAGTTTTTTTGATAATCATTATATTCAAATGACATTCGCATCTGCTCCATATTCATCGATAGATAGTTTTCCAGGTAATTTTGTCGTTAACCTTGAAGGTTCATTTAGATCCTTGGTTTCGATGTTTGGATATGAAAATATCCGACGGTTTGTTACTGATCAGCTTTCCGCGGGAAAAGATAAATATGATGAAGAGATATTTTTTGAAGCATTATCTGAGATTCATATATTAGATTTCTTTTGCCAATTTGGCGGGATGCAAGCAGTTGCAGCCGAACCAATCGAATTTGACGAAAAAGGGTTGATAAAGATAGCAGAAGAACCGGTCAAAATAGTTAGGGCCGAATATGAACCGCATTTGAATGGTAGAACCAACCCAGAAGCTCGATTTTATTACGAGGATGGAACAGTACTTGATGTAGAAATAAAAACACCGAATTTTACGGATGTTGTGGAAGAGAACCAACCATTTCTTATGCCTGGAATCTTATTGAATAGAGAAGGCAGGTCTATTTTAAAAGAGACATGTGAGAAAAGTGGAATACACTGCTTACTTCCAAATGTTTCTAAGATGAAGGACTATATGAATTCTGCTGCTAAAAAATTTCAGGAACCAGAAAGTGAAAAGCATATAAATTTGTTGTGCGTAAATTGGACTGGAGCTGCCGTTGATAAAGATAATATAAATGAACCGCTTATTATCTTATCAAATATAACAAATGGAATATTGACCAATTCGGGTATAGCAGAAAAATGTGAGATATCGAATAAAGCGTTAAACCGAGTTTCTGCAGTCCTACTTTACAAAATGGAACTTGGGGCCTTGTTATTCAGTGATTTTAGATTTATTTTTGCAAACGGTAAAGCAAAAGTATTACTAAATAGGTTTTCAAAGTGTTTAAATCCTAATGCATTACATAGAATTACTAAGCTTAGTTGCATTTACCCGGAGGAAAGCAGGATGGTTTCTGCATTGTATATGAATGAAATCTGCTCTCGTGATTATCTTGAAGAGATATCTATTGCTGAAAACATAATCAAGGAGCACATACTTTAATTGATGTATTAGTTGAGAAAAGGACATAGCCATATGTTATGTCCTTACTGTTTCAGGCTGTATTGCTTTATCATCGATGTAGTAATCGCAGGTAATCTTTCGGGAATTGTTTCCGTACATCTCAATGACCTCCGGTAGATTGTCGTTGATGGCATCGAAGGTCAGGTTCTGATCTTTGCACCAGGAGACTGCCCTCTCCAAGGCCTCACCGGCTCTGCAGGTCCAGAGGATGAGTTTGTTTCCGGATCTTTGCTGAGCGCGGAGGTATTCAATTAACGGTCTGTTTGGTTCGCCGAGTTCAGGCCAGTTGCTGTAGCAAAGGGTTCCGTCAAAATCTACGGCGATGATTGTGTAATCCATGAAATCATCTCCATTCAATTGTCCTGACATTTTTTGAGGACAGTAAGTTTTGTTATCTCATAAAGAGGGAAAACGTCCGGTATCAGACGGTTAAAATATGCTGAGATCCGATAGGCCATCTCTAAAGAGAGGTTTTGATCTCCATTTTCAATCTTGCTGATGGATCTTCTGCTGATCTCAAGGTCTGCAGCCATCTTGTCCTGGCTGATACCGTACTCTTTGCGAAGAGTATAAACATTGTTTGAATAAATCAGTTCTTTCAAAACGGTTTCCTCCTTATTCTGATACTTTTAGAGTCTCTGACAAGTACCATCATAGTACGGAGGTTGTCCCAAAAAACGGACTTAATCCACGGCAAGCTTGCCAAAAATCTTAAAAGTACTGTATTCGCTTACCGGTTTCGGTGCATAATCGGGATTCAGGGATACCAGAAATGTCCCGGTTTTACTTACCACGTATTTTTTAAAATATGTCATTCCATCCAGGAAGAAGAGCCCTATGTCGCCAGGATTGAGGCATTCGGTTTGTTCGATCCAAACCAGCTCTTCATCGTGGAATTGCGGTTCCATGCTATTACCGTCAAGGTATACTCCAAAGTCAGCCTTCTTAGGAACCGGCTTTTGTATTTCTACCGTCTCAAAATTTTCATCATCTAGGAAGTTGCCGTTTCCTGCAGATGTGGGAACCAGGGCGATCTTCATAAGCCGAGGAGTGATGTCGATAATCTCGGCAGTCTTCTTTTCATATTCCCCGGACTTCTCCAGCAGATTGATATAATCCAGGACTTTCTGTTTTCCTTCATCATTAAGATTCCGAAAAGGATCTAGAGGATTCTCTCCGATAAATTCTGTGTAAATGTCACTGATCTCCAAAATCTCACAAACAGCCAACAGGGATTCCGCTGTGGGTGTGCTGTTTCCTTTTTCCCATGCACTGATTGCTGCATTCGTAACGTTTATATCCTTAGCAGCAAGCATTTCTGCCAGTTCGATCTGGGAAAGCTTTTTATTCTTCCGGTGGTTAGAGATTACTTCACCTATCATATAATTCATGTCGTTCTCCTTTTATCCCGAAGGAATCTGGTGGATCAATTAGTGTATATAGAATATACCACACGTATGTTCTTAACTCAATAGAGATTTGAAAAATGTGATATATAATCCTGTTGAAATTAAATTTGGTTTGAATTATATTAGAGCATGTGAGGAGGAAACTTTCCTCACAAAGGATGGATCAGCGGTAGAGAGGGAGGCGCAGTCGGCACTAACCTCGGTGTATTCGGAAAACGACTGCAGGTATTTGGGGAATTAACGGAGGTAATAAACATGCCTATGATTGTTTACACGCGTAGGAGGATATGAAAGATCTTCTTTCTGCGCCGGAAGAAAAACTGAATAAAGAGGCTTTTAGTGAGTTGCCCGGACCTCGGGGTATTATAGTCAGCTCGCTTTGCGGATCGACTAATCAACGTTTCGCAGTAATCTGTAAAGGTGACTTTCCCTTTCCTTTTCAGACTTCAGATCAAAACAATGAATCGGAGGTGAAGAGCCAATTGCAGGCGATTGATTTTTATTGCAAGAAGTGTAGGAAGTCCATGCGGATCTCCTATGCACTGACTGGAGACAGGACGGCTCCGGCTATGAACGGCATCATGATAAAATGCCATACCCACAAATGTACCAGAGTATTGACCCTCAAGAATTTTACAGAGGGGCAGATTGTCGAGAGAACGGATGCTCTCGGAAAGTGCTACTTATAAGCTTTAGCAAACAGGACGAAATCAAGCGTGCATGACACGCATAATTACAACTAAATGAGGGCTTCATGATATGGGGGCATGACCCACCGCGGACGCATGAAAAGATAACCGGTAAAACGGAGTCTTTTCGTGCGTTTTGTTTATTGTAACGGACACAACAGTACATCTCTTTTTTCCGGTTCGCCCGGAAAGAGGAGAAAATGGATACAATTAACAGTATGAAGAAGACACTCGGAGAAAGGATAAGAGAACAGAGAATCCTGATGCAGATGACGCAGGAAGAACTTGCGGAAGAACTCTGCGTAAAGAAATCGACGATCTCCATGTATGAGAA
>Ga0129313_1000859_pt1 | contig 22057 bp, 20 predicted proteins | sample O1105metagenome_FD_94436 | JGI IMG/M metagenome (GOLD analysis project Ga0129313, IMG submission 94436) | Orangutan group fecal microbial communities from fecal samples from Wisconsin, USA - O1105 metagenome | ecosystem: Host-associated > Mammals > Digestive system > Large intestine > Fecal...
AAGAAATATGCTGACCTTTTGTCAGTTTTTTTCTTTTTAAGGCCAACTCCGAACATTTAACCCAAAACAAAAGAAAAGTCCCTTGGATAATGCTAATCCAAAAGACTTTGTCAACAGTTTGAGTGCTGTGTCAAAATCACAGCACTTTTTAATTATTCTCCGTGTGTCGCTACTCCGCTCTCTAGCAATGAAATCACACTGCCACCTAGGGTCGATGCCGGCTTAAGGAAACACTTAATATAGTCCTTATCTCTTGCTAGGATTTCCCTTAATTCTCTTACTGGCTGACCGCTATAGGTATCCTGGTCACTTGCTACGCCTACGCATTTGATACCCAATTTTTCTGCAATGTACAGACTTCTGTATTCATGATATGTCTGCGTAACGATAACAGCTCTTTCAACTTGGAAGATTTCCTTTGCTCTGTACATAGAATCGTAAGTAGAAAAGCCTGCATGGTCGCAGTAGATGTCATCTTCTGGCACGCCTGCATTGATGCAATAATTCAGCATAACGTGAATCTCATTATGCTCAGCTGTTCCATTATCTCCTGTAAGTAGAAGCTTGGAAACAAGACCCTGCTCGTAAAGCATTATGCCCGCATCAAGTCTATCCTTAAGCATAGGCGAAGGTGTGTCCGTGCCAATAATTCCCGCTCCCAAGATAATAGCGCACTGTGGATTCACTCCGGTTATAGCCTGCTTCTCCGCATTGGTAAACTCTGTTTTTGAACCCGTTATAACAGAAACGATATTCTCTTTTTCTGCACTAACCACATGATTATTAATTGTCATAACGCAAATTCCGCATATGGCACAAAGAATTATTATAAGAAACAGAATCTTCTTAATTATCCATTTGATTATTCTCATTTGCTAATATCCTCTACCGCAAACTCAATTACCTTTCTCAGCTCATCCAAGGTGGTTTCAATCTGTTTACCAATTCTTCCACCGCTGAACATTATATACGGACGCTCCTCAGCACTCTTATCAAAGGTAGTCTTAAAAAACTTCTTCATTCCAAGCGGCGAGCAACCCCCATGAACATAACCGGTTAAAGGCAGCAGTTCCCTTTCCTTTATCATCTCTATATTCTTTTCCCCAACTGCTTTTGCAGCCTTTTTAAGATCCAACTCCCGCTCAATAGGAACGACAAAAACATAATGTTCCTTTGATTTTCCCACGGTAACCAGCGTCTTAAAAAGATTTTCCTGCCTCATTGCAACATCAGGTTCATATTCATGCATTGTATAAACAGCTTTCTTGCTGTCCAAAAGCCTCATGGCATTTGTTTTAATTTCCTTAGACATAACTATTCCTCACACCCCTCGCAGTAAGTTTTGATCGGGCACTGTCCACACTTTGGCTTACGTGCCACGCAGCAGTTACGGCCGTGAAAAATCAGAGAATGGTGTGTCTTGGTCCACCTGTCTTTGGGAATGACTTCCATAAGCGCAAGCTCAGTCTTCAGCACGTCTTTCTCGTGAACAAAACCGATTTTGTTGGCCACCCTGAACACGTGGGTGTCCACGGCGATTCGCTGATGACCAAAACCAACAGACAGCACAACATTGGCTGTTTTTCGTCCTACGCCTGGTAAAGAAACCAAAGCATCGTAGTCTTCTGGGACCTGTCCATTAAATTTTTCAACTAATATCTTTGCCATATTAACTATATTTTTGGACTTGGTCTTGTACATCCCGATTTTTCTGATATATTCAGCCACTTCTTCAACATCGGCCTGAGCCAGCGTCTGAGGCGTAGGATATGCAGCAAAGAGCTGCGGTGTTACCTTGTTCACGCTCACATCCGTTGTCTGGGCCGAAAGTGCCACTGCCACTATTAACTGAAATACATTTTCATGATCCAAAGCGCATTCTGCCTCTGGATAAGTTTCTTCTAAAATGTCTAAAATTTTAATTACTGTTTCCTTCTTCATAACCCTTTAATGATACCATATTTTGCTCAAATATTCTACTATTTCTCTCAGCCTTGATTTATTGTATACAATCCTGTATAATAGTTGGTGAGTTCCAATATTTTCTAATTAAGAATCGAGGTAAAAATGTCTATAATACAATACTTAGAAGATGGTAAAACCAATGACCCGAAAAGCTTACATTCAACAGTATACGTAGAGGTACTTGAAGATATTCTTACCGGAAAGCTTAAGACGGGAACTAAAATTACCGAGCAAAAAATATGCAATGAATATAAGGTCAGCAGAACGCCTGTAAGAGAGGCGCTTTGCAAACTTGAGGCTGCAGGACTTATAGAGACTATCCCTAATCGTGGCGCTTTCGTTGTAGGACTTTCGGAGAGAGATATAGATGATATTTTAGAACTTCGCACTAGCTGTGAGGTTTCTGCAATTAAATGGGCCATTGAAAGAATTACCGATGATGAACTGGCTGAACTGGAAGAAAGCTTCGAGTTTATGGAATTTTATACTATGAAGCAGGACATTGATAAGATGATTTCCATTAATGCTGCCTTCCACAAAATTATTCACAACGCAACTCACAATGCCGGCCTTATTAATCAGCTGGCAGCATATAACATTTACGTGAGATATTGCAGACCTTCTAATTACACCCTTCCAGGCTATCTTGATATAGTTTTTCAGGAACATAAGGAAATATACAATGCTATTATGGAAAAGGATACTACAGCTGCAGTAATTGCAATGATGGATCACATGAATAACTCAGTTAAACGCAGATCTATGCTAATAGAAAAGGATACCCACTTATGATTTCTCATAAGTTAGGTATCCTTTTTGAATGAAATTATGCTTGAGCTGATATTAACAGCTGTTCTCCATCTGAATCAATAGTAACAGTATCACCATCAACGATTTCACCCTTTATTAGTTTTGATGCTAGTTCGGTCTCAAGGTGCTTCTGCAAGTATCTCTTAACTGGACGTGCACCGTAGTTAGGGTCGTACGCTTCTTTTGCGATGAATTCCTTGCCGGCATCTGTCAATTTAAGCGTAATGTTACGTTCTGCAAGACGATGTTCAAGAGACTTCATTGCAAGTTCAATAATCTTAACAATTTGATCAAGGGTAAGTGGACTGAATACGACGATATCGTCAATTCTGTTCAGGAATTCAGGTCTGAAGTAGTTACGAAGCTGACCTTCTACCTGTTCCTTAGTTTCCTCAGAAATAGTGCCGTCTTCACGGATTCCGTCAATCAAATCTGCACTTCCGATATTAGAAGTCATGATTATGATAGTGTTCTTAAAGTCAACGGTTCTACCCTGATTATCTGTCAAACGTCCATCGTCTAGAAGCTGAAGCAGAATGTTGAAAACATCTGGATGAGCCTTTTCGATTTCGTCGAATAGAATTACGCTGTAAGGTTTTCTTCTTACTGCCTCAGTAAGCTGTCCGCCCTCATCATATCCAACATATCCTGGAGGCGCACCTACAAGTCTGGACACTGAGTGTTTCTCCATGTACTCGGACATATCGATTCTTATCATGTTTTTCTCAGAGTCAAACAGTGCCTCGGACAAAGCCTTTGCAAGTTCAGTCTTACCAACGCCTGTAGGTCCTAAGAAGATGAATGAACCGATAGGTCTGTTTTCATCTTTTAGACCGGCCCTTGCTCTCAGAATTGATTCAGCTACAGACTGAACGCCTTCGTCCTGTCCCACTACTCTCTTGTGAAGAATTTCAGGCAGTTTAAGAAGTTTTTCTCTTTCTGATTCAACTAATTTAGCTACTGGGATACCTGTCCAAGAAGAAACAACCTCAGCGATTTCTTCTTCTCCGACTTCTTCCTTAAGCAAACGTTTGTCGTTATCTTCCGCAACCTTTTCTTTTTCGCTTTCCAGCTTCTTCTGCAGCTCAGGAAGTGTACCATATTTCAACTGAGCAAGCTTTTCCAAATCGTAGCTTCTTTCAGCATCTTCAATCTGTCTCTTAACTTCCTCAATCTGTTCTTTAGTGCCCTTTAATTCAGTAATAGTCTTCTTCTCATTTTCCCACTGTGCTCTTAGAACAGCATCCTCTTCCTTTAATTGTGCCAGCTCTTTCTCTAAAGTTTCAAGTCTAGCCTTAGAAGCCTTATCGCTCTCCTTGCCCAGTGCCTGTTTCTCAATTTCCAGCTGCATAATCTTTCTTGAAATTTCATCAAGTTCTGTAGGCAAACTGTCAATTTCAGTTCTTATCTTAGATGCAGCTTCATCCATTAAATCGATAGCCTTATCAGGCAGGAATCTGTCTGTAATGTATCTATCCGATAATGTAGCACATGCAATTAATGCATTATCTGTAATTCTTACTCCGTGGTGTATTTCAAATCTTTCCTTAAGTCCACGAAGAATTGAAATAGTATCTTCAACAGTAGGCTGATCTACAAGTACTTTCTGGAAACGTCTCTCAAGAGCCGCATCCTTCTCAATGTACTTTCTGTACTCATCAAGAGTTGTTGCGCCTATGCAGTGCAGCTCGCCTCTTGCAAGTTTAGGCTTAAGCAGATTTCCGGCATCCATAGAGCCTTCAGTTCTGCCTGCACCAACGATATTATGGATTTCATCGATGAACAGAATAATTCTGCCTTCGGATTTTTCCACTTCGTTAAGCACAGCCTTAAGTCTTTCTTCGAACTCACCTCTGAATTTAGCACCGGCTATCAAAGCCCCCATATCCAGTGCAAATATCGTCTTATCTTTCAATCCTTCAGGAACGTCTCCATTTAGGATTCTCTGTGCCAAGCCTTCTACCACTGCAGTTTTACCAACACCTGGCTCACCAATTAGTACAGGGTTGTTCTTAGTTCTTCTAGATAGAATCTGAATAGCATGTCTGATTTCACTGTCTCTTCCGATAACAGGATCCAGCTTGCCATCTCTAGCCATTTCAACAAGGTCACGACCATATTTATTCAGTACATCATAATTATCTTCAGGATTCTGACTCGTTACACGCTGATTACCCCTAACCTTCGAAAGTGCTGTCAGGAATTTCTCCTTAGTAATATGATGTTTAGCAAAAATCTTAGCTGTAGGTGTGCCCCTTTCGTTAAGCATTGCAAGATAAATGTGTTCCACGCTGGTGTACTCATCCTTGAAGTTCAGCGCTTCTTTCTCCGCATTTATCAAAACCTGATTCAAGCGTCTCGACGCATAAATATTATCTGCATTTCCGGAAACTTTAGGGAATTTTTCAATTTCTGCCTGAAGTTCTCCAATAAGAGTTGCAGGGTCTACTTCCATATTCTTAAGCAGCTTAGGAATTAATCCATCTGTCTGCATCAGCAAAGCCAAATGTAGATGCTCTACTTCAAGCATCTGATGCCCTTCTGAAATAGCTATGTTCTGACACTCCATTATTGCGTTCTGCGCATTCTGTGTAAGTTTCTCTATGTTCATTATAATCCCTCCCAACTTCTTAGGTTCAATCTCTAAACCTATTGTAAACCAATAAAAACAAAAAGTAAAGAGAAATTTAGCACTCATTTAATGAGAGTGCTAATAATCTTACAAGAATGTTGGAATTTCAATGCTTTAGTTCAAAAAAAAATTTCAAAAATTTTTATTTTACTTAATTTCTAGCTCTACCGGGCAATGATCCGAGCCAAAAACCTCTGTATGAATCTTTGCATCTACCAGTCTATCTTCAAAATCTTTGGAAACAAGAAAGTAGTCAATTCTCCATCCAGCATTCTTTTCTCTAGCCTTAAATCTATATGACCACCAGGAATAGATGTCTTCCTGATCAGGATAGAAGTATCTGAAGCTATCAATAAATCCGCTGTCTAGAAGCTCTGTCATCTTCCCTCTTTCTTCATCCGTAAAGCCAGCATTCTTTCGATTTGTCTTCGGATTCTTTAGGTCAATTTCGTTATGTGCAACATTCAAATCTCCTGTTACGATTACTGGTTTTAGTTTATTCAATTCCTTTAGGTAATTTCTAAAGTCGTCTTCCCACTGCATTCTGTAGTCCAAACGCTTAAGTTCATTTTGGGAGTTTGGCGTGTAGACAGTAATCATATAGAAGTCTTCGTATTCTAGAGTTATCAATCTTCCCTCATGGTCATGTTCATCGATGTTCATTCCATAAGTAACATTTAAAGGTTCTTTCTTAGTAAAAATAGCAGTTCCTGAATAACCTTTTTTCTCTGCATAGTTCCAATACTGATAGTATCCAGGCAGGTCCATTTCAATCTGCCCTTCCTGCAGTTTTATTTCCTGCAGGCAAAAAATATCTGCATCTATTTCATTGAAGAACTCCATGAAGTTCTTTCCCATTACGGCTCTAAGGCCGTTTACATTCCATGATATAAGTTTCATTTATTTACTATCTCCTCTCTTCACATGTCGTATTGACATTACCATAATATATGGTAACATAATTATATCAGGGAAGAAAGCGCAAGTATGCGTTTTTCTTTTTGCAATTAAAAATTTATAGCTATAATTTAGGAGGACATAATGGACATTTATCTTCAGGGGCTGACTATGGGATTAGCCTACGTGGCGCCTATAGGCTTACAGAATCTGTTTGTTATCAATACGGCGCTCACGCAGAACAGAAAACGTGTATATGCCACAGCTCTCATCGTAATTTTCTTCGATGTAACTTTAGGACTGGCATGTTTCTTTGGAATCGGCGCAATAATGAGTGCTTCACCTATTCTGGAAATGATAATTCTTCTTGTTGGAAGTTTAATCGTTATATGGATAGGAATTGGGCTTATGCGGGCTAAGGACACCTTGGACACCAGTACCAATGTTAATATACCTATAGCATAGCAAAGGTTGCTACTACAGCTTGCGTTGTAACATGGTTCAACCCACAGGCTTTAATTGACGGTTCTATGATGCTAGGTGCCTTCAAGGCTACCCTTCCTGCAGGAATGGATTTCTTCTTCGTAGGCGGGTTCGCTAGCGCATCAGTAATGTGGTTCCTAGGAATTTCAACGATTATTTCTTTATTCAGCGCAAAGATTACAGATCGCACACTTCGCATCATCAACTTAGTTTGTGGTGCAGTAATCATCTTCTACGGATTAAAGTTGTTCTGGAGCTTCATCCAGATGGTAATTCCGTACCTTGGATAATATCAAAGAAAAAAGGCTATGTCCGTTTAAGGATATGGCCTCTTTTGTTGGTTTATTTTGTTTTCTATAGTATAGCCCCCATAATCATTCCATAAACGGCTGATACAGCAGGCTGTAGAATCTTATTTGTCACTCCAAATAGAATTAAAAGCATTAGGATTAAGAATCCATTGTTATATAGCTTATACCACCAGTCGTATCTATCCAGTCTAAATAACTGCGTAACTACGCCGAATCCGTCTAGTGGCGGAACTGGCAATAGGTTGAATACCATAAGGACTATGTTGACAACAACTATATCTATAAGCATTTCTAAAATGGTCTGTGCAAGGGTTACGTTGCCAATGTTTCCGGCCACGTTTAAGTAAGCTTTGATAACGAAAGCAAACACAATGGCAAGAAGCAGGTTCATTGCTACGCCGGCAAATGACACCAGGATCTCCCCTAGTCTTCTATTTTTGTAGTAGCGCGGGTCAATTTGCACTGGCTGACCCCATCCGAAGCCTGCGATGAACAGAGCAACAAAACCAAATGGGTCGATGTGGGCCATAGGATTAATTGTAACTCTGCCCTGACTCTTTGGAGTCGGATCCCCTAAAGCGTTGGACACTGCCGCATGGGCAAACTCGTGGAAGGAAAGACCAATAACAATAGCTGGAATCATAAGTAGCTTGCCCATAATCCATTCTCCCATGTTATCGAAATCGCCTTCTAAAAGGTTGAGCACAACCATTGCAATTAATAATATGAATATCGGTGATTGTAAATATTTTCTCATCAAAATGTCTCCTCGTTTATTGTCGTAATGACATTAATTCTATCACATATACACCATCTGTCAAATATTTTACTGTGATGGTAATATGGATTTTTGATGAAGGTGAACATAGAAAAAGAGGAATGGACAAGCCATTCCTCAATTGAATTAGTTTTGATATAGTTTTGCCTTATACGTAAATCTGAATCATCAGCATGATTAAGCCGAAGATTGTCCAGATAACCATTAGAGGCCAGCACCACTTTAACCACTTGTTGAATGTTACGTCAACCATGTCAAGTACTGCAAGGATTAGTCCTGTTGGTGTAATTAGACCGATTAGACCTAATCCGTAGATGTAAGCTGAAATTACAACGTCTCTTGGTAGACCAACAGCATCTGCTAGCGGAGCCATAATAGGAATTGAAAGCATTGCTAGACCTGATGATGAGTTGATGAAGAATCCAAGGATAATGAATGCAATCATCATAACAACGATGAATAACAGTGGGTTCATTCCTTCTACCCATCCGGACATTGTGTGTAACAGTGTATCTGATACAAGTCCGTTTTCTAGAAGGATGTTAACTGCTCTTGCAAGACCGCAAACTAGGGCTACACCTACAAGTTCGCTGGATCCACCGATGAATACGCTTGCAATTTCTTTTTCTTTCATTCTTCCGATAAGTCCGATGATAACAGCTGAAATTAAGAATAGTGCTGCCATTTCGCCGAACCACCAGCCAAGTGAAACTACTCCGTAGATCATGATAACGAATGTTAGGAAGAAGATTCCAAGAATAATCTTGAACTTAGTTGGCATCTTATCCAATTCTTCCTTCTGCTGGTCCATACCAAGCTTAGCATTGATTTTATCAGTATCTTCGTAAACTACTGAAAGCTTAGGGTCCTTCTGAACTTTCTTACCGTATCTTACGATGTAAATTACAGTAATAAGAACGCCCAGGACTAGACCAACTGCTCTTACAGGTAAACCCTCGCTGAAGTTTGTTCCTGCTGCGTTGGATGCGATTACTACTGAGAATGGGTTAACAGTTGAAAACATACAACCGATTGATGAACCACACCAGATAGCTGCAATACCAACCATTGCGTCGTATCCTGATTTAATGAAAATAGGAATCAGGATTGGGTAGAAGGCAATTGTTTCTTCTGCCATACCGAATGTTGAACCACCTAGAGCAATTAAGAATGTTACCAGAGCAATAATGATTTCTTCTTTGCCTTTGGATACTCGTGCAAGTGCTGAAATACCAGCATTGAATACACCCAGGTAGTTCATTATACCTACCATACCACCGATCATGAATATGAACAACATGATGTCAACTGTTTCATATACACCATCAATCGGTGCCATAATAACTTCCTTAATACCCTGTCCGTTCTGTTTTAGGCTTACATAAGTTCCGGAAATAGCCATTGGCTTGTAAATTGAACCGTCTGTAAATTTGCCTAGGTCAGCCTTAACGTTCAGTTTGTCTAATGTTTCCTGTGTCGCAGGCATCTCAGCAGTGTGTCCTGATGGATCTGTGATCACGAAAACTTCTGCGCTATCATCATATGTTAATGATGAATACTGACCTGCAGGAATTACGTAAGTAAGTACTGCTGCCAGAATTAATACGATAAATAATACCGTATAGGCTGACGGGAAGGATAATTTCTTTTTCTTTTTCTCCATGATAAATACCTTTCTTGTCATAACTAGTAATATATTTGAGCTCTTTCACGGAAATCCAGAACACTTAGGGTTTATCATGTTGGGATTTTCGTGAAAAAGTCATTTGACCCTTTAATGTGTTCAAAGTATTTTTTATTCAGTTTTTAGTTTTTTATATTTCTGCAACTTTCTTTGAGATTCGAACAAGAAGATCTACTACTTTATCCATATCTTCAACAACTGCAAATTCTTTAACCCCATGGAAGTTGTGTCCGCCTACTCCAAGGTTAGGGCATGGAAGACCCATAAATGAAAGGTTAGCTCCATCTGTACCACCTCTGATTGGTGCAGTATCTGGATTTACTCCCATTTCCTCATATACAGACATAACTATATCAATTACCTGCGGATTAGCTTCGATTACTTCCTTCATATTTCTGTAGCTAGGGATGATTTCAACTCTCACTGTACCCTCGCCATATTTAATGTTCAGGTAATCAGCTACCTTCTTCATAAATTCACAACGTCTCTCAGCTTCAGCAAGATCGTGGTCTCTGATGATGTATTCCATCTCAGTTCTTTCGATGTCACCTTTTACTTCGCAAAGATGGTAGAAGCCTTCGAAACCTTCTGTGTGTTCAGGAGTTTCTGAGTCAGGAATCATTACCTCATATTCAGCAGCAATTCTTGCAGCGTTCTTCATCTTATTCTTAGCACTTCCCGGATGGATGTTGAAACCTGTAACATATACATTTGCAGTAAATGCGTTGAAAGTCTCTGACTGACATTCACCAAAAGCATCACCGTCTACAGTATATGCGAAGTCAGCTCCGAATTTTTCAACATCGAAGAAGTCTGTTCCAGCGCCGATTTCTTCATCAGGTGTAAATGCTATTTTAACTGTTCCATGCTTGATTTCAGGATTGTTTAATAGAGTTTCTGCCATTGTTAGAATTTCAGCAATTCCAGCCTTGTTATCAGCTCCAAGTAATGTAGTTCCATCACTTGTTATAATGTGGCAACCCTTATAGTTTTCGATGAACGGAAAAGTTGCTGCATCGATTCTTAAATCAAGTTCTTCGTTCTGGATAATATCTCCACCATCGTACTCAATAACCTGAGCCTTAATATTTTCAGAAGGTGCTTCATATGATACATCCATATGTGCAACAAAACCCACACTAGGTCCCTTGTATCCTTCAATGTTTGATGGAATTTCACCCATTACATAACAATGGTCATCAAGTGTAACATTACTGATTCCCATTTCTTCCATTTCTTTCACCAAAGCTCTAGCCAAATCCCACTGTGTTTCTGTACTTGGCACCACATCATTTTTTGGATCTGATGCTGTAGGATATTTTACATATTCGAGCATTCTTTCATAAGCTTTCATACTCAAGTCTCCTTTAATTTATGTCTCATTAAAAAATGTAATCAATGTATATTTTACCAAAATTTTATCTAAACCTCAAGAAATATTTAATTTTTTCACAAACTTTTAATTTCATTGCCATTTATTTGCATAATGTGATACAATTTAAGAGATTATAAATCAGTAATTTTTATAATATAACATACAACTGAAGGGAGGACGGCGATAAACGATTAAACAATATCGCCAACGACTAATGAAAGTACTAGAAAATTTACAGCCAGCATCCGTTTTTGGATTCTTTGAAGAAATCAGCGCAATTCCAAGAGGTTCGTACAACAATACTGCTATGAGCAACTACCTAGTGAATTTCGCAAAGGAAAGAAATCTGAAATTCGTTCAGGATGAAGCCGAAAACGTATTAATCTGCAAACCGGCATCTGAAGGTTATGAAGATGCCCCTACCCTTATTCTTCAAGGACACATGGATATGGTTTGCGAAAAGGTTGAAGGATGCACAAAGGATATGTCTAAAGAAGGCATCGACCTTGTAATTGACGGTGACTTACTTACTGCCAAAGATACTACTTTAGGTGCAGATAACGGAATTGCAGTTGCAATGATGCTGTCAATTCTTGACGACAATACACTTAAACACCCTGCTCTTGAATGCATCTTCACAACAGATGAAGAAACAGGTCTGGAAGGTGCAACTGCTTTTGATGCAAACCTTCTAAAAGGTAGAACAATGATTAACCTTGACTCAGAAGATGAAGGCATAATTACAGTAGGTTGCGCAGGTGGCGTAACTGCTAACGTACTTCTTCCATATGAAACAGAAACAGCTGCTGCAGACACTAAAGCATATAGCATCGTAATTGATGGACTACGCGGAGGACACTCTGGTGCAGACATCCACTTCGAGAGAGCTAATTCCAACATCCTTATGGGAAGACTTCTTGATTCCATTAGAAACAATGCAGCAATTGCACTTTCCAACATCGCTGGCGGACGCGCAGATAATGTAATCTGTAATCGTACAGAAGCTGTTATCCACGTAACTGCTGCTGAAATGGCAAAGGTAGAGGAAGCTATCGAAGCATTCAGAAAAATTATTGCTAACGAATATCACACATCCGATCCTGATATCACTATTACTCTTCAGGAAAAGGATAGTGCAGATCAGACAGAAGTACTAAAATCTGAAGGTTTTGATACTCTGATTTCTTACCTACTGCTGACACCTAACGGCGTTCAGAACATGAGTGCTGATATCGAAGGACTTGTTGAAACAAGCCTTAACCTTGGCGCTCTTACCCTTGAAGACGGTGCAATCCGCGGACTTTACGCATTAAGGAGCTCCGTAGAAACTCGCCTTGACCTTCTAACAACTAAGTTATCCAAACTAACTAAGCTTCTAGGCGGCAGCGTTAAGTTCGAATTCCCTTACCCAGCTTGGGAATACAGACCAGAATCTCCAATTAGAGACCTATGCGTAGAAACTTACAAGGAATTATATGGTAACGAACCTATAATCGAAGCAATCCACGCAGGACTTGAATGTGGTCTATTCGCCGGAAAACTTGGTGAAGAATTTGATGCAACTTCCATCGGACCTCAGATGAACGATGTTCACACTCCTAACGAAGTTCTTTCAATTTCATCAACAGAAAGATTCTATAAGCACCTGCTGCTTATTCTTGAAAAAGCAACTGAATTAAAATAATATGACAGAATCAACGCATATTTCTATGATGTGACCTTGTATATCACTAAGAAAACCATGATTCTAATAACAGTTTCAAAAAAAATCCTCGCAAAGCGAGGATTTTTTTGAAGTATGATTCAATTTTAACTTTATATTTTTAAACCATCAAATGCTGTAAGAAATTCTGCTGTATAATCGCTAACTGTAGCTAGCATTTCTTCTCCCCATTGAACTGTCGCATCTTTTGGATGATCAGGTCCAATCCAGCCATTTGAAGTATAGCGGTCAACATCTCTTGGAACAGGTATTCCGATTCCTTTGAAGTCTACGCAGTCGAAGCCCATAGTTTTCAGACCTTCGCCTAAATCATCAATGATTTCCTGCTCTCTTATTTTATCAAAGTGAACCAGAGATGGATCAACTGCTAACATAGCTGCTGTTTCCTCGCCGCCACCATGGCCGCCTGCCCATTCAGGGTTAAGCTGTCCAGCTAGTTTCCACCAGTTAATCTGTGCGCCTAATGCACCTTTCTGGCTAAGTTCGATGCATACTCGGTTCAGTGTTGGAATGTTTCCTCCATGTCCGTTTAGGAATACGATTTTCTTAGCACCATGTCTCATTAATCCTTCTGTGATGCTTGTAAGAAGCATGTGCATACAATCTTCACCAAGTGAAACAGTTCCAGGATAGTTTACCATATCTTCACAAACACCATATGGAATACCAGGCGCAGATGCAATTTCCGTTTTTTCTTCAATCATTGTTAACAGTTTCTCTGGAATTAAAGTATCTACACCTAAAACATTATGGGTTCCGTGATTTTCCAAACATCCGATTGTTAGTAAAACTGTATCGTGTTTTTCAAAATAACGAGCTGCTTCCTCGCATGTCATTCTTTCAAGTCTCATTATTTTTCTACCTCAACATCACGTAGACGGTGATATCCGTTAGGGTCTACTGTGAATCCCTTTACTTTATTTGTTGCGCCTACATTCTGGCTATCATAGTATAAAGGAGCATATGGACAAATGTCTCCAATTAATACTTCTAGCTGGTCATAAGCTTCCTGTCTCTTTTCTGGATCTGCGCTGCTTCTTCCTTCTTCTACAAGCTTATCAACATCCTTATTCTTTAGGAATGCGTCATTTCCAGGGTATCCAACCTGAGTTGAATGTAATAGTGAATAGTAAGTGTAGTCTGCGTCTCCAGTTACACAAACCCATGCACTGAATGAAATTTCATGTGATCCAGTTCCTAGTTCATCAATCCATGAACCAAATTCTTTTGTCTGAATGCTGCAGTTAATTCCGATTTCCTTCAGCTGGCTCTGGATTACCTGACAAATTTCGTTTTTAACAGAGTCATCTGTTACAGATAAAGTACAATCAAATCCATTTGGATACTTGGATTCCTTCATCAGTTTCTTAGCCTTTTCAGGATTGTATTCGTAAGCAACAACCTTATCGGAGAAACCAAATGTATTTGGTGGAATAATTGAGTTTGCTACTTCTCCGGCACCATATAGAAGTGTATCTACGATTGCCTGCTGGTCAATTGCATAACGGATTGCCTGTCTTACCTTCTTGTCGGCAAACTTCTCATTCTGGCTATTGATTGTTAGGTATGCTACACTCTGTGATGCGCCCTTGAATAGCTGTAGGTTATCGTCTTTTTCTACACGACTTGAATCGTTTGCTGATACTGAGTAAGCTAAGTCAGCTTCGCCTGTTTCAATTGCAATAACTCTCTGTGATGCTTCTGGAACAACTCTCATTTCCAGATTCTTTGTCTTAGGAGCGCCTAGGAAGTAGTCTTCGTTAGCTTCCATCTTAGTGTATTCGCCCTGTTTCCATTCTACAAACTTGTATGCACCTGTTCCGATTGGATGCTTCTGGAAAGCGTCCTCATCCTTTTCTACAACGTGCTTTGGTACGATTGCAGTAAATGGAACTGTTAAATTGGACAGTAATGGTGAATATGGTTCTTTTGTCTTAATTGTTACAGCATAATCACCATCAGCCTTAACTTCGCTGATTGCGTCAACTACATAGGATACATAGTTGGATTTTCTCGCTCTGTTGATTGAGAAAACAACGTCTTCAGCTGTCATAGGCTCTCCGTCATGGAACTTAACATCGTCACGAAGTTTGAATTCCCATGTCTTATCGTCAATCTGCTTGTAACTTTCTGCAAGGCATGGTGCAGGTTCATTGTTTTCGTCCATTGTTAGCAGAGTGTCGAACATCTGACATGTTACAGTTACTGCTGGTGTCTCTTTACCTACGTGTGGGTCTAGAGACGTTACGTCAGCTCCCTGTACCCAAGTTATGGTGTCTTTCATTTCGCCACTTTCTGAGTCACCACCTCCGCCACAGCCGGACATGGTAAATACTAGGCAAAATACCATCGCGAGTGCTAAAATTTTCTTCATGATTATTCCCTCCTTAATATATTTCGTCATAAGATATTATTTATCTCATGAATACGAACACATGATGTAAAGTGACCTGGTTCCACTTCTGTAAGCGTAATGTCTGTACCTGTACAAGCTTCTGTTGCATAGATGCATCTTCGTGCAAATCGGCATCCTGGTTTTGGTTCAATTGGAGAACTAATTTCGCCCTTCAGAATGATTCTTTCCATATGCACATCCGGATCTGGAACCGGAATTGCTGAAAGTAAAGCTTTTGTGTACGGATGAAGAGGTTTTTCGAATAACTGTTTTACATCACAGTATTCCACAACCTGTCCTAAGTACATAACCATAATCTTATCTGCTAGGTGTTTTACAACAGATAAATCATGGGTGATAAACATATATGTAAGTCCCATTTCTTTCTGCAGATCCTGCATTAGATTTAGAATCTGAGCCTGAATGGAAACGTCCAGAGCAGAAACTGGTTCGTCACATACGATGAATTTAGGGTTTAATGCCAATGCTCTGGCAATACCAATTCTCTGTCTTCTTCCGCCATCTAGTTCATGAGGATAAGAGTTTACGAAACGCTGAGCTAGTCCAACCAAGTCCATAAGCTCATTTACCTTTTTGTTCAGTGCTACCTTATCTCTCTTCTTATATATTCCCTGGATAAGCAGCGGCATTGCAATAGATTGACTGACTGTCATTCTAGGATTCAGAGATGAGAATGGGTCCTGGAAAATCAGCTGTATATCTTTCTTCAGATCTTTCATTTCTTTTTTTCCATACTTTAGAATGTTCTCTCCTCTGAAAATTACTTCACCGGAGGTAGGGTCATTAAGACGAAGTACTGCTCTTCCCAGAGTAGACTTTCCACATCCTGACTCTCCTACTACACCTAGCGTCTCACCTTCTCTAATATCAAAACTGACATCATCTACAGCATGCAGCATTCCAGAAGGCGTTGAAAAATATTTTTTTAAATTTTTTACTTCAAGAATTTTTTCTTTACTCATTTTCCTGGCCTTCCTTCCATAAATGCTCATACTCTGAAAAACGATGACAATATACGATATGTTCACCTTCTATTGTACGTTTTTCAGGCTTCTGTGTCTTGCAGATATCCTTTGCATATTTACATCTAGGATGGAAAGTACATCCTTCTGGTAAATTAGCAGGGTCTGGCATCAAGCCTTCAATAGGCTTTAGTCTATCTACATCTTCATTCAACTTAGGAATTGAATCAAATAATCCTTCTGTATATGGATGAAGACCATTTTTGAATACATCGCGAAGTTCGCCGTATTCTACAATCTCACCAGCATACATAATTGCTACATACTCACAGTTCTGTGCGACAACACCCAAATCGTGCGTAATTAAAAGTAATGAAGTTCCCAACTGTTCTCTAAGATTTCGAATTAAATCCAGTACCTGCGCCTGAATAGTAACGTCTAGCGCGGTCGTCGGTTCATCTGCTACCAAAAGACTTGGATTGCAAGCCAAAGCGATAGCAATTACAACACGCTGCTTCATACCGCCTGAGAACTGATGAGGATACTCTTCAGCACGGTTTGGATCGATTCCTACCATAGAAAGCATTTCACGCATTTTACTATCAGCTTCCTTCGCCGATATTTTGTCGTGTTCTTCTATTACTTCTGAAATCTGCTTACCAACGGTCAGCACTGGATTAAGTGCAGTCATTGGATCTTGGAAAATCATAGAAATATCATTTCCTCTGATTTTACACATTTCGTTTTCTGTAATAGCGGTTAAGTCTGTCCCATCATACAGAATATTACCGCTAACGATTCTTCCTGGCGGCCACTGGATTAGACGCAGAATTGACTTTGCTAATGTAGTCTTTCCTGCTCCTGTCTCTCCAACTAGGCCTAATGCCGCTCCCTTTTTCAGGGATAAGTTTACAGAATTGACAGCTTTTACGATACCATCTTCTGTTTCATATCTAACAACAAGATCTTTTATTTCTAAAATATTGTTCATGCAAACAACCTTCTTTTCTTTCTACTAATTTTTCAGTTTTGGATCTAACGCATCTCTTAATCCGTCTCCGATAATGTTCAGAGCAAGAATTGTAATGAGTATGGTTAAACCTGGGAAAATAGTAATATGCCATGCATCTCTGATATATCCTCTTGCATTTGTCAGCATAGCTCCCCATTCTGGAAGTGGAGGCTGAATACCTAATCCAAGGAAAGACAATCCTGCTATAGATAGGATTGCTCCAGCTATAGCCATTGTGAACTCAACAATCAAAGGTGCTAATGAGTTTGGAAGTATCTGATTGAAAATTATAACTTTGTCAGATCCGCCTACTGCTTTAGCTGCTTCTATAAACTCTCGCTCTCTGATAGTCATAACAGATGCTCTCGTAATTCTTGCGAACTCCGGTACATATCCAATTGCAATAGAGATAAGTACATTTACCAGTCCAGGGCCTAAAGCTGCAACGATAGCGATAGCAAGAAGCATATATGGAAGTGATAACACAACATCCATTAAACGCATAATCACACTATCAACCTTACCGCCATAGTAACCGGCAATTGCACCGATTACAATTCCTACAACGCCTGCAGCAAGAACTGCAGCAATACTCATAAATAAGGAATATCTTGTTCCCCACAGAAGTCTTAGAAGAATATCTCTTCCGAATTCATCAAGTCCTAAAGGATGCTCCAGGCTAGGTTCAACGAATCTCTGAGATAGATTCTGACTAATTACCTGTGATTCATAAATACTTCCGTTAGTAACCCAGTCAATTATCAGAGTAGCAATTCCTATTCCTGCAAGAACCATTAGGAAGACTAAACTGACTACTGCCATTTTATTCTTTCGGAAACGTCTCCATGCATCTGCCCAAAGTGATCTACTTTTTACAGCCGAATTATTTAAAGTTAAATCTTTTGACACGTTTCTTTCCCCCCATACTGTTATATTGCGCTTTGATTCTTGGATCTACATACGCATATAAAATATCTACTAACAAGTTTACTACCGAATACATAATTGCAAGGAACATCGCCGAACCTAGTACCATTGGCATATCCTTGGACTTGATTGATTCGATCATGAATCTTCCAAGGCCAGGCCATGAGAAAATTGTTTCTGTCAACGCTGCACCACCGAGAAGCATACCAAACTGAAGCCCGATAATTGTAACAATTGGAATCAACGCATTCTTAAACATATGATAACGTGTGATATATCTTTCTTTCAGTCCTTTTGCTCTTGCTGTATCAATGTAGTCCTGTCTCATTGCCTCCAGCATACTGGATCTAGTCATTCTCATAATACTAGCAGCACAGCCTGTTCCCAATGTAATTGCCGGTAGGATCAAACTTGGAATTAAGTCTAAGCCCTGGCCCATACCTGAAGGTGGAAGCCATCCTAAAGTTAATGAGAATAGCATAACTAGAAGTAATCCTAGCCAGAAGTTTGGCATTGCAACACCGATTAGACCTAATACTGTTGCTACATTGTCAACCCATGTGTACTGCTTCTTTGCTGATAAAATACCAATAGGCACTCCTATAAGAATTGCAACTAGAATACCAGCTAGAGAAAGTATTACAGTATTAGGGAAATATCCCATAACCTGTGGAAGAACTTCCAGCTTAGTTTTCCAGGATACACCGAAGTCACCCTGAACTGCATCAGCCATATAGTGAAAATACCTGACAAATAAGTTGTCGTTAAGTCCAAGTTCTTCTCTCATAGCTTCTATTGCTTGTTCTGAAGCCTGTTGTCCTAATATCATTCTAGTAGGGTCACCTGGCGAAACTGCCAGGATAAAAAATACTAGAAAGGATACTCCGATCAAAACCGGAATCATCATTAGTAATCTTTTTCCTATGTATCTGCTCATTATTTACTACACCTCTTCTTCTAAAGAAATATCCTCGAAGGTTCCTTTTGCAAGCAGTTTTTTATCCTTCATCATAAGTCTGCCCTTTGCCATTACTGTGTCAATATTAAGGTCCTTATCTAGAAGAACGATATCAGCATCGCTTCCTGGCAACAAAGCTCCTTTCGTAGGATAAATCTCAAGTGCTTTCGCAACATTCGACGTGATTAACTGAATAGCGGTTTCAATATCTACATCAAAATCTTTGATTAGATTTCTGATGACCTCATACAGTGGTTCCATACCGCCAACTTTTACATCTATGACCTTATCTCTCTTTTCATTCCAAACAGGAATGCTTCCGTTTGAATCTGAACTTACAGTCATTCTCTCAATTCCAGCTTTCTGAATAACATTATATAAGTCTTCAGCCTTTTCAGGTTCAGCAGTAAAATCTGACCAGCCACCCATTTCCATAAATTCCACAGCTTGTTCAAGGTGATAATCCATATGCGTAGGTCTAAGATGTTTAATAGGAATTTCCGCTTCTTTTACGATATCCATAATATCTCTCAGCGTATTTCCTATGCTTCCTACATGTAAGTGTAATTCTCCTACCTTACCGGAAACTAAGGCTGCAATTCTTATATCAGATACAAGTCTTATCAACTCTTCTTTAGTTGGTCGCGAGCATCTGTGATCAGAAATTGCTAGTTTGCAACCGATAACCTCGTCGATATAGACAATATCTTTTGCAACTGATCCAGTCAGTGTAACTGAAGGATATTCATAGGCACCAGTCAAACAGTAAGCGGTAATACCTTCATTTTTTAATGCCTTTGTTTTTGCGACAAGGTTCTCAACGCTTCTCGTATGGCTGTCGGTTCCTAAGAGGCCTACAAGAGTAGTTACACCAGCTTTTATAGCCGTTGAAAGCATTAGCTCAGGTGTTCTGGAATGAAAACCGCCTTCACCGCCGCCTCCGGTTACATGTACATGCTGATCGATAAACCCTGGTACCGCAATCATATCCGAGGCATCAATCTCTACTACATCAGGAATATTTGGTTCCAAATGTTCCTCAATGAGTGCAATTTTGTCGTTTGTGACGAGAATATCTCTTTTTCCCTTATGGAGGGGATCATACACATCGACATTCTTCAGTAGGTACATTTTTCTTCCTCCTTAATTTAAGATTATTGCTGATAAAAATATTCATTATCAAATGCCGGTAAGGTTTCTGATTGAAAAAATTCTTCAATCTTTTTTACATTCTCATTATAGAGATTGAACCTTTCCTTATTCCGTAACATATACAATCCAGATATAATATCACTGGCAGCAATTAAGGCTGCTGATGAATTATGGAATATCACATCTTTTGTATTGAACAATAGTACATGTTGTGCATTTCTCGCAATCGGAGATGTAAGTTTGTCTGTCATTGCCAGGATATCTGCACCAACGCTTGCCAGATAATCAGATATTGCTACTGTCTGCACAGAGTAAAAAGGCAATGTAATAAGAATGAATGCATCTGAGTCTCCGCGGTGGGTCAACATATCAAGAACATCTGTGTAATCATTTACATCTATAACTGATATTTTTGCACCTGTTGCTCTTAATTTATCGTGAAAATTTTTTGCTATAATCAGCGAAGCCGAGTGCGCGCATATATAAATATGTTCTGCCCTGCTCAAGACTTCTACAAATTCAAATAATTCTCCTGGTGGAAGATTTCCAATACTGCTTTCTAGAAGGTATTTCTGATTACGTTTCAGTTCTTCCATCATTTTTTCATCGGCATCATAGACAGCCACTGTACTTTCCAATTTCGAGTTCCAAAGAAGCCTGTTCTGAAGGTATTTTTGCATTGCTGTTTTTATAGCTGCATAACTCTGATACTCTGTTTTCTTGCAGAAATTAATAATTGTCGTTTCTGTAACTCCTATTTTTTCTGCTAACTTCTTTAATGAAGAAAAACAAATTTCATCAGGGTTTTCAATAATATAATTAGCAATCTTTAACTGGGTTTTTGTCAGTTCAGGAATCATTTCTCTTATGTTTGTCATGATATCCATAGTAATTCTCTTTTCTTTATTAGATATCTGTTAGACAAGGGATTTCATCAATATATTGAGCTCTCAAACCTCTTTCTTCGAAGAATCTACACATATCTATTAATGCAAATTTTTCAGTGGAAAAATGTCCTGCTGAAAGAATGCTAATTCCGTATTTTTTTGCTTCTTCATGTGATGGTGCAAACCAATCAACATTTGGTGAACCAACACCTGTTATGAATAGGTTGACTCCCTCTTCTCTCAGATCTTTATAAAAGTACGTTCCTTCTGCTCCACCCGCACTGAGTGCAAATCGTCCATCTGAAAGATTTTCATCGCCGTATTTATAGAGCTTGCAAGGATGTCCAGTAATTTCTTCCATCTTCTCTAAAACTTCATTAATATTGGTACAGCTAGTAGTACAAATCAATCCCATTGTTGCACCAAATTCCTCAAAGAAGCTTTTATATGGAACAGCATTTAATGCTCTTGCCAAACAGATACCTGGCGAATAAGGATTTACTTCATCTAATGGAAGATGAAAACTGAAATGGCTAATGTTGTTTTCCTTCATAAACTCAAGGTCCTGCTCCGTAAATAAAGCTCCGGTTTCCCCTTCCTTATGCTGAGCTCCAGGATGGTGGGTAAACAGTAACGCATTTTTCGCGCCTTCTTTTCTTAACACATCTGCAATTGCTGCACCTGAAAATGTTGCAGTATATACCTGCTCTATATATTCAGTGTTGTCAAGTATAAGTCCATTTTTCACAAAATCCTTATAGCGTTCAGGGTGGAAGTATTCGTTTAATTCGTCATAAACTTCCTTTGCGTTTCTTCCTTTTAAAGCGTCCGTTGTATTCATAGTTATTACTCCAAAATTCACAAATTATTAAAGTGTTTACTATATTTTTTACACATTTTACACCATTCCTACATCATTTGCAATAGATTTTTGAATTATTTCTTTAGAGAAGTAAAGAAATAGTAAGTGGTAAACCAATCGTGGTATGTAATTTTTTAGCCGCCAGGTCCTGGCGGCATAATTTATGCTTGTAATCTATTTGATTATCTGCTTGCATTCCTCAGGAATACTGTCAGACCATGGC
>Ga0129313_1000860_pt1 | contig 22039 bp, 16 predicted proteins | sample O1105metagenome_FD_94436 | JGI IMG/M metagenome (GOLD analysis project Ga0129313, IMG submission 94436) | Orangutan group fecal microbial communities from fecal samples from Wisconsin, USA - O1105 metagenome | ecosystem: Host-associated > Mammals > Digestive system > Large intestine > Fecal...
ACAATGCTCAGATGCTACTTGATGCAACAACCTATTCCATCAATGAAATCTCTAAAATCGTCGGATATGATAACCAGCTATATTTCAGTCGGCTTTTTCACAAGCTGAAAGGATATTCACCGAGAGAATACCGAAAGCTGAGAAACAAATTCTGAAATCCACAAAGAGGATACCATCGAATCATCAAAACAATGATTTGTGGTATCCTCTTCTCACTTTTGCAACTTGTAAAAGAAAAGCAGATTAAATCTGTTTGTATCGGACGTATCTATAAAATACCCAAAATTTATGTTTTGGAATATTTACAGATACCTTTCTAATTTCATTTTAGGTATACTATAATGCTCTTGTCATGGCAGATGAGCTGAAGCATATCAGATTCCATGATTTACGCCATAGCTGTGCTACGCTTTTATATGACAGCGGTATAGACATGAAAGCAATTCAGGAATGGCTGGGACACAGTAATATTTCCACCACCATGAATATCTATGCTCATCTGAACTATAAGAACAAGGTTATATCTGCAAATGCGATAGCCGGAATTATACCAAATTACAAAGAAAAAGAACCCCGAACAGCAGCGAACTAACCGGGATTCTTCCTCATGCCATACTGCTGGTGGCCGGACTTGAACCGGCACGGAGTTGCCCCCGAGGGATTTTAAGTCCCTTGCGTCTGCCTATTCCGCCACACCAGCATGGTGTGTATATACATCAATCGGAGGGGTTTTCCCTGATATTTGGAGGGATATTTCCGATGGATGAACAAATTAAAATTTTTTGATTTTCTGGAAACCCAGTAAAATCAGGGGTTTGCACGATATTGTGTGGAATATACGTGTGGGATTTTAAGTCCCTTGCGTCTGCCTATTCCGCCACACCAGCGGACGCATCACACATTTTATTAAATGTGCAACTGGATGGAGGTGGATTCGAACCACCGAAGCAATTTGCAGCAGATTTACAGTCTGTCCCCTTTGGCCACTCGGGAATCCATCCATGTCAGGCAAAGTGCCCTAACAATGTGAAATTGTAGCATATGTTCACACAAATTGCAATATGTTTTTTGCTATTTTAGTGTAAAAGTTCAGCCATAGGATGACAGAAGCGACGATTGGGTGCTCGCACACAAAGCGTCAATTCTGTCATCCTATGAGCAGAGCGCCAATCTATGAGCAAAAGTAGTCACGAAGTGACGAAAAAGCGTGCTAGCGCGACTTTGCGAATGGCGCAGGCTGAACTGCTTCAATATAGTACAGATAAAACGGATACTGCGCCAGCTGCATCTGCCCGTGATCGGTCACCTGATACCCTTTCTGCTGCAGTTCTGCGAAAGAGTCATCGCTCATGGCATCCGGTGTAAAGTACCAGAATCTATCGGATTCTGCCTGGTTGTAATCGCATTTACGATCTCATTATCGGGGTAATAATAATACAGTACTGTCCATCCCAAATGTTTCACCCCGTTGGTGACCATCTGCACATCCTCTTCGGGCGTGCCGATCAGATCCAGGGTCTTGTCAGTCTCTACCTTCTGCTGTTCATAACTGCCATAAGATTCCCGGTAATTCTGTATTCCCATGCCAAACATTACAAGCAGTAACAGCACAAGCAGCAATCGGGCTAACAGCCCCAAGCCCTTCCAGGACCGGTTCTCCAGCTCCGCCACCAGTTCCAGCACCCGGCTGCTGCCGATGACCAGCATCATGATCGCCACTGCACTTAACGGATACAGATATCTCTGCGCCAGCATCGGTGCCATCACAATACTTAACAGATAGGCAAATGCCAGCGTTCCCAGGATCGTGCAGGTTCCCACCACCATGGCGTAAGTTTTGTCAGACCATTTTTTCACTGACGGCTTCTGCAGACGAATACTCTCTTCTCCCATGGAAAACAGGGACGAATCCGCCACCAGCGTCACTATCAGCAGTACTAACAGCAACGGAAATACAATTACATTCATCCGTCTGCCGCCCATGACGATCTCCAGGCTCTTATCCAGCCCGAGGATCTCCGTCATCCACCAGCCTCTGCTGACATTTTTCAATCCCGCATAGAAAAAATACAGCCAGGGAGCATAGCCGATCAAAAATGCCACGATTGCCAATACACCTTTTGTCCAGGTCTTACCGCGGTATTTGATCCACACTGCCACTCCGGTGAAAAACATCATAATGCCCACGGCTACCAGAGCATAATAGTGAGAATATGCCGCGCCCAGTGCCCACAATACCATTCCGGTCCAGGTCTTCCTGGTGCCATCCGCTATTACACGGTAAGAACAGTAAAAGCAACCCATTACACACAAAAAGGCAAGTGCATACATACGAACTTCCAGATTATATTCCAGGCACGCCTGTCCCAGACCCGATATCATCACGAAAAATGTGGTCGGGAGCATACCGAAATGTTTCCGTATCACTGTCAGTGCCAGCACGATACCAATGGCAAACGGTACCAATGAAGCCAGATGGAATACCGGAACGCTGAATCCGAACAGGGTTCCAAACAGTTTCAGCCAGTAATAATACAGCGGCGGATGATTATCCCAGTAATACAGCACCTGCAAGATACCACCGACGCTCTTATGTGCAGTATTTGCAGAAAAAGCTTCATCTCCCCACAGCACCCGGTCGGACATCATGCTGAAATTGAGACAGATCACCAGCACACTGAATGCCAGTACCACGACCGGTCCTATGTATCTGTATACAATGTTCCATCCTTTGCTGTCGGCGATTTTAGTCATAACACTGTGAATCTTCTCATGTTTACCGGCTTTCGCCTCTTCCACGAACAGTTCACAAATGGTATATGCCAGCATGATGCAGATTTCCAGGATCAGCACTTTGACTGCATATTCCCGGGATTCTACGAGTTTTCGCAAAATTGTATTGTCGTCATTGCCGGTCAGGGAAAGCAATACCCACGGCACAAAAAGCATGATCATCAGACAGGTTGCATAACGAAGAACATACGCTCCCTTACTTCCGGTCACCGTCTTCCCGGTGCTTCCATTATTTTTCAAAACATATTGCCGCCAGATCCCTAAGGATACCAGCGGCAACAGCAGGGTTATGATGATGGTAAACATCTGAAATCCTCTCTGTCTTTGGTAAATTATATCTTTTTCTACACGTTATTCCTGCACATATTTCAGGATCGTTGCGGAAGTCTGGGGCATCTCGATCAGGATCTTCCCTGCCTTGATCTCATACTCCGCGCCTTCCATGCAATATCCGTCATCTCTGGATTGCAGGATCACTTTCATCTTACCTGTCTTAGGAACCCCGATCTCCCATACATGGATCTCCTTGGTGATGGGATGATTGTTATTGTTGATCAGGATCGCACACTGTCCCTTGCGGTTAAAGCGCCCGTAGGAGATGAAGTTATAATCATTCTCCAGCATTTTCAGGGAACCGGTACGCAGTTCCTCGTTTTCACGGCGCAGGCGGATAATATCCTTGTGAAACGACAACAGCACCTGATCCTCATGTCCCCAGGGATAGGTTCTCCGGTTATCGGGATCCGTGAATCCGCAGACACCGGCTTCATCTCCGTAGTAGATCGTCGGTGCGCCCGTCCAGGTCATCTGGATCACAACGCCCTCCCTGAACACTGCCTTATTGATGCCCTGTTCCGCAGCCTGGGGGCCTAAAGTATTGGTACGTCCCACCTTATGGTTCGTTCTCGTCAGGAAACGGGAATGATCATGGTTGGACAGTTCATTCATAGCCACCTGCCAGCTGGGCATGGAAAAACTGGAGGTATGATGCCGCATGGCTCCCCAGAAGCTCTCTGCATTACCGAGCAGGTCCTCTCTGTAGTCATCGCTGTGCTTCTCCATACCGGTGAGGAACCAGGTCACAGGCTCCATGAACGCATCGTAGTTCATGACAGTATCCCATTCGTTGCCCTGCAGCCAGTCTCTGGTATTGCCGTAATGCTCTGCCAGAATGATCGCCTCCGGATTGGCCTCTTTTACCGCTTTCCGGAATTCCTGCCAGAAATGGTGATTGAACTCCTGGCTGTGACCTAAGTCTGCCGCCACATCCAGTCTCCAGCCGTCCACATTATAGGGCGGAGATACCCATTTTTTTGCAACATGAAGAACATAATCCATCAGTTCCTGAGAACCTTCGTAATTCAGCTTCGGCAGGGTATCATGTCCCCACCATCCGTCATAAGAATTGTTATAAGGCCATGCTGCCTGATTATGGAAATCAAAATAATTCCGGTAAGGGCTGTCTGCGCTGACATAAGCACCCTTGTCATAGCCTTCCGCATTCTCGTAAATACGTTCTCTGTCCATCCATTTATTAAAGGATCCGCAGTGGTTGAACACACCGTCCAATATGACTCTCATGCCTCTGCGATGCGCCTCTGCCACTACCTGGGCAAACATCTCGTTGCTCGCCTCTAAGTTCGCCTTATTGGTCACGCGATCGATATAGCGGGAAGCGAAACGGTTCTCCCGCTGTCCATCCGGAAGCAGCTCTCCCTCATCACTGACGATCTTACCCAGATGGGGATCAATATAATCATAGTCCTGAATATCGTATTTATGGTTGGACGGGGATACGAACAGAGGGTTAAAATAAATTACCTCAACGCCCAGCTCCTGCAGGTAGTCCATCTTGTCCAATACGCCCTGCAGGTCTCCTCCGTAGAACTCACGGACATCCATCTGTGCAGGATACCGTCCCCAGTCCTCTACACGGTGCACCGGCTCCCCGATATAGCAGTATTCATTGGTCAGCACATCATTGGAAGGATCGCCATTACAGAAACGATCGGTATAGATCTGGTACATTACCGCACCTTTTGCCCAGTCGGGAGTATGGAAGCCGGGAATGATGATAAAGTCATAATACTCGTTGACCTCCTGCACCAATCCTCTCATATCGAAGATACCTGTGATCCTGCCGGTCTGTACCTCAAAGTAGTAGGATACCTTCTGATCATCCAGACGCATCACATAAGCATAGTAATCAAAATCATTATTGCTCTCCACTCGTACCATGAGATGCTTCTGTCCACCGCTTACGAGGAATATTCTGTCCACGTTGTTCCTGGCGGTACGGAAACGGATCGTCACCTCGGAATATGGTTCCGGCTCTTCCGGGATCACATACTCCGCACTTGTATCCGTAAAAAGAGCTCTTCTATTAAATACGGGTCTCATGGCAGCAATATACTGCTGATTATATTCTGTTCGACGTAATAGCTCCAGATCCATAGTATCTATCCTTTCTGAGACTAATGTCTTACTATCTATATTATGCTCCTGCTATTCTTACCTGTGCAGCACAGACATATGTAATTATACCCTTTTTCCTTACATCTGACAACAGCCTGACTTGTTTTTGAACGGTAAAAAGGACAGTCTTGGGAGGACTGTCCTTTTTAGAGAAGGTATTTCTTTCTTATGGGGTATAGCAAAAAACTATATAATGTATTGGGGGGGTTACAAGTAGTATAATAGCATGCACTACTAGTTTTGACTATTCTCAAAATTCACAAATATTACAAAAATGCATATTTGTTTTTGTTTATTTTTCACAAAAGCAGTTTGTACAATACTACCAAATCTACGAAACACCCTCGAAAACCTTTTCCTATACGAAAAGTGCTTCAAACTCTTCTCTGTTGATCTTTTCCTTTTCTAACAGAAGCGTAGCACAACTGTGAAGTACCTTCTCATGCTGCATAATAATGTCTTTTGCCTTGGTATAACAGTCATCTATGATGCGCTTGACTTCCTTATCGATCTCACCGGAAATCTCCTCACTGTGAGCCTTGGCATGTGCCAGATCCTTACCGATGAAGACTTCATCATCGTCATCGTCATAGCAGATGACACCGATATTATCAGACATTCCGTAACGGGTTACCATACGGCGGGCTGTCTTGGTGGCTTTCTTAATATCACTGGATGCCCCGGTGGTAATATCTCCGAAGATGATCTCCTCTGCGATACGTCCGCCCAAAGATACCATGATATCCTGGAGCATACGGCTCTTGGTGGCGAACATCTCATCCTTTTCCGGCAGAGGCATGGTGTAACCGGCTGCCCCTACGCCGGTAGGTATAATGGAGACGGTGTAAACAGGTCCCACATCCGGCAGCACATGAAACAGGATCGCATGACCTGCTTCGTGATATGCCGTAATCTTCTTCTCCTTGTCGGAAATAATGCGGCTCTTCTTCTCCGCACCGATTCCTACTTTGACAAACGCCCTCTTAACATCTTTATTTGCGATAAAGGAGCGATTCTCCTTCGCTGCGATGATCGCTGCCTCGTTCAACAAGTTCTCCAGATCCGCTCCGGTAAATCCTGCGGTAGTCTGTGCAAGCTGCTGTAGATTTACATCATCTCCCAGGGGTTTATTCTTCGCATGTACCTTCAGTATTTCTTCTCTGCCACCTACATCCGGAGTCCCTACCGCTACCTTACGGTCAAATCGTCCGGGACGCAGGATCGCGGGATCGAGAATATCCACACGGTTCGTAGCTGCCATGACGATAATGCCTTCGTTGACACCGAAACCGTCCATCTCTACCAGTAACTGGTTCAGGGTCTGCTCTCTCTCATCGTGTCCGCCGCCCATACCGGTACCACGGCGTCTTGCCACGGCATCGATCTCATCAATGAACACGATACAGGGCGCATTGTGCTTCGCCTCTTCAAACAGATCGCGCACACGGGATGCGCCGACACCGACGAACATTTCCACGAAATCAGATCCGGAGATGCTGAAAAAAGGTACTCCGGCTTCGCCTGCCACGGCTTTCGCCAGCAGAGTCTTACCGGTTCCGGGAGGTCCCTCCAACAGAACACCCTTGGGAATCCTCGCACCGACACCGGTGTATTTTCCGGGTTCTTTCAGAAAATCAACGATTTCCTCCAGTTCCTCTTTTTCCTCCTTCAGACCGGCTACCTGTGCAAAGGTGACGCTCTTGTCACCTATGGACATTTTGGCCCGGCTCTTGCCAAAGTTCATCATTTTACCGTTACCGCCACCGGCCTGCTGGGCATTCATCATCATGAAAAGGAATACACCTACAGCCAGTACTACCAGCATTGGCAGCATATAAGTAAGGAACCAGTTCTCTCTCTCAATGTCATTCACTACGGGATCAAATCCGTACTCGCGGACCAATGTCTCCAGCTCGGTGATATCCGTAGCATACAGCTTATGATTCAGTCCGTTCTTCATCTGGATCTCCAGATAGCCGGTAGGAGCTTCTCCATTCGGCTGTATTACGATCTCAGATACATTTCCGGCATCCAGATCCGCGATAAATTCTGCTCTGGTATATTCCTCTTCCCGACTGCTCAACAGATTGAGCCCTACGATCACCATGACCAGAAGTATGATAAATATAAAATATGAGTTAATTGTTCTGCCGTTTTGTTTCAACTTCACGGGCCTCCTGCATCTTCGTATTGCTTAATCGAATTCTACCACACCGATGTAAGGCAGATTACGATATCTCTGATCATAATCCAGACCGTAGCCCACTACAAATTCATCGGGAATATTAAATCCGGTATAATCTACATGAACATCGATGACTCTTCTCTCCGGCTTGTCCAACAGAGTGCACAGACGTAAAGAAGCCGGTCCTCTGTCACGAAGCATCTCTAACAGATAACTTAAGGTTCTTCCACTGTCTACGATATCCTCTACTACGATAACATCCTTATCCTTCAGGGATTCATCCAGGTCTTTTACGATCTTCACCACACCGCTGGATTTGGTGTCGCTGCCATAGCTGGATACAGACATGAAATCCAGAGATACGGGAACGGTGATACGCTTTGCCAGCTCACACATGAAGAAGCTGCCGCCCTTCAGTACACATACAAGGTGTACCTGCTTACCTGCATAGTCCTTACTGATCTGTTCTCCGATCTCCTGAATTCTCTTATCTACTTCCTCTTCTGTCAACAGTACTCTGATATGTTCTGCCATTTTCTTTTGTCTCTTCGCTCTTAGGCGAACTCCTTTCTTATTAATTGTACCTTTAAAATACGTTTTGTATTCTCCGTTACTTTATAATATTCGCTGATGCGGTATCCCATGACCCACAGCACGTGATCATCTTCTGCCAGGATCGGCAGTCTGTCGCGCTCCTTGCAAGGAATTTTCTGATCGACAAAAAAGCTTTTTAATGATTTACGGATCATTCCGCCTCTGCCGTCTGCAATGGTCAGATAGTCCCCTGTCTGCCGTGTTCGTATCATCGGACATTTTTTTATTTTATCATAATCAAACCATTTCGTATACTGATTTGTGGGAACTTCTTGGTTTTTTTCAAGTCCATGGGACGCTTCCCATACGGAATATTCCAGAGTTCCCAGCGCGCACTCCACTGTTTTCTTCTGTCCCGGAATCATATCCGGATCCCGCTGCTGCCAGAGCGGTGTCGCAACAGCAGTCTGCTCGTCGCTGTCCGCAGCTTTCGTTGTCTGCGTCGTCTGTATTGTCAGGATGACCTGTTCATATTGCCGCCTGCCGCGGATTCCAAAGGGAAGGCAGATCGTCCGGTTTCCTTCCTGCGTAAACAATGTCAGAAGTTCCGCAATATGCTGATAGGTGATGTCTTTCTGCCCGGGAGAAAGTCTTTTTACCTCTTCATACAAAAGTCTTTTACGGATCACAGGATGTAGCGTCAGAAAAGGTTCCACCGCGATATGCTCCTCTTGTGCCTGACTGCTCACATCCGGCTGTAGCGCACTGCCCGGAGCCTTTATGCTCCGTATGCATCTGTTCACTGCCTCCGCCGTCTGCAGCTCCAGATATTCCTCCGTCTCCGCCAGCAGCTCCGCTGTCTGGTTCATATGCGCCACACAGCCCCGCGCAATGTTTTGCTCCGCATAGGGTAAAATATGATGCCGTATCCGGTTCCTGGTATAATCGTCCTCATCGTTGGTAGCATCCTTACAGTAGAAAATTCCCTGTTGTGTTAAAAAGTCCTCGATCTCCCATCTCTCCAGGCACAGGATCGGCCGTATGATCCGACCTCTCACCGGGAGGATGCTTGCCAGTCCCCGGATGCCGCTGCCCCGGAACAGATGAAACAGCTGCGTCTCGCTGCGGTCATTGCTGTTATGCGCTACCGCGATCTTCGTGGCTCCCCATTCCTCCGCAGCCTTGTCAAAAGCTTCATATCTTGTTCTGCGGCCGGCTTCCTCTTCGGAACATTTTTCCAGAATTGACCGCTGCCGTACATCGGCTTCCGTCAGGAAAAACGGGATTTTATGTTCTCCACACAATTTTTCCACATACCGGGCATCCTCACCGGCTTCCGGCCGGATCCCGTGATTGACATGGACCACCGCAATGTCCAGTGGGAATTCTCTCCTCCATTCCAGTAACAAAAATAAGAGGCAAACCGAGTCTGCCCCTCCGGAAACCCCGGCCACCACACGGTCACCGGGTTGCAGCATTTGATGCTCTTTTATATATGCAAATACTTTTTTTCGTGTATCCATCCATGTATTCATGATTTTACTCTATCCTAATTATGCGAAAAAATCAAGGCAGCAATCACGCATTCTCCCACAAGCACAGCACAAACACCGTCATATCATCCCGGATCCTGCCCCCACAGCTGCATATGGCATAAGAAAGTATCTTCTCTGCGATCTCCTGCGGATTCTGTTCTTCTAATGTCTCTATCATATCCCGCATCCGCTCCTCGCAATCATCCTCCAGTGCATCCAGCACACCGTCCGTCATCATGATCAGCAGATCGCCCGCTGCCAGCTGCCGCACCCGGACTTCCGTCTGCGCTTTCTGAAAAATCCCCAGCGGCAGACTTTCTCCTCCGATACACTCTGTTCTGCCGCTTTCTTTCAGAAAAGTGGCCGCACCTCCGACTTTGCAGATCTCGCACTCTCCGCTGTACAGATCCAGGCTGCAGATATCCACCGTCGGATGATCTTCCTCCTCATTCTGCGCATACAATGCGGAGTTCAGCATATTTACGGATTCTTCGGTGTCAAATCCCGCCTCCAGCATTTTTTCCATGAGATCCAATACTCTGCCGCTGCCCCGGCTGGCATCTTCTCCCGCACCGGTTCCGTCGGATAACAGCAATAACAGTCTTCCTTTTTCCGATTCCAGCATGGCATACTGATCCCCGGATATTTTCTCTCCCTCTTTTACTGCCCGGCTCACTCCGGTAAGGGCCACATATTTCGGTTCTTCTGTAAACTGAAAACAATGTGGTTCCCTCTCTATGAGATAGGGACTTCCCGGCGACGGCTGCAGATGCTTCCCCAAAAGTACGGTAAGCATATCTGCTGCCTGCGATGCCTTACAGCCGGATCTCTCCGTGGAAAGTATCATGCTGATACCGTTTGCGGCAGCACCTTTTTTTCGAATATAACATAACTCTGCTGCCGCAATCCCCTCACTATGCAATGCCTGGACGAGGTTTTTTCTTCGCTTTTCCTCTACCGGCCGGTAGCACATCTCTTCTCCGGCCACTTGTTCCATGATCCGTGCGACCGTCTGCAGATGATCCCCCATGACCTGCCTGCTCTGCTGCAGCAGGCATTTCTCCAGAATACTCTGTCTGTCATCTCCCACAATCCTCGCTTCGTCGTGAAAACTTCTCCCCAATTCCTCAAAACTCTCTGCATACCCCAACAGCTTCTGCCGGCACAGCATGGATACCTGTGCACATAACTTCTGTTCTGGATTTTTCTGTTCCCGTTTTCCTATCACCATGACTATTCCCCTTTCTGTCTTCACGATTATAGAGCCACTGTTTCTTTCTTTTTGTCAAATTCGGGGGAATGTTACCTTCATTTTTTGCGACAAAAAAAGCAGGTCCACTGTTGAGAATCAGTCTCCCTGCTTAATTGTCCTCTTTAAAAAGGATCTCACCTTCATACACCAGTCCCAGCTTATCCTTCGCCACTTCCTCCACATAAGCCTTGGTCTGCGTATACTTGCGATACTCCTCGATCTCTTCCGCTCTGGCGGTCTCCGCATCGATCTGCGCGCTCAGGCTTGCGATCTGGGTATCATATCCTGCGATCTTCCGGTGTAATTCCACGCTTCGCACCGCAACGACTACCATGATCATCAATACGACCAGGCTCACCAGGAACAGGCTGAACCGGTTCTGATGTCTCCTGCGGTAGGCTACTCTTCTTTTTCCCCTTGCCATACGCGCATCTCCTTTCTATGAATATTTTAAGCATTTTCCGAAGTCTCGTCAACTTCTTTTTTACCCATCTTACGGATATCCGCAACGCCTTATGAATCGGGTTTAAGAGCATGTTGAGAAATCCGGAGACATATTTTACCAGGAGGGGACTTAGCGACCTGTGATACAGATACATTCCCAATACTGCCCCCAGCACGGCGAACCATCTCAGGTTCCCATTGCTCTCCCGGAACATCAGTAAAAACACTTTTCCCGCACAATAGATCCAGAAGGCAATATCCTCCAGTGACACCATGCCGTTGCCATGTACAAAAACCCTCCGCAGAATCCGCAGTATATCATACAGAAAAGTAATCTCTACTCCCAGGAGAAACGAATGCAGCAGAAAAACATTTTCATTCATTAACGGAACAGCCTGGCGAAAAATGACTCCTGCTTCTCCCCGGATGCTGCGGTATCCGAATATACGAAGCTGTCGATCCGGCCGTCAATGTCCACTTCCCCTTTATCCAGGGTCAGCCGATTCACATGCAGTTCATTTCCGCGGATCATCAGCATACCCTGTTCCGTCTCCAGCAGAATCTCCCGCAGATCAAAAGAAAGCACATCATTGACACCGTTCACCGTGCAGGTTCGTCTGTTGGTCATAATTATTTTATGCATACGCCCTGTTGTGTTTAAATCTTCCATATTTCCTCCCATCTGTGTCACATTGCAATTTATCATAACTATTCAAAGCTACAATTCATCTTATGGGAGTCATTGGAAATTTATACATATTTATACATAACGAAAGAGTTCTTTTGCTTCTTCTTTTTTCACTGTCTCCTGAACATCCAGCACTTCTACCTTTACTTCCTTGTTACCGAAAGAGATCGTGATGATATCTCCCTCTTTTACATTGGCAGATGCCTTTGCCGGTTTGTCGTTGATCAATACTCTGCCGCTGTCGCAGGCTTCGTTGGCCACAGTACGTCGTTTGATCAGGCGGGACACCTTTAAATATTTATCCAGTCTCATGGGTTTCCTCTCCTTCTGAAAACTATTTCTCATAACGAAAGAGACCCGAAAGGTTGTCCTCTCGAGTCTCTGAAAAATCAGCTTCTATTATGCGTTCAGCATATCCTTTAATGCTTTACCAGCCTTGAACTTAGGAGCCTTAGAAGCAGCGATCTTCATGGGCTTGCCGCTCTGAGGATTTCTGCCTTCTCTTGCTGCTCTGCTGGATACTTCGAAAGTACCGAAGCCAACTAACTGAACCTTACCATCCTTCTTTAACTCTTCAGCAACAACATCTGTGAAAGCCTTTAATGCCTTCTCTGCGTCCTTCTTGGAAAGACCAGCCTGATCAGCCATAGCTGCAACTAATTCTGTTTTGTTCATATTGAACTCCTCCTATAATGAGTTTTCGTGATTAAATTTACGCTCGAAAATAGTTCTTTTGAAACGTCTATAAATATATATATCTGTTTTTATCCCTTTTGTCAAGGCATTTCCGCATATTTACGACATTTCCTGTGCCTTTTCAAAGATTATTTTGAAGTTTGGGAGCTAACTGTCAGATCCACAAAAGAATACGATACATCCTTCTGTTCATCGTCCACCTGAACCGTATAACTCCTGGTCTCATATCCGGACTTCCGCAGTGTGATCACATGACTTCCCGATGTCTTTTTGAAGCTACAGGGTGAGATTCCCACATAGTTACCGTCCAGATATACTTCCACGTTTTCCGGTGCATCAATGTGTACCCGATAGTAGGTGGTTGTGGTGTCTGCCGTCGCGGAAGTACTGCCGGAAGCAGTACCGGTGGAAGAGCTGCCTGCAGACGACGAGCTTTCTGTACTTCCTGTGCTTTCCTCACTGTCGGAATCCACTTTATCTAATTGCACATCCACTCCGGCAGATTCCTGTCCTACCCGGAGATACTGTGTCAGAGATTTATAGCCGTCCGCTTTTGCTATGATCTGGTGGATTCCGTACTCCAGTGAGACCGGCTGGGAAGGATCCACCTGACTTCCGTCAATATACAGCTCCGCATCGGCCGGGCTCATGGAAAACAGCACCATACCGTACTTCGCCTCCGCAACCTCCAGATCTCCGATATCCAGGGTTGTCTCTTCGTTACGGTTGATCACTACATACTTCGTACCGCCTCCGCCGCTGCAGCTGATATCCACCTGATAACTGCCTTCCGGCACCGTCACCAGCATGTCCTCCGTGATCCTCACGATCTGTGTCTGTCCGATCTCCAGCCATCCACCCACGAAATTCTCATCATTGACCAGCCGGAGATATCCATGACCCTTTTCCACGACCACGCTGAGCACCGTACTGTCAATTCCATGGAATGTAAGAATATCGGATGGATTCAGATCGATCTCTTCTATACTGTGCCCCTGGGAAAAATACTGCGTGTCTTTGGACAGCTTATAGGTTTCTCCACCGATGCTTACCTCGTGCCTCACCGCATTCAACTCATAGCGCTCCACACTATCATACTGCCATGCCGTCTGTGCCAGCTGCATGGAGGTCAGGTGTTTTTGTGTCTTCAGAAAAGTCACATCCACAATATCACCCTCCTGCAACTGATCCAGCGAGATCGCCTTGCCGTATTTATCCCCGAAACGAGTGGTTCCATCCATGGATAGCGTATATCGCCTGCAGAGATCCAGATTCAGCAAAGTGACAGTTTTGTCAACTTCGTTAATATCCACCAGTACAGCAGTATCCGCAGAATCATAACTGTCCGGATTCGTCACCACGAATCCGGTATCCACACGCTCCGCTTCCGTCTGTGTCTGCGTCTCTGTATTTCCTTCCGTGGCAGCTTTCTGCCCGCAGCCAGTTATTGACAATATTGTCATAAGCCAAATGCATGCTACTGCTTTCATCAGATATCTTTTGTTCATGCTTTTGTCTCCTCTCCGGTACCTTAGTGTCTATCCGATCTTATGATCTTATGGTCTCAGAATCCGTAGGAATTTTTTTCGGGCGGTCTCCTGTTCCAGCAGCCGGTCCAGTTTTTCCTGATTTTTTTCCGGAATCCATGCTTTTCCCGAATTGTAATAGAAATTCACGATCTTCCATAATTTTTCGGGATAAGACAATCTGTAGAACAGATCCTGTCTCTCGAAAGGATTCAGCGGTCTGACGGATTCATAAGCTGCCAGCAGGGCTTCCCCCCGGTTACAGTCCCAATCACTTTTCTCCAACAGTTTACGCAGCAACAGATAAAGATCCCTTATGGGACCGTCTGCCTGACATTTTTCAAAATTCACCAGGAAAAATCCTCTGTCCTGGCGCAAAATATTGTGATATTGATAATCACCGTGGCAAAAGCAGAAGGTTTCTCCCTCTTCTACGTCATGTGAATTTTCTATCTTTTTCCATTCCTCACAGATCTGCCCGGCCTCTTCCAAAAAAGGATCCATCACGGCAGCCAGCCGGATCTCGAACCAGGTCTTCTGGCTCCGCTGTTTTAAGAATCTCCGGGCCCTCTTCAATTCTTTGTTATGCTTCTCATACTCTCGACTCGGAAGGAATCTACGGATGACCGGTGTGGGTATCCCTTCCATCTCGGGAAACGTGGGAATAAATTCCAGATCCTTGTGAAGTCCGGCCAGCAAGCGCATGGCTTCCATGCATTCTTCCCTGTCACGGATGTTACATTCTCTGCCTTCCCACCAGGTCTTCAGAATATATCTGACACCATCCCTGTCCGTGACCGACAGTGCACCCTCTCTGGTGGCGAGAAGTCTCTCCGCAGAGATATTCCCACAAGCCTCCAGATGCTTAAGCACCTGTTCCTGCAGACGTAGCTGTTCCTCGCGTCCTGTATATTCCTTGAAGATCAGGCAGCCCTGCTGTGTATCGCACAGAATCGCCCCCCGCCCTTTTCGGGTACGCAATACCTCTATCTCATACTGCTCCAGCAGTGCCACCGCTCTGTCATTCACTTACAACCCCTCCTAAGATATGTACTTAACCGGTTTGACGGTTCCTACGCTATCTTATGAGAGATCTTATAAAAGTATGCTCACTCTTTGCCTGCTGCCAGTTCGCCCGCCTTTTCCAGCAGTTGTTCTCTGGTATTCTGCTCCGGGTGCTCTAAGACCAGTTCCAATAGCTTCTGCAGCATATCGCCCAACTCCCTGCCGGGCTTCATTCCCATAGCAATGAGATCTCTGCCGGTGACAGCCAGCGTTTTCAAGGATACGCACTGCTTTTTCTCCAGCATCTCTTCATATAACTGCTTCCAGAGCTCCAGGTTCTCCAGCTTCTCTGCCCGCAGATAATCGCTCTGTGCCAGGATATCCGCATGTCTCACCGGGAGCAATAGCGGGAAGATATCTTCCCCGATCTTGTTCACAGCTCTCCGCACGATCCGCAGGTCAGGTGTCACATCATTACCATAATCATGGTATCTTACCAGACGGGTCACCACTGCCACTGTATCATTATCAAATCTGAGTCTCCTAAGGATCCTGCGTGCCATCTCCTCACCCACTGCAGGATGTCCGTGAAAATGGGTGGTGCCGTCTTCATCCACGGTAAGTGTCTCAGGCTTGCCGATATCATGAAGCAGCATAGCATACCGCAGATTCTTCTCAGGTGCGATCTCTATGAGAGCATGTATGGTATGCTCCCCCACGTTGTATTTATGGTGCTTATGCTTCTGAGGAGTCTCCATCATGGCATCGAATTCCGGCAGGATCACCTTCGTGACACCCATGTCATAAGCATCTCGCAAGGTGTCAGGATGAGGGGAGATCAGCAGCTTGGTCAATTCCACCTGGATCCGCTCCGCGCTGATCTTCTGCAAAGTCGGTGCCAGCTTCCGGATCGCCGCTTCGGTGTCCTCATGGATCTCGTAGCCTAACTGCGCAGAGAAACGGATAGCACGCATGATACGCAGAGCATCCTCTCCGAAACGTTCCTCCGGATTGCCCACACAGCGGATCAGTTTCGCCCCGATGTCCTCTAAGCCACCGAAGATATCGATCAGCCCCTCTGTTTCATTATATGCCATCGCATTGATGGTGAAATCGCGGCGTTTTAAATCCTCTTCCAGATTCGGGGTAAAAGTGACCTCCCTGGGATGTCGGCTGTCTTCGTATTTTCCATCCACACGGTAAGTGGTGACCTCGAAGCCCTCTTTGTCCAACATGACCGTCACGGTACCGTGCTGGATCCCGGTGTCGATGGTACGACGGAACAGCGCCTTCACCTGCTCCGGTCTCGCCGAAGTAGTAATGTCCCAGTCCTCCGGGCATCTGCCCAGGATGGAATCCCGCACACAGCCGCCTACCACATAAGCTTCAAACCCTGCCGCCTGAATGGTTTCTATAATATATTTTGCTTTCTCGGGTATCTGTATCTGAATCATACTTCCCTTTCATTCCTGTTCTTTGTCGCCTTAAGCTTCCGGTTTCATGATAAATTTATCGATGACCTCCACCAGCCCATCCTCATCGTTAGTACCGGTGATGTAATCTGCAGCTTCCTTGACCGCCGGCTGGGCATTTCCCATTGCTACACCGGTCCCCGCATATTCGATCATGGAAATGTCGTTGTAGCCGTCACCGCAGCAGATCGCATTCTCTCTGGTCAGTCCCATACCCTCCAGCATGTGGTCGAGAGAAGTCGCTTTATTCACATCCTTGGGCATGATCTCAATAAAATAGGGCTCAGAACGGTAGATACTTGCCACATCACTGTATTTTTCCTGCAGCTGTTTCTCCAGTTCGGGGGCAATCTCTTCCGGTGCCGTCATCAGACATTTGTTGATATCAAAATCTACATAGGATACAAAATCATCCACCATTTTAATGGGGATTCCGTTAATCCTCGCTTCTAACTGCACATATTTATCCGGCTCAAATGCGGAGATGACTCCCTCTCCCTGATAAGTGATCAGTCCGCAGCCATTCGCTTTGGCGAATTCATACAATCCGGGTACAATGGACAGGGGCAGTGTTCTCTGATAGACCACTTCTCCCGTTTTACATTCCACGATACGGGCCCCATTAAAGGACAGAAGATATCCACCGTATTTTTTCAACTCCAGTTCCTCTTCACATTTCCGCATACCGGGCGTGGGACGTCCGGAAGCCAGGATCACCTTGTGTCCATGCTGTAAAATATTCCAGATTCCCTGTTTTGTAGCTTCTGTAATCTCTTTTTTGGAATTGGTCAGCGTTCCGTCAATGTCTAATACCAGAACCTTTTCCTGCATTTCTTTTCTCCTATAATCTAACAGTACCTGTCTCTTCTGCTTGCGCAGTGAAACAGGTACTTGTCTGTTGTCTATGTTCTGTTCCCCGGCAAGCCTTACTGTGCCTGTGTTGCGGTCTCTTCGGTAGCAGCGCTCTGTTCCTCGGTGATCTCCTGGGTCTCTGCTGTTGCAGTCTCAGTCTCAGCAGATGCGGATTCCTCTGCCTGCACCTTCAGGTAATTCAGCTTACCCTTGGGATCCTCTACAGTTACATCTGCAGTAATATCCTGCATATGCTGACTCATTGTATCGGATACCAGCGTATTCTTGATGTTGATCTTCCACTCGGGCTGATCCTGTCCGATGTAGTAAAGTACATAGGTGGTATCACTGACAGTGATAGCTACGGTATCTCCTGCCTGACGGCTGCTGTCGAAGATCCAGTTGCTCAGCTCCTCGGTCATACCGGTCTTGGTCACCTGCTCGAACAGACCGCCGTTCTCTACTGCGGAAGTATCCTGTGTATACTTCTTGCACAATTCTGCGAAGCTGTCCTCGGTAGCTGCACCGTTCTTCCACTCCTCCAGGATCTCTTCACCGTTCTTATCCTCGGTGGGAATGATCACACGTACATCTGCGGAAGGAGTCTCGTCCAGATATCTCTTCTCAAATGCCACGACATAGTAGCAATGGCTGTTGTCGTTGGTAATAACGGTGGTATCTCCTGCCTTTCTGGCATCATCGAACAGCCAGTCGGAGATCATATAGTTCACGGAAGTCTTCTTCTCATTCTCGTGTGCTTCGCCGTCTTTTGCCACGGTCTGCTCCGCATCGTCAGCCAGTACCTTGGCATCTTCCATGGCCTTGGCGATCTCAGCATCGGAAGGCTGGTAAGCGGTATCCTGTGTAGTGTCAGTAGCTGCGGTTCCATCGGTGGTACCTGTGGTATCGGCAGCAGTCTCCTCTACGGGATCTGCCAGTTCGGTAGGCTCGGTGGGCAGATCAGCTTCGATCGTGGTCAGGCGGTAGTCTACGGAATCGTAGGTTGCCTTATTTTCCTCATAATAGCTCTGGATCTCATCATCACTGGGAGCATTGTCCTCCTGCAGCTTCTGATAATAAGCGTTCATTACCATGTCGTTCTTCACATATTCTTCGATACGACTCATGGTTGCATAGCTTCCGTAGATGGAACGTACATATTCCTTATCCGATACGCCTGCGGCTGCAGCGGAGGTTTTGATGGTCTCCTTGAAAGTGTTGTACTCATCCGTGGTATCGTAGGTGAAGCCGGCTGCTTTGGCTTCTGCCATCAGCGCCTTATTCTGCTTCAGGCTCTCTACTGCATTCTGCTCAAAATAGTCCTTCCAGGTCAGAGTATCGGAATACATCTGGGTGGACAGATCCTTGCTGGTATCCAGTCCGAAATAGCTTAAATAGCTTCCGTACTGTGTAATGTAGTTGTTCTTGGAGGTGTTGTAGACATAATCAAATTCTACCTTATTCACCTTTTCACCATTGATCACTACATAAGTCTCATGGGTTGCCAGATAGGTCCGGATCGGGAAAGATGCCACCAGGCATACCAGAGCAACGAGGAATACGATCCCGACTGCTGTGCTGATGCGCTCTTCCTTTTTCTCCTTTTCCTTCTCTTCTTTACGCTTCTGTACCTTACGGTCATATTTGGTCATGACCTTCTGTTCTGTTTGTTCTTTTTGTTCCTTATTTTCTGTAACTTTTTCATTCTTAGACATCGCTTACATGTCTCCTTCCTGGTGTCTTAAGTCCAATGACTCTTTATTTTACCGTATTTTAGCGGAAAAAGAAAGCTATTTCACATATTTTTCAAGTTTTTCCACGATATTTTTCACACATCCGGGCTCAAAAGGACTGTCCAGTCCGACTTCTTTGATCATATTGGTGTAGAAATCACTGGCAGACAGCCTGCACAGCTTCAGATAGCTTTTCCACGCCTCTGTAAAATCGGCATCCATCTTCACCTTGTACTGCAGTGCACAGGTCTGTGCCAGGCAGTAATCAATATAATACAGAGGGTAGTCGTAAATGTGCAGCTGCTTCTGCCAGAAGCCTCCCTGTCCGAAGAAAGGATTTCCCTCGTAGTCCAGATGAGGCTTGTACTCCTGTTCCAGACGGCTCCATGCCTGTTTCCGCTCTGCCGGGGTCAGCTCCGGGTGTTCATAGACGATATGCTGGAACTCATCCACCATACAACCATAAGGAATAAACGCAGCCGCATCCTCCAGATGCATTTCCACGTAATCCTGCGCTCTGTCACCGAAGAACAGGTTCATCCACTTTTCCGTGAAAAATTCCATGGACATGGAATGAATCTCCGCGGTCTCCATGCCGATATCCGCATGCTCTCTGATAGGATCCTGTGCTGCGAGATACCCTTGGAACGCATGACCGCACTCATGCGTGATGACGTCCACATCACCACTGGTACCGTTAAAATTAGCGAAAATAAACGGTGCATGATAGAGAGGCAGATAGGTCATGTAACCGCCTGCCTTCTTCGTCTTGCGTCCCAGGACATCAAATAACTGGTTCTCCATCATGAAATCAAAAAATTCCGCAGTCTCCGGGGACAGCTCACGGTACATCTTCTGTCCGGCTGCCATGATCTCTTCGGGGGTTCCGGTGGGTGCCGGGTTGCCGTCCTTAAAATATACCTGCTCGTCGATATAGCTTAGCTTCTCCAGACCCAGACGCTGTCTTCTGCGGTCATGCAGCTTCTCTGCGAAGGGTACGAAATACTCTTTGATCTGCCTGCGGAAAGCCTCTACCTCGTCCTTGCCGTAGCAGTTGCGGTTCATCCGGTAATATCCCAGCTCCAGGTAATTTTCATAACCCATTGCCCTTGCCTGCGCGGTACGGTTTTTCACCAGTTTGTCGTAGATGCTGTCCAACTTTTCCTCATTTTCCAGGAAAAAGGCACTCATCTTCTCCCATGCCTGTCTGCGGACATTACGGTCGGAATTCACCAGATAGGGCCGTAACAGGGACAGATTCAGTTCCCTGCCGTCAAAGTCGATCTTCGCACCGGCGATGAGTTTGTCATACTCCATGGTCAGGGAATTCTCCTCCTGCATCAGCGGGATCAACGCCTCGCTCATGGACTTCTGCGCCAGCTCCATATTCTTGAACGCTACCGGACCAACCTTTTCCTCCAGATAAGCTCTGTATGGAGATTCATATAATTTCTTCTGATAAGCCAGCACCAGATTACTGAATACCGGTCCCTGCTCATCGTAGTATTTATGCTCTTCCTCGTAAAATTTATCAGAGGTATCGATGTCGAAGCGGATATTTGCGATCGTCATCAACGTCATGACACGGTCCGTCAGCGCATAGTACTTCTTATGCACCTCGAACTGCTCCTCCCCACTCTTCGCCGCCTCCAGCTCCCGGATCAGCTCTCCCATCTCCTCCTGCACTTTGGCAAAATCTATTCTCTCGTAAGGCATGTCCTGAAATCTCATAATTATAGTAACCCTCTCTTTCTGTGTCTTTACGAACCTTTACTGCTTATCTTACCCCAAAATGCCGGGAAAGTAAAACTTTAGAAGTTTTTTGCATTTGCTATTTTAATCTATTCTCTTATGTGTTATTCTTTTAAAAACTGCATATCGCTATTTCCGACAAATATTAACATTATAATGCAGTTCCATCAGGAGTACGTCATTTCAGCGAAGATTGCAAGGAGGAATTACCTAATGACATACGATGAAAACGTCTTCAAAGAAAAAGCTAATCGGAAAGCCCGTAAGATCTGGATCGTTTTTGCTGTTTTACTGAGTGCCAACTATGGCTCCGATGCGTCCGGGGGATTATATCCCACCACTTCTTACCTTATTTTTCTGGCATTGTGCTGGCTGCCTCTGATCTTTGGCGAAGTGCTGTTACGCGTAAAAGGCTGGGCAACGGAGCTCTACCGCTACGATCTGGTCATCGGTTACGGCATCTTCTACACTTTTGTCATCTGTACTACAGCTTCCCCGATCGCTTTCACCTATATCCTGCCGGTGACGAGCCTGCTGGTACTATATAAGAACCGGAAATTCATGATCAACTGCGGTATCGCCAATGCTCTGATCATCGTCGGTGCAGCCGTCTATCGCTATATGCTGGGCTTCAACAGTGCTTCCGATATGAAGAATTATCAGTTACAGCTGTCCTGTATCGTCCTGTGCTACATCTGTTATGTCATGTCCATCCGTCATCTGAACGAATCCGACGGTGCCATGACCGACAGCATCAAGGCTGACCTGCACAGAGTCGTAACCACTGTAGAGCAGGTTAAGTCTTCGAGTAATATCATTCTCGATGGCATCACAGTCGTAAGAGAGCTGGCTTCCGAGAATAAGCACGGCTCCGATATCGTCATGCTGGGTATGAATGAGCTGACTGACAACAACAATATGCTGCAGGATCGTACCACATCATCCACGCAGATGACCTCCGATATCCGCGCCCAGGTAGAAAATGTGGTAGCTCTGATCGGAGAAATGGTCACGCTCGTCGAAAAAACGCAATCCCATTCCGGCGTCAGTGCGGAAGACCTGAAGAGTCTGGTGAATACCACTGCTACCATGTCACA